>Ga0210084_1000083_pt1 | contig 13341 bp, 9 predicted proteins | sample China_Galinas_Co_3_FD_184863 | JGI IMG/M metagenome (GOLD analysis project Ga0210084, IMG submission 184863) | Wetland microbial communities from San Francisco Bay, California, USA, that impact long-term carbon sequestration -... | ecosystem: Environmental > Aquatic > Marine > Wetlands ... | reverse complement strand
ACGTTTAAATCCTCTATTCCAGGAATTTCTTTTTCTGAGTTCACCGGGTAGAGGTTTAAAATCAGCCCTAAGTCATTGGCGGCTTGTTTTGCCTGCCGGACAATGGTGCCATTTTCCGGGGGATTGTAAATCACACCGATTCGTTTGAAATCAGGAACTACCGTTTTCATTGTTTCCAGTTGGAGCCGGGGTGGAATATCCACGGATGCCCCGACAATATTTGTAGACGTTACACTGCTCCCCCGGGGGTCCAGGATCATAGAAAAAACAATGGGAATATCGGTGATTTCCCGGGAAACAAACTTTGTGGCAGTAGTTCCCATGGTCAATATCAACGCGGGTTTTTGAGATTTAATTCCCTGGATAATATCTTTGTCTTCCGGGCCATATATTTTTAAATCAACGGGTATATGTTTTTCTTTCAGGCTTTTAATCAATCCTTGCACCGCATTTTCATACTGTACGTTATCCTTGCTTTTTACCACGGCAATAACCACATTGCCGGGTGAAAGGGCCGCCGGGCTTGATGAAGATAACAGGGGACCAACAGCGGTAAAAGCAGCCGCGTAAAAGCCGCATAACCAGGTTAACCATTTGATTCGCATTTTAATTAGCTCTTATCTTGCTTCCTTGTTACTTTCGATTGCACTGCCTTGTTTTCAAAATTTAACCGTTAATGTAAAGGTAACCCGTCTCCCGATTTGGGCACTGCCGGGGATGGGCGAACCGGTATCCAGGGGATATTCATAATGCTTATCGTTAAAAAGATTAAAGATAGAGAGAGCCAGTTCGGCTTTTTTCTTCCAAAATCTATACCCTACCCTGGTATTCAATAATACATAATCATCTACAAAAGCCAAATGAGTGTTGCCACTGCTGTCTCTAAAAACTTTTCGGGTTTTATCCACCCAATGTGCCAGGAGATTAAAGGAAATACCGTTTTTAAATATGAATCGTAAACCGGCATTTAATTTATGTTTTGGATTTTCCGGTCTTATTCGATTTTTTTCATCGATCTCAATTGTAGTGGGTTCGTCTTCTTCATCCGTAATTTCCAGGAAGGAATAATTAACAAACCCGGAAATCCCCTTCTTAATTGAAAAATCAAGATTCAACTCGCCGCCGATCCCCCGGGCTTTTCCTCTATTTTCAAATGAAGAAACAATCTCTTTGAGGAATAAACCGCCCGGAGACCCCGGAAAAATCTCATTTTCTTCATAAAAAGTAACCATCCCCAGGGGTGAGATGAAATCATTATAGCGGTTGTAAAATAGATTCAGGTCCAGCTTGATCCGGTCAGACCATAAAGAATGATAACCGATTTCATAGGCGGTAATACCTTCCGGTTTAAGTTCTCGATTACCCCGGGTAATAAACACATAAGGGATATTTAGTTGGGGCAAGGGGGGATTGAGGGCTATATTAAACTGTTCTTCAATATACAAGTAGGAGTCTACAAATGAAGGGTTACGAAATGCCTGCGCCACGGATAACCGGATGATATGTTTTTTGGTTGGGGAAAAAAAGATGTTTCCCCGGGGTGAAAAATGCTCACCGGCAAGCGGATGGCTGTCATACCGTCCCCCTAAGGTCAACCGCAGTTGGTTGGTGAGTTTTATGTCATCTTCAAAAAAAAGCGCCCAAAGGTGCTGAAACTGGTTTTGAGGAATAAAGGGACTTTCTTCCAGGGTATTGTATCTATAATTGAGCCCCCAAACAATTGACTGGTTCTTACCCAGGGCAAACGAGTGCATAAGTTCCGCATTGAAGGTGGCCGTGTCCCATGCGTGTCTTTCCCCGGTTAAGAGCCAATCAACACAGGGCTTTTCACTCTTATAAAAGGTGCGGAATTTCAAGTTTGCATATTGAAAATCAAACTGGAAATAATCGATGATGTCATTGACCTTCCCGGTGCCGATATATTCCCCGGGAAGCAGTTTCCTATTTTTCGAATGGCCCCTTCCACCGGAAAAAACCAACCGGCTCTTATCACTCAACCCATACTCCAGCAAAGCATTCACCCGGATGACTTCGCTGGGGTTTTCTTCCGGTTGATTCTCACTCCATCCATTTGTCCGGTCCCATTCCGCGGATATTTTGTACTTGAGTTTTTCCGCCATTTCCCCGGCATGAATGATGGAGCCAGTAAGGGTATCCTGGCTCCCGGCGGTAAGATAAAGGGTAGTTCCTTTAAGTTGTTTTGGAGATTTGGTAATGATATTGACGACACCGCTGAAGGCATTGGCGCCATAAATGGAGGAAGCCGGACTCTTGACTACTTCTATCCGCTCGATTTCCGCTAATCCCACCGGGAATATTTCCCAGAAAACAATACCGTATAAATCCGTATATACGGTACGGCCATCCACCAATACCAATAGTTTGTTATTGACAGGGGTAATAAATCCCCGAACTCCCACCTGCTGGTCCCGGGCAGTGATAGTCATTATATCAACACCGGCCACCATTCGTAAAATATCGGGGATATTGGTGGCCCCCGAATACCTGATATCATCGGAAGTAATTACCGTTATAGTGGTGGGGGCCTCAGTAATGGGCTGTTCTTTCCGGGAGGCAGTTACCACCACCGGGATTTCCTGGAATAGTAAGTCCTCCTTTTCCTGGGACCATAATCCTTCATCCATTGCCGGTAATATTATGATGACGATAATTAACATAAATAATCGTGGAAAAACTTTATGTTTCACTGTCATATCTCCTAACCTTACGCCAGGTAAACCGTACTTTTTTCCTGACGCTTCAGTTAATATTTCCATTTGCTATTTTTCTTTTTTAAAAGGGTTTAACGTCTCCTCTTTTCATTTTACTCGACTACACCAACCATTAAACCAGGTAAATTTAACATAAATAAAAAAAAATTGCAACAAGGAAAATTTTTTTACAATAATTCTAATTTTGGCCTTAAGAGAAAGAAATTTTAAAGGGACGGGCACTTTTGGGTCATTTTTTCCTGGGTCTTTTCCCTGACCCATTCGGCAAAAAACGCGATAATATTTACGACAGCAAAGGTGCTAATATGTCTTACTCTAAAATCCATACTATAGTTGGTAAAGAGCAAATGTATTTCAAGATTGTAGAGACGCAAAATTTTGCGTCTCTACCCGATGAATGCCGGTAGATACAGGGTGAAAATGGTTCCTTTTCCCGGTTCCGATTCCAGCCGGATATGCCCGTCATGTCTTTTGATAATCCAGTAGCAGAGAGTAAGTCCCAAACCCATGCCCTTTTGAGTTCCCCTGTCTTTGGTGGAGAAATAGGGGTCAAACACTTTATCCATGATCTCTTCGGGAATACCGGCGCCATTATCTTCGATCGATACCTTCACATAGTTTCCCGGTTTTAATTGGAATTGGTTTCTCGGGTTAATGATGGTATTCTCGGCCCGTATGGATATTCGGCCTTCTGTGCCCCCCGTACCTGCCGCGGTGGCTTCCACGGCATTGAGCAGCAGGTTTTGAAAAACTTGTTTAAGCTGTCCTTTGTCACCATAAATGGGGGTCAGGTCCCTGGAAAACTCGATGTTATAAGACAAATCCGTATCACGAAGCCCTGGTTCCGAATCCAACAGTTCTTTTAAGAGATTACCCGGTAATAGCTTTTCTCTTATCAGCCCCCCTCCGGGGGAAAAGGAGATGAACTTCTCAGCCAGTTCAGCCGCTTTTAATGAGGCTTGCTCCGCTTGTATCAAAAATTCATGGGCGTTTTCCCCGGGAAAAATATCATTTTTTGCCTCCATGATAATGCCTAAGATTACGGAGAGCAGGTTATTGAAATCATGGGCGATCCCCCCGGCAAGAACTCCAATAGACTGGAGTTTTTTACCTCTAAAGATTTCTTCTTCCAATTTTTTGCGCTCCGAGATATCTTTGGCCACACAAACAATTCCTGCCCCGGTGCCGGTTTCGTCCTTTAAAATAGAGTCTGAGAAAAGCATGGGAATATCTTTTCCCTCCCTGGTCCTGAAAATAATTTCTTTGTTTTTAATATGACTTTCACCGGAAGTTTTCTTAAGCAACCCACCGGTTAATTCTCCTGTTTTAAAAAGGAAACTCACCGGTTTTCCTTTGAGTTCCCCTGCTTTATATCCTGACAGGTCGGTTGTTGCCTTGTTTACAGTAATAATCTCTCCATCCATATTTAAGAGAATCAAGCAGTCAAACATGGTGGAAATAATATTGTCTGCCGCGGTGGCCGGGGTGATGAATAAAAATTTATATTTCGCCATGGCATAGACTGCCCCGGCTGTCCAGACCAGTGCAAAAATATGAGATATATTGGGTATCACGTGAATATTCAATGATGGCAGGATGATACTGGTTATGGCCCCACAAACAATCGTAACCACAGCTAATATAAAAATGAACTTTGCCTGCTTTTCCAGGAGAGGGTCCCGGGTGGTCCTGATAAAATTAAAAATGATATAAAGTGCGATTACCGAGAATAACAATGTATAGAGAAACAAAAAAAAGGGCCAGATAGAATGGTCTACAACCGGTTTCCACCCGTAGGACTTTTCAATAAGGTCTGAAAATATAGAATTATCCCACTGTTTATAAATAAATAGCAGGGGTATACCGAAAAGCAGCGGATAAAGCCATTTTTTCTTCAACAGCTCTTTCTTTTGGGTAAAAACAAGGGTAAACCAGAGGAAAAGGCCGGCATAAAACACCCAGCCAAAGGAACTGATATTAAGAAATATTTTGGCTGTTTTCTTCGAATAATAAGGATTGTGGACAAAAATAAATGAAAAGCTCCACAGCCCGAAACATGAAATAAAAGCAGCACAAACCCGGTTTAATAATGCTTTTGGATTTTTAAAAAATATATAAACGGCATGGTACATCAACAGGATAAAAGTTAAGAAATGGACAAAAGGGAAGAGACTCATTGGATTCACCCCTGCCATGGCTTTTTGACCTGGGGATCACTATTCTTTGATATAATTCCGGGCTATCCTTAAACCCTCTTCATTAACCCGGAATTTTCTCCTGGATTTTAATCCGGGTCCGTGAGTTCCTGTTTGAAGCATCAGCGGCGGATTCTTTTTCATTAAATTGTTCAGGGAAGAAGATGGCTGATTGACTTCTTCTCCTATACTTTTAAACAGTGTGCTAATATCATAGCTGCCGAATTCTTTTAAATTCTTTTTCTCTTGTAAGTAGACCGCTGCCAGTAAAACTTTAGCCGTATTGGTGTCGGCTTTGGAAAATAGTAAAAGCTCTTCAAAATTATCATATTTAATAAAGTCAGTTGTTCCTGGTGTCGCGGCAGGTTGAGGTACAGGTTTTTCTATAACGGATTTATCCTTTGCAGGAGGACGGCCCGGTTTCTTTTTTATCTTTTCCAAAGCAGGTTCGGCAGCTTCCAGGGTTGGGACTTCCGGTAATGGGCCCGGTCCTGATGCCGGGGCCGCCTCTTTTTCCACCGCTCTTAAATCCGGATGTTTATCCGGATCAAATTTATCTTTGACCCAATCGAGGATCCGCTTGATTTGTGCGCTGTCGAGGCATTTAAGTGCTTCATACACATTATTCAGTGCATTAATTTCACCGTCAGGGTACATGGTTTACCTCCTGGTAATTTTAACCTGAATTGAGCGATTTTTGCGGCGATTAGCACTTATCTGTTGTACCATGAGGCTTTCAAAAATTCTCGATATACCGGGGGGTATGCCTGCAAATTTTTGAAAACCTCCCGGCAACAACATCTAAGCACTCCTCATCCACAAAAATCGCTCAACTCAGGTTTAAAAATCAACTATAATCAAATCTATTAAAAATGTCAAGCCCCTAAAAGGACTCAGGTTCGCTTCACTCACAACGGGAATGGTGGAATAATGGAATAATGAAGAGACACCCATCCTTTCAAACTCCTGCCCGAAGGGCACCAATTCTGTTTTAAATTTATAATTTATCATTTTTCATTTATAATTGTTAGTATAAAGGAAAAATTTTGCGTCTCTACCCGATGAACGCAGGCAAGTACAGGCTGAACATGGTCCCTTTTCCCGGTTCGGATTCAACGGCGATATGACCGTTATGTTTCTTAATAATGGTGTAACAGAGGGTAAGTCCCAATCCCATACCTTTTTGATTGGTTTTATCCCGGGTGGTAAAATAGGGATCAAAAATTTTTTCTATATCCCCTGGAGAGATACCGATACCGTTATCCCGGATAATCATTTTCACATATTTTCCTTTCTTTAACAGGATGGTTGTATTTTCCCCGTTTTTTACATCTTCTCTAGAGACATTTTCGGCACGTACGGATATTTTTCCCCTTTGGGGGTCAGGCATTGCCTCTATGGCTGCCGCGGCATTGAGAAAGAGGTTTTTCATGACTTGAGTCAATTGTGCGTGATCTCCATCAATGGACATCAGATCATTGGGAATATCAATATCACAGATGACATTTTTATTCACTTTCAAGAATTCCGAATCCCTGGCATCTTTTAAAACCTGGTCTAATCGTACCTTTTCTTTTCGTAACCATCCACCCGGAGAAAAGGTGATAAACTTCCGGGCCAGATCAGCGGCTTTTAAAGAGGTTTGCTCAGCTTTAAGCAATAATTTGTGGGACTTTTCTCCAGGTGATATCTCCTCTCGGGCCATGGTCAGGTTTCCCACGATGATGGCAAAAAGATTATTGAAATCGTGAGCAATGCCTCCGGCAAGAATTCCAATAGACTCCAACTTTTTACCTTTAAAAATTTCTTCTTCTAATTTTTTGCGCTCCGAGATATCTTTGGCCACGCAAACAATCCCGGCGATATTCCCGGTGTTATCTCTCAAAATTGAGGCTGAAAGGAGGATGGGGACCTCTTTCCCCTGTCGGGTTTTGAAAATAAGGTCTTTATTTTTAAGGTCCACCTGGTTGACGATTCTCTTAAACAAACCGTTGGTTAACGCTTCGTTTTTAAACAGGATGTCCAGCGGTTTTCCTTCGAGCTCATCCGGTTTATATCCCAACAGTTCTGCAGCAGCTTTATTTACGGTAATAATCTCTCCTTCCATGTTTGAGAGAATTAAGCTGTCATACATGGTAGAAAGAATATTGTCGGCGGCAGTGGCCGGGGTGATAATTAAGAACTTATACCTGGCAATGGCATAGACCACTGCGAATGACCAAATAAGCATAAAGGTATCGGCTATATTGGGGATGATATGGATATTAGCCAGCGTCAGGATAACATCGGTGACCGTCCCCAGAATAAGAACAACCACCATAGTAAAAAAAATGATGGACGCCTGTTTTTTCAAGACAGCATTTGGGGCCTTCCTCATGAAATCGAAATTAAGATAAAGACCTGCAATCATAAAGGAAAGATAATGTGAAAAGAAAAGATAAGGCCAGATGGACTGCCCGTATAAGCCTTTCCACCCGTAGTATTCTTTAATATAGTCTACGAATATGAAACCGTTCCATTGTTGATAAATAAGTACCAGGGGAATTCCGAAAAGCAGCACATAGAACCATTTTTGCTTTAATATCTTTTTTTTCCCGGTAAAGGCCAGTATAAACCAGAGGAAAAAACTACTAAAGCTGCACCATCCGATTGAACTGATATTGACAACCAGTTTAGCCAGGTGTTTCGTGCAAAAGGGGTGGTGGAGAACAACAAAGGAGAAGCTCCAGAGGCTAAAACAAAGAAGAAAAGCAACACAGATTCTGTTCAACAAGGCTTTGGGGTTTTTGATCAATATATAGACCGCCAGGTAAACATAAACAATGCTATTAAAAAAATGCAAAAACGGGAAAAAACTCATGGGGGGATTATAATGAATTCAAAAAAAAGTTGCAACCCCATATGGAGGATTCAGGGACGCGTCAAAGTCTTAAAAAAGCCGACACACCCCTGAAAATTCGAAATTCGAAGCACGAAATTCGAAACAAATTCAAATGACCGAAATTCAAATGACCAAAACAAAAAAACCAGGAAGGCTCCTATAATGAGGCTTTTGTTTTGAATTTTGAGTATTTGAATTTTGGATTTGTTTCGGATTTCGGATTTCGTGCTTCGAGTTTATTATGTTAGCGCTTATGGTGGATGGGGGGGGATGGTAAGCGTGCTTTTTTCCATATAACTACGAGGCCTGAAATTATTAATTATTATTGGAAAAAGCAGGCAGATAGAGGATAACAGCGGTTCCTTTTCCCGGCTGCGATTCCAGCCGGATATGACCGTCATGCCTTTTAATAATCCAGTAGCAGAGAGTCAATCCCAATCCCATGCCCTTTCGAGTCCCCCTCTCTTTGGTAGAGAAATAGGGATCAAATACGTTATCCATGATTTCCCCGGGAATACCAACGCCGTTATCTTCGATTGATACGTTCACATAGTTCCCCGGTTTTAACTGGAATTGGTTTTTTTGGCTAACTTTGCTATTTTCGGCCCGTATGGATATTCGGCCTTTTGTGTCCCCCGAACCTGCCGCGATGGCTTCAACGGCATTAAGCAGCAGGTTTTGAAAAACTTGATTAAGTTGCCCTTTATCACCATAAATGGGTGCCACGTCCATAGAAATCTCGATGTTATAAGACACCTCCGTATCATGAAGCCCTGGTTCCGAATCCAACAGTTCTTTTAAGAGATTGCCCGGTAACAGCTTCTCTCTTATCAGCCATCCCCCCGGAGAAAAGGTAACGAATTTCTCGGCCAGCTCCGTGGCTTTTAATGCGGCTTGTTCTGATTGCACCAAAAATTTATAGGCGTTTTCCCCGGGAATGAGTTTATTTTTCACCAGCATGATATTCCCTAAAATTACGGAAAGCAGGTTATTGAAATCATGAGCGATACCTCCGGCAAGTACTCCAATAGACTGGAGCTTTTTACCTTTAAAGATTTCTTCATCCAATTTTTTGCGTTCCGAGATGTCCTTGGCCACACAAACAACACCTACCCCGGTGCCGGTTTCATCCTTTAAAATCGAGTCTGAGAAAAGCATGGGGATATCTTTTCCTTTGCCGATCCTGAAAATAACTTCTTTGTTTTTAATATGACTTTCCCCGGAGGTCTTTTTAAACAACCCATTGGTTAATTCTCCTGTTTTAAAAAGGATACTCACCGGTTTTCCTTTGAGCTCCTCCGGTTTATATCCCGACAGGTCCGCTGTTGCCTTGTTTACAGTAACAATTTCTCTTTTCATGTTTAAAAGAATTAAGCAGTCAAACATGGTAGAAATAATATTATCGGCCGCGGTGGCCGGGGTGATGGATAAAAATTTATATTTCACCATGGCATAGACTGCGCCAACAGTCCAGATTAGAGCATCGACATTGGCAACGTTGGGTATTACATGAATATTGAATAATGGCAGTATTATATCTGTAACAGAACCAATGGAAAAAGTAATCGCTGTGACGATGAAAATGATCTTTGCCTGTTTTTCCAGGATAGGGTCACTGGTGCTTCTCATAAAGTTGAAATTGACAACAAGTGCCGTTACCGAAAATGTAACAGCATACAATAAGAAAAGATAGGACCAGATTGATTGGCCCATTATCGCTTTCCAACCATAAGGTTTTTCAAATACATCGACATATAAAAAATTTGTCCATTGTATATAAATAAATACCAGGGGTACGCCCAAAAGAATCACATAAAGCCATTTCTTCTTTAACAACTCCCATTTTTGGGTAAAAATCAGTATAAACCAGAGGAAAAGGCTGGCAAACCCAGCCCAGCCAAAGGAACTGATATTAATGAATAGAGTGGCTGTATTCCTGGATAAAAAGGGATTGTGGACAAACATATAGGAAAAGCTCCAGACACCGAAACAAAAAATAAAAGCCGCACAAACCCGGTTCAACAACGCTTTTGGATTTTTAAAAAATATGTAAACGGCGTGGTACATCAACAGGACAAAGGTAAAGAAATGGATAAATGGCAAAAGGCTCATTGGCTGACCCCCCGTTTAAAATTCAAATCATGTAACACCAACGTCACCTCCTGTACAGGAAGTAGAGACGCAAAATTTTGCGTCTCTACCCGAAAATGCAGGCAAATACAGGGTGAAAATGGTCCCTTTTCCCGGTTCGGATTCAACCGCGATATGGCCGTTATGTTTCTTTATAACAGAATAACAAAGGGTAAGTCCCAATCCGATACCTTTCTGATTGGTTTTATCCCGGGTGGTAAAATAGGGGTCAAAAATTTTTTCTATATTCCCTGGAAGGATACCAATGCCATTATCTTGAACAGTAATTTTCACATATTTTCCCTTTTTTAACAGGATCATTGTATTTTTCCCGTTTTGTACGTTTTCTATATAAGCATTTTCAGCCCGCACGGATATTTTTCCTCCCTGGGGGTCAGGCAGTGCCTCGATGGCTGTCGCGGCATTGAGAATGAGGTTTTGCATGACTTGAGTCAATTGTGCATTATCACCATAAATGGGCAGGAGGTTATCGGGAATATCAATATCATAAATGACATTTATATTGATTTTCAAGGATTCCGAATCCCTGGCACTTTTTAAAATATGTGATAATTTTACTTTTTCTTTTTTCAGCCATCCGCCCGGGGAAAAGGTAATGAACTTCCGGGCCAGATCAGCGGCCTTTAATGATGCCTGCTCTGCCTTAAGCAATAATTTATTGGACTTTTCGCCAGGTGAGATCTCGTCCCGCGCCAGGGTGAGGTTTCCCACGATAATGGCAAAAAGGTTATTGAAATCGTGAGCGATGCCCCCGGCAAGCATGCCTATAGACTCCAACTTTTTGCCTTTAAAGATTTCTTCTTCCAGTTTTTTACGTTCGGAAATGTCTTTAGCCACACAAACGATACCAACGGCATTTCCGGTATCGTCTCTTAATATAGAAAAGGAAAAGAGCATAGGGACCTCTTTTCCCTGCCTGGTTTTGAAAATAAAGTCTTTGTTTTTAAGGTCCTCCCGGTTGACGATTTTCTTAAACAAACCGTCGGTTAACTCCTCCTTTTTAAACAGGCTGCCCACCGGTTCTCCTTTGAGTTCTTCCGGTTTATATCCCAACAGGTCTGCCGCGGCCTTATTTACGGTAATAATCTCTCCTTCCATGTTTAAGAGAATTAAGCAGTCATACATGGTGGAAAGGATATTGTCGGCGGCAGTGGCCGGGGTGATGATTAGGAATTTATACCTGGCGATGGCATAAACCACCCCGACAGCCCAAATCAGCAAAACCGTATCAGCCAGGTCCGGTACAACATGAACCCCCAGCAATGGAAAAAAGACATCAGTGAGAGTGCCTAAAATAAGAGCAATTACAATGGTGGTAAAAATTATTTTTGCCTGTTTCTTTAAAATCGGTTTTTGAGTCTTTCTCATGAAATCGAAATTGATATAGAGGGCTGTTCCCATAAAGGACAAATAATAAAAATAAAAAATATAGGGCCATATTGACTGCGCCAATTGAGATTTCCACCCGTAATATTTCATAATAAAGTCTACATATATAAAGTTTGTCCACTGCTTATAGATAATTATCAGCGGGATACCGAAAAGCAGCAGGTAGAACCATTTTTTTTTCAATATTTCTTTCTTCCCGGTGAACACCAGTATGAACCAGAGGAAAAAACTGCTAAAACTAGCCCAGCCGAAAGAAGCGATATTAGAGAACAGTAAGGCAATACGCTTTGAAGTATTGGGGTGGTGAACAAAAATCGTTGCAAAACTCCAGATGGCGAAACAAAGAAGAAAGGCAGTACAGAGCCGGTTCAACAAGGCTTTGGGATTTTTGATCAATATATAGACCGCCAGGTACACATAGACGATACTGTTAAAAAAATGCAAAAAAGGAAAAAAACTCATGGGAGGATTATAATGAATTCAAAAAAAAATATCAAACATGTTATTGGTCATTAGTCATTGGTCATTGGACAATAGTGGCTGCATGACTGCATAGTTGCATGGAGGCATGGAGGCATTCAATCATTCAATCATACAGTCATGCAGTCATGCAATCATGCAAAAAAATATTGACATCTTTTTTCTAAAATAGTAAACTGGAATATGCACACAGAAAAAAAGACACAAGAAATTTCAAGTACCAGGATAGCGGCCCGGTTGATTTTTTTAGTCTTGTTTTCCGGGCTAATACTTTTCGGCGGCGCCGGTACGTTAAAATGGCTGGAAGCATGGTTATATCTCATTCTAACTGGTTCCAGCGTTACTTTCAATGCGGTATGGATGAAGAAAAAAGACCCACGCCTGCTCAGGGACCGCATGTGTTTCGATAAAAAATCCCCCAGAGGTGTAGATCGAATCATTCTCCTCCTGTACATGATTTTTATTTTTATTTTAATTGCCCTTCCCGGCCTCGATGCAGTTCGGTTCCAATGGTCCGCGCTCCCCGTTTTCATCAAAGCGATTGGCTTTATCATGACCTTTGTTTCCGGTTATATTATGTTTTTAGTTCTGAAGGAAAATCCTCACCTGTCCAGTATAGTGGAAGTTCATCAAGATAGAGAGCACAAAGTCATCACCACGGGTCTTTATCGGTATGTGCGTCATCCCTGGTATGTGGGGCTGATTCTCTTTTTCTTCAGCGTACCTTTGGCCCTGGGTTCTTTATATACCCTGATCCCGGCCGGGGTGTTGACGATCCTCCTGGTTATGCGTATCTTCATCGAAGAAAAAACCCTGCGCCAGGAACTCCCGGGCTACGAAGAATATTGTCAAACAGTTAAATATAGAATCATTCCGTATATATGGTAGTATTTTTGCCTCCGGCGGCCAGGGGGGGCGCTTTTTGAAAAAACTGCCCCCCCTGGCCCCCCCGTAAAAACTTTTATTAAGTTGAATAAAAATAATCAAAAGCTTTTGTAGGGGGTCCAGGGGGACGGTTTTCTCGAAAAGAGTCCCCCTGGCCGCCGGAGGCATTTTTTTCCGTTTTTCTTTTTTATTTCCGTATTAAAGATATGTAAATACACACAAAATAAAAATCGCTTATAAAAAAAGGTAATGTAGAAAGAATATGAAAGAAATTAACCACAGAGAACAAAGAGCACACAGAGAGCACAGAGTTTTTTATTTTTCTCTGTGCTCTCTGCGGCTAAAAAACTCCGGGAGGATAAAATGAAAAAAATCTTAACCATATCATTTTTAATTGCAATGGTTTTCACCCTGATGGTTTATCCCGCACAAGAAGAAACAATCAAAGAGGAAGTCCTGGTTGTAAATGTGGAAGTCCCTGTACGGGTACTTTTTAAAGGTAAAGCAGTAGCACATCTGACCAGGGATGATTTTTTGGTCTATGAAGGGAAAAAGCTGCAAAAGATCAACGGCTTCTTCATTAAAAAGAGAAAAATCCGGGAACAACACGCTTTGTCCAAAACCAAAA
>Ga0210084_1000082_pt1 | contig 13397 bp, 9 predicted proteins | sample China_Galinas_Co_3_FD_184863 | JGI IMG/M metagenome (GOLD analysis project Ga0210084, IMG submission 184863) | Wetland microbial communities from San Francisco Bay, California, USA, that impact long-term carbon sequestration -... | ecosystem: Environmental > Aquatic > Marine > Wetlands ... | reverse complement strand
CAGGTGGGTGTAGACGTTTCCCGGGTCGAGGCCCGTATCGGCGTCGGCGGTGTCGCGATTCAACAAGATATAGCTGATCACACCGCCGTTGGCCGGTGGTGTCCCGAGGGCCAGCAACAGGATGGCCCCCAACGTCGCCAAAACAGTCAGCCTAGTCTTCATCCGGCAACTCCTTTCCACAACAAGAACCAAGGTCTTTCAGGCTACACCATCGTCAACGGGCCATCGCGAAGGATGGCCCGGTGGTAAGTTTCGGTTGTGTGTGAAGCAAGCGGCTCGCTATGCGGCGCGCCGTCGCCAGCCCAGCATCGCCAACCCGAGCAGGCCAACCACGGCCAGCGCCAGGGTCGAAGGTTCGGGCACCACGGCCGTGCCGCCCGGACGCAGCGCGGCGATGATCTCGGCCTTCGCGGCCGCGACGGCCTCGACCGTCCCGAGCAGCTCGAGGTGCGCCGGCCCCACGGAGGTGATCACGGCGACGTCCGGCGGTGCCAGCGCGGCCAGCTCCGCGATCTGGCCGGTGCCGCGCATGCCCATCTCGACCACGCCGAGGGGGCGGCGATGCTCGGAGCCGAGGTGATCTGGGGCGGCAGGGCGGCGGTTGACGAGGGCGCCGCGCTCGCCGCAGCGACGAGCGAGGCGGCGGTCCGGGAGGTCCGGGGCAGCGCCCCGCCCCCTGACTCCGATGCGGGCCCGTTTCGCGTGATCGCCACGCCAGGGCACGCAGACGACCACGTCGTCTTCGTTCGCGACGGGGTCTGCTTCTGCGGTGACCTGATCCTCGGCGAGGGCTCGTCGATCGTGCCGCCGCAGGCGGCGGGAGGGTCGCTGGCCGACTACATGCGGTCGCTCGAGCGCGTTGCGGAGATCGACCCGCAGCTGCTCTGCCCCGGTCACGGTCCGTGGATCACGGATCCCGCTGCGAGGATCGCCGAGTACCGGGAGCACCGCCTCGATCGGGAGCGACGGCTGGTCGCCGCTCTCGAGGCGGGTGAGCGATCGCGGAGCGCGCTGCAGGCGGCTGTCTGGGACGACGTCCCGGAGCGCTTGCAGCCGGCCGCTGCCCTCGCGATGCAGGCCCATCTCGAAAAGCTCGCCGGCGAGGGGATGAGGCTGCGCGAGTTGAGCGATTGAGCCGCCGACCGATCGCCCGCCGACCCTCCGTGACTTCGCGAGCGGGAGTGTTGATAATCATGGCTGCGATGCGCCGCAAGTCGAGCCAAACCTGGGTCAAGCCGGTCCGCCGCGGCGGGATCGCCGCGGCGGCGCTGGGAGCGCTGGTCGTCGGCAGCGGCCTGGCGGCGCGCTGGCAGCTGCTGCGACGACCGCTTCCGAAGCGCTCCGGCACTCAGCGCGCCACCGGCCTCTCGGCGCCCGCGATGATCAGGCGGGATCGCTGGGGCGTTCCGCACATCGAGGCCGACAGCACCCACGATCTCTGGTTCGCCGAGGGCGTCTGTCACGCCCAGGACCGGCTCTGGCAGATGGAGCTCTATCGTCGCGTCGCGGCGGGCCGACTGTCCGAGATCGCCGGCCGCGAGGCCCTCGCCACCGACCGGATGCTGCGGACGCTCGGCTTCGCCCAGGTGGCCGAAGTGGAGGTCAGAGCGATCGACGACGGCCTCCGCTCCGAGCTCGAGGCCTACTGCGCCGGGGTCAACTCGCAGGTGCACCATGCCGCGGCGCTGCCGATCGAATTCCAGCTGCTGCGGATCGACTTCGAGGAGTGGCGCCCGGCCGACATGTTCTCGGCGCTGAAGCTGCTGACCTTCGGCCTCTCGACCAACTGGGAGCAGGAGTTGCTGCGCGCCGAGATGATTCGCGCGCTTGGCCCCGAGCTGACCGAGCGCCTGGACCCTCTCTACCCATCCTCGAACCCGGCCGTTCTCAGCCCCGGCGGTAGCTGGTCGGGTGACGGGATCGGCCTCGCCCGCCAGATCGGTGCCGTTCGCGACGCGCTTGGCTTCGCGCCGTCGGCCAGCGGCTCCAACAACTGGGCGGTCTCGGGAAAGCACACCGCCTCCGGAGCCCCGCTGCTGGCCGGTGACCCGCATCTGCCGCCGAGCATGCCTGGGATCACCTACCAGGTCGACCTCCGGGTCGGCGAGCGTTTCGTCAGAGGGGCGTCGATCCCCGGCTCGCCGGGCGTGCTGATGGGACAGGGCAACGACGTCGCCTGGACCTTCACCAACGCGATGGCCGACGTGATGGACCTGTTCGTCGAGCGACTCGACGGGGACAGCTACGAGTTCGAGGGGGAGTCGCGCCCGCTCGAGATCCGCGAGGAACGGATCCTGATCCGCGGCTCCGAGCCGGACCATCTCGTCGTCCGCTCGACCCACCATGGGCCAATCGTCAACGAGATCCTCGGCGCCGATGCGAGCGAGCCGCTCGCGCTCGCCTTCTCGGGCCTGAGGCTGCCGGCGCTGTCTCAGGCCCAGGTGCGAACCCTGGAGGCGACCAGTGGCGCGGAGTTGGTCGAGCTGCTCGCCGACCAGTGCACGCCGGTCTCGAACCTGGTCTGGGCGGACCGCCACGGGTCGATCGGCTACAAGACGGTGGGCCGGATCCCGATCCGCCGCGGCGGCGTGGCCGACCTGCCGCGGCCGGGCTGGACCGGCGAGCATGAGTGGGACGGCTGGGTCCCCCACGAGCAGATGCCGGAGCTGACGGATCCCGAGTGCGGCTACGTGATCACCGCGAACAACCGGATCGTCGGCGACGAGTTCCCCCACCACATCAGCAGTCACTACCTCGACGGCTACCGCGCCGCCCGGATCGAGCAGCTCCTGACCGAGCGCGACGACCACGACATCGAGAGCTTCGAGCTGATCCAGGTCGACGAGTACTCGATTCCGGGCGTCGCGACCGTCCACCGGCTCGCGCGGATCGAGGATCTTGCCAAGGGACAGCGCGAGATCCGGGCGATCGAGCGCCTGCGAAGCTGGGACGGCCGCATGTCCACCGACGCCGTCGCGCCGACTATCTACCAGGCGTTTACGCTGCGGTTGGCACGGGAGACGGCCCGCCTGGCGATCGGTGACCGCGACCTCGCCCGGCGCTGGCTGGACGGGTCCTCGAATCCGTTCGTCGCCCACGTCACGTGCCCCTGGCGCTGGCAGGCGCACCTCCTCAGTCTCTGGGACGAAGGCGACGACGAGCTGATCGGCAGACCCTGGCCCGAGCACGTGCTCGACTGCCTTCGGGGTGCGCTGGACGATCTCGAGGAGCGCTTCGGCATCGAGCCCGAGGGCTGGCGGTGGGGGCGCGTGCATGAGATGGAGTTCCCGCACGCGCTCGGCGAGGCGAACCCGTTGCTCGCGCGCTTCTTCAACCGCTCGGTCCAATCCGGCGGCGCTCAGGAGACCGTCAAGCAGGTCGCCTTCGATCCGAATGACCCCTACAAGGCCGTCTGGGCGCCGTGTTGGCGGATGGTCGCCGATCCAGCCGACCCGGGGGTCTCCGTCTGGCAGGCGTTCACCGGTCAGTCCGGCCAGCCCGGCAGCCGCCACTACGACGATCTGATGGCCGACTGGACGGAGGGCCTGACCCAGCCGATGACACCTCGTGGCAAGCACTGGGACCTGCGCCTGGTGCCCGCAGGTCGGGCGGCGTCGGCTGCCACGCGATGAGCCGTCGGGACGAGATCAGGCTGACGCCGGCCGAGCAGGCCGAGTTGCTCGACTCCGAACGGGTGGTGATCGTCTCCAGCCACGGCCCCCGGGGCTGGCCACACTCGATGCCGATGTGGTTCACGGTCCGTGACGGCGAGATCTGGGTCTGGACCTACGCGAAGTCGCAGAAGGTGAAGAACCTCGAGCGCGATCCCCGAGCGACGCTCCTGGTCGAGGCCGGACGCGAGTACCAGGAGTTACGTGGGATCCAGATCGAGGCCGAGGCCGACATCGTCCGCGATACCGAGCGCGTCTTCGAGTTCGGCAAGGAGTTGACGGTGCGCTACGCCGACGGCATCGACGAGCTCGGTGCCGACGCCGCCGCGGCTCTGCAGGCGCAGGCGCCAAAGCGGGTCGCGATCCGCTTCCGGCCGGTCCGCACCGCCAGCTGGGACCACCGCAAGCTCGGCGGCGGCTACTGAGGTCGACCGGTCGCAGGCCGCTGGTGGTCGAGGGTCTGGAACGGGCGGTGTGCGCCCGCGCTGCTCGGACCAGCCGCCCGGGGGCGTGGAATCAGAGGCCGACCGCTAGCCTGCCGCTCCGATGGAGAACCTAAAGGGCCTGATCCTCTCGGGCGGCGCCGGCACGCGGCTGCGCCCGATCACGCACACCTCCGCCAAGCAACTCGTCCCCGTCGCGAACAAGCCTGTCCTCTTCTATGGGATCGAGGCTCTGGTCGAGGCCGGCGTGACCGAGATCGGGATCGTGATCGCGCCCGAGACCGGCGATGAGATCCGCGAGGCCGTCGGCGACGGGAGCGCGCTCGGCGCGAGCGTCACCTACATACCGCAGGCCGAGCCGCTCGGCCTGGCCCACGCCGTGCTCACCGCCGAACAGTTCCTCGGGGGCTCGCCGTTCGTGATGTATCTCGGCGACAATCTGCTCCGCGACGGCATCACCGAGCTCGTCGAGGCCTTCCGCCGCAACGAGCCGGAGGCGCTGATCATGCTGACTCCGGTCGTGCACCCCGAGCACTACGGCGTCGCCGAGCTCGACGGCGACCGAATCGTCCGGCTGGTCGAGAAGCCGAAGGACCCGCCCTCGGACCTGGCCCTGGTCGGCGTCTACATGTTCCGCCCGTCGGTGCTCGCCGCCGCGAAGACGATCGAGCCCTCCGCCCGCGGCGAGCTCGAGATCACCGACACGATCCAGCGGCTGATCGACGACGGCAAGACGGTCGAGTATCACCGTGTCAAGGGCTGGTGGAAGGACACCGGCCAGCTCCAGGACATGCTCGCCGCGAACCGCCTCGTGCTCGAGGACATCGAGCCACGCATCGCCGGTGAGCTCGTCGACTGCAACGTCGAGGGCCGGGTCGTGATCGGGGAGGGAGCGCTGCTGGAGCGGACAACGGTTCGCGGGCCCGCCGTGATTGGCCCCGATGCGCACATCGCCGACGCGTACATCGGTCCCTACACGGCGATCGGCAGGGATTGCGAGGTCGTCAACTCCGAGGTCGAGCACTCGATTCTGCTGCGCGGCTCGAAAGTCTGCAACCTCGCCTCGCGAATGGAGGCGAGCCTGCTCGGGCGCAACGCGACGCTCTCGCGCAGCGCCGGCCTGCCGAAGACGATCCGGATGATCGTCGGAGACAACTCGGAGTTGACGCTGCCGTGAGGATCCTGGTGGCCGGGGGAGACGGGATGCTCGCCCGCGAGGTGATCGAGGCCGGCGAGCGCGCCGGACATGAGGTGACCGCGTTCGGGCGCGACGGGCTCGACATCACCGACCCGCGTTCGATCGACGAAGCCGTCGGCGGCTCCGCCCCCGAGGCGGTGATCAACTGCGCCGCGTGGTCGGACGTGGACGGCGCCGAGGACGACGAGCGCGGCGCGATGAAGGTCAACGACGAGGGGGCCGCTCTGCTCGCCGCCGCGGCGGAGCGGGTCGGGGCGAAGGTCGTCTATCCGTCGAGCGACTACGTCTTCGACGGGACCAAGCGCGAGCCGTACGTCGAGTCCGACCTACCGTCGCCGATCAGCGCCTACGGCCGCAGCAAGCTCGGCGGTGAGACCTCGGTCGCGGTCGCCAACCCGCGCCATTTCATCGTCCGCTCCTCCTGGCTCTACGGACGTGCAGGCAAGAACTTCGTCGAGACGATGCTGCAGATCGGGCACGAGCAGCCCGAGGTACTGGTGGTCAGCGATCAGCGCGGCTGCCCGACCTGCTGCGTGGACCTCGGCGAGGCGCTGATCGCCCTGATCCGGCGCGACGACTACGGGATCCATCACATCGCCGGCACCGGTAGCTGCACCTGGTTCGAGTTCGCGCAGGAGATCTTCGATCTCGCCTCCTACGAGACGCGGGTGATGTCGACGACCAGCGACGTGATGGCGCGCAAGGCCCCCCGCCCCGCGTACTCGGTACTGGTCAGCGAGCGGAAGAACGCGATCGAGCTGCCCCCTTGGGAGCGGTCTCTGCGGCGCTATCTGGCGGACCGGGAGCTGGACGGATGAAGCTGCTCGTCGCCGGCGGCGCCGGCTTCATCGGCTCCACCTATGTGCGCTGTCATCTCGATCAGCATCCCGACCACCGCGTCGTCGTGCTCGACAAGCTGACCTACGCCGGCCGGCGCGAGAACCTCGCCGATGCCGATCCCAAGCGGCTCGAGTTCCTCGAGGCCGACATCACCGACCCGGCTGCGGTCGCCGCCGCGATCGCCGGCTGCGACGCGGTCGTCAACTTCGCCGCCGAGTCGCATGTGGATCGCTCGATCGAGGATCCGGGCGCCTTCATCCAGACCGACGTCTACGGCACCTACGTGCTGCTCGAGGCGGCCCGCGACGCCGGCGTCCGCCACCTGCAGATCTCGACGGACGAGGTCTACGGCTCGATCGAGGAGGGCAGCTTCACCGAGGCCTCGCCGCTCAATCCCTCCTCGCCATATTCAGCGTCTAAGGCCGGCGGCGACCTCGTCGTCAGCGCCTTCCACCGCACCTACGGGGCGGACACGCTGATCACCCGCGCCTCGAACAACTACGGGCCCTACCAGCACCCCGAGAAGCTGATCCCGCTGATGATCCTGAACGCGCTCGCGGGCGACCCGCTGCCCGTCTACGGCGACGGCATGCAGGTCCGCAACTGGCTGTTCGCCGAGGACTTCGCGGCGGCGATCGACGCCGTCCTCGAGCGCGGTGAGGCTGGTCAGGTCTACAACGTCGGCGGCCCCGACGAGAAGCCGAACATCGAGGTGGTCAAGCGGATCCTCGAGCTCACCGGCCGTGACGAGTCGATAATCGAATACGTCGACGATCGACTCGGCCACGACCGCCGCTACTCGCTCTCGGCCGATCGCACCGAGGGCCTCGGCTGGAGCGCAGCGGTCGGCTTCGACGAGGGCATCGAGCGCACGGTCGCCTGGTACCGCGACAACGAGGCCTGGTGGGGCCCGATCCGCTCCGGCGAGTACCGCTCCTACTACGAGAAGCAGTACGGCCGCAGCTTGGGCGGCTGAGCGGCACGATGGCGCCGACCCGGGTCGAGACCAGGCTGCGCGACCTCGTCGCGCTGGAACCGACGGCCCATGGCGACAGCCGCGGGTTCCTAGTCGAGACCTACAGCGAGCCTGCCTGGGCGGAGCTCGGGATCGAGGGCCCGTTCGTGCAGGAGAACCACTCGCGCTCGACCCAGCGGGGCACCCTGCGCGGGATCCACTTCCAGACGGCGCCCGGGCAGGGCAAGCTGGTCCGCTGCGTCCGTGGCGCGATCTTCGACGTCGCCGTCGACCTCCGCCGCGACTCACCCACCTATACGCAGTGGGAGGGCCACGTGCTCGATGACGAGTCCCATCGACAGCTCTGGGTGCCGGTCGGCTTTGGGCACGGGTTTGCGGTGCTGAGTGACGTCGCCGATGTCGCCTACAAGCTGACCTCGCTCTACGATCCCGCGACCGAGTCGGAGATCGCCTGGAACGACCCGGACGTGGGGATCGAGTGGCCGATCGCGGAGCCGGTTCTCAGCGATCGAGACAGGGCGGCGCCCCGCCTCGCCGACGTCGCCGACTCGCTGCCCTTCTAGCTGCCGCCGCGCGGCGCGTAAGATCGGTGGCTTGGCCTCCGACCCGAAAGCGAGCCCCGAGACCGTTGATTCGGTCCCCTTCAGCGCCCGCACCCAGGAGTGGTTCGAGCGCTCGTTCGAGGCTGCGACACCCGCGCAGGCGGCGGGCTGGCCGAAAATCGCGAGCGGCGCGAACACGCTGATCTGCGCGCCGACCGGCTCAGGCAAGACCCTCGCCGCCTTCCTCTGGGGGATCGACAGCCTCGCCCGCCGGCCCGAGCAGCTCGGCCAGGGCGTGCGGATCGTCTACGTCTCGCCGCTGAAGGCGCTCTCCTACGACGTCGAGCGCAATCTGCGGGCGCCGCTGGCCGGGATCGGCGCCGAGGTCGCGGTGGGGCTGCGAACCGGCGACACGCCGCAGAAGGAGCGCCAGGCGATGCTGCGTACCGCGCCCGACATCCTGATAACGACGCCCGAGTCGCTGTATCTGATGCTGACCTCCCAGGCCCGCAAGATCCTGGTCGGGGTCGAGGCGGTGATCGTCGACGAGATCCACGCCGTCGCCCCTACCAAGCGCGGCGCGCACCTGGCGCTGACCTTGGAGCGGCTCGACCATCACGTGCAGCACCCCGAGCACGACGAGCAGCTCGAGCTCGGGGACGAGCGGCTCGAGGGGCTGCCCCGACGCCCCCTCCAGCGGATCGGGCTCTCGGCGACCCAGAGGCCGCTCGAGCGGATCGCGAAGTTCCTGGTCGGCCCCGGCCGCGACTGCGAGATCGTCGATGCCGGTGTCCGCAAGGAGCTCGACCTCGAGATCGTGGTCCCGGTCGAGGACATGACCGATCCCGGCGGCGCCGTCCCCGCGCCGCCGAGCAGCGCTGACGAGATGCCTGGGCCCGACCGGATCGATCCACTACTCGCCGGCGAGCCCAACCACCGTTCGATCTGGCCGGCGATCTACCCGAAGCTGCTCGATCTGGTCCGCGAGCACACCTCGACGATCATCTTCGTCAACAACCGCCGCGGTGCCGAGCGGCTCGCGAAGCGGTTGAACGAGATGGTCGCCGATCAGCACGCCGAGGCTGACCCCGACGGTGACAGCCCGCCACCGGAGATCGCCCGGGCACACCACGGCTCGCTCGCCCATGAGGAGCGGACCAAGGTCGAGGAGCTGCTCAAGTCGGGGCAGCTCCCGTGCCTGGTCGCGACCTCCTCGCTCGAGCTCGGGATCGACATGGGCGCGGTCGACCTCGTGATCCAGGTCGAGTCGCCGAAGTCGGTGGCCCGCGGGATCCAGCGGGTCGGCCGCGCGGGGCACGAGCTCGGGGCGGTCTCGAAGGGGCGAATCTTTCCGAAGTTCCGCTCCGACCTGCTCGAGTGCGCGGTCGTCACCAAGAAGATGCGGCTCGGGGAGATCGAGGAGACCGTGATCCCCCGCAATCCGCTCGACGTGCTTGCCCAGCACCTGGTCTCGATGGTCGCCGGCCGCGAGTGGGACGTGGACGAGGTCGAGTCCGTCGTCAAGGGCGCCGAGCCCTACGAGGAGCTCAGCCGGGAGCAGCTTGAGAACGTGCTCGACATGCTCGACGGCCGCTACCCGTCCGAGCGCTTCGCCGAGCTGCGACCGCGCCTCGTCTGGGACCGCACCGAGGGCACGATCCGTGGCCGCAAGGGCGCCCGCCAACTCGCCGTGACCAACGCCGGCACGATCCCGGACCGCGGCCTGTACGGGGTCCACCTGCCGGACGGCCGCCGCGTCGGCGAGCTCGACGAGGAGATGGTCTACGAGGCGCGCCCGGGGCAGGTGTTCCTGCTCGGGGCGAGCACCTGGCGAATCGACGACATCACCCGGGACCGGGTGATCGTCACGCCGGCGCCGGGTGTGCCGGGCGCGGTTCCGTTCTGGCGCGGCGACGGCGTCGGCCGCACGGTCGAGCTCGGCCGCTCGATCGGCGAGTTCTCGCGCGAGGCGGTCAATGCAGATCCAGCCGATCTCGCCCGCGACTACGACCTCGACCAGCTCGCGGCATCGAATCTGGTCGCCTACCTGCGCGAGCAGCAGGCGGCTACCCGGGTCGTGCCCTCGGACGAGACGATCGTCATCGAGCGCTTCCGGGATGAGATCGGGGACTGGCGCCTCTGCATCCTGAGCCCGTTCGGCGGTCGCGTTCACGCGGCCTGGGCGCTGGCGCTGAGCGCGCGGATCCGCGAGCAGTTCGAGCTCGAGGCCGACGCGATCTGGTCCGACGACGGGATCGTCGTCCATCTCCCCGATGCGGACGAGGCGCCGAGCCCGGAGCTGGTGACGCTCGAGCCCGACGAGGTCGAGGACCTGATCGTCTCCGAGCTCGGCGGCTCGGCGCTGTTCGGCGCCCGCTTCCGCGAGGCCGCCGGCCGCTCACTGTTGATCCCCCGCGCCTACCCCGGCAAGCGCACCCCGCTCTGGCAGCAGCGGCTCAAGTCGCAGTCGTTGCTCGAGGTCGCCAAGGACTTCCCCCGCTTCCCCGTGACCCTGGAGACCTATCGCGAGGTGCTCAAGGACGTGCTCGACCTGCCCGCGCTGACCGAGATCCTCCGCGACATCGGCTCCCGCCGGATCTCGCTGGTCGAGGTCGAGACGCAGACCGCGAGCCCGTTCGCCAGCTCGCTGCTGTTCGACTACGTGGCGACCTACATGTACGAGGGGGACACCCCGAACGCGGAGCGCCGCGCAGCGGCCCTGGCGCTGGACCGCGATCTGCTCCGCGAGCTGCTCGGCCAGGAGGAGCTCCGTGAGCTGATCGATCCGGCGGCCCTCGCGGAGCTCGAGGACTCGCTCCAGCACCGGACCGAGCAGGCGCGCGCCTCCGACCGCGACCACCTCGAGCAGATCCTGCGCAGGTTGGGGGACCTGACGGCCGAGGAGGCCTCCGAGCGCGTGGTTGAGGGCTATTCGGCGGACTCGATGCTGGCCAAGCTCGACTCGGAGCGTCGCGCGGTCAAGGTGCGGATCGCCGGCGAGGAGCGCTGGATCGCCGCCCAGGATGCCGGCCTCTACCGCGACGCCCTGGGCGTGCCGGTGCCCTCCGGCCTGCCCGATGCGTTTCTCGAGCGGGTCGATGGGTCGCTGGCAGCGCTGATGCGTCGCTACGCGCGAACGCACGGGCCATTTCCGACGGAGCAGGCGGCGAGGCGCTACGCGGTCGATGTCGAGCCGGTCCTCAGGCAGCTCGAGCGTGACAACGAGCTGATCCGGGGCGAGCTGCTGCCCGGCGGGACCGAGCGCGAGTGGTGCGATCCCGAGGTCCTGCGCCGCGTGCGGCGGGCCAGCCTCGCGGTACTCCGCAAGGAGGTCGAGGCGGCCGACCCGCGCGAGCTCGCACGCTTTTTGCCCTCGTGGCAGAACGTGGACGCTCATCGCCCGGCCGGCGCCGGCCCTGACAGGCTGCGCGAGGCGCTCGTGCCGCTCCAGGGCGTGGCGCTGACCCCGGAGGTCTGGGAGCGCGATGTCCTGCCTCGGCGGCTGGGCGCCTACTCGCAATCGTGGCTCGACCAGCTCACCACCGGCGGTGAGCTGGTCTGGATCGGCGCCGGCCCGGTCGGGCGCAGCGGCCGTGTCGCGCTCTACTTCCGCGAGGATGTGCGCCTCGCGGGGCCGCCGCCTTCGAACGCAAAGCTCGACCCCCCGACCGGCGAGCTGCACGAGCGGATCCGCGGGCTGCTCGCCGAGCGACCTCGCTTCTGGCTCGACATCACCTCGGAGATCGGTGATGTCGAGAGGGAGGAGCTGCACGGGGCCCTCTGGGACCTGGCCTGGGCCGGGGAGGTCACCAACGACGCCTTCGCGCCGCTCCGCGCCCCACGCCTGCGGGCGGTGACCCGCTCCGAGGCCCGTCGGGCGCGCCGCTTCTCCTCGCGCCGAGCGGCGACCGGCCAGGCGCTCCAGGGCCGCTGGTCGCTGGTCAGCGAGTTACTCGAGGACGCCCCGCCACAGGGACCGCGCTGGAGGGCCCAGGCCGAGCTGATGCTCGAGCGCCACGGGATCGTGACCCGGGAGACGGTCCTGTCGGAGGGTGTGCCGGGGGGCTTCACGACCCTGTACGGGGAGCTCTCGAACCTCGAGATCCTCGGCACCGCCCGGCGTGGCTACTTCGTCGAGGGCCTCGGCGGCGCCCAGTTCGCGCTCGCCGGCGCGGTCGAGCGCCTGCGCTCGCTGCCGCGCAGCGACGGCGAGCACCTGGTGCTCGCGGCGACCGACCCCGCGCAGCCGTACGGGGCCCAGCTCCCCTGGCCGACGCCGCCGTTGCGCGAGGCCGCCGACGCCGGGACCGAGGAACGGCGCGGTGGCCGCCGCCCGAGCCGCGTTGCCGGCGCCTACGTATTGACCCGTGACGGCGAGCCCCTGCTCTACGTCGAGCGCGGCGGCAAGGGCATCCTGCTGCTCGCGAGGATGGAGGCCGAGGAGCTGACCGCAGCACTGGTCGCCCTGACCGAGGCAGCCGTCGAGGGCCTGATCCCGAAGCTAGGCATCGAGAAGGTCGACGGCGAGCCCGTGATCGGCTCCGGCATGGAGCAGTCGCTGCTCGACGCAGGTTTCGCGCGTCAACCGAAGCGGATGGTCGCCTCAGCCTGAGCCGGCTGCGGCCTCGTGCGCGGGCATGCAGCGGGTCAGCTCGTCCGGGCCGGGCATGTCGCGCCGCAGCGATACGAAGGCTGCGCCGCCGACGATCAGCGGAAGCCAGAAGAGGATCACCCGGTAGGCGAGGACGGCCGCAGCCGTGGCCGCAACCGGGGCGCCGTAGACGACCAGCGCCCCGATCAGCCCGCCGTCGATGCCGCCGATCCCACCGGGCAGGGGCAGCAGCCCGCCGAGCTGGCCGATCAGATAGCCCATCAGGATCACCGTGATCGGTGGCGCGAAGCCGAAGGCGTGGAAGGTCGCCCAGAGCACCGCGTTGTCGAACGCCCAGTAGCCCGTCGCTCCCGCCAGGACCATCCAGTCGCGGGAGCGGACGATCGCAATCGATTCGGCGGTGCCGGTGACCAGCGCGCGTCGGACCGAGCTCGTCAGGAGCTGCAGCCGCGAGGCGTCGGGGCCCGGGTCGGGGCCCGGCCCGAACCGGGGGATGACGAGCACCGCCGCGATCACGAGCAGCGCCGCAGCGGCGGGCGCGGCGGTCAGCAGCGGTGAGAGCTCAGGGCCGAGCAGCCCGACGAACAAGAGCGTCCCGATCACGGCGACCGCGACGAAGTTGACCGAGCTCTTGATCAGGAAGAAGGCGACCGAGCGGCGCGCGATGAAGTCGGTTCCCATCCCGCCGCTGTGCAGGATCCAGGCCCCGAGCGCCAGCCCACTGAGCCCGCTGGTTGGGACCAGCGATCCCATCGCCAACTCCGAGCCGCCGATCTGCCAGCTTCGGCGCCAGCCGAGCGCGCCGCAGAAGACCGGCGCGAACATGACGATGTAGGAGCCGAACGAGAGCGCCTCCAGGACGGTTGCCAGAAGCAGCCACCCGGGGTCCGCGTCTCGGAGCTCGGCGCGGATCTCGCCGAGGCCCGGGGTGAGCAGGACGATCGCGCCGAGCACCGTCAGTGCCGCGAGCGCCTGCAGGGCGCGCCGCGTCAGCGTCGCCGTCTCGAACTCGGCGGGGAGTCCGCCTCGATCGGGACGCTTCGCCGGTGCTGCCGAGACTTCGGTGCGGCTCACCGGGTCATCGTCCCAAACGGCGTTGCGGGTCGGGAACCCCC
>Ga0210084_1000081_pt1 | contig 13398 bp, 13 predicted proteins | sample China_Galinas_Co_3_FD_184863 | JGI IMG/M metagenome (GOLD analysis project Ga0210084, IMG submission 184863) | Wetland microbial communities from San Francisco Bay, California, USA, that impact long-term carbon sequestration -... | ecosystem: Environmental > Aquatic > Marine > Wetlands ... | reverse complement strand
TCGGGATGTCGTGCCCGCCTTCCTTCGCGTGCAGCGCATAGTTGAGCCCGACGCAGACGATCTTCTGGGGGTCGGTGAGGGGTGGGAGCAGCAGGGCCGCGCCCAGCGGCTCCGCGATGGGCGCTCCGCCGACCGCCTCGGCCATCGCCTCCAGTGGGACCGTCTCGAGCGCGGCCCGCAAGCCGCACGGCGCCGCCTGCCGCCGCCCGTCGCGCGCGGTCGCACGTTCGCCGCCGATCGCATCCCAGAGATCGACGACGCCGTCGTCGGCGATCGCGCCCGCCCGCGCGCCTCGCTCCGAGCCGTAGGTGACCAGCTTCATGCTCCCCAGCCTAACTCGCAGGCCGTGCCATAATCGCCGCCCCCGGGCCCGCAGGCCCGAGTCTCCTGGGGGCGTAGCTCAGTTGGTTAGAGCGCCGGCCTGTCACGCCGGAGGCCGCGGGTTCGAGTCCCGTCGCTCCCGTTCCCCCGCTTGCCCGCTCACTGAGCGGCTTTCGCTCGAGCCCGCGACTCCGAGGCCCGCGCCGATGGTGGCGATATGCGACAGTCATCGATTCGACCTCAACACCCCGCCGGGAGGAGAGAGCCATGCCCGAGATGACCAGCTACGAGCACGGGACGCCGTCTTGGGTCGACGTCGCCTCCGATGACATCGACGCGACCGTCTCCTTCTACGAGCGGCTGTTCGGCTGGGAGGCTTCGGAGGCGGGCGATCCCGAGGAGACCGGCGGCTACCGGATGCTGACCCAGGACGGCAAGGCGGTCGCCGGGGCGATGGCACTCCAGGGCGCCGACCAGCCGCCGTCGTGGACGACCTACATCAGCGTCGACGATGCCGACGCCGCGGCCGAGCGGGTCAAGGCGGCGGGCGGGGTGGTCGCGGTCGAGCCGATGGACGTGATGAGCGCCGGCCGGATGGCGGTCTTCATCGACACCGAGGGCGCTGCATTCGCCGTCTGGGAGGCCAAGGACCACATCGGCTCCGAGCTCGTCAACGAGCCCAACAGCCTCGCCTGGAACGAGTTGCGAAGCCGCCACCCGGAGGCCGCGAAGACCTTCTACTCGGAGGTCTTCGGCTGGGATCCGATGGCCTTCCCGGAGATCGAGGGCTACACGATCTGGACCGTCGGTGGCTCGGCCCCCGAGAACGGCAAGGGCGGCATGATCGACATGGCCACGATCCCGATGCCGGAGGAGGTGCCGCCGCACTGGGACGTCAACTTTGCGGTCGCCGACGCCGACGCGACCGCCGCCCGTTGCGCCGAGCTCGGAGGCACCGTGATCGTGCCGCCGATGGACATCCCGGTCGGCCGGATGGCGGGCCTTCAGGACCCGACCGGTGCGATGTTCACCGTGATCAAGCTCAACCCGCGCCCCTGACCCTGAGTTGAGCGCGGAGGGTCCCGAGACGACGACGCCCGCCGGATCGGCGGGCGTCGCGCTCTCTCCTCCTCGCCCCCGTAGGGGGTCCCCTTTGTAGCTTCAGGGACCGTATCGCGATTTCGGCGCTCGTGCGGATCGGCACAGGCGCGGGGCCCGGCTCGGGCGAGATCTAGAGCGCCCCGCCAGCCGCCGCCGGCGCCGTCGGATCGCCGCCCTCCTCGCCCAGCGACTCGCGCGCCAGGTACTCCTCGGCGAGCAACGGGTTGTCGCGGGCGCGCTCGACGACGCGGAGCAGGTCCGACGCCGTCGCCACCTCCTCGACCTGCTCCTTGATGAACCACTGCATGAACTGCTCGCCCTGGTAGTCACCCTCCGCCCGGGCCTGTCCGGCGAGCGCGTTGATCTGCTCGCTGACCCGCTTCTCCTGGTCGAGCGCGAGCTGCGCGGGGGCGACGATGTCGCTGAACTCGGTCTGCGGCGGCTCGACTCCGGGCATCACCACCGGGTGGTCGGCATCGAGCAGGTATTGGACGATCATCATCGCGTGGTTGCGCTCCTCGATCGCCTGGCGGTAGTAGAACGCCGCGAGCCTCGGAAGCGTCTCAGCGTCGTAGTGGACGGCGATCGCCACGTACTGCTGGTGGGCTCCGAACTCGTTTCCGACCTGCTCGTTGAGCAGTTCGGCAAAGGACTTGTCTGGCATCGATTTCAGCTCCTGTCGGTGTCTGGGGAGGAGACTCGAAGCTAGCGAAGATCGTCAGTTAGGCAGGCCGACCTACGGCTTAGGCAAGCCGAATAGTGCTCGATGCGTCAGTCCTGGAGGCCGAACCCCGAGCTCCGCGGCAGCAGCTCGAGCGGGCTCGTCGGCAGCCCGGCGGGGACGTTCGTCTCGTTGTAGCCGCTCGGCGCCACGTCGTTCGGCGTGTCCGGATGCATCATCGCCGCCAGGTACTGGATCTGGTCGCGGCCCACCGAGAGCTCGGTCTGGCCGCCGCCGTAGGCGCCGATTCCCTCTCGCTCGCAGTAGGCGTAGGCGGCGAACAGGTCCTCGAGCCCGCCGATCCTCGAGGGCTTGACGTTGACGATCCGAGGCTTCCAGGTGAGGTTCTCGATGTCGGCGACCGAGTGGATCGGGGCGTCCCATGTGACCCGGTCGCGGTGCGGCTCCAATACGGCGATCGTCTCCTCGTTCATCTCCGGATCCTCGAGCCAGGCATCGGGAAAGGCGGTCGCCATCCGCTCGTAGAACTCGGGACTGGCATCGACGTCGACCGGGGTGCCCTGGTAGCAGCCCTTGAGATCGAGCGAGTCGACCGCCCCCGAGGAGACCAGGCGCTCGATCACCTCGTCACTCCAGTCGGGTTGCGGATCGAGCTTGAATCGGGTACCGGGGTACTTCGCAAGTCGCGAGGAGATCGGGTCGAGCACGTGCTCGGCGTCCCCCTCCTCGGCCGGGTTGGCCCGCACCGAGCAGACGAAGTTGAGCGGTCGCAGGGGCCGGCCCAGTACCTCGTGGAGCGCCTTGCCGGCCTGACGCAGGGCGAGGTCGAGCGCCGCGCTCTCGTAGGCCCAGCGGCGGTAGCGGCGGGAGAAGTCGCGAACCGGGGGGGCGGCGGCGAACAGGTCGAGCCCGCCAATCAGCTCGCAGAACTCACCGAGCGTGGCCGGGCCGCTGAAGTCGTTGACCGCTCCCGCGTCCCGGTGCGCGATGTGGTCGAGGTCGTCGTAGACGACGTCCTCGCCGAGCCCGACCTCGCCGTCGCCTCGCAGGGTGATCAGCGTCGAGGGCCGCTCGAACCCCGATTCGAAGGTCCGGTCGAGCGCGGTCAGCTCGTAGGAGTCGACGGTCAGGGGCAGCGGGGCCAGCTTCGGAAAGAGTGACATCGGGGAATCTAATCACGGGCCTGCTCTACGCTCCCCGATCCCCATGGAACTCGATTCGACGACGATCGAGGTCTTCTCGCTGGCGGGTGTGATCGCCGTCGCCTCGTTCGTTGACCTCAGGCTGTTCGGCCGCGGCGGTCGCGAGCCCAGCTTCCGGGATGCCGTCTACTGGTCGCTGGGCTGGGTCGCGGTGGCGCTGGTCGCGGCGCTGGCCCTCTGGCTCGCGGAGGGTGGCGAGCAGGCGGTGCTGTTCACGACCGTCTACCTGATCGAGCGCTCGCTCTCGATCGACAACGTCTTCGTCTTCCTGCTGCTGTTCGGCTACTTCCAGATCGCGCCCGAGTACCGCCCCCGGCTGATCATCCTCGGGATCATCTTCGCCCTCGCCCTGCGGGGGGTCGCGATCGTCGGCGGCATCGAGCTGCTCGAGCGTTTCGACTTCCTGATCTACATCCTCGCCGTCGGCCTCTTGATCCTCGCGATCCGCATCGGGCGCGGCATGGAGGAGGGGATCGACGTCGAGCGGAACCTGATGATCCGCGCGGTCCGCAGGGTCTTTCCGGTCGACACCACCGCCCACGGCGGTCGCTGGTTCGTGCGGCGCGGTGGGGCACTGCACACGACGCCGATCTTCCTCTGCTTCGTCGGCCTCGTGTTCACCGACATCGTCTTCGCGATCGACTCGATCCCCGCCGCCTTCGCGATCACCCGGGACAGCTTCATCATCTGGTCGGCGAACGTCTTCGCGCTGCTCGGCCTGCGGGCGCTGATCGTGCTCGTCGATCGCCTGATCGAGAAGTTCGAGTACCTCGATCAGACGATCGCCGTGGTGCTCGGCGTGATCGCCGTCAAGCTGATCCTCGAGCAGGCCGATCTGATCCACATCTCCCCGCTCGCATCGCTGGCGATCGTCGCCGGGATCTTCGCCGCCGGGATCATCCTCTCGATCCTTCACGACGAGGACGAGCCCCCCGTGGAGGGAGGGCTCGCGGCCGGTTCGCAGCCCGCCGACTGAGCGTCCAGGGCGTTGCGTCCGAGATCAGGCGTCGGCTGCGGCAGCCTCGGAGGCGAGCTCGGCGAAGGCCTCGATCGCCGCGATCAGATCGGGCTCGCGGGTGTCCTCCTCCTTGGTGTGACTGAGGCCTCGTGCGGAGGCGGCGAAGATCATCGCAGCGGGCACGACGCGGGCGATCTCGGCCGCGTCGTGCAGCGCGCCGCTGGTCAGCGGCTCACCGCGCCCGCCCGCATTCAGGGAGGCCGCGGCGGCCAGCGAGACCAGGCCCGGGTCGAACGCGATCGGCGCGATCCGCCACAGCGGCTCGCTCGCGAGCGAGCAACGACGCCGCTCCGCCGCAGCTCTGGCGGCGCCGTGGATCTCCGCGTGCACCTGGGTGAGCGCGTCGGCGTCGGCGTGGCGAACGTCGATCGAGAGCCGGGCGCCGCCGGGGACGGCCGTGACGATCCCGGGATCGAGCTCGAGCAGGCCGCTGGTCCCGACCCCACCGCCCCCGATCGCGCTGCGCTCCACTGCGAGCGCCGTCTCGGCTGCCGCGAGGCCGGCGTCACGGCGGGCTTCCATCGGCGTCGTCCCGGCGTGTCCGGCCTGCCCGGAGAAGGTCAGCAACTCGCGCTCGACGCCGGCGCAGCCGGCGACCGCGGCGCAGGGCAGCCCCTCGGACTCGAGCACCGGGCCCTGCTCGATGTGGAGCTCGAGGTACCCGCCGACCCGCTCGAGGCGCCGCGACGCCAGCGGCGCCCGCTCCGGGGCGACGCCGTTGCCGGCGAGCACCTCTGCGATCGGACGGCCGTCGCCGTCGACCAGCGACGTAAGCGCATCCGGATCGAGGGTGCCGGCCAGGGCCGAGCTGCCGAACAGGCTGCGGCCGAAGCGCGCGCCCTCCTCGTCGGCGCAATCGAGCAGCGCCAGGGTTCGCGGCGGGCGCCGTCCGTTGCCGGCCCAGGCCCGAAGCACGCCGAGGGCGGCGGCGACGCCGAGGGCGCCGTCGAGCCAGCCTCCCGCCGGAACCGAGTCGAGATGGGAGCCGAGCGCGAGCGCAGGCTCGCGCTCGCCCTCGAGGTAGGCCCAGAGGTTCCCGGCCTCGTCGCGGTCGGGCTCGATTCCGATCTCGGCGAGCTTGCCGCCGAGCCACTCCCGGGCCAGCCGCCACTCCTCGCCCCAGCAGACCCGCCGGGCTCCAGCCGGGCCGCCGGTCAGCCGGTCGAGCTCATGCAGGTCGGCGACCACGGCGCCGGCGTCGATCGGGGGGGCGGCGGTCACGATCGCGCGCTAGCGGCGAGCCGTTCCCGCCGCAGCGCCTGGGCGAGGCAGTGGGCGCCGCCACCGCCGAGCGTGAACATCTCGAGGTCGGGATCGAGCACCTCGAGCCCGCGGGCCCGGAGCTGCGCGTTGAGGTCCTCCGAGCGCCGGGTCGAGATCACCCGGTCCGCGCCGAGCGAGATCGCATTGACGCCGAGACCGAACGCGTCCTCGACGCTGACCTCGATGATCTCGAAGCCGGCCGCATCGAGCCAACGGACGAGCCCGCCGCTGGCCGCCTCGACGCACACGGCCGCAAGCTTGGGGGCGAGAATCGAGACGAGCACGTCGATGTGGACGAAGTGGCCTGGGATCGGCTCGATCCGGGCCTCCCAGTCGAACCCCTCGAAGATCGCGGCGAGCTGGGCGGCACCGGCGGTGTCGGTGCGCTCCTCGCCGTTGCCGATCAGCACCTTGCCGGGCTCGACGATGATCACGTCGCCGCCCTCGAGCGTCCCCGCGGTGATCAACGAGTGGATCGGGACCCCGGTGCGCTCGTAGAACTCGATCACCGCTGCGTACTCACCGCGCCGCCAGGGCTGGGCGAGTTGGCTGACCACCGGTCCCGCCGGGGTGGCGACGCTGGAGTCGCGGGCGAACACCTGGTAGGGCAGGTGCGGATCGGGCTCCAGGTAGTGCACCTCGACCCCGGCCTGCTCATAGGCGGCGACCATCTCCCGATGCTGGCCCAGCGCGGTCTCCGGCTCGAACCGGCGGCCGCTGTCGAGCGTCGCTTTCGAGATCACGCTGGTCCGCCGCCACTCGAAGTTGTCGGGCGGACACAGCAGCACGTCATGCAGTCGCCCGTACTCGGAGTCGGCGCCCCACGGCGGGGTCGTGGCCGCATCGCTCACTCGATCACCACCCGGATCGTCCGCAGGCTGCGGTCGCTGGCGCCGCGGACCTGGCCGCCGTGGGCGAGCGAGTCGGCGATGTAGTCGAGCGTCTCGCGGGTCAGGCGCTCACCGGGCAGCACGTTGGGCACGCCGGGCGGATAGGCGGCCAGGGACTCGGCCGCGATCCGTCCCTGGGCGGCGTCGAAGCCGACGATCTCCTGGCGGCCGAGGAACGCCGCGCGCGGGGTCACCTCGGTCGGGCCCCAGGGCGGCGGCGGCGCGAACTGGCCGCCGTGGGCGTCGCCGGTGGCGCCGAGCGTCGCGATGGCGTCCTCGAGCCCCTCGAGGAGGCGCGAGCCGGTCTCGGCGACCGCCTCGCCGAGGCCGAAGACGGCGACGATCACGTTCTCCGCGTAGAGCTCGAGCCAGATGTTGTGTCGGTCCTGCATCAGCCGCGCGATCTGGTGGCCGGTGGCACCGCTGCCGCGGACGTCGACGGTGAGTCGCAGCGGGTCCCAGGCATAGACGCTCGGGTGCTCGGCGATCCGCTCGTCGAGCACGTCGAGGCCGTCGATCTCCCGGACCTGATCGCGCAGCTCGGCGAGTGAGCGGATCGTCTCCTCGGCGAGCTGCTCGCCGTGGACGGCGTTCTGGCTGCGGGCGGCGTCGAGCGAGGCGGTCAGCAGGCCGCTGGGGCTCGTCGATTCGACGAGCGTCACCGAGCGGTCGATGATCCGCTCGTCGACGAGATCGGAGCCGAGGTGCAGAATCGCCGACTGGGTCAGGCTCCCGCCGAGCTTGTGGACCGAGTTCAGCACCAGGTCGGCGCCGCGGGCGAGGGCGTTCTCCGGCAGCGCCGGGGAGAAGGCGAGATGGGCCCCCCAGGACTCGTCGACGATCAGCGGGATGCCGCGCGCGTGAGCGAGCTCCGCCAGCCGGCCGACATCGGCCACCGCGCCGAAATAGGTCGGTGAGACGATCAGCACGGCGACCGCCTCGGGGTGCTCGTCGAGCGAACGTTCGAGCGCGTCCCCCGTCAGGCAGTGGGCGACGCCCATCCCGGTGTCGAGCTCCGGCGCCACGAACCCGGGCGATGTGCCGGAGAGGACCAGGCCGTCGATCACCGATGAGTGCACGTTGCGCTGGACGATCGCCGTCTCTCCGAGATGCGCGATCGTCATGCAGATCGCGTGGTTGCCACCGGAGGCGCCGTTGACCAGAAACCAGCTGCGCTGCGCACCCCAGGCGTCCGCCGCGAGCTGCTGCGCCTGGTAGAAGGGGGTGCTCAGCGGGTCGGGGCCGATGTCGACACCCGCGAGGCCCGCGGGCAGGTCCAGCATCAGGGCAGCTTCGCCGACCGCCGCCCGCAGACGCGGATCCGCGCCGCGCCCGCCCTTGTGACCGGGGATGTGGAACAGGCCCGGGTCGCTCAACGCCCGCTCGCGAAGGGCGTCGAGGTAGGGAGTCTCGCGCTGGTCCACGGACGGACGGTACTGCGCGCGGCCCGCCGGGGCGCCGCCATCGGGCCCCGATCCCTCAGCGGCTCGGCGATTGGGACCGCGGCGGCGCTGATAGCCTTCGGCCGTCGACCCGATGGAAGACGACGACCGCCCTCGAAGTACCGGCTTGGCCCTCCCCCTAGGAGCGGGAGAGTGCGAGTGAAGAAGCGGCCTCCGGCCGGCACTTCTCCCTGGCGATCGGTGGGACAGTGACCGCTCTGGCGCTAGTTGCGCTGCTGGCCCTCGTGCTGCTCAACGGCTTCTTCGTCGCCGCTGAGTTCGCTCTGGTCCGAACCCGCCGCGGGCGGATCGAGGCGCTGGCAGCCGAGGGCGCCCGGGGTGCCGACACGGTGCTCAGCCAACTCGATCAGATCGACCGCTATCTGGCTGCCTGCCAGCTCGGGATCACGATGGCCTCCCTCGGCATCGGCTTTCTCGGCGAGCCCGCGATCGCGGCGCTGCTCGAGCCGCTGCTCGAGGGACCGCTGGGCGAAGGCGCCGCGATCGGCATCTCGATCGCGCTGGCGTTCACGATCGCCACCGTCCTGCACATCACCGTCGGCGAGCAGGTGCCGAAGATGGTCGCGATCAACCGCGCCGAGGGCACCTCGCGCCTGGTGGCGCCGCCGCTGCATGCCTTCCGGGTGATCTCTGCCCCGTTCACGTGGGGTCTGTCGGTGGCCTCGAACGCGATGGTGCGGCTGTTCGGCGTCGACCCCGAGCGCATCGAGGAGCACCACGACGCCGACGACCTGCGCTCGCTGATCCTCACGTCCGGGAGCCAGGGCGACATCGAGGAGAACGAGGCGACGATGCTCTCCGGCGTCTTCCACCTCCATGAGCAGGAGGCCCGCGAGGTGATGACGCCGATCCCCGCCGTGATCACCGTCGATTCCTCCGACACGGTCGAGGACGCGCTCAGGCGCTGTGTCTCCTCCGGCCACACGCGGCTGGTCGCGATCGAGGACGACAACCCGGACCGCGTACGCGGCCTGGTCCACAACAACTCGATCGCGCGGCTCTACATGAGCGCCGGAGCGGACGCGTCGATCGAGCCCGCGATCCGCGAGGCCCCGATCGTGCCCGAGACGAAGCCGCTCGACGACCTCCTGGCCGAGTTGCAGCGCCAGCGCAGCTCGATGGCGGTCGTCGTCGACGAGTACGGCCGAACCGTCGGGATCGCGACGATCGAGGACATCCTCGAGGAGGTGGTCGGCGAGATCGAGGACGAGACCGACCCCCGCGGCGACTCGGTCCGTCGGCTGGCCGACGGCGATTGGTACGTGCGCGGCCACGTCTCGCTCGGTGACCTCGAGGATGCGGGGATCGAGCTCGCGGTCGAGACCGACGCCTACAACTCGATCGGCGGCTACGTGTTCAGCGAGCTCGGGCGCCTCCCGAAGCGCGGCGACACGATCCGTGGCGATCGGCACACGATTCGGGTCGAGTCCGTGCGCGACAACAGGATCGTCGCGCTGCGCATTCACCCGCTCGGCCCCAGCGGGGAGGCTGTGGAGCAGGCCGTCGAGCCCGGCCTCCCCGGTAGCTGAGCGCCGCTCGGTCTGCCCTGGGTCTGCCGACCCGCAGCCCCGATCGGGGATCGGCTTCCGTCCGTCGCCGCGCGTAGCGTTGCGGCGATTCCGTGAGGGGAAGGTGGCGCCGATGTGGGTGGTCCGGCTCAGCGACAAGCAGCGCGAAGTCCTGAAGGCGCTGCTGCACTCCGAGGATCGCCTCGGTCCGGCCCTCTCGCGGGCGCTCGCGGCGCTCGAGCTGGCCCGCTGGGACGAGCTCCCGGAAGCGGAGCTTCCGTGGGCGGAGATCACCGCGAGGGCGGGTCAGCAGGGCGTCTCGGAGGCCGACGTCGTCTGGGACCTCTGCGGACGCCGCGCGCACCACCGCCCCGAGCTCGACGAGCCGCCTCCGACTCGGCGCAAGGCGGCGCGCTCGAGCTGACCCCAGGCGGCGCCCGGGGGCAGTCAGTAGCCGTAGAAGCCCTCGCCCGACTTCCTGCCGAGCCTGCCCTCTCCGATCATCTTGATGAGCCTGCCCGGGGTCTCGTGGGCCGCGTCGCCGGTGTCCGCGTAGAGGCTCTCGCCGATCGCGGCGGCGACGTCGATGCCAACGAAGTCCAGGAGCCGCAGCGGCCCCATCGGGTGACCGGCCCCCAGCGTCATGCAGGCGTCGATGTCGTCCGCCGCCAGGCCGGTGCGCTCGAGCATCCGGACCGCGTCGAAGAGCAGCGGAAAGAGTAGGCGGTTGACGACGAATCCCGGTTGGTCGGGCACCTCTACCGCGCGCTTGCCGAGCGCCTCGCAGAAGCCGCGGGCGCGGTCGGCGACGCCTTCGGCGAGCGCGTCCGGGAGGCAGAGCTCGATCAGCTCCATCCTCGTCACCGGGTTGAAGACGTGCAGCCCGAAGAAGCGCTCCGCGGTCCCGGCCCGCTCGGCCAGCTCGGCGATTCCGAGCGACGACGTCGTCGTCGCCAGATCGGCATCGGGGCAGAGCGAGGCGAGCATCGCGTGTAGCTCGACCTTCGCGTCCGGCTGCTCGGCGATCGCCTCGACGATCAGGTCGCAGCCGACCAGGTCGGCGGGGTCGGTCGTCACTCGGAGCGCCCGTGGATCGCCGCCCTCGACCTTCTTGCAGAGTGCCTCGCCGCGCTCCTCGGCACGCCAGGCCGAGGAGTCGCTCCGAGCGAGGACGCGCACCTCGCCGATCCTGGTCGCGGTCGCAGCGAGGCCGACCGCGATCGCGCCGCTCCCCGCGACCGCAGGGCTGAGGTAGGTATCCGGGGTGCTCACCGGGACCCGTCCTATCACGCGCGGCCTCATGGGCGCGTGGCGCCCTCGGCACGAACCTCCCGAGGGCCGAGCTCACGGCGATCCAGAACTGGCCGGAAACACCCCGGCTCGCGGAGCCCGATCGGCTATCGTCGCTCGCCTGTTCGAGCAGGCGCAGCAAGGAGGGTCTTGAGATGAGCGAGGGCAAGTTCGGCGGCCGCGAGGTCGTGATCGTCGAGGCGGTCCGGACCCCGGTCGGCCGCGGTCACGAGGAGAAGGGCTACTACAAGGACACGCATCCCTCGACGCTCCTGGCCAAGGTCTTCAAGGAGGTGGTCGAGCGGGCCGGGATCGACGCCTCCGAGGTCGAGGACGTCGTCGGCGGCTGCGTCCAGCAGTTCGGCGAGCAGGGGATGAACATCACCCGCAACGCCTGGCTGGAGGCCGGCCTGCCGATCGAGACCGCGGCGACCACGGTCGACCGCCAGTGCGGCTCGGCCCAGCAGGGGATCAACTTCGCCGCGGCGCTGATTGCATCGGGCGTGCACGACGTCGCGATCGGCGGCGGCGTCGAGCACATGGGCCACATCTCCTTCGCCGACGGATTCTCGGTCATGCAGGAGCACGGCATGGCGTTCTCGGAGGGGCTGACCGAGCGCTTCGACCTCGTGCCGCAGGGGATCTCCGCGGAGATGATCGCCGACCGGTGGGAGATCCCCCGCTCCGAGCTCGATGAGCTCAGCGTGCGCTCCCACCAGCTCGCCCAACGAGCCACCGAGGAGGGCCGGTTCGAGCGTGAGATCGTGCCGATGCAGGTCAACGGCGATACCCATGTGACCGACCAGGGGATTCGTCCGGGGACGAGCATCGAGGCGCTGAGCGAGCTCAAGCCCGCGTTCAAGCCCGACGGGAAGATCACCGCCGGCAACTCGTCCCAGATCTCCGACGGCGCTGCCGCCGTGCTCCTGATGAGCGCCGAGAAGGCCGACGCGCTCGGCGTCACGCCGCGCGCGCGAATCGTCGATCAGACGACGGTCGGCGTCGATCCGGTGCTGATGCTGACCGGCCCGATTCCAGCCACCCAGAGGATCCTCGACCGCAACGGCATCGGCATCGAGGACATCGACCTGATCGAGATCAACGAGGCGTTCGCCTCGGTGGTCGCCGCCTGGTATCGGGAGCACCGTCCGGACATGGACCGCGTCAACGTCAACGGGGGCGCGATCGCGCTCGGCCACCCGCTCGGTTCGACCGGCGCCCGGCTGATGACGACGTTGCTGCACGAGCTCGAGCGTTCCGAGGGGCGGACCGGCCTGGTCACGATGTGCTGCGGCGGGGGGCTCGGAACCGGGACGCTGATCGAGCGCGTCTGAGCGGGCCGCGAGGCCCGGCCTCAGTCGAAGTCGGCGACCAGGGCCTCGAGCCCGCTCATGTCCCGGAACGGCGGCCCGTGGCCGGGGCAGACGAGGCTCGGCTCGAGCTGCAGCAGCATGCGGATCGAGCGTCGGTTCTGCTCGGGGTCGAGGGTGAACAGGTCCGGCGGCTCGCCGACGCGGGTCCTGCCCGTGAGGAAGTCGACGTTGTTGACCACATCACCGCAGATCGCGACTCCGTCGGAGGCCCGGAAGTAGATGACCTCCCCGGGGGAGTGGCCGGGCGCGTGGATGACACGGAACCCCGCCACCTCGTCACCCTCGGTGAGCACGCGACCGACCGGATGGGGCGGGCCCTCCCAGAAGCGCGCGATCAGCCGGTTGACCGGGTGACCGGCGTGCGCCGGCTGCACCGGCGCGCGCCCCTCCATCGCGGCGACGTCGGCCTCGTGGCAGGCGAGCGGCACGCCCCGGGCCTCGCAGACGTGCTTTGCCACTCCCTGGTGGTCGGGGTGGCAGTGGGTGAGCGCGACGAGCGACAGCGGCCGGTCCTCGATCTCGCCGAGGATCCGGCGCCCGGCCAGCTTCGTCGCTGCGTCGATCAGCACGTCGCCGACCAGGTAGACGTTGATCGCGTTGTTGAGCCCGCGCAGCTGAAAGACCTCTGGAGCCAGCTCCTTGATGCCGACAACCTAGCGCCGCACGCCGGTCTCCCGACCCTCGGCCCGGGACTCGGGCAGCCCTACAGCGGGCTGCCCGGCCCGGGACCGCGCGGATCGCCGTTGTTGTCGGCGAGCTCGGTCAGGCGCCTGACCTGAATCTCCCCCTCGATACGCGCCGGGTCGTCGGTCGGCAGCCCGCTGATTAGGCGCTCGATTCGGTTGCGTATCTGGAGGGCGAAGTGCGGGGTTGCCGGTCCGACCAATGCGCGGATGTCCTCGACCGTGATCGGTCGGGCCGGATCGAGACGGTCGGCACGCTCTGCTTCGCTCATCGCGAGCCGCAGCCTAGCCGGTAGCTCAGCGATCCTTGGGGGAGACCTCGGGCTCCGGAGCGCTGCCGGCGCCGCCGAGGATCTCGTTGCCGGCGCCCCGCGCGATCTGCTCGAGCTCGGTCAGTCGATCGATCTCCGCCTGGAGCTCGGGCGAGATCGCAGTGGAGTCGCCAAGCAGCCAGGCGTGGTTGTAGACGGCGCGGGTCGGATCGTCGACGAAGCCCGGCTTCGTGTCGAGGAGAAACGCCCCGAGCGCATCCGGCATCTGATCGGCGGTGTCGGTCAGCAGCAGCGGGCCCGGCTTGCCACCCGCCGCGAGCGGGGCGGCCGCC
>Ga0210084_1000080_pt1 | contig 13469 bp, 12 predicted proteins | sample China_Galinas_Co_3_FD_184863 | JGI IMG/M metagenome (GOLD analysis project Ga0210084, IMG submission 184863) | Wetland microbial communities from San Francisco Bay, California, USA, that impact long-term carbon sequestration -... | ecosystem: Environmental > Aquatic > Marine > Wetlands ... | reverse complement strand
TTTTCACCGCCTGCGGCGGAAGAGCAAAATCACCGCCGGAGGCGGTTAAACAACTGTCCGAAGGACACAGCTTCAGTTAACAATTAATAATTAACAATTCACAATTAACAATTAATTTTTTCCCGTTCCCCATTCTCGGACAGCCTCCTGGCTGAGCATGTTGAACACCAGGGCTTTACACTATGTAACCCTTTTCAACGATTGATACCCAAATATTCTTGACGACAAAAAGTTGATTGCGGCCAAAATGACTGTGGGTAAAGGAATACAACAAATTTCCCGGAATTAGCAGGATTGGCACTTAAATTGCTACGCATATCGGGTATAATTTCATGAAAAGACTAGTTATTTTCCTGCTTCTCGCTCTGCTAACCATCAGCATCCTTTTTACCAGTGGTAATGTTGAAAGCCTGGAGACACAACTGAGGTGGTCATCCGGTAAACAGAAGATTGAAGTCCTTTTCCGGTTGATCAGCCAATATAAAACCACTAATCCGCAAAAAGTGATTGAAAAAGGTATGGAGGCATTGACACTGCTTAAAAACTTCCCTGATGAGAAACAAGAGATCAGGATATTAAACAATATCGGCGGGGCATACATCGACAAAGGCATGTATGAAGCCGGCCTTGCTTATCTGAATCGAGGCAGGAAACAAGCGGAAGAATCTGGTTACCGGCAAGGGTTGTCCGACACTCTTTATACCATCGGTACAGCCTATTGCCAATTGAGCAATTATGACCTGGCCATGATGATAAATTCCCATGTCCTGGAAATTCGGGATCAACTGGGAGACCAGGGGGGGATTGCCGAAAGTTACCGAATTATCGGTAAAATTCATAGTGCCAGGGGAGATTTTGACAAAGCCATGGAAAATTATTGGCAAGCCCTGGACCTCCAGGAAAAAATCAACGATAAACAAGGCATTGCCAATACGTATCTCGAAATCGGCGGCACTTACCGGCAATTGAAAAAAATTACAGAAGCAGAACACTATTACAAGGAAGCTTTGGAACTCCACAAAAAATTGGAAAACAAACTGGGAACGCTTCTTAGCCTGAATAATATCGTCACTGTTCTCAAAGAAAAAGGTGAAAACGCCCTGGAAAGTAACCTGAGGGAATCCTTTTATCTTGAAACCCTGAAATACTATCGACAAGCCCTGCAAATCCATCAAGAACTAGGGTACAGAACCGATATGGTACCGGTACTCAGTAATATGGCCGGAATCTATGAAGAGTTAGGGGAATATCAAAAAGCCGGGGTAATCTATAAAAAATCCCTGGATATGGCAAAACATTCAGGGGAAAAATCTTTTGAAGCTGATGTCCTCATCAATATTAGCGTCATGTATAGTAAGTGGGGAAAACATGAAAAAGCCCTGGAATTTTCATCCCGGGCCCGGGAAATTGCAGCGGAACTCATGTCAAAACCGCTGATAAAAAGAATTTATGAAACCTTATCCAATATCTATGCCAACAGGGGCAACTATAAAAATGCTTTTGAATATCATCAGAAGTTTAAAACCCTGAACGATGAAATATTGGATGCCGCCAGCACCAAAAGAATCGCTGAAATGGCAACCCAATTAAATATGAAAGAAAAGGAAATCCGGATTACCTTATTAAAAGAAAAACAGAAGAGGCAAAAAAATTTGTTGACCTTCTACCTGGTAGTGGGGATTTTAATTTTCATCATTGCCGTGATCAATTTCCTGCTTTATCGTTATAAGAAAAGAGCGGAAACCACTGTCCGTGAATCCGGGGAAAAATACCGTCAATTGGTGGAAGAACGAATGAAACGGAGTAAATTGGAGTCCATCGGTATGCTGGCTGGCGGTATTGCCCATGACTTTAATAATCTCCTGGGGGTTATCATGGGATACATCGAACTGGGAAAAATGGGCCTGCCCCCTGACAGCTCTCACATGAATTCTTTATCAAAAGCGGATCGAGCCATTATGAAGGCAAGGGACCTGGCACAACAATTTCTCACTTTCTCAGAGGGCGGTACACCGTTAAAACGAGTGGTATCTCTCCGGGGAACCGTAAAGAAAGTCGTCGATCATATACAGAGTCACCCTGATTTACACCCCAAAATCATTAACAGTCTACAGGAAACAGATATAAAAATAAATATACCGGTTGATCTATGGATGATCGATTGTGACCCGGCTCAAATAACCCAGGTCATCAGCCAATTGGTCATCAATGCTGCAGAAGCGATGCATACTCAATTAACTGCCGCCGCCAGTGACAACGAGGATAACAACAAGCAAAAGGGAACTATTGAAATTATTGCTGAAAACATGATCATAGAATCTCAACAGTTCGGTTTTCTACAGCCGGGAAAGTATATCCGTTTATCCATCAAGGACCGGGGAGAAGGTATTAAACAGGAAAATCTTTCTAAAATATTCGACCCTTACTTCAGCACCAGGGACCGGGTCAACCAAAAGGGATTGGGACTGGGGCTTACTCTTGTCTATTCCATCATCAAACGACACAACGGGCACATCGAAGTCAACTCCCAGAAAGGCAAAGGAACAACCGTTACCATTTATCTCCCGGCCCTGGATAAAATGAAATAATTCACCTGACACCATATCCTTGGGTTCATTTATTATGGAGCGCAGCGGAGTACCAGTCAGGTAAACTGCTGTGTTCGTTTCTAAAGCTATTCAAAGCTTCAGTGAATCTTTTATCCACTTCATCGATTGTGCCATAAGTTCCTGAATCGGCAAGGGCATACTCATCATCGATATCTATTAAAAAAATAAGGTCTGAAGGTAGTTCATAGGAGTTCTCGATAACAATTTGATATAGGCCGCCGGCAAATCTTCTTAATGATTGGGACCCTGTTTCACAAGCAAACGACATGCGGCCCAACACACGCCTGCAAGCGTTAAAGTGTTCATGTTTATTTGATATTTGAAACAATAATGACACAATATCTTGAATCGGTTTCTTACCGGATAATGAAATTTCGATGAAAATGTAATCTACTTTTTCATTTTCCAGGATGATTTCATCTGCCCAGTTTATTATTTCATCTTCAGATACACATCCGCAAATCAAAGCTATTCTCAGTGATTCTGCTTCAAATTTATGTGAACCAGTTATCATTATTCAAGTGAACATTAGAGCGATTTCATACTTCTTTTAGTTTGGATTCGATTATATCTAATGTCTTCATTCTTTCTTCGAAAAGTTCCCAATCATTATGAAACTCCCTGATTCTTTCTCTATGACTGGAAATCGAGGTAAGTGCTTGATCTCGAATTTGTGTCTCACAAAAACCGTCAACTTTCAATTGCGAAAAGGCCAGACCTACTATTGATTCATGAAAAGTCATGACTGAGAATTCATCCCCGGGAGGTGGTGGAATCACAACTTCCCAATCACGCATCAGCCTATCGAAAAAGGTCGCGGCCGGTCTTTTCTTATTTTGTTTTCTCCATTCTTGATAAAACGCTAATACATCGGCGCCTGTATCATTTCCATTTGGCGAAAAATCATCCGTACAATCCCAGAAAAACGGTTCATCAAGAATTTCTCTGGCTTTTGGGTGAAAGTCATCCCAATCAATACCCAGTTTTTCCCATTCATCCATTGATTCAATTTTTTTCTTGCTAAATTCCTCTATACGGGTCCTCAAATCTTCAAATTCCTCCGGTGTCTTGGGCAATGATTTTAATTTCTCCCGGATTATATCGAGGAAGGAATCAACCTGAAAATCATCTGATTCTTTTATTTTCTTTTTTATTACAGGCAATTCTCCGGCAATTTCGTGAGCGCCCCTACGGAAAAGGTCCAGCTTTGGAGGTCCATACCCTGAAACAATATCGGAGCTCCCCAGTCGACTTAAAAAGTTTATCTCTATTTTTCCTTTTTTCCTAAAAAACCTGGAAGTCGGGAGACTTTCGATAAAATCATGATACTGCTTGTACAGCGACTCAAGCGTTTTCCGGGGACCTTTATCACTCCGGAAATAGACATTAATATCTAATTCCCTAACCGCTTCTCCAAGGTCTGGCAGGTCCATCCGGAAGAACTCTCCAACCAGGGACAAGCTTGAGTGGCCACCATACGTATTATAAGTGTGGATATTTACCCAAATTTCCATTTTACATCCTCAATTTGGGGGGACAATAAGAAGATTATTAAGTTCGCCTGTCCCCTTTTTTTGCATCACTAATAAAGAATTAAAAGTGAAGAGAAAAAAGAAAAATGATAGATGATGACAACGGATGATTCCAAACAAAAATGATAAAACTGAAAACCACTGCATATCTATTTACTCATTCCAGGTGATTCTTCGAGGTAACTTCCCTGTTTTAAAAAATCCCTCAAATTCTTCAAGTGCTTTAGTTATTGGTATAACCATTGCTAAAGGATATTCGTCCATTTGATAATTATCAATTATAAACTCCATGGTTTCTTCGAAATTATCTGCTCTTATTTGGTTGAGTGAAGATAAACCAGAATCATCTATTTCTTTAATATAAAACATGCATGCATTCATGCCATTAATAAAAATTGCGAGGGATTCCCCATTATCGGCCTCAAGCCAAAAAGCCCCATATTTTTCTTTGTATCGAAATTTTAAATGCTTACGCAGTTCTTCAATATCGTTGACTTTGAATTCTTTATCAAATATTTGAAGTTTCATTTTTTCCCTTCATAACAATATATCTGATTGGCGGCGTTTTGGCCGTACGCTGCACCCGATTATGATGCCTGATTTTTTCGTTTGATTCAACGTTCACAGTTACGTTTGCAGTTCTAGTGATGGATCCCAAAACGGACTCGGAACTTTATTAATTTCAATTGTTTGACCAATTAGAGGAGAATCCTCAGGGACAACCAACAGTGCAAAAAAACGCCGTCCAAGGGCCAGCTCTTTGAGACTGTATTCTTGAGCGATGGATAAAAGGCCCAGCAGCCAACGTGAATCTTCTTGCCATGCAATATCGGGTCGAATAATTTCAAGCACACGCCCGCCATTTTGGGGGATGTCAAACACAAAACCATCGCGTAGTGCATCAAGATTCCTTCTGTGGGGCTCAAGAGAGTAGCCGAATTGCTGTTCCCACCTGAATAGTCGGCCTAATTCCGGAATTGCTTGATTTAGTCCTGTGCTGCAATCAATCGAGTTAATTTCGTAGTGGTTTTTGAGGAGCCATTGACGGCATAATAGATGTCGGCTTTCTTCAATTGTTATTAGTCCGGAGCACGCAACGATAGCCCAAACATCGATGCGTCTCCAATCAAGTTCAGTAAAGGCAGCAATTGTCATCTTGTTTACTTGTTTAAAAACGTCATTAACGGACAGGTAATTTATTTTTCACCATCAAAAAAGAATTCTTGCCCAACCGTCCGGGAAATGATATAGCAAATAAATCAGGCTGTCCGAGAACTAAAATCGGGCAAAAAAATTGAGGTAAATTTCCCATTTTAGGCATGTAAATGGGCAAAAATTGCACCGACCATGACAATTTAAGCCCAAAAGCAAGCGATTTGTCCCATATCAAGAAACCTTGATATAGTTCTCGGACAGCCTGAAATTACCTGACCCCATATTTTGACCCCATATTTTTGATATTTTGTTCCCGAGTTGACGCAATTGTTAGGCGCCTTTCTCAATTTCGAACCTAAATCTGTTTACTAATTCTTTTTCTAAAATCCTAGAGTCACTGTAAGGAATGTACGTCCAATCTTTTACATCAAAGTGGATGTCTGTTCCTTCCCTTGCACAGGTTACGACGGTTTTTCCGATACCTCTGGCATAGCCAAGCTCAAAATACACGTTGGGTCGTTCATGTGTAAGGTCTGCCACAATTAGGCGGGCCTTTGCAATCATACTCATAATTTGATTACTGATTTGGTAATCCCCTATCACGTCTTTGACACGCTTTGCATCAAGGCCTACAGCACTAGCCGCCTCTTTTATGCCCTCGTATATCGGCTCCATATCCGATGAAAATGAGCATATTACAAAAGCAAGTTTGGACTCCATTTCCTCATTTTCATTTTCGTCCCGTAATTGGATAGACGGATTAACCTGCATATCCGCTTTGATCAAGTTAAAGACTCTTCTTGCTATATCGTCAGCGAAGTCCGTAGATGCTGTCGGCCCTGGTAGCTTAGTTTCGGGTCTCACGAGGACTGAATGAAGGTGTTCAGCTATTTTTACGTATGCTGCATCCCTTTGGGCTTTTCTTAAACTCGCAAGAGGCTTACTGGCAGGATTGAGAAATTGAAATTTCGATAACTCCGTAGCCTCCCACATGCATGGACTGATCAATATAGGAAGGACTAAAGTACCTTTTGATTGCCTTGCATTGAGAATAGTTGGAACTTCAATATCTTGTATAAAGCTTGAAGCGAGATAATTTGCCGAAACCAGAATGATAGCTACATCCGCACGTTCAATTGCGTTACTGATTTGTTTTTCCCAATTTTCTCCTGCATTTATTCGTGAGTCGGACCAAACATCAAAGGCATCTTTGAATAGAGTAAGATGCACCATCAGTTCCTCAAGCCATTGACGATCCTTATGGCTGTAACTGACGAATATACTCTGTGTTTTTTCTGATGTCATTGTTGTATTAGTGTTTATTTATGTGATTTTCGCCTAACGAAGTGAGTGATCCGAAACGCGCCGCGTTTCGGTGGTACGTGTGCATGCGTTTGTTAGGGGTAAATTGCGATGATTGATGATTTTGAGCCAATAAGTAGGTCTTTTAAGTATTGGCCAACATTTGGTTTTTCAAGTAAAGACTCATTGATGTGATTCATTAATAAATAGAAAATAAAACCAAGATGCTTTCCTTCTAATATCGCATTAGACCCTTCATGCCTTTGCATTGGCAAGATATGCCATTTTGCCGATTCAGGCGCATCTTCTGGATACTTATATATATTTATTTTTTCACCATCTAAGCTTGCTTTTATAACAATGCTTCCGTTTAAAAATACAGTCACATTTGGAAGTTTATTATCAGGAGTTGATCTATAAATTTCTTTTAATTTTTCTACAGTTGCATCTCCAGAATTAACAAAAAATGCAAATGTAAAAAGTCTATTTAGGTATTTGTTGGTCGAGGAATGCAATAAATGATGGAGAAGTGTGTCCTTTGTAACCCCATTTGCGGCGGTGTTCTCTTGCAATTTTCTTTCCAATTCTGTATTAATTCTGTTGATTATGTCGCCAAAATTTTGAATATATTTATGTGATTCATAATATGTTGACTTGATCTCACCAATCGCATAAACGCTGTCCATTGGTGTATACTCTGTTTCGTCTTTTGCCCTAAATAATGTTGATAGACCTTTGTTATCACAAATAATGCAATCAAGCTGAGGGCTAATGTTGCTATTTATATCAATAATGTGTCCGTGCCCGATTGATACACTTTTGGGCATCATCCTGGTCAGCCATTCTCTTACAGCAATTTCGACTTGATTCCCTGCAGATCGAATGTCTGAGCCATGTAAGTCCACACATTCTTCACGAGCTTTTAATAATAATTCAGCTTCTTTATTGAAAAATTTTGGGATATTAAGTTGCGCCATAATTATGCACTAACTATAATTATACGAAAATCGCGTTTGTCTATCAACATCATTTTGAATGTTAAAATTTAGCAATAAAATATGCGATTTTTTTAAAAAACAGGACTATTTTTCGTTTTTAATCCACCTAATCATCGCCGGTTCTCATTCTGCATAAGCTTCCGCCCTTAGAGGGTGTCACTCTAACCTTTACCCCCATTAACCCAGCAAACTCAGGTTCTTTCAATTTAAGCATCGCCGGTCATTCCCGGAAGTAACTTTTTACCACACCTTGAGAAAGAAAGTCAACCCCTTTTGAAAAAATGAGTATTTCTACTTATGTAAAATTAAAATGAAAGTGCAATCCTCGCCCAGGCAAGACGAGACTGCTTTAACCTTTACCTGGCACTTTTTTATTCATTTATCCTACTCTTAATTAACCATTATTAAGAATTTTTCATATTCTTGCTCACCTAGCCTGAATCCTTTGGCAATCAATTCATCCAATGCCAGTTTAAAGTCCTCTTTTTTCCCTTTATAATAACGAAGAAGTAAGCCAACTGTTCCAGTGATAGGTATATCAACTGATTTGGCAGCTTTTCGTCCATCTTTATCATCAATAAGTAGCAAATCGGCGTTAATTTCCTTTGAAAGAGTGATTGCTTCTGCTTCACCCGGGTCTAAATTAACAGATAAAAAATCAGCCGCCAGGGGATTTGACACTTTCATTGTTCGGATCCATTTTGCTATTGAAACCTCTTCCTTGCCAACTCTTCCTTTTTTATCCGCTGCTACTTCAATAAAAACAGCATCAGGAATAATAATCGAGCCAAAGAGCTCTTTAATTATATCTAATCTGTTAATACGGGATAGTGCAATAAGTGGTGTTGAGTTTGAGACGACCTTAAAATTCACGGTTCAAGAAAGTAATTTATCCAATGTTTCCAGGTCTGCTTCTGCATCTTTAGCTGAATAATCTAAAGGAACTCCCCTGGAACTAAGGAGTTGGATCATTTCCCATTTGTTTGACAGGCCTGCCAGTTCTTTGGCCTTGCCCAGGGATAATTTCCCTTCACGATACAGTTCTACTGCAAGAGTTTGGCGTATATATTCTCCCAGTTCATTTTTATCTATGTCTACTGTGCCAACTAAGAATTCCGGGACTTCCAATGTTATTTCGACCTGACTCATTATGGCCTCCATTAATTATATACCTCTCTTTTTGCGTTTTGTCAACATTTTATAGAAAAAAAGGCAATAGTGAACAGGTAATTTAAGTGGAGCAATTGGTTATGCTATCTATTATTTCTTTTACCGGATAACCGATGATCTCTTTTATACGCCCGTCGTTCCAGTAAAAAATCATTCTATTGTCTATTATTTCATATTTTGCCTGCCACTCAATTGAAAAATTTGTCGTGGTTTCAAGAACACTGAAATGTTGTCTTGCTCCATCTTTTAAAAGGCAAAGCGCCAGCTCATCTTGAGGGTCCAGCAGCCACGCATCCGAAGTTTCAGTTGAGAACAAAATGAGCGGTCCAAGAGAAACCACTCGAGAATCACACTCTTCTGCTCTTTTAATAATATATTCGATTTCTTTATGGAGCTTGATTTGTTCTTGAGAGAGGACCTTCATCTTGCGGTTTTTTTTAACTTTCATTTTCATTTTCTTTTTTTTCATTGTGTTTTCTCGCATAACGCTCGAAATCAGGCGCCGTGATCCGCTGTGTTGCCTGACCCCAAAAATTTTCTATTCAACAGCAATCCCAATAAAAATACGCTTCATTGAAGTTCAATTTTATTAAGTTATCTTTGCTAATAAAAATGTGGCCGATACCACTATCTCCAAACATGATGTAGTCATCTATATCAATTTGGAGAAGTTGAATATCATTTTTCCTGGTTTCATCATAATCTCTTGGGTCTGATTGAGTAAAATCAGCATATCCTCCTATTTTGTGGCCTGAACAATCAAAATAATTTGTAAATTCCTCTTTCTCTTTCTCATTTAATGTTTCTTCAAAATCCCAAAAATCTAATCTCCCAAAAGAAAAATCAAATTGTGAGTCTTCTGACCCTCCAAAATCAATGTCTTTGCTGAACTCTAATTTGTGAATTCGGTAAATTGGCGATTCTTCATAGTCTTTATCGTTGAGAAATGAAAAATCAGTCATTGAATTTCCTTTTAGTTCCTCATCTTTAAAATAGAAAATCTTGTATTCATCGCTATACCAATTAGTTGGAGAGAAATATAATTGTAGAATTCCATTTTCAGGGAAATATTGAAGTCCAGGCAAGTCAGAAAAATTTATTTGAGCTATTAAAATCATATTTCTGCCCTGGCTATCTTTAGGATACGCTTTGTCTATTGGCCAAAATGGAGTTCCTAAAAATTTGCTTGTCTGTAATCCTAAAGGATCTTCCAGCCCACAATCATCAAGAGGTATTGCTTTAATTTTTATATATTCCCTTTTATACCTCTCTAATTGATTTTCAAATGGTAATAAAAATTCAGGAATGTTCTTTTTTTTATTCATCATATTGTGCTCCAAATTTTATTAAATAGGTCATTATTTTACTATAAAATACTTGATTTTTCACCCTTTTTTCAAAATGAAATTTATTTTTGCAGCAGGGGCTGCACCCTATTCACGGTCGTGGGGTTTTCCAACTTTCAAATAGCATTTCAAACCTAATAGGATCAATGTGGCCGAGGGGGGATTATAATATTAGGAGCTGTCCCGGGTTAAAAACCGGCTTCTAAATTGTGACGGGGTCATATCGGTTTGTTTTTTAAACGCCTGGTTAAAAGAGGATTTGGAATTAAAACCCACATAAAAAGCGATCTCAATAATAGACCTCTGGTTTTTTTCATCTACCAATAGCCTTTTGGCTTCCTCGATCCGGTAATAATTGATCAAATCGTAAAAATTCCTGTCCAATTTTTCATTGATGAGCTTAGAGAGCTGGCGGGCGGATATCTCCAATTGCTCAGCCAGTGAATTTAAAGAGACTGAATCATCCCGGTAAATATTTTTTTCTTCCAATAACCGGATTAACCGGAGAAGATTTTTATCCGATGAAATCACATCCAGGGTCAGGGGCTGTTGTTTCTTTTTTCCCGGCTGTTTGAATTTAACATAGATAAAATACCCCAAAAAAAGCAGTAAAGGAATACCAGCCGCTATAACGAGTTTAAATGTTGTGGTTTTAAAGAAGCCCGGGGAGACCACGAACAGGAAATGACTCCCTTCTTTATTCCACACCCCATCATTATTGCAAGCGGTTACCCGGAATTTATAATCGCCGCCCGGCAGGTTTCGATACTCGATGGTGCGGCGTTCATGGGGATAAACCAGGAACCATTCTTTGTCATAACCTTCCAATTTGATTTTAAAAAACACCCGCTCCCGGGATATAAACGTAGGAGCAGTAAAATGAAAACGAATACTATCGATTGATTTATAGGAATTTTTCCCCGGGTCAATTGTTATGAATTCTCCGTTGACAATTATTTTTTCAATAAATACCATTGGTGCTTGTTTATTGATTTCTACCTTCTCCGGCTGGAAAACCGCAATACCTTTTTTAGTGGCAAACCAGAATTCTCCGTTTTCATGTTCTATGGCTGAATTGTAAGAAGTCCCGGTACACTCTGAGCTTTTTAACCCGTCCGATACCCCGAAGATATTGAGATTCAGGTCTTGGGTTTTTTTATCCACCAAATCGTTAAGTTGTTTCCGTTTCGCGCGGCAAATACCGATGTTACTGCTCCACCATAAATAACCGGCTTTATCTTCAAGGATGCGATATATAGCAAAAACAGGATTATCAGCGTTGTCTTCCAGGAAAAGGAATTCATTGTTTTTATACCGCATTAATCCGCAGCCTCCTGTACCGAGCCATATGGTATTTTCACTGTCTTTGAACACAAAAGAGACGGAGCAGTCCTCTAAAAGGGGAGCAATACTATCCGGATTGACATTACCTTTTTCCAGGCTATAGAGACCTTTGTAACAGCCAATCCGGATATTTTGTTCATCATCCTCGGAGATAAATTCAATGGCGAATTGGGGTAATTTTTCTATATCTTGATAAGACTTGAAACTGCCCTGGTGATAAGTGCTTAGTCCATTCCTGGTACCGATCCATATTTTATTCCTGGAGTCACAATACAAGGTGATAATTTTTTTCAGATAAGGTTCATCATAAGTTATGATACGCCTGTTGGGCGTCAAACAAAAGAGTCCGTCCTTAATCGTTCCCACCCATAAATTACCGTCATGATCATCGCAGATAGCGGTGATATAATCGTCTAATTTAAATTGTTCGACATTGGTTTTATTTTCTACCCGGATAAGGTCACCGTAAAGGGTGCCGATCCAGGTTTCACCGGACCGGGTGCGATGAATACCGGAGATGTAACCCTGGCGGTCCTTTATGATGGAAAAGCTCCGGAAAAAACGGTCCCGCAGCCGTTTGAGACCGGACCCTTCGGTACCAATCCACAAATTCCTCTCTTTATCTTCAAAAATGACATTTATGATCTCGTTTTCCAGGAGATGATCGATACCGATCTTTCCCGTGGAATCTATTTGAAGACGATTAATTCCTTTGTCCGTACCTATCCAGAGATTCCCGTCACGGTCCTGGTAAACATCGGTAATTTGGTTGCCGGTTAAGCCGTTTTTGGTGGTAAACCAGGTGATTTCATCCCCTTTTTTTCGGACCAATCCTTTTGATGTGGCGATCCAGAGTGAGCCGGCGTGGTCTTCTATTAACCAATTCACTGTATCTTTTTCATTCAATCCCCGGATATTTTCCGGGTAAAATCGATCGCCTTTTAATTTGAAAATACCGTTTTCAAAAGCAGCCACCCATAGGTTCCCATGTTTATCTTCCAGGATAGAGGAGATACCGTTTCCCGGGATTCCTTTTCCAGGTCCGAATCGGATCAGTTTTTTGTTTTTTAACTGGTACAGATTTTCTCCGGTAGTTCCCAGCCAGAAGTTTCCCCAGGAATCTTCTACTGCTAAACTGAAATCTTCCCATGGGAATGATTTGAGGGAGAAGAATTCTTTAAATTGGTTGTCCCGGTACTTAATTATTCCTTCATCACCTTCCAGCCACAATGTTCCTTCCCTGTCCTCCAGGAGTATATTGTAAATCACCTCGGGCTTGTATTTGGAGAGCGGCATGATAAGTTCGTGTGAAGGAGTAAAGCGGTATCCATCAAAACGCACGATATCACCATCGATTTCAATCCACAGAAAATGGTCCGACGATTGGATAATATTATATATTGATAAATTCGGCAAGTTTGAATTTTCCGCCCATTCATCCAACAGGTAATGACCGATCGGCTGTTTGGGATCGAGGGCGGTCATTTGCAGGGGCAATAGGCAAGAGAAAAAAATTGCCAGGAAAAATTGAATCAATCTATATATCAAATCAGCTTTTATCTTCATTTTTATTCACCGTATGTTTCGTTGGCTTCCAAGAATTATATAAATATCGGTATTCAAATGTCAACCCCATGGCATGGCCCAAATCCACCGCCAACTTTTGCCTCCGGCGGCCAAAACCCTTTCAGAGAAATGTCATTGGTCATTTGTCATTAGTCATTGGTGAAAAAAGAAAAACATAAAAACCCTCCTTAATAGGTCGGGGCTGCCAGCCCCTTCCGAACTCCCAAAAACTTTTCATTGGTATGGTTTGGATACTCTTTTTTTCTTTGTGTTCCTTTGTGTAACTTTGTGGCTAAAAACAGGCGGGGAATTTTGGTCAATCTCCAATGTTGCATTTGACAAAAGAAATCGTTATAATTATGCTTATTCCCAATGCGGCCTGGAATAGGCGCATGATTTGTTACCAGGAGGAGCTAATATGTTTGATAAGAGCAAAGATGTATTTCC
>Ga0210084_1000079_pt1 | contig 13489 bp, 6 predicted proteins | sample China_Galinas_Co_3_FD_184863 | JGI IMG/M metagenome (GOLD analysis project Ga0210084, IMG submission 184863) | Wetland microbial communities from San Francisco Bay, California, USA, that impact long-term carbon sequestration -... | ecosystem: Environmental > Aquatic > Marine > Wetlands ... | reverse complement strand
TGAAAAAGCTCACCTGTGCAGTGTGGCTTCCTTTTTTGCCGATACCGGATGCGGTAATCCGTCACAACCGGTTCATGTTACCGATGTCAAAACAGGTAAAGAGCTTCACTCGTTTGATTCGCTGAACTACGTTGATTGTACGGGTCCGGGCGGCAACCTGAAGACCGGTTACTATTATTACGGTGTGGATTATCCGTATTTAACCTGCACTGAAAACAGCGGCACCTGCACCCTGGAAACCCCTGATGTAAAGACCTGTATGTGGAAAGGTTCATGTCCCTATGCTTTCCCCTGTTATGAAAACACTTGCTGTCCCATAAACGGGGCCTATTCTCCTTTGAATGACGCCCACTTTTTCGGCCAGTCGGTTTACGATTTGTATAATGACTGGTATGGTGTGGCCCCACTTCCGTTTCAACTCACCATCTGGTGTCATTACGGCACCAATTACGAAAATGTCTTCTTTACCGGTACCGCCATCCACATCGGGGATGGTTATCTCATATTTTATCCAATGGCTGCCCTGGACGTTGTTGGCCACGAAATCGGTCATGGTTTTACCATGTATAATTCGGATTTAATTTATTCCGGTCAATCGGGCGGTATTAGTGAGTCTTTTTCAGACCAGGCCGGGGAAGCGGCTGAATATTACGTGAGGGGCAGCAATGATTTCATGATTGGTTATGATATCATAAAAGACCCCACGGGCGCCGCCCGGTATATGTATGATCCTCCGTTGGACGGTCGTTCCATCGATCATGTTGACGATTATTATGAGGGTATGCCTGTTAACTACAGTTCCGGGATATTTAACAAGGCTTTTTATTTAATCGCCACCTCACAAGGTTGGACTACAAAAATGGCCTTTGATATTTTTGTGAAGGCCAACCAGGACTACTGGACCCCCAGCACCAATTTCCAACAGGGAGCGGAAGGCGCCTTTGCCGCGACTTTGGATTATGGCTATCCTTGTGCCGATGTGGTCAATGCCTTTGACGTCGTGGGTATTACCCTTACACCGGAAATCTTCGTCGAGGATATCACCTTGAGCCTGGTGACGCAGGGGAAAAGATACAGGGCGGTTGCATTGGTCACTATTATGGATACCTGCGATACCCCGGTTGCCGATGCCACGGTTTACATCACCTGGAGCGGCGTTTTCAGCGGCACTGATTCCGGCGTTACCGGGCCTAATGGAGCCGTGACCTTCTCATCTCCCCTGCTCAAGGTTCCCTGTCCTATTACCTTTACGGTAGTCAACGTCACCCACCCCACCCTGACTTACAATCCCGCGCTCAACAAGATAACATCGGTTACTATCCCCTGCAAGTAGAAGCCGGGATATACAGTATCCACGATTTGCTAATACGATAAAAGCCCGGAAAGCGGCAAAGCTTTCCGGGCTTCTTTTTGCAGGAAATTCTGAAAATTCTTGCCTGGCGACTCCGGCGGCCAGAAACCTTTTCGAGAAAAGGTTTCTGGACTTCCAAAAGCTTTTCATTGCTTTTCATTGGTATGGTTTGCTTTCTTTTTAAGCTTGTGATACAATCTTATTGCTGTTCACAGCCAAAAGAGTCGAAGCGGTTTCACCCCGATAATTAAATTATTATACAGCATCATTTTCTTGGAATAAGGAAAATGTACCCAATAACCGGTAGAATTTGCATGAGTAAATATAGAGGAGGTTTAAAATGGGTAAAGAAAGAGATTTTCCTTAAAGGCGTTGGGGTAAGTATTGTTTTTACGTTTTGGTATTAGTAGGGTGGGGCGGCGCCCTGGTTTTCCATGGGGAGCACACCCCCTGTCAAGTCCACCTGTTGTCGGTGGCAGGTAAAAAGTATCGCGTCTAGTGAACGATTGTCCGAATCAACGGCTTTCAGGGAGTTGAGTGATTTGCTAAGGATCAGGCTATAAAGGTAAAAAGAAAATCCCGGGGACTTTTTCAATCGAACGGACCCTGTGTTGGTGAGGGTAATTGATACGGCGCGGGATATTTATATTTAAAATTTAAAAGAAATCAGGAGGAATAAACAATGAATAAGAAAAAAGGGTTGTATAACCATGTGGTATTTACTATCACCATGGTTTTTGTATTAAGTTGTTTGCTGTCCTCAAGTTTATGGGCGGCTAAAAAAGTCGATTTTTACCTGGCTAATGCAGCGGATTATATCCGGCTGCTCAATGAAAACCCCGGCGGTGAAATGGGACATGCTTTCGGCCTGACCGGCGAAGAAGATTTCAAATTGCTTTCCCAAAGAAGGGATTTCAACGGGGTGACCCATTACCGTTATCAACAGTTATATAAGGGCATCCCGGTTTGGGGTACTCAAACTGTTGTCAGCCGGGACGCTGCCAACAAAGTGCTTGGGCTTCACGGGTCTGTGATTAAAGGAATCCCGGGTGATGTGCGAATGATTCCCATGTCCGTGGATGCGTTGGCTGCGTTAAGGCAAAATCAAGAACTGCACAAGAATAAAAATATCGGTGCGGCCTGGACCTTTAGCCATGAGAAATACGGGACCTATATTTATCTTCATAAGAATGAAAAAGCCCATCTGTGCAGTGTGGTTTCCTTTTTTGCCGATACGGGATGCGGTAATCCGTCACGACCGGTTCACTTTATCGATGTCAATACCGGGAAAGTGCTTCACTCGTTTGATTCGCTGAACTACGCCGATTGTACGGGTCCGGGTGGAAACGAGAAGACCGGCTGCTATTATTACGGCACTGATTATCCGTATTTGCCCTGCACTCAAAACGGCAATACCTGCACCCTGGAAAGTCCCGACGTAAAAACCTGTAATTGGACCGGCTCATGTCCCCATGACTTCCCCTGTTTTGAAAACACTTGTTGTGAAGTAAACGGGGCCTATTCTCCCATGAATGACGCCCACTTTTTCGGCCAGTCGGTTTACGATCTGTACCTGGACCGGTATGGTGTTCCCGTGCTTCCGTTTCAGCTCACTATCATGTGTCATTACGGCACCCATTACGAAAATATCTTCTGGAATGGTTCAACCCTCTACATCGGGGATGGCGGCGCCTCCTGTTTTCCATTGGCTGCCTTAGACCTTATCGGCCACGAATTGAGTCATGGTTTTACCGAATATCATTCCGGTTTAATTTATGCCGGTCAACCGGGAGGTATTAATGAGGCATTTTCAAACATGGGCGGGGAAGCGGTTGAATATTACGTGAGGGGCACCAATGATTTCAAGCTTGGCTGCGATATCGTTAAAGACCCCGGCTGTCCGGGTCCGGATATGTGTAACCCCACTGTTGATCATGTTGACGATTATTATGAGGGCATGGATGTTCACTACAGCAGCGGGATATTTGGCAAGGTTTTTTGTTTAATCGCCACCACTGCGGGTTGGGACACAGTAAAGGCTTTTGATATTTTTGCCAAGGCGAACATGGATTACTGGACCCCCGGCACCACTTTTCAACAGGGAGCCGAAGGGGCTGTTAGCGCGGCATTGGATTACGGATATCCCTACCAGGATGTAGTCGATGCGTTTGCAGAGGTGGGTATTATTGTTTGTGTGCCGCCTATTGCGGAATTCAGCGCTTCACCCGTCAGGGGCGCGGTTCCGTTGACAGTCAATTTCACCGATGAATCCGTAGGGGCCGCGTCATTGTTATGGGATTTCGGAGATGGCGGAAGCTCAATCCTCCAGAACCCGGTCCACAACTATCTCAGCGTAGGACCTTACTCCCCGTCATTGACCGTTACCAACGCCTGCGGGTTCGATACCGAGGTCAAAACCGATTACATTAAGGCGTACTGCGCATCATCCGGGGTCAACCAGGCTTACGAATATATCGCCGGCGTGGCCGCGGCTGATTTGAATAATCCATCAGGGCCCTCTCCATACAGTAATTTCACCAACCTGACCGCTCATTTAACCCCGGGAGGAACGGTTAATGTTTCATTAACCCCCGGATTCTCCGGCAGCGCGTATACCGAATGTTGGAGAATCTGGATTGACTATAATGGGGACTGTGATCTTGATGATGTGGGTGAACTGGTGTTCAGCGGTTCCGGCAGCACGGTAATAAACGGTAGTTTTACTGTTCCTTGCTCCGCGGTTAGCGGCGACACGCTGATGAGAGTTTCCATGAAATACAATAGTTGTGCCACGCCGTGCGAAACGTTTCCCTATGGTGAGGTGGAAGATTATACCGTTAATATCGCCGAATTAATCCTCCCGGAGGTGGATTTCACCGCCAGCGCCACCACCATTTGCGAAGGAGATTGTGTCACCTTCACCAGTCTAACCACCGGGAACCCGGCCTCATTTAGTTGGACCTTTGACGGTGGTACGCCCTCCGGCAGCACCCAGCAAAATCCTTCCGTCTGTTACTACACCGCCGGGAAATATTCAGTGTCATTAACCGTCTCCAATGCCTGCGGCAGCGATACCATGACCAAAGTGGACTATATAACCGTTATCCCGGTCAATGAAATCTTTGTTTACGACATCACCCAGACCGTCAGGAAGTCGGGGAAATATTACCTGTCAACGGCAGTGGTCACCATTATGTCATGCAGCGGCCCGGTGGCTAATGCCACGGTTTACATCACCTGGAGCGGCGTGGTGAGCGGCAGTGCATCCGGCGTTACCGGGACCGATGGAACCGTGACCTTTATATCTCCTAAAGTCAACTCCCCCTGCCCCTTTACTATTACGGTTGACAACGTAACCCATCCCAGCCTGACTTATAATCCCGCGCTCAACAAGGTAACCTCGGTTACTATCCCCTGCAAGTAGAGGCTGGAATATAAACCATCCCATAAGCGCTGCTTGTAGGGGCAACTCTCCGCAGGCTGTCCGAGAACGGACAAGGGGGCAAGCCCCCTCGTTCCCTCGGGTACTGTTCATGACCTTTCTCAACCTGATCAACATATGGTTTTCCTGTTTTTAGCTATTCTCGGACAGCCTGTCCGTGGTTGCCGTGCAGCTTCTACATTTGCCAAAATTAGAATCGCTGTCAGAAATAAAGAAAAAGTTTGTTTTTATGCTATAATTATTAAACGGATCAATTGGCGGAAAAAAAGTTGAATGATCCGATGGTGAAACTATAAATATAAAAAGGAGTAAAAATGAACGGAACATCAATGTTGAAAGAGGTTTCAATCTTAACTATCTTTATCTTTTTCATTTTATTACCGGTATTATCACAGCCGGGTTTAGCCGGTTACAAGGAGGTTGGCGATCTTTTTCCCGATACTGAAGCAACCGGGACAATGGATGGTTACCCGGACCCCAGGGTTATTCGCTCCCGCTTTGTGACAGTAGATTTTGAACAGTTATTCCCGGAACCTGAGCCAGGTCCGGATGAAAACTGCCCCGCGGGCTTACTTCATTTAAATCTTTTCCCGGGTTCTTTTTTTATTGCCCGGCTGGACCATGTGGTCAAACACCCCTCCGGTAGTATTTCCTGGATCGGGTGGACCCGGGAGGAAGAATCGAATAGTGTGATTTTAACCATCAAAGATAACATCATATGGGGGAATATTTCAACCGGGGGCGAGACTTATCAAATCCGTTATACCGGGAACGGGGTTCATGAGGTCCAGCAGACAGACCATGGCAAATACCCTGAACCCATGGAGCCCATCCCTGTTTACAGCGAAGAGCGCAGCCGGGATATTCCAACCGGCGATGACGGGTCCGTGATCGATATAATGGTGGTTTATACAGGGGATGTGCGCACCGCGGTTGGCGGTACTACCGCCGTGGAAACACTTATCGACCAGGCCGTTGCCGAGACCAACACCGGCTATGCCAACAGCGGTATAAACCACAGGGTACAGTTGGTGTACACGGCGGAAGTCATCTATGATGAAACTGATTTTCAATGGAACCCCACATTAGACCGGCTCAGAAGACCCGGCGACGGCTATATGGACAATGTCCATACATTACGGGATACTTACTGCGCGGATGAGGTGATAATGCTGGTTAACGGTTCGGGCCACTGCGGGTTGGCCTATTTTATGGCCAATGTCTCTCCCGGCTTTGAAGCCCTGGCCTTTTCCCTGGTTCATTGGACATGCGCCGCGGGATACTACTCGTTTGCCCATGAAATGGGGCACAACATGGGGGCCCGGCATGACCGCTATGTAGATAATAGAGATAACGGGCCGTTCAATTATAATCACGGGTACGTTTACACCCCGAACCGGTGGCGGACCATAATGGGCTATAATAAAGAATGTTCCGACAACGGCTTTGATTGCACCCGTCTCAATTACTGGTCTAACCCGGATGTTTTATACGAGGGCGTACCCATGGGAGTGCCGGGCGGGGAAGGCGTTGGGGCGGATAACCGTCGAACATTAAATAACACGGCCTATATTGTTGCCAATTTCAGGGTGGGTAATTCTCCACCCGCATTTAATACCATCTATGGGACCGCTGCTGGACGTGAAGGAACAGCCCTATCGCTGGATTTATCCGCCGCGGACCCCGACCCGGGGGACACTGTCACCTACGACATCTCTAACTCACCCCCGGGGGCATCATTTGAAAACAGCACCGGGTCCTTCACCTGGACGCCCGCTTACACCCATGCCGGGACATACGTGGTTACCTTTACGGCCAGTGACGGCAGGTTGACCACGGCTCAAGATGTTACCATCAACATTATAAACGTTAAAAAAATTAAAAAGTAAAAGGAGCTGTATGATGTTGAAAAATAAAATATTTACTATCCTGGTTGTTTCTATTTGTATTTCCTTGCTCTGCCCACTTGAAACCCATGGCCGGGCAAGATTCCAGTTATTCGGGTCCTCAGGCCGGGCTTTGGAGATGGGAGATGTATCGGATTATATTGCCGGTGATAACGATTTCCCTGTCACACCGTCACACTTCGAGTACGGCGGGGGATTGGGGATCATGTTCAAACTCTCGCAGCGATTGGATTTCCAGGTAACCGGCGAATATCTTTTCGGTGCAAACGTAGATAAAACCGACCCCACCGATGGGGAGACATACGTATATCGAACTTACGATAATATCAATATCCTTGCCGGCCTGCTGTTCAAATTTGGCAGCAAACCGCAATTTTTTTTAACCGCCGGCGGCGGGATGAACATACTCAACCCATATAACGACAAGGAGGTCACCGGGAGCCTGGGTAGTGTTATCCTGATCGAAGCACCCGAAAAGAAAACAAACCCGATGGTAGTATTCGGTGGAGGTGTGCTTCTCAATGCAGGCAGGGGGTTCTTCAAAGTTGAAGAACCCCCTGCCTGCATTGAGAAGCACACCTCCACCGAATACTACCATCGGGTAGTATTCGGTGGAGGTGTGCTTCTCAATGCAGGCAGGGGGTTCTTCAAAGTTGAAGCGCTGTATGCGATGATATTCGATTATGATAAAAAATCGATTCTCATCAGGGTAGGCTATGCGTTCTAGGAGCCTGTCCGAGAATACTTAATTGTGAATTGTGAATTGTTAATGGAATTTGCGCCCTTCGGGCATTTATTTTGACCGCCTGCGGCGGGAAGGCGAAAACCCCGCCGGATGCGGTTAAACAACTGTCCGCAGGACACAGCTTCAGTTAACAATTAATAATTAACAATTGACAATTAACAATTAATCTTTTCCCGTTCCCTATTCCCGGACAGCCTCCTGGCAACGAAAAAAAATGGGACACATCTTAACCCGCTGCCATAAGGAAACATATCAAATTCTTAATATATATTAAATTTTTGTGATTTGTGATATATATTAAATTCTTGATATATATTGACATTTTGGAATTTATGATATATATTAAAATTTAATATATTTTAACTGGAGGTGTGACATGTTTGAAAAGTGGGACATACCGGATAATATATGCGATAATTACCCTATCGGTCTTAACAGCCTTGACCTGTTTGTCGGTCATTCCCGGCAGACAAAATTCCTGTCTGACCTCCTCTCAAATAAATCGGTTGTGATTCTTGAAGGGGAAATTGGGGTAGGAAAAACTTCTATGGGGAATTACATCCGCCATTCAAAAAAAGATTTTTTTTCTCCTTTCCAGGAGATACCCTGTAAACCGAAATGGGATAACGATACCTTTATGGGAATTGTCCTGGCAGCTATTATTAAAGAGATAATGCGAAGCGAATCTTCCTATAAAAAACTAAGGAAACATGAAACGATTCAAGAAATAAATGAGAGATTTTCCGATATAAAATTGGCAAATTTGGGTATAACAGGTGCCGGTTTCGGGATCAGCAAAGGTTCCGGGTTATCAAGGTCTTCTTTTATCAATCAAACAATCTTAATAGACTACCTGGTTAAAGTAGGTCAAATCATACGGGAACATTACCATCAGTCTGCCCCCATAATCATCCAGGTTAATAACCTTGATATTCAATACAGTTTTTATGAAGATGATTTAATCCGTCTTTTTAACGAAATACGAGATACCCTGCAAATCCCCAATATTAGCTGGATTATATGCGGAGATACCGGGTTGGGAAATTTTTTGAAGAAAAATGTCCCCCGTGCGGGACAGATTATAAATACGATAATGACTGTAGACCCCTTATCTTTGGAAGAGATACTCAAGGCATTCGATCTTAGAATTAAGAAAGAAAATATGAAAGGTAAATTTCCTGTAGAGCGCAGTTTATTAAAAATTATCTATGATATTTCCAATGGTTCTTTCAGGGAGATTCTCAATATTACTTATCAACTGCTGGTTAGATACTATAATGAACCGCTGGTGACAACGATTACCAGCGAACATGCCCGTTTCTTTTTTTATGAAATTGGCAAGAGAAATGTTGAAAAATTAAAAAGGTCAAATATCCAGTATCCTGTTTTTGAGGCTGTTTTAAATAATCCCGGGATAAACCAGAAAGAGCTTTCAAAATTAGTGAACAAGCAGCAGTCCAATGTGTCAAGGGTATCGAAAGAACTTGAAGCCCTGGGCTATATCACCATAAAAAAAAAGGGAAGAACCAATTATTATTATCCTGACATCAAATATCATATCGGGTTTGCCCGGGCGGTTCAATAAATTTTGGTCCCACGTCACCGCTTCTACTGACCGCTTAACGATTCAATCCCTTTCGGTGTTAAACCTGTGTTTTGGCAATCGTCTCATTATCCGATATATCCGGGTTGGAGGCGATCCTCAAGTAAGGAAGCATTCTCCGAAAATTCACAATGCCATCATTTGGCATACCGAATGAATACAATATGTATTAGAGGACTGCGTATGAGAATAGAATTATGCAAAAAACGGATCGGCATGGTGAGTTTTGCTTTCCCTGTGGGAAACAGGGAAGAATCTCACAAAAAAAAAGTATATATTGATTTCTGGATATTTTTGGTTTACAATTCTACTATGATATCCCAGGTTATTGTAACAATTGACCGGCAAGCAGAAGGACCAATTATCAGCAGGGGTAAACTGCGATGAATAGGATGGACCAGCTTTTCAAAAAACTGGGCTATGAGCGTGGCAATGGTCTTTTTTACATAGAGGATGCCGATAAGTGGATGGGTAAATATCCATATAGAATCGGACGGGTATTGAAGGATATCATACGTCCATATGCATTTTACAGTCCGTTTCACGGTGAAACTTCTACGGACGGGGATCACCCGGAGCCCCTAAATAATCCGATTATCCTGTTTTTTGACCATCCTGACGAAGAGGTTGAGCAGAACATACCACGCTGGACTTTTAGTTTCAGTCAGGCCCCGATTGTGATTATCAATAAGGACGATTACAATTTGGAAATCTATCATGGTTATAATTTCGACGGGAAAGAGCAGCAGTGGCTGAAGAAAATCGACACCGATGATGTCGATATCTCTGATTTCTCAATATACAACTTAACGTCGGGAAGAACCTGGGAAAAACTGTATGAAAAGTATTTTAAAAATACTCCCATGGTGGATGATTATCTTTTAAAAAATATTATCGATGCCAGGAGGATTTTGATTGCAAAAAACAAGGGAGGGTTATCCACCAAAACCGCAAACCGGTTAATTGGAAGGCTGATTTTTATTCGATACCTGATAGATCGAAATGTAGATATCGAATATAACCGATTGATTTACGGAGCCGATAGAGAAGAACGCCGTAAGAGCTTCGAAAATCTTTTAAGAGATAAACAAAAAACATATTGTCTATTCAGGTATATAACGAAAAAATTTAACGGCGACCTGTTTCCTGTGGAGGAAAAGGATGGAAAAGGGCTGAAAATATATGAAGAAGAAAACGAAGTTGAACAACGGCACCTTGACGTTATGTATTATCTTTTTACCTGTTCCGATTTTTTTGAAGATGATCGAACCTGGGAAGGATATTTTGTTCAAAAGTCCCTTTTTGACTTTTATGATTTCGAGGTTATCCCGGTAGAGTTGATAAGTAATATTTACGAAAACTTTTTAAGGGAATCGGAAATAGAAAACCTCGGCGCAATGCCCTCTTCGCTGCAAAAACAAATCAAAGCTTATTACACACCGCCATTCCTGGTGGATTACGTATTGTCACAAACCGTTAGCCCTCATCTTGATAAAATGGAAAAAGCATCGTGCAAAGTACTCGATCCGGCATGCGGTTCGGGTATTTTCCTGGTAGAAACAACACGAAAGCTTATAGAAAAAGAAATGCAAATTAACCCGGTTTTGACGCCCGGTAATAAACCGATGATCCCGGACAAGCGCTTATGGGAACTTGTACGTGAAAATATTTTTGGTATCGATATCGACAGCGAAGCCATAGAAATTGCCATATTTTCTCTATATATAACTCTTTTGGATTATAAAACGCCTAAAGAAATAAAATCCTTTCGTTTCGAACGTTTAAAAAACGTTAATTTATTCGGTGGTAAAGAAGCCGATTTCTTCAACCAGGTCCATCCTTTTAACGATTTATTTATGAATAAGATCAACCTGGATTTTATTATTGGCAACCCACCGTGGGAAAAATCCTCCGGCACGCTGTTCTCTGACTATATCGAAAATAGAAGAAGAAAAGAGGAACAAGAAAACAGCAGCGAAGATGTAAAATTAGAAATCGACCAGGATGAAATTTCACAAGCCTTTATGGTCCGGATCAGCGATTTTTCTTTTTCTCGAAAAACTCGACTTCCTAAATGCGTGTTTGTGGTGACAGGGAAGAATTTTTACAACACATCGGGAAAAGTAAAAGTATGGCGCAACTATTTTCTGCATAAATTCCAAATTGCCCGGTTTTTTGAGCTTACATCGGTCAACACTAAAATCGTAGGGGGGAAGCAAATTTTCAAATCCGCCCGCCAACCTGCTGTAATCGTATCATTCTCCCCGGCCAGCCCGATGGGAGACACAGCTAAAAATATCGTGCAGCACATAACAGTAAGAGCGAACCGCTTCTTTAATTATTTCAAAACCCTGGTAATCGAAAAACAAGACGTTAAAAGAATACGTCAGGGATATTTCATGTCATACGACTGGCTGTGGAAAGTACTGCTGCACGGTAATGTACTGGATTTCCATTTTATAAAACGCCTCAAAAAAGACTTTAAGAGTTTCGGCCGGATCATGAAAGAGAAGGATCTTATTTCCATGAGAGGACTGCAGCCGAAGTTCAAAACCGCCACCGGGAAAGAAAAAATAGATACCGATGAATACCTGGATTGGGACTATCTTGAAATTGATAAGAGGAGAGAGTTTCAACCTTATTTCCTGGGGCCAACCTCGAAATGGAAGCAAAAGCGAGAGGAATTAATCGCAGAAGGGAAAATAACCCCGGATGGCAAGATCGGAAGACTTCCCGATATTCATTTCTTCAAGGGTAAAAAATTGTTAATCAAGAGAGGATTACAAGCGGGAAATAATTTTAAAGCAGTGACAGCCTTTTCTGAAAATAACCTTCTCTATTCCGATTCGGTTTGCGGTATTAAACCTCGTCAAGGAACAGACCTGACTGACGAACTTGAATTGCTTTTGAAAACGGCCGTGGGTTTGATGAATTCGAATTTTTTTACGTATTTTTTATTATCCACCGGGACATCGCTGGGAGTAGATAGAACCAGGGCCGACCTGGAGGAATTCCTCTCGGTCCCGATGGTTCCCAGTAAAAAAATAAGCAAACGAGTCGACGAAATTCAAATGCGGTACAGGATGAGTAAAACCGGATTTTTTGAGGGCAAGCAAAATAAATTAAAAAAGGAAATCGATACTCTGCTTGAAGAGATAGAACAAATCATCGCTGAAATATACGATATATCCGATAGAGAAAAGGCGCTTATCGATTATGCCGTCGAAGTTGCTATTCCTGTCCTAAAAAGGGAAGGGATAAGGAAAAATCATTCGACGAGCGCTTTCAATGTATTATCATTGGATAAACAGAAGGACAAAGAGTATCTGTGCCAATATGCGCAGGTATTTATCGATCATTTCGGCGAACGGTTCAATGAGAAAGAAAAATACTTCGTAGTGGATATTCATTTAACCTCCTCTTTTATTGGATCCCATTTCAAAATAACCAAAAAACCGGACCCCCACGGGAGGGTCTTCTTTGTGAAATGTGCAGGTGTCGAAGAGATGGTAAACAGGATTGGTGAACTAGGGTACCACAAATTAAGTAAAGATTTGTATATACGCCAGGATATCAGGGGCTTTAACCAGACCTCATTTTATGTGATAAAATCCAATCAAAGAAAGGCATGGCACAAGGCCGTGGCATACGCGGATTTGAGTGAATTTATCGACAGCCTGGTCAAGGCTGAAATCAAGAAAAAAAGTGCATAAAAAGAACAGCCATGGATGCGACGGTTTTCCAGTATATCGATTATTATTTTAACCAGTCTTTGAAATTGATCGTATATGCCTACGAGCAAATAAAAAAGGACAAAACAGACCGTCCTTATTCCAGGTGTTCCATTCACGAAACCATATCGAAGGCCAGGGAAAGTAGTAAAAGCCATAACGAGATTGAAAACTTTCTTAGAAGCGATATGGTGGACAAATACTTAAAAAGACTAAGGCATTTATTCAACCTGGATTGCTTTTCTATTCAAAAGGGGGTTGAAGAGTCCAACCAAAATGTTAAAATTGGTGAAGTTGATATTAAATTTGAATTAACATCAGCTGCCATTTTGGATGGGACCTATTTTGTATTTGAGTGCAAACGGATTAATAAATATGCCGAATCGCTCGATGCTTACATAAAGGCCGGGATGATGCGCTTTATCCGCAGCCAATATTATGCAGAGAGCAGGATGGCACTAGCCGGAATGATCGCATTTGTGGAGGTGGATTTAAAAAAAGACCCGGGAGGGTATTTGCCCGTTGATCAAGTAGCAAAACGGCTTCAACAAAAAATCAACGGTCAAAATGATACGTTGAAAACAACAGGCAAATTTTCCCCATTTAAATTAACCCACAAGAAATATTCCGAAGTTTCTAATTTCAAATACAGTTATTTATCGAAACATATTCGTGGTAAAGACAACAAAGAAATTTCCATTCATCATCTA
>Ga0210084_1000078_pt1 | contig 13527 bp, 3 predicted proteins | sample China_Galinas_Co_3_FD_184863 | JGI IMG/M metagenome (GOLD analysis project Ga0210084, IMG submission 184863) | Wetland microbial communities from San Francisco Bay, California, USA, that impact long-term carbon sequestration -... | ecosystem: Environmental > Aquatic > Marine > Wetlands ... | reverse complement strand
GTTCCAGTTTTCCCGTATCGATGGACCCTCCCAGTGTCAATTGATACGGTATATTATAAGCGGTGCTTTGAGGCTCCATGTGCTGCAGGATGTATAACCGCGCCTGGGCTGAAGACAGCTTATAAAACTCTCTTTTTTCAGATACACGGATAGGGCTAAACATTTCCTCTGCCGCTTCATTTTTGATATATGCGGCCAGGTCTTGCATAACAGGGTTTTCAAACAATGTAGCCATGGATACTTTTACATTGAGGGCTTTTTGTATTTTTGTAACCAGTATGATGGCGTTTAACGAATGGCCTCCCAGTTCAAAGAAATTATGTTCCATGCCTAGTTGCTTTTTTTCTATTTCCAGTATGTCGGAACAGATATCGATCAATTTACTTTCGATTTCATCCCGAGGCGGGGTGTATTCCAGCAGGGATGTTTTTATATCGGGTTCGGGTAGAGCTTTTCTGTCGATTTTCCCGTTAGGGGTTAAAGGAATACGTTCCACCTGCACAAAATATGTAGGAATCATATAATCGGGTAATTGAAGGGACAGGAATTCTCTCAATTGAGGTAGGGAAATTTTGGTGTTGGCAGCGAAGTAAGCACATAGATAGTTATTGTTTTTCCCATCTTGCCTGGCTGAGACCACTGCCTCTTTGACAGCGGCATGTTTTAATAACCGGTTCTCAATTTCCCCGGGTTCCACCCGGAATCCCCTGATTTTGACTTGTTGATCGGTCCTGCCCAGGAAGCGGATATTGCCGTCCGGCATCCACTGGGCCAGGTCGCCGGTGAGGTAGATGGGTAAGTAAGGTGAGTAAGGTGAGTGATGAGGTGCTAACTGCAAAGCTGCATGGCTGTGTGGCTGCATGGATGCATGATTGCATGATTGCACGTAATTCTTGTATGGCACCTTATTCAACAAGGGGGCAAGTCCCCTTGTTCCCTCTAATAAAAAGTTTTTGCGGGGTCCAGGGGCGGTTTTTTCAAAAAGAGCCCCTGGCCGCCGGAGGCAAAATTTTTCCGCGGTTAATCCCGGTCTGTTCAAGTATCCTCTTGCCAGTCCCACCCCTGATACGGCGAGTTCGCCGGGGACTCCCACGGGCAGCAGTTGGCCGTTACTGTCCAGGATATAGACGCGGTTATTATAGATGGGCTTGCCAATGGTGGGGCTGTGTTTGTATTCCTGGAAGCGATTAAAGTCAAGAAAGCGGGCAACGCAGCCGATGGTGGCTTCAGTGGGGCCGTAATGGTTCATGACCCGGACATGGGGACACATCATGTGCAGTTTCTCTACATCGGTTAAATTAATGGCTTCGCCTCCCAGTACCACCAGGCGGAGGTTTTTAAAGATTTCCCTGGTAAAACCCGGGCTATTCACCATGAGCGAAAAAAGAGAGGGGGTTAGTTTGATATAGCTAATCCGGTTGTCCATGATATAATCCAGGAATCTTTCAATCTCATAATAGAGTTCTTTGGCTAATAGGTGCAATTGACACCCGGATAAAATGGCTGTGTATACGGAGGTGTATCCCAGGTCCAGGGCAAACGATGAGGACAAAGTGGTTTTGTCGCTGCCGGTGAGTTGAGTTTGGTTTGAGAACCAGGTGACATAGTTGATAAGACTTTGATTTTCGATTAAGACGCCTTTGGATTTCCCGGAAGTACCCGATGTATATATCACGTAGATTACATCGGTGGGGGAACCGGCGCTTCGGGATTGGGGGGCCTGGTTATCCAATATCCTGTAATCATCGAGGTCAATGATTTCTCCTTTAAAGTCCGGTGAAGGGTTTAAATGACGGCGGGTTAACAATAATGCCGCCCGGCAGTCCGTTAACATATAGGTATTACGTTGGCTGGGGGAGTCGAGGTCCATGGGCAGGTAAGCGGCGCCGGTTTTTAACACAGCCACCACTGCGATCATTCGTTGGATTGAAGCTTCCACCATAATTCCTACGATGTTCCCGGGTTTAATACTTTTTCCCACCAGGAGCCGTGCCAATTGCCGGGCTTTTTCATTTAGTTCTTTATAACTGAACCAATGATTTTCATGGACCACGGCAATGGCATCCGGGGTATTGGCTGCTTGTTCCGTGAATAAGCGGCCGAGGGTTTTCCCGTAAGGATAACCGGCTCCGGTGCAATTAAACTCCTCTAAAATCTGCTGCCGCTCTTCTTCCGATAACATGGAGAGATGGTCCACTTGAATCCCCGGGTCCGCTGTGGCCCGGCCCAGGAGAATAATGAATCGCTGTACTATTTTTTCTATTGTCTCTTTTTTGTACAGCAGTGAGTTGTATTGGACCGCTCCTTCGAGAGTATTTACGGATCGATGAAAGGAGAATAAAATATTGGGATTGATTCCTTTAAGGTACCGGGGGTCATGGATTTCATCCAGTAACGCCGCCGATTCCCATAAAGAGAAATTGGCCGATGGTAATTCCAGGTAGTGCAGTAGTTCTTCAAGAGGGTAATTGACGTTTTTATTGGCGTCCAGGACGGAGTCTTTTACCTGGAGTATTAACTCTTTGAATGTTGAGGCTGTGGGGATGCGGCTGCGGGTCACCACCACCGTGTTGAGAAATTCACCCTCGATGTCTTGTTTGAACATAGGCACGGTAATGATGATATCCCGCTTTCCCGTATGCTTATTCAACAATGCCGCCAGTGCCGCCAACAATATTACAAACATGTTATAACCGGAATTTTTGGATAACTTGCTCAATCTTTCATACAATTCCATGGGTGCCTGGAAAGAGTACAGCCCGGGATCATGAGCAAGGTGGGGGTCAGGGGCGTAGGGGTAATCGTATGGGAAATGACATGAAGTCAACTCACCGGATAATTGATTCATCCAATATTTTTTCTCTTTGTCTAACTCTTGATTACCCAGCATTAAATGTCTCGATATATTTCGATTCATTCTGTTTCTCCTTATGATTTCCCTGGTGCTGCGTCAAGCTTCGCTTGCCGGTTGCCTCCGGCGGCTCTCCGAGGGCCAGGGGGAGGCTCCCCCTGGACCCCCGATAACCCTTCGGGTAAAAAGAATACTGTCATTGCAATTGTAACCGGACACCAGGTTCTTTTCTTCAACGGCAGTGATTTAATTTTTGTTATCGGAAACAGCTTCGGTCATTTTGGTGATAAATGCCATTTCATCTTTCAGGGAGAGATTTTCCATTTCAGAAATGTCTTTTACCAGGCAATTCTTATCCCGGCAATCTTTGCAGGGTAAATTAAACTCATCCAGCACATTAACTACACCGGGATGCTTTTTGATTAAATCTTTGATTTGAAGGTTTTCATATTTTTTCATGGGTGTGTTTCTCCTTTGTAAAATCTAAAAATTAAAATCTTCCATCCGGGGTTGGATATTATCCGCCAGGATGATTTTCTTGCCTTTATCACAGTTTCCTTTGTACCTTATTTCCTCCAGGTTAGGGACAGAGTTTTTATGGAGGCTTTTCCACCGTTTATCGGCTTCGTAGCCTTCATACCCTGAATAAGGATTGGGAATGCCCAGACGTTTACAGTGGTTGATAAATCGAAACAACCGGTCGAAGGCCTGTTCCCGGCCGGGGTAAATATCCAGGGTATAGGTTTTAAAGACCATTATTTCATTCAGGTCTTCCGGGTATAATAGCCGGCGTTTATCTGTCCAGGCAGGCTCGGCATTATGTCCATTGTAATAGTAGCGGAAAGCATTACATTCGGCTTGCCAGATGAAGTCTTTGAGTTCTTCCACCAAATTCAATGTTTGCTGGAAGTCTGCTTCGGTTTCGTAGGGATGTCCCATGACCCAATAGGTGGTGGTTTTAATTCCTGCCATAGCTAATTTTGGCAGTGCTTCCCGGATTTGGTTCACGGTAATGCCTTTATTCATTATTTCCAGCATTTTATCTGATCCGCTTTCACATCCAATGCGTACACGGTATAAGCCTCCCTGTCTCCAAAACAGGGTCCTGGCCGGGTCAGAAGAAGCTTCATCGGTCCGGAAATAAGTATCCATATAGAAATCAAGGTTATTTTTTATAAGTTCCGCTGCCAATTCATCGATGACCGGGTTCAGGAGTGAGTCGGTCATAAAGAAAAGTTTACGATTATACTGTTTGTGGAGGATATTCATTTCTTCTACTGTTTTGGCGGGGTTCTTTTTCCTGTAGTTTCCAAAAAACTCTTTTTCATTGCAAAAGGAACAAGCAAAAGGACAGCCTTTGGAAGCAGTTGCCACCAGGTGAGTATATTTGGCCATACTGACATCTGAAAAATCCGGCAAAGGCCGGTTCTCCAGGGGTATGACCTCGGATGCTTCCAGGTCTCGATGCGTCAATAACCGCTTATCATCGGGGAATTTTCCTTCCAGGTATTTCAAGACCAACTCTTCTCCGTCCCCGATAATTACTTTATCTACATATGACCGGGTTTCTTCAAGGAAGGCGGTAAAATTAGGGGTGCCGGGTTTGTGAGAATCGGCAAAAATACCCCCGCCTACCATGGTTTTAACAGCGGGGTTATAAGCTTTGGCCAATTTCATCAGGTACAGGGAAAGGGGCAGTGTGGTTTTGTATAATGTAGCACCAACTGCCCCGGGTTTTTCATAGTTCAATTGAAATAAGTAATACTCCTCTAACTGACTAAAAAATCTTCCCACGATTTCATGTAACTTTGTCAACAGAACATGGTCTACCTCTACATAATAGGTATTATAGATCAATAACTTAACCAATTGAAAATATTTTTTTTCATCTTTATATTTTTGAAAAGCCATTAAGTGTGTTCCCAGGATTTCATGCCCCATATTGTAGAAGGTGCCTCTTTTCTCCGGGGGAATATATTTTCTTAAGACATCAAAATAAGCATAATAAAAGGTAAGCGTTTCCATTTTGGTGTTAAAGTCTACCATCCTGATGGTGTATCCCCTGGATTGAAGAAAATTTTTTAATGTAGACAGGCCTACCGGCGGGATGACCGGTGACCAATAGGGCAGCATGGTGAGTAATATATGTCTTTTATTCATATTCATTGATACCTCCGTGATGCCATTGCCGGGGTTGGCATCAGACCCTGAATTTAAAAATCAAATCCCACATCCTCTTGTTGTTTTATATCTTTTACCAACAGGAACTTTTCCTGGGAGAGGGAGAATTCTTTAAGTGGTGCCGTGGTTTTTTCCACCACTTGCTCCAGGACCTCGCCGTAGTGCTTTAGAATCTTTTCGGTCGTGGTGGGTTTAAACAGGACCGTCGAGTATTCCAGGTAGAGATTGACGGTGTCCGCGCTTTCCAGCACCCTAAAAAGTAAATCATATGATGCCGATGTACGTTCGCCCCGGTAAGGTTGGAAACTTAGACCCATTCCCGGTGTGGGTTTATGGTTGTTTCTCCTTTCATTATCCGGGTTCTTGCTTTCGATGCTGAACACATTAAGAACAACGTCAAATAACGGATTCCTGCCGGCATTGGGGTGAATTCCAAGTTTTGTTACCAGTTGTTCAAATTGATAATCCTGGTTTTCATAGGCTGCCAGGGCGTTTTGCTTTACTTCAGCCAGGAACTCCTTGAAAGTTTTATCCCGCCGGGGAGAATTTTTCATGGCCAGCATGTTGGCAAAAGTGCCGATGATGTTTAAAAGATTGACATGATTCCTGCCGCTGACCGGTGAGCCGATGACAATATCCTCTTCTTGTAAAGTATATTTTGAAAGCATGATATACAAGGCGGCCAGGAATGCCATATATAATGTTGTGCCTGTTTCGTTTGTCAATCGTCTTATCCCGGAGAGCAGCGCCTTGCTCAAAGAATAATTAATGATGTTTCCTGCCGTAGACCTGAGGGCAGGCCGGGGATAATCCGTAGGTATATCCAATACGGGGATTTTACCTTTAAAACGATCAAGCCAATAGGCTTCTTGTTTTCCCGGTTTTTCCCGGGGCAAAAACCGGTTTTGCCATTGGGCGTAATCCCTGTATTGAAGTTTTAACGGGGCGAATTCTTTTTTTTCATATAGGCCCATAAAATCGTTGACCAGCAGGTCCATTGAAATTCCGTCCGCGGCAATATGATGTGTGCTTGCCGATAAGATATGCCGGTCCGGGCCGGTATTTAACAACTCAACTTTGAGTAATGGGGCTTTTGCCAGGTCAAAAGGTGTCATGATAAATCGATTGATGTGGTTCCCGGCTTTTTCTTCCTGGCATGACAGGTATTCCAGTACAAATGTGATTTCATCACAACGGTGGACCACTTGCCGGATATTCCCGTTTATAACATGAAAAGATGTTCTCAATGACTCATGACGCCGGATGAGTTTTTTAAAGGATTCTTCCATTCTTTTTTTATCAAGGTTTCCTTTTATCAAGACGGTTTTGAATATATTGAAATTGACTGAAGTTTCTCCTTCCAGCGTTACCAGGGTAAACAATCTCCGCTGCGCGGATGAAGCATGGTAATATTCTTTCTTTTCCACCGGTTCGATGGATAGAAATGTATCCCTGCCTGCGCTGCGAATATACTCGGCCAATTGATGAATCGTGGGCCGGTTAAAGAATTCATTCAAGGAAATTTCTACATTTAATTGATTGTGGGTCCTGGCTATGGCTGTGATGGCTTTGAGGGAGTCGCCTCCCAACTCGAAGAAATCATCGTGGATACCTAAGGGTTCTATACCGAATAGTGCTTGCCAGATACCTGCCAGGATTTGTTGGGTCTCGTCCCCGGGGGGAGCATAGTTTGTGCTTACCGGCGGACGCCGCGATAACTGTTTTACCGGGGCCGCGGGGGCGATGTCTCCCGGTAATTGCCTGGTCCGGCGTATGATTGAATGATTAAACCTGTCCACCCCGGCTTTAATATCATGAACCGATATGATCAGTTGAGGGTATGTATTTTCCATGATGCGGCCAAAGATATCTATTCCCTCGGCCGGGGTTATTCCTCCCGCAAGTTCCGCTTCGGTGATTTGCTCGTGTCTGGCTTCGGCAATACGAGCGATCCCCGTGCCTTGCCACCTGTCCCAGTTAACAGAGATTGTGAATTTCCCGTGCACGCTGGTATTATAATGAGCAAAGGCATCAAGAAAACAGTTGGCGGCGCAGTACCCCACCTGGCCCAGGTGAGGGATAATGGCATTAGCCGAAGAACATAAAAGAAAGAAATCAAGCTCCCTGTCCTTTAAAATATTATTCAACACCACTGTTCCCCTGACTTTGGCCGCCAATTCCTTTTTCATCATTCCCGGTGTTTTTCGTTGAATTAAACTGCTGTCCGGGATACCGGCACAGTGAATAACCCCGTTTATTTGACCGAAGCGTTGATAGATCCGGTTAATAACAGCTTCCATTTGCCCTGGCCGGGTTACATCCGCTTCTGCTAACATTACTTCTACTCCCCAATCCTCGAAGGTTTTTATTTTTTTGATTTTGCTGGCTGTGGTGTCATTTTCCCCGGCTGCGGCGAGAATGTCATGCCACTGCTCCCTGGGGGGAAAGGGTGAGCGTCCCAATAGTATCAACCGGGCTTGTAGGAATTTAGCCAGGTAACCGGCCAGTTCCAGCCCTATTCCCCCGGTTCCGCCCAAAATTAAATAAACCCCTCTTTTTTTCAGTAAAGGCGATGTTTCTGTCAATTTTTCCAGGGGGACCGGCTCATAGGTTGGCACTAAACGCTCACTGCCGCGATAAGCAATCACGGATTCGTGGAATTCCGCCATCACTTCCGCTGCCAACCGGTCAATGAGCCGTGCCCCTGACCAGATCCCGGACATTCCCTTTTCAAATGCGATATCTATTCCCCTGGTTTTGATTCCAGGATATTCCAGGGGGATAACTTTTAGGGGGCCCATGACCAGGGCAAATCCGGGATAACTTACACCTTCTCCCCTGGTGCTGTGCATCTTGTTGGTGATTATGGTGAGTTTAAACCGGTGCTCTTTATTTTTTCCCAGCTTTCCCATGGCTTGTACCAGGTAAAGCAGGCTGTTAAATCCCAGTTGGATGAATTTATCAAGCTGATCCAGGGATAATGTTTCTTGAGGGGTTTCCGTTTCCTGGAGGGATATGGCCCAAAAATAAAGTATTTCCCGGGGCATTGTTTTTATTTTGAATAGTTCCTGCCAGAGATTAGAAAAGTCCTCCTGGCTGACGGGATTGATTTCATATTCACTGGGGCTTATCCTGGTATAATGCTTCCCTTGTTTTACTGTAATGATGCCGCGGCCATATGGTTTCAATTTCTCTATCACCAGGGTGCCCAGGCCGGATTCATCTATAAATACCAGGTAAGGAGAGGTTTGTGGGCTGTGCGGGGGATGCCGGTGCCCTGCCGGTTGGCGCGTCGATTTCCAGGAGGGTATATAAAACCAATCGGTAATGTCCTCTTTTTTTGCCAGATATCTGGCTCTCCCGGTGTTCCCGTACCGGTTATCGATCCAATATCGCTGCCTTTCAAAGGGGTAAACAGGTATTGGGATACGATTTCTCTTTTCTTGACTATAAAATTCATGCCAATCCCCTTCAACACCGTAAAGCCATAACCGGCCAATTTTGTCCAACAAGTAATAGAGGTCTGGCGTATCTTTCTCTTGCGGTTTTACCAGGTTTACCGCCGCCTGGTTCTGATGTTCACCGAGATGGCGTGCCAGCAATGCACTTAAATCCCGGCCCGGGCCTACTTCTACCAATATGGAGTTGAGTTGGCCGGTGAGTTTTTTGATGCCATGGGCAAAGTAAACGGTTTCTCTTAAATGCCTGGCCCAGTACCGGGGAGAAAGGGCATCTTCCATGGTTATCCAATTGCCGGTAACATTTGATATAAAGGGTATTCGAGGTTTTTTTAGTGTGATTGATCCCACTGCTCTTTCATATTCCTGCAAAATAGGTCCCATCATCTGTGAATGCAGCCCGTGAGCAGCCGATAGGCGCATGCACATCAGTCGTTTTTCTTTCATTTGTTTTTCAAATGTTTCCATTGGTGCGGCCGGACCGGAAACAATGCAGGTGGGACCATTGTCTATGGCAATAGATAATTGAGGGTTCAGCAGGGGTTGTAACTCTTCCCGGGGGAGTGGAACACTGAGCATGCGGCCGGGTGACGTGCGCTGGATCAACCGCCCCCTTATTACCACTATTTTCAAGGCTTCTTCCAGGGAAAAAACACCGGAGATACAGGCTGCCGTATATTCACCGAGACTGTAACCGATCATGCTGTCAGGTACGATTCCCCATTTCAGCAGCAGCCTGGCCAGGGCATATTCCAGGATGAATACCACCACCTGGGCGATTTCAGTCCGATGGATATAGGACGGATAGGGCCTATTGGACCTATTTAACCTATCGGACCTGTTGAAATTCACCGGGATACCGGGATAAAGAATTTCTTTGATGTCATCATTCAATAATGGTTTTAAAATTTCAAAGCAGTGATTCATTTCTTCCCGGAAAACCGGTTCTGTTTGGTACAGTCCCCGGCCCATATTTACATATTGGGCCCCTAAGCCGGGAAACATAAATATGACAGACTTTGGTTTTTCTTTTAAAACAGTGGTGCGAACCTTGCCTGAGTCCGGGGCTGTCAGTTCCGCGGCAACTTCTTCCAGGCCGGTGCAGACCAACATGCGCCTGTGTGCAAAGGCTTTTCTGCCCACCTGTAATGTATAGGCCACATCGGAGAGGTTGGTTAAGGGATTTTTCTTTAGATATCCTGCTAAATTACCGGTCATTTTGTTCAGGGCTGTTTCGGTTTTAGCAGATAACAAAATTAATTGATACTGTCCGGATGGCGATGACTGTGACGGAGCCGGCCATTCCTCCAATACCGTGTGCACATTGGTGCCGCCGATGCCAAATGAACTGACCCCGGCTCGAAACGGATATCCCCGGCTTTTCCATTGCTTCAACGCGGTATTGACATAAAAAGGACTGTTGGTGAAATCGATTTCAGGATTAGGACGGTGGAAATGCAGTGTAGGCGTAATTAAGCGGTGTCTCAATATCAGGATGGTTTTGATAAAACCCGCAATGCCCGCGGCTGTGTCCAGGTGCCCGATATTGGTTTTGACCGATCCAATGGGGCAAAAATTTTGCCGGTCTGTTTTAAATGCTAATTTAAGGGCAGAAATTTCAATGGGGTCTCCTAAATTGGTACCTGTGCCGTGGGTTTCGATATAACCGATGGTTTCAGGGGGTGTCCTGGCGATGCCCAGGGCAGTGCGGATCACTTCCGCTTGACCTTCAATGCTTGGGGCTGTATAGCCTACTTTTCGCTGGCCATCGTTATTGGCTGCTGAGCCTTTAATGACGGCATATATATAATCGCGGTCATCAAGGGCATCTTGAAGAGGTTTCAAGAGAACCACGCCAACGCCTTCCCCACCAATGGTCCCGTTGGCTTCGGCGGCGAAAGCACGACAGTGACCATCAGGAGAAAGGATCATTCCTTGCTGGTAAAAATAACCCGCGGTCCTGTCGGTTAAAATACCCACGGCACCGGCTAATGCCATATCGCATTCACCGGTGAGCAGGACCCGTGAAGCCATGTGAATTGCCAGCAGACCAGTGGAACAAGCCGTATGTATAAAAACTCCCGGACCCTTTAAGCCCAGTTTATAAGATACCCGGGAGACTAAAGAATCTTTACCGCTCAAATGCCGGGCGGAAAATTCCCCTACGTCTGCTGTCTTTCCCGATAAATGTACCAGGCCTTCCCAATGAAAACTGGCGGCTGCTCCGGCATAAAGGCCAATTAACCCTTTATAAGCCCCGGGATCGTATCCCCCATCTTCCAGGGCTTCCCAGGCACATTCATGGAAAATCCGCAGTTGGGGGTTCATGAGTTCCGCCTCTTTTGGCGTATATCCAAAAAAATGAGCATCAAAATATTCTACATCAGCCAATACCCCCCTGGCTTTTACAAAATCGGGATTATTAATTACCCCATCATCTAACCTGGCGTGTTTTAATTCCTCTTCCGATGAAAAATGAATGGCTTCAACGCCTTTTTGCAAATTTTCCCAGAACTCATTGATGTTATTGGCGGCGGGGAACTTCCCGGACATCCCGATAACCGCAATTTCCATCCCTGTCAGGGAATTTTTATTTTCACTTTTATGTTGGGACATTTTTATTTCTGCCGCCTCCGTTGATCCCGGAGCAGCCCAATCGCTCGCTCCATTTTGTTGATTGATTTATCTATTGCAACTTCGGAAATAATTTCTTTGTCATCTCCCGGCTGATCGATATAATTGGCAAAGGAATGAATGGTGGGATAACGAAACATGTTTTCAATGGCAATGGATCGATGGAGCAATTTTTCCAGCCGCGCTCTTAACCGGATAATTTTTAAAGAATTGCCGCCCACTTCAAAAAAATTATCATGTATCCCCACCTTCTCCAGGTTAAGAACCTGCTGCCATGCCCTGGCAATGGTGCTTTCCACCCGGGTTCCCGGTGCTGTGTATGTGGATCCCAAATGAGGACGAAGGTTCTCCACCCGGGGAAGGTCACCAATGCTTATTTTACCTGAAGAAGTTAAGGGCACCCGGCTTATGGGGATAAAATACGCCGGGATCATATAATCCGGCAGCCACTGCTGCAAATGCTCCCTTAGTTGGGTCACTGTAAGTTCATGATTAGCAACATAATACGCACATAGATGCTGATCTCCGTTTCCCCTTTGTTCCCGGTTCCCGGTTTCCGGCGCAGGCGCTGCATTTAATATTGCTGCTGTTTCCTTTATTTCGGGATGTTTCATCAATGCCGATTCAATTTCTTCCAGTTCGATCCTGAATCCCCTGATTTTTACCTGGTGGTCCATCCGGCCCAGGAATTCAATATTCCCGTCCGATAACCACCGCACCAGATCGCCGGTTTTGTAAATATAGGACCTATAGGACCTGGAGGACATATGCTCTACAAATTTCTCCGCGGTTAGTGCGGGGTTATTTAAATATCCCCTGGCTACTCCCGCCCCCCCGATGCATAATTCCCCGGGGATACCGATGGGCTGCAAATGGTTTTGGTTATCCCGGACATAGAGTTTCACATTTGCCATTGGTTTACCGATGGGTATGTTACCTTCACCGTTCCACAGGGATAATGAATATTTGCTGGCATAAATGGCAGCTTCGGTGGGCCCGTATATATTCTCCATTACAGGGTGATTGGAGGTGCACAACTCCCGGAACCTTAAAACAACATCGGAAGGGAGCGCTTCACCGGCTAAAAAAATGTATTTGAGTCCGGATAAATAATCCATAGGCCGGGTCTCCAATGCACTGATAAACGCAGCAAACATCGACGGTACAAAATTGATGTGCGTAATCCCTAATGCTGCAATGACGTTCAATATTTCTTCGGGGTCTTTTTCCGCACCTTGTTTAAGTATTGCCAACTTGCCGCCGCCTTTTCCCAAATACCAACCAAACAATTCCGTTACGGATACATCAAAAGTATAAGAGGTTTTCAGTAGATAAACATCCGATTTTTGAAACGTGTACAACCGGTCTAATTCCAATAATATGTTGATGACCGACTTGTGCTCCACTAAAACCCCTTTGGGATTACCGGTGGAGCCGGAGGTGTAAATGATGTAGGCCAATGAGGCGGCAGGAACAGGCGACAGAGGCTGGTGAGAAATTTCAAGACTGAAAAAATCAAGTATAACGATTTCAAGACCGGCTGCACTTTCCCATGCCTCCATGTTTCTATTTTCATATAAATTAGCAGTGGTAACAATCACTTTGGCGCCGCTGTCTTTTAATATATAATCGATGCGGTCCCGGGGATATTCGGGATCAATAGGCAAATAAGCTCCTCCTGCTTTTAATATTCCCAATATCCCGATGACCATTTCAATGGATCGCCCCACCATGACGGCCACCGGCATATCAGGCCGAATCCCCTGGCCTACCAATAAACAGGCCAATTGATCCGCTCTTTCATTCAATTGACTGTAAGAAAGGTACATTGCTCCGATGAGGGCCGTATGCTCCGGGGTTTTCGCTGCCATTTCCGAGAATAATTCATGCAGGAGCTTGTCTTGCGGATATGAAACAGCGGTATTATTGAATTCATGCAGGACCTGTCTCTTTTCATGCGCCGGTATGATTTCAATATCGCATATTTTTTGATTGCCGGAGTCTAAAACATCAGTCAAGATTTTCTTAAAATAACGGATAAATCTTTCGATTGTTTCCTGTTTAAACAGCTTGGTGCAGTATTCGAAATTAAAATAAATTTTCTCGCCATAATCGATTGCCAATACATCCAGGTCAAATTTGGCAGTGCCTCTTACAGGTTTATTACGTTTTTTTTCGTTTATATTTATGCCGGGGCTAATCCCTGAATAGGTATACTGGGGTTGGTTCAACAAATTAAAGGTGATGTCGAATACCGGGTTGCGGCTGAGGTCACGGGGAATAGAGAGCCGGTTTACTAAGTCCTCGAATTGGTATTCCTGGTTTTCAAAGGCTTTTAATGTTTGCTCTTTGACTTCACTGAGAAATTGGCTAAATGTTTTCTGCCCCGGGGGGCAATTCCTC
>Ga0210084_1000077_pt1 | contig 13541 bp, 3 predicted proteins | sample China_Galinas_Co_3_FD_184863 | JGI IMG/M metagenome (GOLD analysis project Ga0210084, IMG submission 184863) | Wetland microbial communities from San Francisco Bay, California, USA, that impact long-term carbon sequestration -... | ecosystem: Environmental > Aquatic > Marine > Wetlands ... | reverse complement strand
TGTAACATTAGACAGTTTTTATATGGGAAAATTCGAGGTAACCCAGGAAGAATGGGAAGCTGTTATGGATAATAACCCGTCAACATTTAAAGGAGACAATCTTCCCGTGCATAATGTGGACTGGTATAATGCCGTTAAATATTGTAATAAAAGGAGTGAAAAAGAGGGACTGGCCCCCTGTTATAAAGGAAGCGGCGATGATATCACCTGTGATTTCAATGCCGATGGTTACCGGCTGCCCACCGAAGCAGAATGGGAATATGCCTGCCGGGGCGGTCTGGAATCCCGAAATTATATGTACAGCGGAAGTAATAATCCCGACGAAGTGGCCTGGCATGAAAAGAATTCAGGAGACAAAACTCATCCCGTGGGCAAAAAAAAGCCCAATGAAATCGGGATTTACGATATGAGCGGGAATATTTGGGAGTGGTGCTGGGATTGGTATGATAAGGAATATTATAAAAATAGTCCGGCAAAAAATCCAAAGGGCGCCGCGTCCGGCAAAAAACGTTCTTATCGCGGCGGCGGCGGCCTTGGCGGTCGTATTATGTGGCTGCGCAGTACCGCACGATACAACCTTGAACCCACCTTCAAGAGTTTTGACATGGGCTTCCGGATTGTAAAAAACACCACCGGTAAAAAACCCGGGAATATGGTCCTGGTCAAAGGTGGTACATTCATGATGGGAAGCACTGATGGAGGGAACGGCGAGAAACCGGCGCACACAGTAACCTTAAACAGTTTTTATATGGGTAAATATGAAGTTACCCAGGAAGAATGGTGTGCAGTGATGGGAAAAAATCCATCATCCTGGCCGGGATCGAAATCTCCCGTGGAATCCATCGCCTGGTATGCTGCCGTCGAATATTGCAATCAAAGAAGCCTAAAAGAAGGACTTACCCCCTGCTATACCGGAAGCGGCGATCAAATCACCTGCAATTTCAAAGCAGACGGCTATAGGCTGCCCACTGAGGCCGAATGGGAATATGCATGTCAGGGGGGTGCCGCATCCAGAAATTATAAATACAGTGGAAGTAATAATCCTGATGAAGTGGCATGGTATTCCGAGAATGCCACCTTTAAAACCGAACCCGTAGGGCAGAAGAAGCCCAATGAACTTGGTATTTACGATATGAGCGGAAATGTTTGGGAGTGGTGTTGGGACTGGTTTGATCGGGAGTATTATAAAAATAGTCCCCCAAGCAACCCCACTGGGCCGTTGTCCGGCCTTCGCCGCATGATTCGCGGCGGCAGCATAAACTCAATCAAAGACATTATAGAGAAAACCTATCGCGGGGCCATAAAACCAAATTTTGTGGCCAGGGCATTAGGTTTTCGGGTGGTGAGGACTGCGAAATAAAAAAACATCGGATTACCTGGTTTGGGAGACTCCAATGGATCTGACACAACGAATATCAAAATTATCTCCTGAGAAGAGAAAAATTCTTAAATCAAAGCTGGAAAATCAAAATATCAATATCGATATCTTAAAGTTGTCCATAACCAGGGAAAATCAAACCCATGACCGGCAGCGGTTCCCTCTCTCCTTCGGCCAGGAACGATTGTGGTTTATTCATCAGCTTGACCCGGAAAATACCGCATATAATATAATTAAAGCCACAAAATTAGAAGGAAGCCTGGATAAACAAGTATTAGAAAAAAGTACCAATGAAATTATCCGGCGTCATGAGATTTTGCGTACCACGTTTATCACCGATAAACAAGGACCCGCACAGGTTATCCATGACCATTTATCTCTCCCCCTGGAGGTTATCGATCTTAAAGATTTTTCAAAGGAAAAACAAGAAAGTGAAATAAAAGAGATCATTCGGGATGAAAGCCAGTATGTTTTCGATTTAACCAAAGGCCCATTATTAAGAACCAAATTATTGGTATTGAATGAAAAAGGAGATGAACATGTTTTTCTACTGGTAATCCATCATATTATTTCAGATGGCACATCCATCCTGGTTTTTTTTCGGGAACTGGTCCAATTATACGAGGTATTTTCGCAAGGAAGGCCATCTCACTTACCGGAATTACACATTCAATACGTGGATTATGCATTTTGGCAGCGGCGCTGGTTTGGATTTAATAAGAAGCAGGAAGCCTATTGGCTCGATCAATTTAGTGGTCAGAAACCTGTGTTGACACTTCCCACAGATTATCCCCGGCCAATGATACAGGGCTTTGAGGGAATGACAAGAACCTTTCACCTGGACATCCATGAGATAAAGACCCTAAAGCAAATGGCGTTAGCAAATAAAACCACCTTATACGTTGTATTACTTACCATTTATAATATCTTTTTGTCAAAACTCAGCAGCCAGGAAGATATAGTGGTGGGAACACCGGTGGCTGGCCGCAGACATCCGGACGTGCAAAAACTCATCGGCATGTTTATCAATACATTAGCACTCAGGAATTACCCGCAGCATCGTAAAACCTTTCGAGATTTCCTGGGTGAAGTAAGAAATCGCGTATTGAACGCTTTTGAGAACCAGGAGTACCGATATGAAGACATTATCGCAAAAGTAAATGTTAGAAGGGATACCAGTCGTAACCCCTTGTTTGATGTAATGTTTTTACTGGATGATAGAGATGCCCCGGACACCACCAACACGGGCTTAATGTTGAAGCCCTATGAAATTGAAAATAACACATCAAAGTTTGATTTGACCTTAACTGTCGGGGACGAAAAATTGGTACCAGGCTCCGGGGATCAAAAAGAACTCCATTACTGCTTTGAATACTGCACAAAACTTTTCAAGGACACCACTATCACCCGTTTTATCGATTATTTCAAACAAGTGGTGAGTTCAGTTCTTCAAGACTCAGCAATAAAGCTGGCGGATATAGAGATCATACCAAACAATGAGAAACAAAAAATCCTGTACGATTTCAACGATACAGGAACCCATTATCCAAAAGATAAAACCCTTCATCAACTATTTGAAGAACAGGTGGAACAAAACCCGGACCACACGGCATTAGTGGGCAAAGGCAGCGGTGTAGGGACGCGATTTATCGCATCCGTTCCAGGGAAACAGACCGTGCATCTCACCTTCAATCAATTAAACCAAAAATCCAACCAATTGGCAAGCCTTTTGAGATCAATGGGTGTTAACCGGGAAACAATTGTGGGAATCTTTGTCGATCGTTCCCCGGAACTGATAACAGCCATCTTTGCCGTTTTAAAAGCCGGTGCTATTTATCTTCCCTTAGACCCCAATCATCCTGTAAAAAGAATCAAGTATATGCTAAAGGAAAGCGATACTGAAATCGTGTTAATAAATAACAATAACCGGGTACTGCCGGGAGATGAATTTATCCCGCTAAACCTCAATGATGAAAAGAATTATATCCATAATACCTCAAATTCCGGGGCAGTAACTTCGCCTCAAGAGCCGGCCTATGTGATTTACACATCCGGCACCACCGGGATTCCCAAAGGGGTAATGATCCAACATCAGTCTATAGTAAATTTTATAAAAGGCATGACAGATATCATTGATTTCAAGGTCCATGATCGCATATTATCGTTAACCACCGTATCTTTCGACATATTTAGCCTGGAAACCATCGTCCCCTTAACTCAAGGTTCATCGGTGGTGATAGGAAGCATCGATGAGCAAATCGATCCGGCAGCAGCCCTGCAAGTCATTAACAGGGAAAAGGTAACCATATTCCAACTCACCCCTTCACGGCTGCAGTTATTGTTATCCCACAATGAAGCCAAAGCCGCAAAGGTCCTGGCATTATTGCGATATTTGTTGGTAGGGGGGGAAGCGTTCCCCCAAAGATTACTGGAACAAGTCAAGTCTGTAACCGGTGTTTATAAAAGAAAAATTTATAATCTTTACGGTCCCACGGAAACCACCGTCTGGTCCACCAGCAAATATCTATCCGGCGAAACTCCTTTAAATATCGGCAAACCCATTGCCAATACACAGGTTTATATATTGGATAAATCTTTAAAACCTACAGCCATCGGAGTTTTAGGTGATATTTATATCGGCGGCGACGGGGTAGCCAGGGGCTATCTAAACAACCCGGATTTAACCGCAGATAAGTTTATCTTTAATCCTAATAAGCTCTATAGGTCCAATATGTCCTATAAGCCCCATATTATTTACCGCACCGGAGACCTGGGGCGGTGGCTGCCGGATGGAGATATGGATTTCCTGGGACGGATTGATCACCAGGTCAAAATCAGGGGATTTCGAATCGAGTTGGAAGAGATCGAAAACCGCTTAATGCGTCACGAAGCCATAACTGAAGCCGTGGTTATTGCCAAAGAAGGTGAAAATGAGGATAAATTCCTGTGCGCCTATTACATACCCAATAAACGTAATAACAATAACCAAAACCAGGAGATCCCCGTGTCGGAATTGAGGGAATTCCTTTCCGTAGAATTGCCGGATTACATGATACCCTCCTATTTTGTTCCATTGGAACAGATACCTTTAACCCCCAACCGGAAAATAGATAAAAAGGCATTGTCTAAACTTGATGAAATCCAATCCCAGGTGGGAACCGCTTTCCTGGCTCCCCAAACAGATATGGAAAAGAGAATCACCCAATGCTGGATGGAGGTACTTAAAAGAGATAAAATCGGCATTCATGATAACTTCTTTGAACTTGGCGGAAATTCTTTGAATATCATCCAACTCAATACTGAATTAAAAAGGATATTGGACAAAGATATACCCGTGGTAGCACTATATAGACACCTTACCGTTAGTTCCTTTGCCCGGTATTTAAGAGAGGAAGGGAGTAAGGCGGGTCTGTACGGGAAGGAAAGCCTACAAAACCAACAGGCCGAATCCTTACACCGGGCAAAAAAACTTTTTAAAAATACAATAAAAAGTACCTTAGGAACAAAAAATGCCAGAAGACAGTGAAAGAAACGGCCTGGAAATAGCTATCGTGGGCATGAGCGGTAGATTTCCCGGGGCCAATAATATCAACCAATTCTGGGAAAACCTGAAAAACGGGGTCAATTCCATCCACTTCTTTACAGAAGAGGAACTGCTGCAAAACAAAAATATCGATGTTGATATGATCAATCGGCCCAATTATGTAAAAGCAATGGGCATAATAGAAAACCCGGAATACTTTGATGCCTCCTTTTTCGGTTATTCTCCTATGGAAGCGGAAATACTGGACCCCCAGATACGGGTGTTTTCTGAAATCTGTTGGGAAGCTTTGGAGGATGCCGGGTGTGACCCCACCACTTATAAAGGTTCCATCGGTTTATTTGCCGGTGGTTCCAGGAACCGCTCCTGGGAAATATTGAACATTGTATCCGGTAAAGAAGAAATTTTCGGAGAATTTACCGCCAATAATTTGAAAGATAAAGACTATTTAACCACTCGTATTTCCCACAAACTGGATTTAAAAGGTCCAGCCATTTCCATGTACACGGCCTGTTCAACGGCATTAGCAGCGACTGACCTGGCATGCCGCTCGCTGCTCACCGGTCAATGCGATGCCGCTTTAGCCGGCGGCGTGTCCGTGCTCTCTGAAATTGCCAAAGGAGGGGGGTATTTATATGAAGAGGGCTTGATTCGATCACCCGACGGCCTGGTCAGGGCCTTTGACCGGGAGGCAAACGGAACAGTCTTTTCCCACGGAGCCGGGGTTGTCTTGTTAAAACGCCTGGATGACGCCTTTGCCGATGGAGACGATATTTATGCTGTGATAAAAGGATTTGCCGCCAATAACGACGGCATAGCCAAAAGTAGTTTTTCCGCGCCAGCCGTGGATGGCCAGACAGCCGTCATCCGTACGGCCCTGTACATGGCGGAAGTGGAGCCGGAAACCATTACCTACGTGGAAACCCATGGCACCGGAACCAGGCTGGGCGACCCCATTGAAATCGAAGCGCTAAAAACAGCCTTCAACACCAACAAAACCCGGTACTGCGCCATTGGTTCGGTGAAAACCAATATCGGACACCTGGATACCGCCGCCGGCGTCGCCGGTATGATCAAAGTCGCCCTGATGATGAAACACCGGCAAATTCCACCCAGCCTGAATTATAAAAATTCCAACCCCGGTATCGATTTTGAAAACAGTCCCTTCTTTGTCAACACCCGGCTCCGGGAGTGGAAAAGCAATAGGGACGGGGAACTGTTAAAAGCAGGTCTCAGCTCTTTTGGTGTGGGCGGCACCAATGTACATCTAATCCTGGAGCATGCCCCGGAACAGCATAAGGCGGACCCGCCAGCTCGTCGCTACCAATTACTCCTCCTTTCCGCCAGGACCGCCAACGCGCTGGAACAAGCCAGCAAAAATTTCCTGGACTATTTAAAAGAAAACCCCCATACCAACCTGGCCGATGCGGCATTTACATTAAAAACAGGCAGAAAAGCCTTTGAACATAAAAAAATGTTGGTATGCAGCAATGTCAATGAAGCCCTGCAAATCCTGGAACTGGAACAGCAACAGGAAGAGCAGCCGATTCAGTCCCATTACACAAAAGAGGAAAAGCGGGCGCTGTTTTTATTTCCCGGTCAGGGCAGCCAGTACGTGGATATGGCCCGGGGGGTTTATGAAACCGAACCGGTATTCCGCGAAAAAATGGACCGCTGTTTTCAGATTTTAAAACCCTTGATGGATTATGATCTAAAAGAAATTCTTTATCCTTCTGCCGAAGATCATAGGTCCTATAGGTCCAATAAGTCCTATATTCCCCCAATCAACCAAACCGAAATCGCCCAGCCGCTGATTTTTACTATCGAATATGCCCTGGCCAAATTATTAATAGCATGGGGAATCAACCCTTATGCCATGACGGGTCACAGCATCGGTGAATATACAGCCGCTTGCCTGGCCGGTGTATTTTCCCTTGAAGATGCATTATTCATCGTGTCCTGGCGGGGAAAATTGATGCAGCAAATGCCCCCGGGCAGCATGTTAAGTGTTGCCCTCCCCGAACCAGGATTGAAAAAACTCTTGAGCAATGAAGCCGAAGGTAAATTAGACCTGGCCGCAGTAAACGGGCCGTCACAATGCGTGGTATCCGGCACACATGAAGACATTGATGCCTTTGCCCAACAGTTGGGAGAAAAAAATATACAAAACCGCAAACTCCATACTTCCCACGCCTATCACTCCAAAATGATGGAACCCATCTTAAACAACTTCCGGGAAAAAGTCAGCCAGGTCAAAGGCAACCCACCCCAAATTCCCTTTATATCAAATCTCACCGGTCAATGGTGCACATTTCAAGATGCCACCGACCCCGACTATTGGGTCAGGCATTTGCGCGGTACAGTGCGATTCGCCGACGGACTCAAAGAATTGCTCAAAGACAAAAACGTGATCTTTATCGAAGTGGGACCCGGACGTACGTTGACTACCTTTACCCGTCAACACCCGGATAAAAGTCCAGACCACATGCTCATCGATCTGATCCGACACCCCAAAAAAGATGCAGCGGATGAATACTACTTGCTAAGCAAACTGGGTCAAACCTGGCTTTTTGGCAAACCCATCGATTGGCAGCAATTTTATTCCCGGGAAAAGAGGCACCGGCTTCATCTTCCCACTTACCCCTTTCAACGGCAGCGCTATTGGATCGATGGAAATCCCAACATGATGATCAGGGAGAGAATGATCAGGGGATTTTTGCCAGGGAAAAAAACCGATATGAGCCAGTGGTTCTATATTCCTTCCTGGAAACCATCCATTATTGCCCGCAGTAGTCAAGAAGGAAGTGCGGAAGAGACGCCGCCCCCACACCAATGGCTGGTATTTGCCGATGATGATGACGTTAATGGGGTTAATCATGGCAATTTCGCCTCTCCACTGGTAAAGCGGCTGACCCATGAGAAGGAAAATGGCCGTGATAGTGATGTAACCGTGGTGAAAATCGGGGCTGCCTTTGCCCGGCACCAGGACGGTTCATACACCATCGCCCCTGCACAAGAAGACCATTATGAGAAGTTAATCGAAGCCCTGCAATCATCCGGGAAAATTCCCCACAGCATTGTTCATTTGTGGAATCTGTCCCCGGCCCTCAATGAAAACCGGGAACCGGTCAATGAAAATCAAAGAGTGGAAAAATCCCTGGACCTGGGATTCTACAGTTTAATCTACCTGGCAAAAGCCCTGGGTAAACAGCCCCTTAACCGGGAAATCCACATCACGGTCCTGACCAATGGCATGCAGGAAGTATGGGGAGAAACAGTGGTATTCCCGGAGAAAGCCGTGGTCTTGGCGCCGGTAATGATTATTCCCCGCGAATACCCGGAAATCAAATGCCGCTGCATCGATATCGTGCTTCCCCCACCCGGAACAGGACAAGAGAAGAAAAAAACAAAGAACAACAATGAAAACAAATTGCTGATAGACCGCCTGGTAAGGGAGTTTAAAACGGAAATCAGCCATAAAGATACCATCATCGCCTATCGAGGGAATTACCGGTTGGTTAGGAGCTTTGAACCGATACGGATAAGTCCTGTTGATTCCCAATCCCCGGCTCTGCGATTAAGGAAAGCAGCTGTATATTTAATTACCGGTGGTTTGGGGGGAATCGGGCTGGTACTGGCCCGTTACCTGGCCAAAACCTTGAAAGCCAAACTTATCCTCACCGGACGTTCTGCCTTCCCTGGCCGGCAGGAATGGGACCAATGGCTGGATACCCATAACAGCCTTGACCGCGTCAGCCAAAAAATCCGCAAAATCAAAGAACTGGAATCCCTGGGGGCGGAGGTACGGGTGCACAGTGTGGACAGCGCCAATGGGCCAGCCATGTCAGAGGTGGTTGAACAAACCCGGGAACACTTTGGAACCATCAACGGTGTCATTCATTCGGCCGGTGTACCCGGCGGGGGCATCATCCAATTGAAAACCCGGGAAATGGCCGAACAGGTGCTGGCACCCAAAGTAAAAGGTACATTGGCACTGCACCGGGCCCTGCAGGATCAACGTATCAGGCCGGACTTCATTGTCCTTTGTTCTTCCGTCAATTCAGTGGTACCAGTTATCGGTCAGGTGGATTACTGTGCCGCCAATGCCTTCATGGATGCCTTTGCCTTTTACAACAATGCAAGGCACAACATCTTCACCGTCAGTATTAACTGGGATGCCTGGCAGGAAGTGGGCATGGCAGTGGAAGCCGCCAGACAATCGGCAGGAAATAGCGATGGGAAAACTTCCGAACCCCAGCCGCTGGACCATCCCCTGTTGGATCATTATGTAAACGGTACACCGCGCGGTGAAACGATATACACCACCTTCTTCAGTCCAAATCGCCAATGGGTGCTGCGGGACCATCGCACCAATGAAGGAAGGGGCCTGGTTCCGGGCGTAACCTACCTGGAAATGGCCCACGCCGCCATTAAAAACCAAAACCAGGCAAAAAAGGGAAACAGTATCGTAGAAATTCGCAGCGTCTCTTTCCTTAATCCCTTGATGGTAGAGGAAGGTGAAGAACAAGAAGTGCGAATGATTTTGACCCCCATAGCAGCGGGGTTTAAATTTCACATCAGCAGTCGAATAATATCGGACGAGAACACCTGGCAAGACCATGCCAGGGGTGAGGTGGCAGCGGCAGCCCCTCAGCAGGAGGAACCCAAAACCCATGACCTGCAGGCCATTGCAGACAGATGCCACCTGGAAGAGATCGATGTGGCCTCATCATGGTCCCAGTGGGCATCGGGAGCAGCAGGCAGCCTGATCATTTTCGGCCCTCGCTGGGCCAGCCTTAAGAACATAAAAACAGGAAAGAATGAGGGACTGGCCCTATTGGAATTACCGGGAGAATTTACCGCAGAGTTGAACCAATTTACTTTATATCCCGCCATCCTGGACCATGCCACGGTATTTTTATATTCCTGCATTAATCCTGAAAGTTCTTATATCCCCTACTCCTACAAACGATTAAGGGTAAGTGCGCCATTGCCGGCCAGGGTGTACAGCTACAGTCGATGGATAGAGGAAGGGGCGGCGACGGGTGATGCCCCTAAGGATTTCCTGAAATTTAATATTATAATCATGGATGAAACCGGCCGGGAGTTAGTGAATATTGAAGAATTCACCATGATGGAGGTGTCCCCAGAGATATTGGCAAGGCTTAAAGAAAAAGAACACGGAGTGCTGCCGGGCTCGGCACCCACGGGAACACCGGGAGACAGCAAAGATACTCACCAGGAGGAAACCAGCCGGGAAGAGCTGGTAAAAGACGGCATATTACCGCGGGAAGGAGTTGAGTTATTTACCCGCATCCTGGAAACCAGGGATGCCTTACCCCAGGTGGTGGTATCCACCCGGGACCTGGTGTCTCGGCTGGAAGCCAGCCAAATCCCGGAGTCTCCTGGGGCAGTGGATTGGATGCAGGGTGCCAGAACCACCGGCCCGGTTCATGCCAGACCCGATATTAGTACCCCATACATCGCTCCTACAACATCTCTGGAACAAAAAATGGCAAATATCTGGCAAAAATTATTGGGAATCGAACAGGTGGGGATAAAGGATGATTTCTTTGAACTGGGCGGAGATTCCTTAAAAGCGGCCTCCCTGATTGCCAGGATAAGACAGGAATTTCATACCGACCTTTCGGTGAGAAACATCTTTAACGCACCCAATGTGAAAGCTTTATCAAAACTTATGGAAATACCGAGTGAACCCAATGCCGCTCCCGGGGTTACCTCCATTGAACCCGTCGAGAAAAAAGAATACTATGCTGTATCACCCATGCAAAAGAAATTGTACCTCTTAAATCAAATGGAAGGAATCGGAACTGCCTATAACCTTCCTTTTGGTTATATCCTCCAGGGGAAATTAGACCGGCAGCGACTGGAACGAACGTTTCAATTATTGATCCATCGACATGAAAGTCTCAGAACCTCCATCCAACTGGTGGGCAATGAACCGCTGCAAATCATTCATCAAACAGATGATTTGAAGCTTCAAATCCCATATTGGGTATCCGATTGTGAAATTGAAGACCATAAACTCAATGATTTGGTATTCACATTCTCCAAACCCTTTGATTTAACACGGGCGCCGCTGATGCGTTTAGGGCTGGTTAAATTGGCGCAAGAAAAACATTTATTTATTCTTGATGTCCATCATATCGTATCCGATGCCACTTCCATTGTAATCATAATAAGGGATTTTACCCTTCTATATGAAAATGAGGGGGAAAATCTACCTGGATTAAGGCTCCGGTATAAAGACTTTGCTGAATGGCAAAACTATGAACTAGGCAAAGCTGCCATGAAAAAACAGGAAGAATATTGGTTAAATCAATTTAAAGGGGATATCCCCTTGCTGGAACTCTTTATGGATTATCCAAGACCCACTGTCCAGAGTTTTGAAGGAGAAAAGATCAATTTCTATTTCGATCAAACCTTAACCAAAAAATTGAATCAATTGATAAAAGAAACAAAAACCACGTTATTTATCGTGTTATTGGCTGCCTTTAATATTTTACTCTCTAAATATGCCGGGCAGGAGGATATCATTGTCGGTGCACCTGTTGCCGGGAGACAATTTGTGGATTTAGAGAATGTCAACGGTGTCTTTATCAATACCCTACCCATAAGAAACCATCCCGCCGCCAATAAAACCTTCGCGGAATTTCTTAAAGAAGTGAAACAGAATTCCCTTAACGCCTTTGAAAACCAGGGATATCCCTTTGCCGAATTAATCGAAAAACTCAACCTTACCAGGGATATCAGCAGGAATCCCTTATACGACGTGGAATTAATCGTCCAAAATATGAGTATAAGTCAGTCATTACTAAAAATGAAAGGTATAAAAGTCATCCCACTCCCCTATGAAGCCAGGGCCACTCAAGTGGACATCTCACTGGAAGCAGTGGAATTTAATGAAAGAATAGAATTGTTCATAACCTATTGCACAAAGCTGTTTAAAAGAGAAACCATAGATAAATTCTTTGAGTTTCTTAAGAAAATCATATCCGTTGTGGTTGAGAATAAAGAGATAAAGTTGGAAGACATCGCCGTAACCCATCATTTAGAAAAAGCCCAATTGAATATTCCTCAACCAGGAGAAATAACATTTGGATTTTGAGATAAAACCTGAGTTGAGCGATTTTTGCGGATGAGGAGTGCTTAGATGTTGGTGGTAGAAAGTTTTCAAAAATTTGCAGGCATACCCTTCGGTATATCGAGAATTTTTGAAAGCTTTATGCCTCAACAGATAAGCGCTAATCGCCGCAAAAATCGCTCAATTCAGGTAAAACTTAATAAGGAGATTTGATCATATGGATACCACCAGTTACTCATATCAATTGGCGGTTGCCGCCAATCAAAATATAAAAGAGAAGAATTACTGGTTGGAAACACTGTCGGGCACCCCGGCAAAAACCCGACTCTTTTATGATTTTAAAAAAGATGAAAAGACATCCCCGGGATCCCCGACCCAAAAAGATTCGCTGCAATTCCACCTGCGCGTGGAACTTGCCTCCCGGTTAATAGCATTAAGTAGTAACTCGGATTACACCCTTCATATTATAATGGTTTCGGGGTTGGTGGCGCTGCTTAATAAGTACTGCCGCAGCCAGGACATTATTTTAGGCACCTCGATTTATAAACAAAAGAAGGAAACAGAATTTATCAATACGGTACTGGTATTGAGAAACCAGCTATCAAAGAATATGAGTTTTAAGGATTTGCTCTTACAGGTAAAGCAGACCGTACTGGCAGCAGCACAAAATCAAAATTATCCGATTCCAATGTTAACCAAATGGCTAGACCTCCCAACCACTCAAAATGAAAATCCCTTCTACGATATTGTGCTTTTACTGGAAAACATTCAAGATAGAACATATATCAAGGAAAGTGATTACAACATCCTTTTTTCCTTTTTAAGAACCGACGGCAATATCCAGGGGCACGTAGAATATAATCCCCACCTATATCGAAAAGAGACCCTTGAACGCCTCATAAATCATTTTACCCGCCTGCTGGAAACCAGTGTCGCAGATGTGAATACCCCTCTGGAGGACATTGATTTATCAGGTGAAGAAGAGAAGAAGCAGATATTATTGGAGTTTAACCGGACAACCACCGATACGGCCCTGGCCGGGAAATCCCTGGCGGGCAAGTGTGTGACAGGACTATTGACAGACCAGGTGGAGCAAACGCCGGACCATGTAGCCCTGGTGGTGAAAGATGAAGGGGGGAAGGCTGGAAGCATAGAAGATAAAAGAGAAGAGGCGCCCTTCGGGCAAGCTTTAAACGCCCTCGGCGTGGGGCATGTTTCTTATAAAGAATTAAATGAAAAAGCAATTCAACTGGCTCATTTATTAATAGAAAAAGGTGTTCAACCCGATACCATCGTGGCAGTTATATTACCCCCTTCCCTTGAGATGATAATTGCCCTGTGGGGCATATTAAAGGCAGGTGGGGCCTATCTACCCATTGCCCCGGATTACCCTCAAGAACGAATTAATTACATATTAAAAGACAGCAAAGTTGGAGTTTTGGTAACAGCACCAAAACTCCAGGTTAAGGTTGAGACTAAGGTTGAGTTGATAAATCTTCCCTATGCCATTGAGCCAT
>Ga0210084_1000076_pt1 | contig 13582 bp, 1 predicted proteins | sample China_Galinas_Co_3_FD_184863 | JGI IMG/M metagenome (GOLD analysis project Ga0210084, IMG submission 184863) | Wetland microbial communities from San Francisco Bay, California, USA, that impact long-term carbon sequestration -... | ecosystem: Environmental > Aquatic > Marine > Wetlands ... | reverse complement strand
ACCCTGTAAATGGATGAATTAAGTCCTTTGTCCCTGTAAGCCAACAGGCGCTTTTCCGCTTCAAATTTGCTTTTCTTATACAGGTTGCGTGATTCTTGCCCCACATCATGGCAATACTCGGTATAGACAAAGTACTCTTTCCCCGGGATGTTCCCATTGCCCACATCAAAGGTGGAAATAAAGTGGAAATCCTTTTTCTTCCCTTTTAAAGAATATTCCAACAGCCGTTCCGTTCCCATTACATTATCTTCATACAGGTCTTCATACAATCCGAAGTGTTTCACATTTGCCGCGGGGTGAATGACGGCATCCACAATTTCAGCTAATTTTTCATACTGCTCCGGGTCAATTCCCAAATGATTCTTCCTGAGGTCTCCGGCCACCACCAGCCACCGGTGGCAATGTGCTTTATAAAAATCCTTTCCGAAATAGAATATAATTTTATGTTTCAATCGATTTTCAGCGGCCAGGGGTGTGTCTCCTCTCACCAGGAGATAGAGGATGGCATTTGTATTTTCCAGCAGCTCGGGGATGATGTTTGCCCCAAAATAACCGGTGGCACCCGTAAGTAATATATGACGATAAGACTTTCTAGCTGTTAAATCCGGCAATTTTTCCAGTCTCACCTGTTCCAGGTATTTTTCATAGTCCTGTTGTACCTGGTATTCCAATGCATCGATATCCAAACCATCGGCTTCTTCTTTCTTTTTTATACAATGCGCAATGATATCCGATAGGGTTGATTTATAGGATTGGACAAATTGTTGGATACTTTTTTTATCATACTCATGCCTGTTAAAAGTAAAAGACAGGTTAAAATGTCCGTTTTTGATCATACCGTTTATACTGAGTGCACAGTTCCATTCCAAATCGGGGCTTACGGAGTCTCCGCTTTTGATCCCCGGACCGGCGGAACTCCCGGTTCCACTCCGTTTTTGACCGAATTGTCCAAGATAATTAAAACTTATTTCCGGTTCCATTTTAAACTGGAAGTTTCCTTTTTCCCCTGCCGGGGTTAAATACCTTAATATACCGTACCCTATCCCCCTATTGGGGACACGCCGTAATGTTTCTTTGACTTTGTTTATGAGGTCCGGGATGTCCCGGGAATCGCCGGTATCCACTAGCAGGGGATATTGACTGGTAAACCAACCGATGGTGCGATTAATATTTAAGCCCTCGATGATTCCCTCTCTTCCATGACCTTCCAAATTGATCAGGATTCGCTTCTGTCCGCTCCAATCTTTTACCGCTTTTACCAGGGCAGTCAATAGTATATCATTGATTTCCGTGTTATAGGCCCAGTTGACGTCTTTTAATAAATTTCCTGTTTCTTTTGTATTCAAACTCATCATGACAGATTGGCAGTGCTTCATCTTTTTCTTTTCCTTATCAATTTCATGGTTCCTGGGTAAGGGCTCGATGGTTGTATTCTCGATTTGTTTCCAATAATCCAGCTCTTTTAATGCTTTCTCGCTTTCTGCATACTGGCGGAGCTGCTGTGACCAATATCGGAAGGAATCGGATTTGGCTTGAAATTTGATCTCCTCTCCCTTTTGCGCCTGTTGATATCCTATACTAAAATCTTCCAATAATATTCTCATCGATACTCCATCCATCACTGTATGATGAATGACCATCAACAAGAAATCCCCACGATCCGTCCTGAACAATCCAAGGTTGACTAACGGACCTTTTTCCAGGTCAAACCCCGCGTGAAACCGGTTTGCTTCTTTTTCGATTTCCTTTTCAATATTTTTTTTATCTTTTAAATCGATCAATTCCAAATTGAACAATTTTCCTTCTATTCCCCGGTTCATTTGCACAATCTTATCCCCTGTGAACCGGAATATCATTCTTAATGCATCATGATGTTCCACGATCTTCGTAAATACCTCCCGGACAATCTCTTCATCAAAACCATTGGGATCGTGATTCATTACAGCCTGGTTAAAATGGTGCAGTTGGGAGGTATGACTCTCAAAAAACCATTTTTGTATTGGGGTTAAATGCACTTCTCCTTCCACGGTTTCCTGGTCGGCGGTACGGTAGATCTTTTTTACAAATTTTCCCAATCGGCCGATGGTGGGATTTGAAAAGAGGTCATTAAGATTTAATTTTAAGTTATACTTTTGCATCTTTGAAGAGATTTGTATAGCTTTTAAAGAGTCCCCGCCTATTTCAAAGAAATTATCATTGATGCCGATCCTTTCAATTCCCAATACATCCTGCCATAAATTCGCCAGGATTTCTTCTTCCTTATTCCTGGGGGCGGCATAGTCTCCTGTCACCCCGGATTGCGGATCGGGCAGAGCTTTTTTATTGATTTTCCCACCGGGGGTTAAGGGTATGGAATCCAACCGGAGAAAGTATGTCGGTATAAAATACTCGGGCAAATACTCCAATAAATAATTTCTTAATTGCGAGACCGACGGTAGAGAATCTCCGGGTGCATTTTCAATATAATTGATTGAACCATCGGGGAATATTTCCCTATAAAACGCATTTTTTTGAAAAGATTTTTCAAAATGGGGTAATTCATAGTCAAACCGGATGTCTTCCGCATTTTTTCTAATTAAAACACCTTTAACTCTATAATCCGGGTTAAGGTTATTTTCACTCAGTTTACGAACACAGTCGGCCTCTAACTTATCACCTGGGGACACATCGATACCGGGGTAAAATACCGGGATAAAAACAGGTAACCAGGAGTATTCATGTTCTAAAATGTCGATGGTTTCATTTTCCACCGTTTGTAAATTTAACCAGGCAAGAAAGCCGTGGATTTGCGAATCTTTATTAATCACAAAATTTAATGTTTCCAGGGCCTCTTCAGCCGCTGTACCCGAAAAATCAAGGTTTTCAAAGACTTGAGTATTTGAGATGATGTTTGATCCCGGGAAATTTTTTATACAGACCCTCAGGTCAAAAGGGTGTCCGGTGGTCTTAAATATTTTTTCGACATATTCCCCCGGCGTCGGGGTGAACCCGGGGTTTTGCCGGATTGCCGGCGGTAGAGAAACCGCTGCGATTTTTGTTATACTTTTTGCCGGGATCATGACGCCGTCTTCTTTTAATAATCGTCTTGCCCGATTAAGAATAACCGCGGCCCCTTCGGAGCCGCCGATAGAACCCACTATTTCGGAAACGCACACATCTACTTTTTCCGGCAGTTTTACTTTTGCAGCGTCACCGTGAATCAAGGTGATTTTGTCTTGCAAACCCTTTTCACGGATAGTCTCTTCAGCCTTTTTCCAGGTTTCTTCCAAAATTTCTATGGCATAGACTTTTTTTGCCCCGGCCTGCACACAAAATCTTGACAGGATTGCATCCGCTCCGGTTCCGATATCCACCACGACTTTATCCTTTACAAGTCGATTAACAGCGACTTTATAACTGTCATTTCTACGTTCATCACTGGTCATGGCATAATAGAGCAAATCATCATATACAAAAAATTCAGCAACGGATGGCCATAGTTCCGGCTGCTTCAGCGTGTCAGTCTGCAGGACATAATAGGCGGCTAAACTCTTATTGCTTTCCTGGTTCCCACTTCCTTCCTCCCCGGGGCGGTTTCCTCCGCAGGTCATTACCAGGGCTTCTTTAACGTCTTTATGTTCCAATAATCGACGTTCGATTTCTCCCAATTCTATCCTGAATCCCCTTATCTTTACCTGTTGATCGATCCTGCCCAGTAATTCGATATTACCATCCGGAAGCATCCTGGCCAGGTCCCCGGTTTTGTAGATTTTTTGCCTCCGGCGGCCAGGGGGGCTCTTTTCAAGAAAATCGCCCCGTGCAGCATCCGGACGCCCCCGCAAAAGTTTCTTATTTTCATCATGGGAATCCTGATAATCCCAAAAATCATGGTCAAATTTTTCTGCGGTAAGTTCCGGGTTGTTCAAATAGCCCCTGCCCGGTCCTGCTCCGGCAATACACATTTCCCCGGCCACACCCGGGGGCTGCAGCCTATCTTTTTTATCGATGATATAAATCATCGTATTGCGGATGGGTTTGCCGATCTTTACCCGGTCATCCTTTTGCTGATCCCTGTATATGGTTGACAATACGGAACTTTCAGTAACACCGTATTCATTGATGATCTCGATATTTTTATTCTTACTTTTTGTTATTTCCAATAAACCGGACGTTATGCTGCTGCCGGCCAGGGTAACCATTTGCAGTTCGGCAGCTTCTTCCTTTGTTAAATTTTCTATGATTATCCGGTAAAACTCCGGGATACTTATAAAATGATTTACTTTATTTTTTACGATTGTTTCTTTTATTTTTGTCATATCCATGATTTCATCTTCAGTCAGGATTATAATCTTTCCCCCGGAGATGAGTGGAGTAAAAAAACTGGTGATAAATCCATCAAAGGCGTATGGGAATAACTGCAGCGTAATAAATCCCGGGTTCATTTTATATTCATCTTTCCTGGCGGCTAACATATTGACCGCCCCCCTGTGCCGGACTTCTACCCCTTTGGGATTACCTGTTGAACCGGAGGTAAAGATAATATAGGCTAAATCCGTGGGTCCGCTGCCGGGTTCCAATTTTTTGCCGAATTCTTTACCTTCCCACAGGGGGGCGTCCATGATGAATATTTCCCGGGCCAGCTTTTTCTCAATGTTTGCTTTTCCAGGTATGAAAGCGATCCCGGGGATTTCTTTTAATACGCTTTCACCCGGTAATTGAGCGTCATTTTCCATTATTTTCTTTATGAGTTCGCAAAAGGTAATCTCCCCTTCACCCAGGACCACCAGGTCGACATTTCTATCCTGTAAGATTGTTTCATAACTGCTGGTGGCATAAGGGCCGCCGGCGATGATGGGGACATCGATTCCCCACTGCCGAATAACGGCAATGGTTTGATGGAAAAAATCCCTGTAAAAAGTTATGGTTCGAATGCCAATCACATCCGCTTTAAATTCCTCCAGTATCACGTTCAATTCGCTATAACTGTCAAAATCAATCATGGATTTTACCATCCGGGTATGAACCTTACTGCCAAGCTGCTGTTTTAAATAGGTGAGCAGATACATGGGTCCCAGGGGGGGTTCATGAATATCGTCGAAGACATCTCTTTTGTGACTGAAGGTAAGGGATAAGTCCAATAAAAGCACCTTCAGCGCATCTTTTTCTGCCGGTTTTTTCCCGGCTGAGAAATGCGTCCTCATTTTTTCATTGATATCGGGGGTATACATTATTTCATCATCCAGGCATTCCATCCCCAATTCCTCTTGGGTAACGTTAAGAAAATCCAACAACTGCGGATAGGTTCTGATATCTACAGGTAAAATGCTGTTGTATTGCTGAACCATCTCATCCTCGCTTAGAAGTTTTAATTGACAGGGCAGCACAGAGAGCAAACGTTCTTTCAATAGGAAGTAGTTATTGAAATAATCGGCTTTATATTGTTTGGTAAAACTCTTGTCCCAGGGTAATGTCTCCGGTAATTCATGAAAAGCCAGGTCCACCGATTTTGCAATGGCCTCCTCCGGGATACCGTTTTCAATTGCCAATCGAGCCATATCCGTATCCGGGTAAATTTTTAGTATCCAGAGCCAGGGAAAATCCACCCACTGGAGACTCTTGATGAAATCCAGGGTCATCATGGCTTCTTCCCGGGTTTCGGTGGGGAAACCGTGCATGGTAAATAAATCGATGATGACATGGGGATATTTTTTGATGAGATACTCGATATTATGGCGAAATTTTTCCAGGTTTAAATTTTTTTTTATCAGTTCCTGTAATCTTGGGGAAGCGGTTTCAAGGGCAAATGCAATATTAACAGCCCCGGCCTCCACCATCAGGTCAATATAATCTTCATCGAGTATATCGCCGCGGATGCCATTGGGAAAAAAGAGATGCACATCCAACTTATTTTTAATGATTAACTGGAAAAATCCGGCACTATTTTCCTTTTTTAGATTGAAAATGTCATCGATAAATGCAAATCTCCTGACTCCCATCCGGTAATACAGCGACATCTCTTCAAAAATATTTTCTGCTGAGCGAAAGATATGGGTTTTGGGCCAGATCTTATGACAATAAAGGCATTTATAGGGACACCCCCGAGTGGCCTGTATTGAAATACAATTTTTAACCAATGCCTGGCCGATGGATTTATTATATTTTTCGTAATTAACCAGGGAGCGATCAGGAAAGGGCAATTGATTAAAATCAGGGACCTGGGGCCGACGGGAAGTCAAATGCGGTTTGATGTCTTTGAGGTGATAATTTTGTTGTAAAGCTGCCAGACGGTGTTTTTCAAAAATATTTAGTTTGGTAATTAATAGGGATACCTGGCAATCATCCATCATGGCTATAATACGCTTGATGGGAAGTTCCGGGTCCAGGGGTAAATAGGCGCCCCCGGCCTTTAGTATTCCCAGTATCCCCATTGCCATTTCCAGGGAACGTTCAACCATAATACCGATTATCATATCGGGTCTTATGATCTTTTTTCCTAAGGCCCCGGCCAATTGATTGGCTTTTTTTTCCAGTTCTTCATAGGTTACTTGTTTTCCTCCACATATGAGTGCGATATTACCGGGGGTTTTCTCTACCTGTTCTTCAAACAACTGGTTAATAGTCTTGTCGGCGGGAAATCCCGCTGCCGTATCGTTAAAATCGGAGAGAATTTTTCTTTTCTCTTCTTCCGATGCGATACCAATACGTGCCACCGGTGTATTTACATCATGGAGAACTACTTTCAATAGGGAGGTGAAATGGGCAGCGATTCTTTCGATTGTGGTTTTATCATACAGTAACGGGTTATACTCGATAAATCCCTCGATATTTTCATCTGTTCTTAAAAAAGAAAAAACAATATTGAGATGGATATGCCGAAGGTATTCTTTATCATGAATATTTTCCACTAATAAAGCCATGTCAAAAAGAGGAGAATCCTCCCGGGAAAAGGGAATATCCAATTGCTCCATTAAAATTTCCAGGGGGTAACTGTAATGTTCGGTGGCCTCGGCAATGGTCTCTCTCACCTGTAATAACAATTGTTTAAATGTAATATTCTTTTCCAGCCGGTTTCTTAAAATCAAGACCGTATTAATGAACTCCACATCAATATCCTGTTTATAGATCGGTGTGGCCACAATAATATCACCAGGAGCATCATAGTTATATTTATGGACTAATACCACCAGGGCCGCCACCAGGACCATATGCAGCCGGATGTCGGAGTTGTCACATAATTTCATTAGCTTTAAAAATAATTCTCCTGGAAATCCAAATTTCAATGGTTCCCTGGAAGAATCTTGATGTGTTTCTTTTTTACTTTCCTTATGGTCGTAAAGAAACCCGCTTTTGCCCAATTCGCCGGACAATTTATTCAACCAATAATCCCTCTCTTTGACTTTTCCCCTGGCTGCAATCGCCAGTCTGTCATCGATATTTGTTTTGAACATGATTTACTTACCTCCCTCTTTAAATATATTTATTATTCATATTTTGTTAAATTGAACAGCTTAAAATTTTCAGAACACAAAATCACCGGTTGACTCCCCGGGTATATTTAACTTTTGATCGAAGAGTTCATGGGATATTTCTATATCTTGCAATAAGCTGTTTTCATTTTCCAGCACACATGAGAGAATTTCCATAAAATATTTTATAAATCTTTGTATGGTTTCTTTTTTAAAGAGCTTTGTACAATATTCAACGGATAAACGGAGGTTTTCCCCTGCTTCCACTGCAAACAATGTCATGTCAGCCTTTGATATCCTATTTTCAAACTCATATGCTTTTAGATTCAAGCCGGGACGATCGATGGTGATATTCTGTAACTCGAACCCGACGGTGCAGAGCGGTGTGCGACTGGGGTCCCTATCGATGAGGAGTTTCCCCACCAGGTCTTCAAATTGGTAATCTTGATTATCGAAGGCCTGCAGGGTTTGTTCTTTTACTTCTTCCAGGAACCGATCAAAGGACTTTTCTCCGCCGGGAAAATTCCTCAGTGCCAAGACGTTTACAAACATGCCAATGACCCGCCGCAGGTCCGCATGCCTGCGTCCGGCGATCCCGGACCCGATGACGATATCCTCCTGGCCGCTCAATTTTGATAATAAAATATTATATATGGCCAATAGTACCATAAACAGCGTAACTCCTTTTTCCCGGGCCATTTTTTTTAATGCATCGAATTCTTCCCCGGCAACCTGGAAATGGAGGATGTCTCCTTCATCGCTTTTAATCGCCGGTCTTGGATAATCGGTGGGGAGGTCCAGTATGGGGACCTCTCCGGCAAACACGTTTAACCAATATTCTTCCTGTCGTTTGATCTCTCCTTCTTTTTCAAACACTGCTTTCTGCCACCATGAGTAATCTTTGTACTGAAGTTTTAATGGCGACAATTCTTTCCCCTGGTACAATGAGAAAAAATCCTGTACTAGTATCGAGTTGGAAATACCATCCGATATGATATGATGCATATCTACCATAAGTACATGCCTTTTTTCCTTTACAGTGATGAGGCCGACTCTCAGTTGGGCTGCCTGGTCCATAGGGAAGGCTTTTACAAATCCCTTGACCACGCTTTTTGTTTCTTCATCACCGGTTTTATAATAATCGATGATGAAATCGATCTCATCGGGACGGTGTATTTTTTGGACAGGGGTATTTTGGATGAGGTGGAAGGATGTTCTCAGGCTTTCATGTCTTGTTATCAATTTTTTAAAGGTATTCTCCAGTTTTTTTCTTTCGGCTTCCCCTTCCCATACCATTACCTGGGGCAGGTTATAAGTTGTGCTGTCCGGGTCCATTTGCTGCATCACATACATTCTCTCTTGCGCCGAGGATAACATATAGTATTCTTTTTCTTCCACATTTTCAATGGATACGAATTGATCTGCCGCGGCCCCGGATAGATACCGGGACAAACCTTTTATGGTGGGGGTTTGAAAAATTTCAGTTAACGGGACTTTTACGTTTAACTCTTTGTGCAGCTTCGAGACCAGGACCGTTGCATTTAAAGAATGCCCTCCCAGTTCGAAAAAGTCCGTATCTATGCCGATAATACTTCCCTCTATTGCCAAAACTTCGGACCATACCTTGACCAGTTTTTTTTCTAACCGGTTCCGGGGGGCCACATAGTCATCATCAATTGTGATCCCGGGGGTGGGCAATAATTTTTTGTCTACTTTCCCGTTTGGCGTTAACGGCAGTTTGGGCAATTGGATAAAATGCACGGGGATCATATAGTCCGGCAGTTCTTTTGCTAAATAAAATTTTAATCCCGATATATTCAACTCGCTGCTGGCAGCGAAATAAGCACAAATCCGCCGGTCCCCTTCCCGGTTCTCGTTTATAATGACAACGGCATCCTCTATTTTATCATGAGTTAACAATTGATTTTCTATCTCCCCCAATTCTATTCGTATCCCGCGTATTTTTACCTGCTGGTCTATCCTGCCGATAAATTCTATATTTTTATCCGGCAGCCACCTGGCCAGGTCTCCTGTTTTATACAGTCTGCCATCCGCTAAATAGGGATTTTCCACAAATCGCTGCGCTGTGAGTTCCGGGTTATTCAGGTACCCCCTGGCCACGCCATCTCCGCCGACACACAGCTCTCCGGGTGCTCCCCCGGGGGTTAAATCCCCGGCGCTGTCGATAATATAAACCGTGGAATTGGCAATTGGATTCCCGATGGGAATATTGTCGTCATATTTTTTATCGATCAAATGTGTGGTGGAAAAGGTGGTATTTTCAGTGGGCCCATAGCCATTGATTACGTTCAGCCGGGGGAAACGGGCCCTGAGGCGGTTGATATGGAAGGGTGAAAGCACATCACCACCTACCAGGAGAGTTTTTAAACTTCGAAAAATTTCGATATCTGTTTGAAGCAGTTGGTTGAACAACGGTGAAGTCAACCACATGGTATCGATTCCATTTTTCTCGATTAAGTGTTTTAATTCTTCGGCGATCAAAATTTTATCTTTTTCCGCAAGAAAGAGTCCCAGTCCGTTTAACAGCGTACCCCAGATTTCAAAGGTTGAGGCGTCAAACTCCAGGGCACCGGTCTGCAAGAGTCTATCTCCGGCTTCCAGTTGTACGAAATTGTTATTTTTCACCAGGCGAACCACATTCATTTGCTCTACAATGGTGGCTTTTGGTTTTCCCGTGGAACCAGAGGTAAAAATAGCATAAGCCAGGTCAGTGGGTCGATTGATGGGTATTAAGTTTTTTTCGGATTGTCGGACTGTCATCCCTGTTATTTCATCCATTATGAGTATTTCGCGGGCAAATTTGTTGGCATTTCTATTTCCCGGTACAAAGGTAATCCCGGCAATTTCCTTTAAAACAGATTCATCCGGCAGTTTTTTATCATTTTCCAGGAACTTCTCCACCAATTCGCAGAAAGTTATTTCTCCTTCACCCAGGACAATCAGGTCGATATTCCTGTCTTGCAAAATGTTTCTATAACTGCTGGTGGCATAGGGGCCACCGGCAATTATCGGCACCTCCGGGCACCACTGTCTAATGATGGCGGCGGTGCGGTGAAAAAAATCTTTATAAAAGCTTAAGGTTCGAAGACCGATTATATGCGGTTTAAACTCTTCTACTACCTGTTTTAATTCCCGGTAATTATCAAAATCCACCAATGCCTTGGCAATTTTGCCGTTGATTTTACCCTGCAGCTGTTCGTACAAATAGGCCATCAGGTACATCGGCCCCAATGGCGGTTCAACAAGATCATTGGTGGGATGGCTTTCCCAGGTAAAGGACTGGGACAAATCCAGCAGTAAAATATTTATTGCATCTTCACCAGGTTCCTTTCGCTTGAAATGGCGCCGCATCTTTTCATTTAAATCGGGGGCAAGCATGCACTCCTCATCCAGGCAATGTTTTGTACTCAATTCATTTTTATCGATGCGGATAAATTCCAGCAAACCTTGAAAGTTGGAAATGTCATTGGGCAAATAGCTGTTGTATTTTTTCACAATTTCCTCTTCGGTCATGATTTTCATTTGATGGGGTAATACCTGTAATAACCGTTCCCTGGATAAGAAATATTCATTGAAAAAATTAGTTTGAAACCGTGAGGCAAAGCTTTTTTCAAAGGGTAAGGTATCCGGTAGGTCATGGTAAGCGGAATTCTCGGAATTTATAATTGCTTGATTGGTCACTCCATTTTCCAGCGCCAGCCGCGCCATATCGGTATTGGGATAAATGACCAAAACATTGATATAGGGGAAATGGATCCACTTTGTACTTTTGATAAAATCATAGGTTTTCATGGCTTCTTCTTCGGTTTCGGTGGGAAAACCAAGCATCACGAACAGGGCAATTATAACACCGGGATATTTTTCACAGATATAATCGAGGTTCTCCTTGAATTTTTCTATATTGAGATTTTTCCCGATTAACTTCTGCAGCCGGGGTGAGGCTGTTTCCAATGCCAGGGCAATATAAGCGGTTCCGGCTTCCATCATCAGGTCGATATAATCCGCTGTCAACAGGTCGCCGCGCAGCCCCCCTGAAAAGAACAACTGCACATCCAATCCATTTTGGATGATTAATTGGAAAAACCGGGTGCTATTTTTTTTATCCAGGTTAAAGATGTCATCGATAAATGCAAATCGTCTTACCCCCATCCGGTAATAAAGTTCGACTTCGCTAAAAATATGTTCCGCTGACCGGACCACATGAGTTTTGGGCCAGATTTTATGGCAATAGGCGCAGTGATAAGGACATCCCCGGGTTCCCTGGATTGAAAGGCAATTTTTAACCAGGGTCAAATCGATGTATTGATTGAATTTTTCATAATCCACCAGGTCTCGAGCCGGGAAGGGTAAACGGTTGAAATCCTTAATATGGGGGCGTACAAGTGTCACATGAGGTTCTGCCCTGATTGTGCGGATATCCTGTATAATGGTAAAGAAATCCCTCTTAGCGATCCTGGTTTCTGTTAATAAAATAGAGACATTGCAATCTTCCAACATCGAAAGAATGCGATTGGCGGGTGCTTCGGCATCTATGGGCAGGTAGGCGCCCCCTGCTTTCAGGACGGCAAGAACAGCGATTACCGTCTCGACAAGTTCCTCCATTAAAATGCCCACAAGCATATCCGGTTTTACCCCTTTGAGCTTTAGAACCCGGGCCAACCGATTTGCTTTTTCATTCAACTCTTTATACGTCAACTGTTTATCTTCATAGACCACGGTTGTTTTGTGCCGGTTTTTACTTACTTGCTCTTCGAACAATTCGGGTATGGTCTTATATTTCGGATATTCCACCCGGGTGTTGTTGAAGTCGTATATTAACTGTTTTTTTTCTTCGGCCGGCAGGATATTGATGTTTGATATTTTCACGTCAACATTAAAGAGAACTTCGGAAAATATATTCATGAAATAAACGACGATTTTTTCGACGGTTGTTTTTTCGAAGCGTTTTGAATTATATTCGATCCTTCCCGTTAGTGCTTCGGTTGTTCTTAAAAAAGAAAATAACATATTGGGATGATGATGCCCAAGGTCCTTTTTATCATGAATATTTTCAAGTAAAATTGCTATATCGAATAATGAGGATTTATTCCCCGAGTCCAACATTTTTAACTGGTCCGGCAGGATTTCAACGGGGTAGTTACGGTTTTCCGTGGCCTCGATAAGAGTTTGTTTGACCTGCGACAGTAATTCTTTAAAGGTAAGCCCCCCTGGCAAATAATTTCCTAAAGGCAGTACCGTGTTAATGTAATCGGCCTGGATATCCTGTTTATAAATCGGGGCACCCAGGATAATATCCCGTTTGCCTGTATATTTGCCAAGTAAAGTAACCAGACCGGCTTGTAATATGACATTCAATGTATAGTCTTTTCCTTTACTAATTTTCATTAAACTGGAAAATATATCTTTATCGAATTTAAAATTTACTGTTCCCAAAACCGGGGCATCGATACCGGGGGACTTGTTAATCGGTTCTTTATAATCGTAAGGGAAATTGGTGGTTGTCAATTCACCGGACAATTTGTTGAGCCAATATTCTTTTTCCTTTATTTTTTGTGATGCCGCGACCGCGATTCTTTCAGAAAATTTTTTATTTTTCACGTTAACCTCCCTTTACTTTCTTTTATCACTTTTCCCGTACTTTAGAATTCAAAATCAATCTCAGGCTGAGGAGATTCCGAATCCTTTAAATGATGGGAAATGGTTATATCTTTCAATTTGATTTGGTTATTCTCCAAGAGGGATGATATGATCTCTTTGAAATAATCGATCAAATGTCGGATGGTTTTTTGTTCAAAAATCTCCGTGGAATATCCCATTTTAAAAAGCAGGTGTGCCGTTTCATCCCTGACTTCCAGCGTCAGGTCAAATTTCGATATTTTGAGGTCCTTTTCATAGGCTTTTGGCGCCGCGGGATTCTCCACCGCGGGTTCATCTCTTAAGGGACCGGTCCGATCAACCGTGCCAAAAGCCGTATCAAACAATGGATGCCTTTTTGGATCCCTCCTTGGGCATACTTTTTCCACCAGGTCTTCAAAGGGGTATTCCTGGTTATCAAAGGCTTCGATGGTTCGTTTCTTTAAATCCTTTAAAAATTCCGTAAAGGTCTTTTGGCCGAT
>Ga0210084_1000075_pt1 | contig 13610 bp, 12 predicted proteins | sample China_Galinas_Co_3_FD_184863 | JGI IMG/M metagenome (GOLD analysis project Ga0210084, IMG submission 184863) | Wetland microbial communities from San Francisco Bay, California, USA, that impact long-term carbon sequestration -... | ecosystem: Environmental > Aquatic > Marine > Wetlands ... | reverse complement strand
CGGCCTGCAGAACGGCGATGACCGATGCACCGTCTATTCTGGATCATTTGTGTCCGGCTTGCAATGCGCACTTTGACATCGTCAAGGGGGCCCTTAAAGCCCTCAACGTTCCGTTTACCGTTGACAAAAAACTGGTCAGGGGCCTCGATTATTATACCCGTACAACCTTTGAAATTCAGACCGGTGAGTTGGGTGCACAGAATGCCGTGGCCGGCGGGGGGCGATATGACGGCCTGATTAAAGCCCTCGGGGGACCGGATACTCCGGCAACAGGCTTTGCCATAGGGTTTGACCGATTGGCAGAGATTACGGATCTTAACCGCAAAGATCTTGCCCAAACTCCGGATATTTATATCGCTGCCCTGGGTGAAAAGAACCAATCTCTGGCGTTTGAATGGAAATGTGCATTGGGCCTCGAAGGCATTCAAGGGGACATGGAATTCGGCGATAAAAGTCTAAAGAGCCAGATGAAACGGGCCCACCGGCTGGGCGCAAAACATGCCTTGATCGTGGGTGATAACGAGGTTAAAGAGGGGGCTGTTATTCTGCGGGACATGACAACAAAAGTACAGATGCCGATCCCCATTGAAGATGTTGTGGAACATATAAAAGCAAACATAAAGGCTTCGTCCCAATTGGAATAATGGAATGATGGGTGAGTTTGTCCTGAACGAAGTTGAAGGAAGGGTGTTTTTCATAATTAATATGGTTTATTTCAGCTCTTACCCCAATATTCCGGCATTCCATTATTCCGTTCTGACGCCATAGACAGGTTGACAATAAAAGATTAGTTATTTCGTTAAGTTGTATAATTTTTAAGAGGTTTAAATTAAGGAATTATTTCCATTGTTAGATAAACTTGGTAATATGAGGAGGACCCATTCCTGCTGCGAACTGGGTGTGGAAAATGTGGACACAGAAGTGGTACTGATGGGATGGGTACAGCGCCGAAGGGATCATGGCGGGGTCATTTTCATTGACCTGCGGGACAAAAATGGTCTCACCCAGGTTGTCTTCAACCCTGAAGTCAGCCCCACCGTTCATGCAAAGGCCCATGTCATCCGGAGCGAATACGTCATCGGTATCCGGGGGAATGTTAAAAAAAGACTGGAAGGGATGACCAACCCCAAGCTCAAAACCGGTAAGATAGAGGTGTTTGCCACAGAACTTAAAATATTAAATGCCGCTGAAACGCCGCCGTTTATGATTGAAGACCATGTGGATGTTTCGGAAAATATTCGGCTGAAATTCCGTCATATCGATCTGAGGCGACCACTTTTACAAAAAAACCTCATCACCCGGCACAGGGCTGCCACCCTTATACGACAGTATCTAAACGACCATGGATTTATCGATACTGAAACGCCGGTGCTCACCCGCAGCACTCCCGAAGGCGCAAGGGACTATCTTGTGCCCAGTCGGGTTAATTCGGGGATGTTTTACGCCCTGCCCCAGTCTCCACAGATTTTCAAACAGCTGCTGATGATTTCCGGGTTTGACCGGTACTACCAGATTGTCAAATGTTTCCGAGACGAAGATCTCAGAGCGGACCGCCAGCCGGAGTTCACCCAGATCGACATGGAAATGTCTTTTGTCGGGGAAGACGATGTGATGGAAATTACAGAAAACATGATGGTCAACCTCTTTAGGGACCTTCTGGAGAAAGACCTTCAAACACCCTTCCCGCGCCTCTCTTATGATGATGCCGTTGGCCGTTTCGGGTTGGATAAGCCCGATATTCGATTTGACCTTGAGCTTATTGATATTTCAGACATTGTGGAGAAAGCAGGGTTCAAGGTCTTCTCCGATGCCGTTAAAAAAGGCGGCATCGTTAAGGCGATAAATGCCAAAGGCTGCATCGATTTTACACGAAAAGAGATCGATGATTTGACGGAATTCGTCACTGTTTACCGGGCAAAGGGACTGGCATGGATCAAGGTACGCGAAGATTCATGGCAATCCCCCATTGCAAAATTCTTCACCGACGATGAGAAACAGGCCCTTGTACAGCGGATCCATATGCAGCCCGGGGATCTTGTCTTTTTTGTTGCCGACCAACCAAAGATCACCAACGAGGCCCTGGGGCAGCTTCGAAACTTTCTGGGGAAAAAGCTCGGACTGATCCAGGAAGACAGCTTCAGTTTTGTCTGGGTCACCCGGTTTCCATTGCTGGAATTTGATGAAAACGAAGGCCGGAACCAGGCATTGCACCATCCGTTCACGGCCCCTCTCGAAGAAGATTACGGCCTCCTGGAAGATGCCCCCCTTTCTGTAAGATCCAGAGCCTATGACCTTGTGTTGAACGGTTCGGAAATCGGCGGCGGAAGCATCCGTATCCATCAGCGGGAACTTCAGGAACGGGTGTTTGCAGCCCTGGGAATGGATCGGGAAACCTATGAAGAAAAATTCGGATTTTTGCTGTCTGCCCTCGATTCAGGGGCACCGCCCCATGGCGGAATCGCCCTGGGATTCGATCGCCTCGCCATGATTCTCTGTGGACAGCCTTCGATCCGGGATGTCATCGCTTTTCCAAAAACCCAAAAAGCAGCGTGTCTCCTGACCAATGCGCCGTCAGGTGTCAGCAAGACCCAGCTCGACGAGCTTTCATTGAGGATCAAGAAGCTATAACCACCGTCCTGCAAGCGAAATATCCGGACGAAGCCGGTGCCCGTAAAATTTGAAGATTAAAAAACTTCTTCTGGGTTTTGACCCTGGGGCGCGGGGCTGCTTCGGCGGCCTCTGCTTGTTTATAGGTTGGATTTTAGCCCAAAAAGGCTGAATTGGGTGGCAACCGAATAGAAAAACATAGAAATTCTATACGGTTAAGAATAACACCCTCATATGGATCCCCCCGGTAAAAATCCCCAAGAAACTTATTGAATTTTTGCTTGACTTGATATAAATTTTTTACTATTCGAAAACGTTCCAATTGATCCCCAGTAGCTCAGTTGGCAGAGCAGATGGCTGTTAACCATCGGGTCCGCGGTTCGAGTCCGTGCTGGGGAGCCAACAATTTACGGCTGTAAGAGCGCACCCGTTCTTACAGCCTTTTTATTTTTAGAAACAGAGCAACTTCTGATTTCCCCTTAATAGCCTCAGCAGGCAACGCGAAATCTGAACGATGGTATTCCTCAGTTCTAAATGCCGATCTGTCCGTCACGGCAAATTATCTCCACCAACCATCTCGTGGGTAAACTTTTTTTGCCCTCGGACGTCTAACTACAAAGGAAAACAAAAACCCTAAGATTAAAAAGGGTTGTCATCCATGAAAATGATCGCCATGTGATGATCGCGACATGGATTTTATGCGAATACCCCATAGACAGGCTGAAAACGGCCAAAAAGACCGGATGATTCATCGGAGGGAAAAATGAAGAAATATCATTTAATTATAATAGCAATGACGTTATCCTGTTTCCTGGTATCCTGTGCCCACTATCCCCCTGACCGATACAATACCCAGAAAGGGGCTGCTGTCGGTGCGGGCATGGGCGCGCTCATCGGCCAGGCCATTGGAGGCAATACGGAGAGTACTTTAATCGGACTGGCCGCAGGAACCATTTTGGGCGCCCTGGTGGGCAATGCGGCAGATCAAGATTACCAGGCAGCCAGGGAAGCGGCGCATTATGGCAAGCCGATAATTTATTATGACAAAAATGGCCGCGCTGTTGAGGCCATTCCCGAAGAAACCGATGATTCCAATTGTCAGAAAGTGCGGAAGCGGGTTTGGGAGAATGGCAAGCTGGTAAAGGAGACCGTCGAAGAAGTCTGCAGCTCTCCGGCGCCCCGGGTCCGGTATTACGCCCCTCCCCCACCGCCGCCGCCCGCGTATTACTACGGATGGTTGGGATGGCCGGTTGTACCTCACTTTTCCTTTTACTATGGACGACCTTACGGCCATGGTCATTACCGTCATCCACACTATTTCTACCGGTGATTCTGGGACAATTGTGTCTTGGTTGCGATTTTCGAAACCAGTCAGATGGATTCTCGGGGGAAGGCAAACTGTGGCGTCCGAGCAAGCCTGGATCGCGGGAAAAAAACTTTAAGGCAGTCGGTAACGCAGGGGTGGGCATGGGACTTCCCAATGCCCACTAAAACCGGACATTGTACAGGCAACAGGTGTTATTCCAGATCTTGTCGGCAAGATGGACGGGATCTTCTTTTTTTATTTCTGCCAGTTCAAGCAAAACAGACCGGACAAAGGCCGGTTCGTTGCGGCGGATGTGGTTTTTTTCAGGGGCCGGTGTTAGATAAGGAGCGTCGGTTTCAACAAGGATGCGGTCCACCGGAATGAAGGGTACAAGCTTGCGCAACTCCGCGCCACGCCCTTTGATGGTGACAATGCCGGTGATGCCGATATAAAGGCCCATATGGAGATACTGTTCCAACTCATTCCGATCCCCGCTAAAACAGTGAATAACCCCGTTTCGGCCTTTGTTGAAATGCGTTTTTAGGATCTCGACCAAACGACCGTTGGTGTCGCGCTCGTGAAATATAACCGGCAGATCCAATTCATCGGCAACATCAAGCTGCCGGATTAGCCACTTTTCCTGATCTTTTCTCGGAGAGAACATTCGGTTAAAATCGAGACCGATCTCTCCCCAGGCATGCACTCTAAATTTCTTGGCAAGGTTTTTAAGATCTTCGAGCGTTTCTTCGCTGCAGCTTTTTGCAGCGTGGGGATGAACGCCTACGGAAGCATATAGCTCTGAAAAGGATTCTGCCAAGGAAACGGCCTTGATGGAACGCTGCAGGTTTGTTCCAACGATCATGGCCGACGCAACACCGGCGGCGTGCATACGATGGACGACGTCATCGATATCGTCGTCATATGCCCGGTCATCCAGATGGCAGTGGCTGTCAAACAGTTTCATGATTAAACCTCTTGATACGAAATCCCCCTTTCAGTCATCGGCGGAAGATAGACCAAGCTTTTACCACCGAAGGCCAAATAGATCAATCTCAAGTTTCGTAGGTGTTCAGGGAAGGCACCCCCTGAACACGTGCCAAGTTTCGCATTCTATTATGTTGCAATCCAAAAATTGTTCACGGAACGAGTAAAATGGATTTTTCACGAAACCGTCAGGATTAATTCTTGACAAAAAATTTAATACGTCTTTTATATTTATAGAAGTTGATTTCTAATCTTTTCTACCTGTTAAACGTGGACGTCTCATCCGGACCTGCTTTCCGCTAAAACCGATAATCAACTTCATGAAAATGATAATCGAATCGAGTCAAAACTCAATTCGGCGTTATCCGTCGTGAGGTATTGGTTTCGGATACGCGGAGCAAACCGTGGTCTTCGAAAAATATTGAACATATGATAGGATCCTTTTCTAAGGAACTTCCGGAACAGGGCCGGAAAAGCCGTGAGGCCAATTGCGCTGATATTTTCATAGACCTAAGATATTACAAAAAGGAACAAAGGAAAAGTAAAATGGCTCAAAAAAGCGGTTCGGTAATGGTTGTCGGTGGTGGGATAGCCGGCATGCAGGCTGCTCTGGATCTGGCCGACTCAGGCTTTTTTGTCTACCTTGTGGAAAGGTCCTCCTCCATAGGAGGCGTCATGGCTCAACTGGACAAGACCTTTCCCACCAATGACTGTTCCATGTGAATCATCTCACCTAAACTGGTCGAGGTCGGCCGGCATTTTAACATTGAGCTTTTGACCTTGTCAGAAGTGCAGAGTATTTCCGGGGAGGAAGGAAACTATGAAATCAAGGTCTTACAACACCCCCGGTATGTTGACATGGATAAATGTATTGCCTGTGGTATTTGTGCTGAAAAGTGTCCCAAAAAAGTGACAAATGAATTTGACGCCGGTCTTGCCAAGCGCAAGTCGATCTATGTGAAATACGAACAGGCGGTCCCTTTAAAGTACGCCATTGATGAAAATTGTATCTATTTTAAAAAGGGTAAATGCAAGGCCTGTGAGAAATTCTGTCCTGCTGGCGCCATTAATTTTGAGGATCAACCCCGGGAATTAACCATAAATGCAGGTGCGGTGCTGATAGCACCCGGCTGTACGGTGTATGATCCTGCTGTTTACGATACCTATGGTTACAAAAAATCACCGAATATCGTTACTAGCCTGGAATTTGAGCGCATCCTAGCTGCAACCGGACCTTTCAGCGGACATCTGGTAAGACCCTCCGATCATAAAGAACCGCAGAAAATTGCCTGGATTCAGTGTGTGGGTTCAAGGGATGTCCATCCGGGATCACAACCCTACTGTTCAGGGGTCTGTTGTACCTACGCCATAAAAGAGGCTATTATCGCCAAAGAGCACCGGAAGGGGGGGCTGGATACCGCCATATTTTATATTGATATACGGACTCATGGAAAAGATTTCGAGCGATACTATAACCGGGCCCAAGAGGTGGGCGTGCGATTTCTGAAATCAAAAATCAGTACGATTCACCCGGACGAAGATGCGGGCAATCTGCTCATCAGCTACACAGACGAAGCGGGTCGGCGGATTGAAGAAACGTTTGATATCGTTGTCCTGTCCGTGGGCTTTGCCGTATCAAAGGAAGCGCTGGGCCTGGCCCGCAAACTGGGTGTCGAACTCGATCAGTATCAGCATGCCCTGACCAGCAGCTTTGAACCTGTTCAGACTTCAAAACCCGGTATTTTTGTATGCGGCACATTTGAAAGCCCAAAGGACATCCCTCAATCGGTCATCGAATCGAGTGCTTCTGCAGCCATGGTGGAAAGTACTCTGGCCGAGTCCCGCGGGTCCATGATACGAACCAAAGAAGCCCCCGAAGAGATTGATGTGCGGGGAGAGCCCCCGCGGATCGGTGTATTTGTGTGTAATTGCGGGACCAACATCGCCGGTTTTTTAGAGGTTCCACAAGTCGTTGAATATGCCAGAACCCTGCCGAACGTCGTTTTCGCTGAGGATAATCTTTTCAGCTGCTCTCAGGATACCCAGGAACAGATAACCCAGATCATTAAAGAACAAAAATTGAATCGGATTGTTGTGGCTGCGTGTACGCCGCGTACTCACGAACCTCTTTTTCAAGAAACGGTGCTCAATGCCGGCATAAATAAATATCTCTTTGAAATGGCAAACATCCGCAATCAATGTTCCTGGGTACACAGTAGCGAAAGGGAGGAAGCCACCGAAAAGGCCAAAAGTCTCTTGCGCATGGCGGTGTCCAAAGTGGGTCTGCTTCAGCCGCTTCCCGACCCTGAAATTGAAATGAACCGGTCCGCCCTGGTCATTGGCGGCGGTCTTTCCGGAATTACCGCGGCAAGGAATCTGGCGCAGCAGGGATATCCCACCTATCTTGTTGAAAAAAGCGAAGCCCTGGGCGGACAGGCTTTAAACCTTTATGAAACCTGGTCGGGCGAAGATGTTCAGAAAAAACTGGCCGGGCTCATCAGCGATATAGAATCCGTTCCAAACATCCAAATCCTGACAAACACCGAAGTAAAAAAAGTGGGCGGATTTGTGGGTAATTTTCAGACCAGCGTTGTAACAGCGGGCAAAGAACAGGTGATTGATCATGGTGTTGCGATTATTGCAACCGGGGCACAAGAATTTAAGCCGGATCAATATCTTTACGGTGAAGATCCAAAGGTTCTGACCGGTCTGGAGTTGGACAGGAAATTTATCGATGACGCTCTTCCTTTAAATGAGATCGATTCGGCTGTCTTCATTCAGTGTGTCGGATCACGGATCAAAGAAAGGCCTTACTGCTCCAAAGTCTGCTGCACACACTCGGTAAAAAACGCCCTCAAGTTAAAAGAGCTAAAGCCTGAAATGGATGTCTTTGTTTTATATAGGGATATGCGCACTTATGGATTGCGTGAAGCGCTGTATCGTGACGCCCGTGAGAAAGGGGTTGTTTTTGTTCGTTATGACTTTGATAAAGGATTGACGGTTTCCAAAGATCATAACGCTCTTTGCGTCCGGTGTTTCAGCTATGTGCTTCAACGTAAAGTTGAGGTAAGACCGGACCTGCTGGTTCTGGCAACCCCGATTGTGGCACCTCGGGAGAATCCCGTTGCTTCGTTTTTCAAAGTGCCGGTAAATGATGACGGCTTTTTTGTCGAAGCCCATGTGAAGCTTCGGCCCATCGATTTTGCAACCAAAGGGGTGTTTGTCTGCGGTCTGGCCCATTCACCCAAGCCTGTTGATGAGGCGGTCGCTCAAGGTCTGGGAGCCGCTTCTCGAGCGGCCACCCTATTATCCCGGGAAAAGGTCCTCGGCAATGCTATCGTCTCTGATATCAATGCGCGGCTATGCAGGGGATGCCGGCAGTGTCAGGAAGCCTGCCCTTATCAGGCCATCGAATTTCATAAAGACCGTATTGTCTGCGAGGTTAACCAGGCTATTTGTACGGGCTGCGGCTCATGTGCCGTGGCCTGCCCCACCGGCGCAGCATCTGTTTTCAATTTTGATAGCCGGAAGATGCTGACCATGGTGGAGGCCGCCTTTAATTGATGATTGGCAATTGTATAATGAAGATTGAGTTTTTCTAAAGCGTCAATCATAAATCAACCATCGACAAAGGAGCATAACGATATGGCTGAAGGATTCAACCCGGAAATCATTGCGTTTGCCTGTAACTGGTGTGCCTATTCAGCTGCTGACCTGGCAGGCGTCAGCCGCCTTCAATATCCGCCCAACATGCGCATCATCCGGGTGATGTGTTCCGGCGGTGTGAGTCCCAATTTTATCCTCAAAGCTCTGCAAATCGGTGCCGACGGTGTCCTGGTTGCTGGATGACACTTGGGCGACTGCCATTACCTGGATGGTAATGTAAAGGCCGAAAAGATGTTCGCAATGACCCAGGAACTGGTCAGGATACTTGGCATTGAATCTGGGAGACTGCGCTTGGAATGGATTTCATCGGCAGAAGGCACGCGTTTTGCTGAGGTTGCCAGAGAATTTACTGAACAGATCAAATCTTTAGGACCGTCCATCTTGAAACAAGCGGCCTGATGAGGGCCGTAGATTGAGGCACTGGAATGACTGCAATCGCTGAATTGGTAAAGACCACGAAAACCTATTACTGTCTTGACTGCGGAGTATGTACCGGAAGTTGTCCGGTTTCCAGGGTTTTCCCTGAATTTTCACCCAGGCAGATTATAGAGCGCTCCCTTTATGAACTGGAGGAGTTTTCGGACGATACGATCTGGAGCTGCCTCACGTGCTCCCAGTGCAGCGTCCGCTGTCCGGCAGACATCAATTTTCCTGAATTCATTCGCCTGATGCGTGATGAAGCCCATCTGCTCGGTTTTGACGGCGTTCCGGCTCACCATGGGATGCTGCAGGCCGTTATGTCCATCCAGACCAAGGATGTTCAGCAAAACCGCAATTTTTGGATCAAGGACGCAAAAACCAAAGAAACGGGCGATGTGTTTTATTTTGTGGGATGCAGGCCTTACTTTGATGTTGTTTTTCGGGATATTAATGCCGGGTCCATTCAGGGTGCACAGAATGTGCTCGAGATTTTGAACGCCTGCGGAGTGGAGCCGGTGGTCAGTATTAATGAAAGGTGTTGCGGCCATGACGCGCTCTGGAACGGCAACGAGGAAACATTCAAACAGTTGGCTGGCTTGAATCTGGATCTGATCCGTTCTTCAGGTGCTAAACAGGTGATTTTCAGCTGTCCTGAAGGATATCACACCTTTAAACATTATTATCCCAAGTATTTTGGGAAACTCGATTTTGAACCGGTCCACATCCTCGATTTTCTAGCGGTCAAACTAGACGCAGGTATCATCCGGCTGGCGGAATCCAAGGCAGAAGCGGTGACCTATCATGATCCCTGCCGGCTTGGCAGGATGGCAGGTGTCTACGATGCCCCCCGCAGGCTTCTGGAAGCTATCCCCGGAATTGAACTCAAAGAGATGCCGCGCTCAAGAGAAAACGGGGTTTGCTGCGGAACTTCCGGCTGGATGAACTGTTCCGGCTGTTCCAAAGAAATCCAGTTGCAGCGTCTCAGAGAAGCAGGCGACACCAGAGCCGGAACCTTAGTGACGGCTTGTCCCAAATGCCAGATTCATTTCCGATGTGCCAAGAAGGCGTTTGATCTAAAGATAGAGATCACAGATCTGTATGATCTGGTGACCGATTGCCTCAAAAGAGGTTAATACTTTGACAGAATTCACAGGATATTGTTTGAAGCGGCAGAGACGCGTTATATAGAATCGCAAAGCGATTGTATAAAGGACACGGATTATGAGCAAAGACATACTGGTTGTCGGCGGCGGCATTGCCGGAATCCAGGCAGCCCTGGACCTGGCCGATATGGGAATCAAAGTCCACCTGGTGGAGAAACTGCCCAGCATCGGCGGCAAGATGGCCCAGCTGGACAAGACGTTCCCCACCAACGACTGTGCCATCTGAATCCTCTCGCCCAAAATGCTGGATGTCGGTCGACATCCCAACATTGAACTTCTGGCTTATAGCGAGGTCGAGAAGGTGGAAGGTCAGGCGGGAGATTTTCGGGTCACCGTTCGCAGGAAGAAACGCTACGTCGATGAAGACAAGTGTACGGGTTGCGGCGCCTGTGCTGAAAAATGCCCGACGGTAGTGCCGGACGTCTTCAACGAAGGACTGGGCAATCGCGGCGCAATTTACAGCTACTTTGCTCAGGGCATACCCTCGACCCATACCATTGACCCTGATTTCTGTCGTCAGCTCAAAGGCAAAAAATGCGGCGTCTGCGAAAAAGTCTGTCAGGCCGACGCCATAGATTTTGATCAGGAAGATAGGGTCATAACCCTCGATGTCGGCGCCATTGTCATTGCCATCGGCTACGACGTTTTTGATCCGTCACAGATTCCCGAATACCGGTACCGAGAAATTCCCAACGTGGTTACGGCAATTGAGTTCGAAAGACTCTTGAGCGCCAGCGGTCCCACAGAAGGTCATCTGGATCGTCCGTCGGATCGTGCTGTTGAAGCAGAAATCGCAGCACTTGAAAACAAATCAAAAAAATCTAAGCGGGTGCTGGACAAATTTGAAGAGAAATATGATGAAGCTTCTGCTGAATTTTACGAAAAATACCGGCAGGGCGAGTATCAGGACGATGAGGATCGGAAGAAGTGGGCCGAAAAGTATGCGGCCCATCTGACGATTCTGGAACCGCTGGAAGTCCTTAAAAAGAAGGCCGAAGGATTTAGCGTCGCCAAGAGGCTGGCTTTTATCCAGTGCGTCGGATCACGGGATTTTCGATTTTATCCGTTCTGTTCGGGCTACTGCTGTATGCACTCCATCAAAGAGGCCATTATCGCCCACGAACACGAGTCTGAGACGACCTCCGTCCTTTTCGGCATGGATATCCGGGCGGTCAGCAAGGGGTTTGAGGAGTACAAAATACGCGGCGGTCATCATTCTAATATCAGCTATATTCGCGGGCGAGTCAGTGAGATTATGGCGGGTCCCGATAATAATCCGGTTGTGATTTTCGAAGATACGCAAAAGCGGCAGGTAGAAAGCCAGGAATTCGATATGGTGATCCTGGCAACAGCCTGTGCGCCAACCAAGGGGATTGTTGAGCTATCCAAGATTTTCGGAGTCGAACTGGATGAGTACCACTTCATAAAGACCCACCCCTTGTCTCCGGTCGACACCACGGTTCCGGGAGTTTTTGTTTGCGGTTGTGCCGAGTCGCCCATGGATGTTCCGGAATCCGTGGCCCAGGCCTCAAGCGCTGCCGAGCGTGCAGCTGAAATCGCTGTTATATTGAAATCAGAAAAGGAGAACGCCGTTGCCTGAGCAGCAAGACCAAGACATCAGGATTGGAGTATTTCTTTGCCATTGCGGATCCAATATTGCCGGCTATTTGGATATGAAAACGCTGGGCGATTATGCCCAAACGCTTCCTAATGTGACTTTTGTACAGCGGAACCTCTATTCGTGTTCCGAGGGCGGCATTAATGAAATTAAAAATGGGATTGTAAAGCAAAACCTCAACCGGGTTGTCGTTGCTTCCTGTACGCCGAGAACCCACGAACCTCTTTTTCGAAGTTCCTGTGAAGAAGCCGGGCTGAACCCTTATCTTTTTGAGATGGTCAATATCCGTGATCAATGCTCTTGGGTACATATGCAACAGGAAGAAGATGCAACTGCAAAAGCCAGAGACCTGATCCGTATGGGGGTTGCCAAGGCGGCGTTATTAAAACCCCAGGAGTCGATTATGTCCGAAGTTTGTGTCCGGGCGCTTGTTATTGGAGGCGGAATCGCCGGCATGACGGCTTCCACGGCCCTGGCCCGGCGTGGCTATGAGGTGGTTTTGGTTGAAAGGGACGAGAAACTCGGTGGTATGTTGAACCGGCTGAATAAGCTTGGTCCTATCATGGCGGATGCAGGGGGCCTGATTGAGGAGAAAATCCAAGAGGTTTCGCAGCATTCCCGGATAACCGTCTTCACGGCTGCGCGGGTCACTGCCGTCCAGGGATTTATCGGCAAATTCGAAGTCGATATCAAAACTGAATCCGATATCAAAAAAATCGACATTGGGGTTGTCCTGGTGGCCACCGGGGGGCGTGCCTTGGTTCCCGAAGGCCTTTACGGCTATGACGGCCGGCGGGTTGTCACCCAGCTTGAGATGGAAAAGCTTCTCAAAGAAGGTTTGGATTCAGATGTCAAGAACGTTGTCATGATCCAGTGTGTGGGAAGTCGACATGAAGAAAGGCCTTACTGTTCAAGGATTTGTTGCCAAACCGCCGTCAAGAACGCTATCTTGATCAAGGATCAAATCCCGGATGCCAGAGTTTCCATTCTCTATCGGGATATGCAGATGTATGGCGTTGAAAACGAGGAAATGTTCCGGAATTCCAAGGCCAAAGGTGTCCGGTACATGCATTACGATCCTGTCCGGCCACCCCAAATGGAATCCGATCAGGTGCGGGTTTATCATTCCCTGTTCGGCCGTGAAATGACCCTGCCCGCAGATCTGGTGGTTCTTTCCACACCGCTGATCGCCCAAGAGGATGCCGATGTGACGTCCCAGCTTCTCAGGGTACCGGTAGACGAAAACGGGTTTTTTCTGGAAGGCCATGTTAAGTTAAAACCGCTCGATTTTGCCACTGACGGCATCTTTCTCTGTGGCAGCGCGCGTTTTCCCGCCAATATACGCGAGGCGATTGCCCAGGGGTTGGGTGCGGCCTCCCGGGCTTCGATTCCCCTGGCCAAAGGTTCGATTGTTGTCGAGCCGATTATTTCTGTACTGGCGGATGAAGACGCCTGCCGGGGCTGCAGTCTCTGCGTAACGCTTTGTCCTTATGGTGCCCTTGAGATCCGCAACACGGAAAAAGGAAGAAAGGTTCACGTGATTGATGTGGCCTGCAAGGGGTGCGGCGTATGTGCGGCCACCTGCTATCAACATGCTTTAACCATTAATTCCTATACAGATCAGCAAATTGAAGCCCAGGTCGATGCGTTTTTGACTGCGGATTGATGATTGTTCGAATCCGCAGTTGATGATTAAAACTTGAAAATTAATGGTCTCGTAAAAAGCACGAATTTTTTTCCTAAGCGAGCAAGGAGGTTATCATTGGCCCAGTTTGTTCCTAAAATTCTCGCGTTTTGCTGTACATGGTGAGGTTACTCCGCCGCTGATTTAGCTGGAGTTTCCAGA
>Ga0210084_1000074_pt1 | contig 13612 bp, 11 predicted proteins | sample China_Galinas_Co_3_FD_184863 | JGI IMG/M metagenome (GOLD analysis project Ga0210084, IMG submission 184863) | Wetland microbial communities from San Francisco Bay, California, USA, that impact long-term carbon sequestration -... | ecosystem: Environmental > Aquatic > Marine > Wetlands ... | reverse complement strand
TCCACGAATTACACGAAATAACACGAAATTATTTAATTTTTTTTTGTGTTTTTCGTGTGTTTCGTGGATCATTTTCATAGCAGCCCCTCATGATGCGAGCCGCGCCCGGAGACAATGAAAATTATTGCCACCAAGGCACGAAGACACCAAGGATTTACTTTTAAAAAAACCTTTTGTGCAACTTTGTGTCTTGGTGTCTTGGTGGCTAATTTCATAGTAGGCGAGAATTTTAGAATTTTGAGCGTGATTTAGTAAGGCGGTTGATATGGTTCGACTGTCATGCGCACGGCGGTATCGGTTTCAGTTATTTCTTTGACCACAGTCCCGTCAGGGAGAATCGTTTGCATCCACACCTCGAACTTGCTGCTCATCCCGTCCTTACTTACAACAATCCGGAAATTAGCCTTTTGGATATAGGTAATTGTACAATTTTCGCCAAATACATAAGATATTTGTGTACAGTTGTAGGTACGGGGGCTCACTTTTTTCCAGACCCCATGAGCATTGCTGGCACAGTCGCCCGGAACAGAACCGATCAGGGTGCCGTCCTGGTGGAAAGTAAACAACAGGGGAGGCACATCAGGTAAATGGTCCATATACACAATCCATGTTCCCACCAGTTTAGCCCGCGTTTGGGGGTGCGATGATTCAGTTACCGCGAAACCAGTGATAAGGAAAACCGCAGCAACCAGGACAGTTACTTTTAATTTTGTTTTCATGACTATTCTCCTTTTGTAGTGATTTTGTTAATCTTTAATATTTAATAATAGTATATTTTGGCAATTTTTCGTTAAAATTTATAAATCTTTACGTTTTTTGTGTTTGAAATGCAATCTACCTTGCCAAATCACTTTGACATTTTATTTGCCTGGCACCTTCTCCGGCACCTTCTCCCGCCGCCCGTAAAATGGAGACCGTGGTTTAAACTTATAATGATTATTTTTTGCCTGTCCCCTCTTTCCTGACTGGGCACGCAAAGCGATGTGCCAGCTATCCCCTGGCGGCAGTTATAATTTTTCATCAATGCATAACTGTGTTCCACTTATGTACCAACGTTCTTTAAAATCATACGAAAGGCTCAAATCCTGTGATATTTCTTTCATTGGTAATATATAATTTTATGGCCAGTGAACACCAAAGCGGCCAGTTCCTGTATCAGGGAACCGTGGGTTTCGAGGGCCATTGGCGTGTTGACTAAAAACGACATATATAGTATATTAGTCAGATGAAACGAAAAATATTGATAACACTTTTAATGATCTGTTTAGTCGCGGCAGTAAGCATAAATATAGGAAAATCTTTACAGGCTGCTCAAAAGAAAACCACAAACAAGGTCAAAATCAAAGACCTGGATAAAAAATATCAACACTGGTGGGACCTGGTTCAATATATAATTACCCCAATGGAAAAAGATATATTCTTTAAATTAACCAACAACCGGGACCGTGATTCGTTTATTAATCTTTTCTGGAACCTCAGGGACCCCACCAAAGGAACCCCGCAAAATGAATATAAAGATGAACATATGAAACGGTTCAATTATGCGAGTCGTTATTTCAGGGGAGGTCCCGGACCGGGTTGGAGGTCTGACCGGGGTAGAATATATATCGTGCTGGGGCCGCCGCTCAATGTGAATGAGGTAATAAAAAGCGAGCTGATGCCGGTGTTGATATGGGAATATTTTGGAAATCCTGAAAACGGACTACCTACGCTATTTCGGATTGTTTTTTACAAGCCAGGTGGTGCCGGTGATTATAAACTTTATATTCCCGCGGTGGATGGCCCGTTGGCATTACTTCGCACAGAGATCGCTAAATTTGATGCCAACGACTATTACGAGATTTACGAGGAATTGATGCAAGTGGCGCCGGAGGTTGCTGAAGTAAGCCTCAGCTTGATTCCCAAGGAAGGGGAACGGTTTTTTAGTCCTTCCTTCCAGGACCCCATCTTAATCGGTAAAATTTTCGACCTGCCTAAACGAAGGATTAATACCACATATGCCAGGAACTTTTTAAATTACAAGGGACTTGTGGAAACCAGCGTAACCACCAATTACATGAACCTGAAAACCGATCTGTATATATTAAAAGACCCCCGCTTAAACCTGAATTTCGTCCACCTGGCGCTGCTCCCGGAGCGTATATCCGTTGACTATTCGGCAGATGCAAATAAATACTATTTTAATTTTAATTTGTTGGTGGTTTTAAAGAAAGGCGAAGATGTGGTATTTCAATATAACAAAGACTTTCCCTTTTACTATTCCGAAGAAGATTTGGAGCAGAAACTTTCTAGTGGTATTATCATCACGGATTATTTCCCGGTGATAGAAGGGGAGTATCGCCTGGTTGCGGTTTTACAAAATTCACTGAATAAAGAGATCAGTTATTACGAACGGAAGATTAGTACTGATGAAGCTGTTGGCCGGAAGCCGCAGGTTTATGGTCCTCTCATGACCTACCAGTTGAATCCGCCTTCCCAGTTTGCCTTTGCTGCTTTTAATATAATGGGCCGGGTGATTAAAGTGGACCCTCAAAAAACATTTGGTCTAAAAGACACTATCTATTCTGCTTTTTGTATTGACAGGGGCGAATATGAAAAAAAAACCCGGGTCCGGTTGGATGTGGATTGCATGGATGAAGCCCGGCCTTATCATAAAACCTATTCTTTTGACATGCCGGAAGGAAAAAAATTCGAGCTCTTTACCCGGCAATTAGAAGAATTAAATTATGGCAATTATACCATAAAAGTATCTATATTGGGTGAAGACAATTCGGTATTGGGTTCCGGCGAGGGAGTGTTCGTGGTATCGCCGTTATCTACTGTTTCCCATCCGCCCCTTGCTTCCAAAACCCTGAGCACCGATAACCGGTTCCTATTTTACACCATGGTGGCGCAGCAGTATGAACATGTAAAAAAACTTGCTAAAGCTGAACTATATTATGAAAAAGCCTTTAGCCTAAATCAATCCTATCCCCAGCTTTTGAAATTATATGCATCATTTTTGCTGGAACAAAAAAAATACGATAAAATGCTGACGGTCATTGAAAATCTCAAGAACCGGGAGAAGGAATTGTTTAATTATTATACCCTTAAAGGACGGGCATTGTATTACAACGGCATGTACGCAGATGCAGTGGATACCCTTCTCGAGGCCAATAAAATCTATGACAGTGACGTGACAGTGTTGAATACACTGGGTTTATCACTGATTCGCATTGGTGAGAAAGAGGAGGCCATCAAGGCATTATCCGCATCCCTGAAAATTCTAGATACGCAAACGGATATTGCCGGACTCCTTAAACAATTAAAAGAAGAGGTGAACAATGATAAGAAAAAAAAGTAAACTAAATATAAATCGTATTGGCAGGTATTTGACGCGATTGCTGTTGTTGGTATTAATAGTGGTAATATCACTGGAGCTTAGCCTCCCCTGTGCAGCAGCAAAGGCAAAAAGACCTGGGATGAGCCTGGAACACCAGGAATTCTTTAAGTACGCTCAATATTTATTTACGAAAAATGAGAGAAAAATTTTTCGTAGTCTCAGCACTGATGAAGCACGGGGGCGTTTTATCAATAATTTCTGGGAGATCCGGGACCCAACGCCCTATACACCGGACAACGAATTTAAGTTAGAGATGGAGCAGAGGTATGAATACGTTTCTAAATATTTTAAAGAAGGGTCGATTCCCGGTTGGAAAACAGACCGGGGCAGGATTTACCTGATGCTTGGTCCTCCTACCGCACAGCAGCAAGATATGCAGGTAGATCCTCTAAACAGGGCATCATTAGTCCAGTGGTATTACGATGAATATAATGTATACGTTCGTTTTATCGATTACGAGGGCACCGGGATTTATCGAATGGACCTTAGAACGGTTTCCCTGGCACTACTGGATGTATTGGATAACAAAAAATATTTTATTGTGAATAAAGAGGGTAATATCAATTTGGAAGCCCTTGATATTGATTTAAACTACGATTATAAAACCCGGGAATTCCTGGTCGAGGTGGGTACCAAAAACCTCAATTATGAGAAAGTCCCTGGAGGCAGCAGTGAACTGATGGCTAAAATTAAGGTAGACCTGGTGGTGTACCCATCGAAGAAACTCGATGATTTTTCCAAACATTCGGAAGTCAAGAGCGTTAAAGTCCCGAAGGAGAAGCTGTTGGAAAAAAAAGCCACTATTTCTATCAGAATCCCCCTGGAACTCCCTGAAGGAAAGATAAAAATCGATGCCATTATTACTGATGCTTTAGGAGACGCTGTCTTCAGGAAATTTATTTCCCTGAATGTTAAAAAGTGATTATTATAAGGAGAGTAATCAAATGAAAAAACAAATTTTTAGATCAGCAGCCGTGCTATTAATCATATTGGCCTTTACTCCGGCGGGATGGGCCCAGGAAGGTCGAGGAAGAGGACGATTGGGCGGTGAGGTCCAGGGTGAGGATAAAAATCCCATTGCCGGGGTCAAACTTACCCTGGAATACCTGTCATATGATTACCAAATGACTGATATTTCCGATGAAAACGGTAAGTGGGCTTTTGTGGGTCTGGGAATGGGAGTGGTTAAAATCTCCGCGGAAAAAGAAGGATATCTCACCGAGGGTATCCAGTTAACTGTAAGTTCTGTTAATCGAAATCCCAAACAGCTTATTATTTTAAAACGTATTGAAGATATTAAACCAGAGTCCGATGAAGGCGGAGAGGTAGCAAGGGATACCTTTGTAAAAGCCACGGCTTTATATAAAGAAAGCAGATATGAAGCTGCATTGGCCCTTTTCCAGGACTTTCGTAAACAGCAGCCCCACCTGTACCAAATCGCCATCAATATCGGCAACTGTTTGCTGGAACTGGGGCGGTTCGAGGAAGCAATAAAAGAATTTCAAGCAGTAGCCGATAAAATCACGGCGGAAAATCCCGAGGTCCGGGGAAATACCGAACTGGCCCGTATCTACGCCAGCATCGGCGATACCTATATGAGACAGGAAAAATTAAAACAAGCCGAGGAATATTTTAAAAAATCCATTGAAATTGATCCCTCAGACCATGCCCTGGCCTATAATGTCGCTGAGATTTTGTTTGTTGCCGGTAAGACTGATGATGCTATCAAATATTACCAATTGGCCATCCGGATTAAGCCCGAATGGCCGAAATCTTATGCGCAGTTGGGGTATGCGTATCTCAATAAAGGAGATACAAAATCAGCCGTTGAAAACCTGAAAAAATTCGTGGAACTGGCCCCGGATTCACCTGAAGCCCCGGGCGTTAAAGAAGTGATCAAATCATTGGAATAATGATTAAGCCGTTTTCACAGCAGTCCCATGTGAGTCCGCGCCCTCACCTGAAACGGATGAAAACCAACACAAACGGTTTGCGCAGCATATAGGTCTCCCATGCCATGGGGTTATTCGATCTTGATAATTAAAAAGGTGACATCATCATCGAAATGGTCTGTATTTACAAATTCCTTTAATTCCCGGATCAAGTTTTCCTTGATGGATTCGGCGGGAAGATGTCTGTTGGATTTTATGCAATTCTGTAATCGATCGTAATAGAATTGTTCCTTTTTCGGGTTTTCAGCTTCAATGATGCCATCGGTATAAAGGATTACCAGGTCATTTTTTTCTATATTTACGTTTGCTATGGTTCGGGGTAAGCCGGGAAACAATCCCAATGGGGCTTCACCTTCCTTTAATTCAATGATTTGGTCTTCCCTGAAAAGGAAGGGAGGGTTATGACCGCAATTGAAGTATTTTAATTCTTTAGCTTCCAGGTTCACGCTGCAGGTAAAAGAAGTTACAAACTGGCTGGCATCCGTGGTTTCCGCAAGTAAGTTATCCAGGTGGTTAATGGTGGTTAGCATATCCTTGTCTTTTTTGACCCGGTACTTAAAATTGGCACTGAAAATAGACATTGGCAGCGAGGCCGGAATTCCGTGACCGGATATATCATTAATAGTAAAAATAGTTGTATTTTCGCTTAATGGGACGATATCGTAATAATCGCCCCCTACTTCCGAAGAAGGGATATTGAGACAGGCCACATCCATTCCCTTTAAAGCAATTTTTTTTTCATCCGGGAGGAATGATCGTTGAATGTTTTTGGCGATCTGCAATTCTTTTTCAATCCGTTCTCTTTCCAATACCTGTATATGCATTTCAAATTTTTCTATAGATATGCCGGCAAAAATAGCAATGCCCCGGATCAAATTCACAATTTCATCGGGTAATTTATTATTGGTTTTGATTTCCAGGTATCCCAACGTTTCATCTTTTACCCGCAGGGGAAAAACCGCCTGTTTCTCATCAATCGTGGTTTGATCTACTTCAGCTTCACGGTAAGGGGTTTTTTTATTGGGAATCAAATGGTATGTCCTGTCTTGAGATTTCACCATCACATTGATCTCTGAGGGATCAATAATTTCAGTGATAATATCTTTTAAGGTGATGAACACCTCGTCCAGGTCAAAGGAACAGGAGACGATTTTACCCAATTCGATCAACCGTTCTTTCTCTTTGGTTTCAGTCAGGACTTTTTTAAACAACATGGCGTTTTGAAGGGGGATGGAAATAAAACTGGCAATGGATTCCAATAGACTTTGATCGCGTTGATCAAATACGCCTTCCTTTTTATTTACCGCTTCCAGGACCCCCAGGAAATTACGATTCATTTGCACCGGGACAGCCAGGATTGAATTGGTGATAAAGTTGGTTTTTTTATCCGTAACAGCAGTGAAACGGGGGTCTGTCGAGCAGTCGTCTACGATCACACCTTCATTGTTTTCCGCTACCCAGCCCACAAGCCCTTCCCCTTTTTTCAGGACAATTTTTTTTAGTTCTTCTTGTTGTTCCCCGGTGGCACTTTCAAAATAAAGCTCTTCCTTTCTTGAATCGTAAAGAAACATGGAAGCTGCTTCACAACTGAGATAATCGCATATTTTGTCTGCCATCTTATCTAAAAGGGAATTCAGATCAAGCTCTGAATATAAGTCTATAAATTCTTTTTTAAATTGCAGCTCTTTATCCATAGATTCTCCTATAAATTAATGACCCGTATATTAAAAGAATACTATAAAATACAGGAGAGACAATGTCAAGGGTATTTTTACAGGAATTCTAATTTTGGCCTTAAGAGAAAGAAATTTTAAAGGGGCGGGCACTGCCAGGCGGGATTTCACTGTACCTTCCGGGATTTCCAGCATTTGCGAGATTTCAACCAGGCTAAACTCACGATAGTAATACAAAATCAATGGAATTCGCCATGTGTCTTTTAGTGCTGCCAGCGTGTTTCGAACTGCTGTCTCTTGCTGGTTTTTAAAGGTTTTCTCCTCCGGTCCCACCTCATTGGTTTCGACCTTTGCCATTTCCGCTTCCATATGTTCAGTTGAAGGATACCACTTGACTATCTTCAACCAGCGGGAAATGACGGTAAAATCATCCAACATGTCAATTACCTCTATTAGTCTCTACGCACCGGCGACAAATGGGTTCACAAAATTCCTATAGATATTTTGTTTTTATTTCTGATGGCAAAGAAAAAATCGAGGAAATTTAGTTTGTAATTTGTAATTTGAAATTTCCCGGACAAACCGGGTCCGTTTTTGGTTCCGGCTTGTCCGGGTAGTGCTTTTTTGCTTCGGTTTTAGTCGTGAAGGATTGCCCCCGGGGATCACATCCCGGGAGGAGGACCGGAAAGTGCCATTACCGCCGCCGGGTCTGCAAAGTACAGCTTGAGAAATGTCATTTTTAGCTTGTTTTTCTTGTCAACTTTCAGATTGTAAAAAGCAATGGCATCAACGTGAAGTACCAGGGCACCCGAGTATCGATCGTTGAAGTCTATTGATAGCCTTGCTGCTGCAGTTAATTTTTCGGTATCAATAGACATTTCATCTACGGTTAATGTCTCAAGTAAATTAAGATGTACAAACACCAGGAAATTCTTCCAGGTAATCAGATCAAATACCGGGTATTGAGGAACAGGGAGAAATTGGATGGAGATAAACTCCGGGGCCCAATATTCATCCATTAAATCGATGGTGGCGGCATCCTGTGCATACAGGTTGTAATCATTGTAATAATCTTCCATAAACTTTTCTACCTTATGATAGCTCACATGTCTCTTTGATGTTTCCGCGGGTAAAACCGTCATGGAAATAACCAGTACCATTAAAACCGTGAAAAAAATTTTTTTTCTCATTTTTATTTCTCCTTATATTTGTAGATTTTTGAAGCCCTGTTTACTTTTGAATGTCGAAAAATTGTTCCCGAAGGATGCTAATGTTTGATGAATCTCACATGATTTCAGTTGAAAATATATCATAAACAAAAAGCCATAAAATGTCAATAGATGTTTTAATTTTTCTTGACAGCAAAGGATATTTGTACTATTATTTAATTTCCTCGATAAAATTTCAACAGGTGAATCTATGTCTGTTACAGGGTGTGAATATACTATTTTTCATCTTCCTCGGATGGTCTACCAGGGACATCGCAATATAGATTTTTGATGATTCCCGGGAAAGAAGGTATATAAAATGGAACAACAAACTGGAAAATGCCCGGTTACAGGGTTATCGATTGTGCAAAAATCTCATTGGCGCGACATCCGGCTTTCAGATGATTTTGTAGTCAGTTACCGTATCATTGGCGATCGCATATTGCACGCGACACTTCAGGGCCATTTTGGTAAAGTGGATATAGATAAAGTGCGCAGCCTCCGGGACCTGGTATTAAAGGAATCTGTGGAGCCTGGAACAAAAATTGTCGAGATCAATGATTTAAAGAAAATTACCGGTGGTACCCGGTTCCCCGGCAGGAAGACCGGTATCGATTATTTTGAGCAGGATACCGATCGTTGTCTTGGATTTATTGCCTTTAATGCCTCCCGGAAAATGAGAATGCTTATCCGGGTGGCACGGAGAATTCGAAAGGCACCATACCCTTTTGAAATCAGGAATGATTATGAACATGCTGTTAAGCGTGCGGTGCAAGTGATTCAACATTATGACAGCCAGACTTATTTCGACCCTAAAAATTTTATCACCCGGAAGGAATGGAAATATGAAGCAGATGGCCTTTTCACCCAATGCCGGGTTTTAAAAAATAAGGTGTTGTATACCCTCCATAAAGGATACTTGCAAAAGCATCATGTGGAACCGGTTACGCAAATAGTGTCAAAAGTCTTAGAGACGGGATACTTTAAACATTCGGCCCCTTACCATATCGCCGATTTCTCCGGTGTAACCGGGGCTACATGGCCGGCCCGGGCGAGATTTTTGAAAGGGTTCAAATTACTTAAAGAAACCTTTGGTCCCCCAAAAGCTTCTATATTTATAAGCGACAGCAGGATTGTCAATATTTCCATGAAGCTGGCACGAAAAAAAATGGAAACACCCATGATATTTGCCAAAGATCTGGACGATGCCCTTTCTATCATTCGGAAGCTTGAGGACCCTTCGTATCAAGACCAGTCCCTTGCCCTTCCGGGAAGCCCCAAAAAAGAACCGGAATACCCCCATAAAAAATATGTTGATGAAATAATGGACTTTATTGCGTCTTTTACCTGGGATACACCGGAAAGGCGGTTGAAGGATATCGAAGATGACCACCCCTTTAAATCGGTATTTGATGCCATAAGCCTTATCAAATTGGACATCGATGAGCTGCTGATGGAGAGTAATAAGGCCCGGGAAGAAGCAGAGTTTGCCAACAAGGCCAAGTCTCAATTCCTGGCTAATATGTCCCATGAAATCCGTACTCCAATGAACGGGATCCTGGGTATGACCGACCTGTTACTGATGGGTCAATTGACGGAAGGGCAGCGGGATCAATTGATGGATATCAAATACTCAGGTCAGGCATTAATGGATATCATCAATGAGGTCCTTGATATTTCAAAGATAGAGGCCGGGAAAGTGGAGCTGGCTCATCAGTCATTTGGAATCAGCGATATGATTCCCCGGGTACTGCGTGTGCTGGCCGTCAAAGCCCATGAAAAAAAATTGGAACTGTTGTGTGATCTAGACCCTGATATACCGGAGAAACTTAAGGGTGACCCGGTAAGGATACGACAGGTATTACTAAACCTTGTAGGTAATGCCCTGAAATTTACCAACCAGGGTGAAGTACAGTTGAGTATCCGAAGAAAAAAAGAGACAGACCGGACGGTTAACCTGGAATTTTCTGTTTCCGATACCGGTATAGGGATTGCCCGGGACAAAATCCTTTCTCTTTTTGAAAAGTTTTCCCAGGTTGACAGTTCCACTACGCGGCAGCACAGTGGGACCGGTTTAGGGCTGGCCATTGCCCAGAACCTTGTCCGGTTGATGGGAGGAAATATTGAAGTTGAAAGCGCCGTTGGCAAAGGCAGCCGTTTCTTTTTTGAAATTTCCCTGGAAAAAGCGGCTGAAAACGACGCGCAACCTGCCGATAAAAAAGAAAAAGATTTTGATAGCAAGAGTTTGAAGACCCGACCTCAACCGGCAGGGGTTGTGAATAAAGAAAAAATTACCAAATTATCCGTTCTCCTGGTGGAAGACAACCTCATCAACCGCAAATTTATGGCACGGTTATTAAACGCACAGGGATGGGAGGTACTTCAGGCCGTAAACGGGAAAGAGGCAATTGAAAAATACCGTGAAAGCGATGTAGACGTCATATTAATGGATATACAAATGCCGGTAATGGATGGTTATGAAGCCGCGGTGAAAATCCGGGAATTGGAAGCAGAAACCGGGGGGCGTGTCCCGATTGTTGCGTTAACAGCCCATGCCCTGGAAAGCTATATGAAGAAATCTTATTCTTCCGGCATGGATGCTTATCTTACCAAACCCATTGACCCCGAAGAGATGTACCAGACTATCCATCGTCTAGTTGAACATTAGATGCGGATTCCTGTTGAAAAAAACAGCGTAACTATTCAGTTTTTGGAAAGACTTATCATGCAGTTCATGTCTCATTCGCCCGTACGGTGTCCTTTGGCCACCTCCCTGAGGCTCATTCGATCATGAACTGCACTTTACTTCCAAAAACTGAATAGTTACAAACAGCTTATTGACAAGAACCGACGAAAGTGGTACAATGCCATATCTTGGAGGAAGAATGAAAAAAGATATACATCCCAAATATTTGGAGTGTAATGTTAGCTGTGCGTGTGGCCATACCTTTAAGACCAAGGCCACCGTTTCTGAAATAGAGGTTGAAATCTGCTCTTCCTGCCATCCTTTTTATACAGGAAAGCAAAAGTACATCGATACGGAAGGTCGAATAGAAAAATTTAAGAAAAAGTATGGGTATAAAGAGCAGTGAAAAATTATTTTCTTATCTTGACGGCTTACATAAAAAATATACCGAGATTTCAGATAAGCTGTCAGATGCGGAAATAGTCAAAAACCAAAAAAAATTCAGGGAACTGTCTAAAGAATTATCCAACCTTAAACCTCTAAACGAAAAGTTTTTAGAGTTTAAAGACCTGATGGAACAGAAAAAGGATGCCAAAGAGCTATTGGAGTTTTCCGATGATGAGGAAATGAAAGAACTGGCTGAAGAAGAGTTAGACAAGTTAGACCAGGACATGGAGGAGTTGGAAAAAGAAATTAAAATCCGGATGGTATCGGATCATACTGAAGACAGCCGGAATGTATTTTTGGAGATTCGTGCCGGAGCCGGGGGAAATGAAGCTTCTTTATTTGCCTCTGATTTACTGCGCATGTATACCCGGATAGCCGAGCGAAAAGGGTGGAAAGCAGAAGTGATCTCGACTACTTATTCAGCCATTGGCGGCATCAAAGAAATTGTCGTTTATATCAGGGGCAGTAACGTAAACAAATACGTCAAATTTGAGAGTGGCGTTCACCGGGTGCAGCGGGTGCCTATCACTGAAGCCAGCGGACGGATCCATACTTCTACTGTTACTGTGGCAGTCATGCCGGAAGTGGATGATGTGGAAATCGGCATCAATGCTAAAGACTTACGCATCGATACATTTTGCGCCTCCGGGGCCGGTGGACAGCATGTCAACCGCACCGAATCCGCCATCCGCATTACCCACCTTCCCACAGGGATTGTCGTCTCCTGCCAGGACGAAAAATCCCAGCATAAAAACAAAGACAAAGCCATGAAAGTATTAAAATCCAGGCTGTATGAATATGAAAGGACTAAACGACATGATAGTATTGCCAGCAACCGAAAATCCCAGGTAGGTACCGGGGCCCGGTCCGAAAAGATCAGGACGTACAACTTTCCCCAGAATAGGGTTACAGACCACAGAATCACCGAACAGAATTTTAATATTGAAGTCATCCTCGATGGCAACCTGGAAGTACTGGTTCGCCTGCTGACGGAATTCCATACCCGGAAAGCACTGGAAGAAAAATTTCAAGAGATTATTTCTTAGTATATCGGATACAGTGCTTTATTCGGAACTGTTTTCCAATTCCTTAAAAAAATTCAAAGATAAAGATAAATCGCTGGACCTGCAAATTTTGATAGAATTCGCTTTTAACCTCACCCGGGAGCAGTTCTGGATAAAGAAAAATGAAGAAATAACTGATAAAACCGGGTTGAGAAAATTTTACCGGTACAGGAAGCGGCTGCTGCAAGACGAACCCATTGCCTATATATTGAAACAAAAGGAGTTTTACGGGGAGACCTTTTATATCAATAAAAATGTATTGATTCCCCGGCCGGAGACTGAAATCCTGGTGGAACATGCCATAGAAGGTATTAGTAAAAAACCGGCAAATATCCTGGATATTGGCTCCGGCAGCGGTGTGATTGCCATTCTCCTGGCAAAGTTGACCGGATCAACGGTTACAGCCATAGAAAAGAGCAAAAAAGCCTTATATGTACTAAAAAAAAATATTGCTGTGCATGGGGTGACAGAGAAGGTCACCCCTGTTTGCGGCGATCTTTTCCCTGCTGCCGCCAATGGATTTGACATGATTGTATCCAATCCGCCCTATGGGTCGGAAGCGGAGTGGCAAGATCTGGCCCCCAATGTCAAAGACCACGAACCCAAAGAAGCCGTGGTGGCAGGTGAAGATGGTCTACTGGTTATTAGTCGTATTGTAGATGGTGCGAAATACTGTTTAAAACCAGGTGGAAAACTGCTGATAGAGATCGGTTATAAGCAAGAAGCACCGGTCAGGAAGATATTGGAATCATCGAAATTTACACAGATTGAATTCTTTAAAGATTACAGTAGTATACCTCGAGTAGTTTTGGCGCAGTTAGCAGATTAAACTAATAAAAAGTTTTTGTGGGGGTCCAGGGGGCGGTTTTTTCAAAAAGAGCCCCCTGGCCGCCGGAGGCAGCGTTAGTTATGAAAATATTATTGGTTAATCCTTATATTTATGATTTTACGGCCTATGATTTGTGGCTGCGGCCGTTGGGGCTGCTTTACATTGCTGCTGTTTTAAAAAAATACACCGACTGTGAACTTTACTGGTTAGATTCATTAGACCGTTTTCAAGAAGGAGCTTATTCTCCCGGTGATCCGGCAATGAAACGGTCTAAAGCCAATGGAAGAGGCAAATATCACCGGGAAATTGTTGAAAAACCACCTCTTTTTGAAAAAACTCCTCGTCCTTATGCACGGTATGGTATTCCCTTA
>Ga0210084_1000073_pt1 | contig 13614 bp, 13 predicted proteins | sample China_Galinas_Co_3_FD_184863 | JGI IMG/M metagenome (GOLD analysis project Ga0210084, IMG submission 184863) | Wetland microbial communities from San Francisco Bay, California, USA, that impact long-term carbon sequestration -... | ecosystem: Environmental > Aquatic > Marine > Wetlands ... | reverse complement strand
GACGGGGCGGCTCAGTGCCGGATCGGGGGGACGCTGTTCGTCGGCTAGGGATGCTCGCGGCATAGGAGGCAAAGCCGAAGCACGGAGGGCGCTCTCGGGGCGTCCCCCGTCGGCTCGGAAGTTCGACCGTGCCGAGAGCAACCGCAAGCCCTCTCGACCTTCATGGGCCACGCGAACATCAGGATCACCTTCGACCTCTACGGCCACCTGTTCCCCTGCAGCGAGGCCGAGGCGGCAGGGCTGCTCGACTGCTACATGCAGGCGCAGCTCGAGGCGGCCGCCGTGGCCGCTCAGGACGTCGGATCGGAGCCGACTGGCGCATCTACTGGCGCACGAGTAGCTGGTCGGGCCCAAGAGGCGCATGTCTAAGCCATGAGGCCCGCGATGCGCTCAGACGTACTTCATCTAGCGCCACCCCACCATGGGGCCGGGGGTCGTTGCCGGCGCCCGCGCCGCTAGCGTTCGCGGCGATGGGCTCGGAGTCACCTGTACCGACGACGCTGCGGATCGCCGCCGAGGCCCCGGCGACGGTCGGCGACACGCCGCTGGTCAGGCTGCGGGGAGTGGGGGAGGGGCTCGGGGCCGAGCTGGTCGGCAAGCTCGAGTGGTTCAACCCCGGCGGCTCCGTCAAGGACCGGATCGGGGTCGCGATGATCGATGCCGCCGAGTCCGAGGGCCGGATCGAGCCCGGCCGGTCGGTGATCGTCGAGCCGACCAGCGGCAACACCGGCATCGCGCTGGCGATGGTCTGCGCCGCGCGGGGTTATCGCTGCGTGCTGACGCTGCCGGAGGGGATGAGCCGGGAGCGCTCGGCGCTGTTGCGCAGCTACGGCGCCGTGGTCCGGGAGACGCCGTCGATGGGTGGCATGGACGAGTCGGTCGCGCTCGCCCGCGAGATCGCCTCAGAGCACGAGGAGGCCTTCATGCCGATGCAGTTCGAGAACCCGGCGAACCCCGAGGTGCACATGCGGACTACGGCCGAGGAGATCTGGCGCGACACCGGCGGTGAGGTCGACGCGGTGGTCGCCGGGATCGGCACCGGCGGCACCATCACCGGGATCGGCCGGGCTCTGAAGCCGCGGCGGCCCGAGTTGCAGATGGTCGGGGTGGAGCCGGCTGCCTCGCCGGTGATCTCCGGTGGCGATCCCGGCCCCCACAAGCTTCAGGGCATCGGGGCCGGCTTCGTCCCCAGTGTGCTCGACCTCGACGTCGTCGACGAGATCGTCCAGGTCGAGGACGAGTCGGCCCTCGCCACGGCGAGCCTCGCCGCGACCCGCGATGGATTGCTGATCGGGATCTCGGCGGGAGCGGCGCTCCATGCGGCGATCGAGCTTGCCGCGAGGCCCGCGATGCAGGGGAAGAGGATCGTGGTGATCCTCTGCGACAGCGGCGAGCGGTATATGTCGCTGCCGTTCTTCGGCGCCTGACCCCCGGCCCCGAGGGGACACGCTTCGAGCCCCGCGTCCGGGCCACTTATCCTGGTGGAATGCTTGGACTGAGCACCTTCGCCCGCGTGCTCCGCGAGGTCCGCGACGACGTCGGCGCCGCCCGGGATCGCGACCCTGCGGCGCGCACCGCGGGGTCGGTGGAGATTCTCGCGACCTGGGCTGGGGTACAGGCGATCCTCGCGCATCGTGTGGCCCACGCCCTGCACGAGTCGGGGGTCCCGGTCGTTCCCCGGATGCTCGCCCACACGTCGCGACTGCTGACCGGCGTCGAGATCCATCCCGCGGCCCGGATCGGCAACGACTTCTTCATCGACCACGGATCGGGAGTCGTGATCGGCGAGACCGTGGAGATCGGCCGCTGCGTGACGGTCTATCAGGGGGTCACCCTAGGGGGCACGGGCTTTGCTCGGGGCAAGCGGCACCCGACGGTCGAGGACAACGTGACGATCGGCTCCGGCGCCAAGCTCCTCGGGCCGATCACGGTCGGGCACGGCGCCAAGGTCGGCGCGAACACCGTCGTGATCGGCGATGTGCCGTCGAACTCGACGGTCGTCGGCAATCCGGGCCACACGGTCCGGGTCGAGGGGCGGAAGGTTGAGGGCCCCGACAGCGATTGGATCCATCTGCCAGACCCGGTCGCCGATTCAGTGCGGAAGCTGAGCGAGCGCCTCGGCGCGGTCGAGGCGCGACTCGAGGCGCTCGATGGGGAGCGCAGCAGCGCCCGCGTCCAGGAGCTTCGCCCGCGCCGCGGGCCGAGCACCGCCGGCGGGTAGGGCGGCTCGCCCTCCGGGCCTGAGGCTAAGCTCGGCGTCTGTGGCAGAGCCGGTAACCCCAGATGCCCAACGGTCCCCCGACGAGGGGCTCGGCGCACCGACCAGCGTCGGCTCCAGTCGGGTGGAGCAGCTTCTCGCTGACCTGAACCAGGCACAGCGCCGCGCGGTCGAGCACGGCGAGGGGCCGCTGCTGGTGCTCGCCGGAGCCGGCTCGGGCAAGACCCGCGTGCTGACCAGACGAATCGGCTTCCTGCTGGCGACCGGGATGGCGCGGCCGGGAGAGATACTCGCGATCACCTTCACCAACAAGGCGGCGGACGAGATGCGGGGCCGGGTCGAGGAGCTGACCGGAGCCGCGGCGCGGCTGATGTGGGTGATGACCTTCCACTCGGCCTGCGCGCGGATCCTTCGCCAGCACGCCGATCGACTCGGCTACAAGCGCGGCTTCTCGATCTTCGACGAGGCCGATTCCGTACGAATGGTGAAGCGCTGCCTCGGGGAGCTGGACATCGACCCGAAGCGATTCCCGCCGCGAACGGTCAAGGGCCAGATCTCACTCGCGAAGAACCGTCTCACCGACGCGGAGAGCTACCGCGAGGAGCAGGGCAGCTTCTTTGAGGAGACGGTCGCCGACGTCTACACGCTCTATGAGAAGCGGATGCACGAGAACAACGCGATGGACTTCGACGACCTGCTCGTCCGCACCGTCAACCTCTTCGAGCTCTGCCCCGATCTCCGGGAGCGCTACGCCCGTAACTTCCGCCACGTCCTCGTCGATGAGTACCAGGACACGAACCGGGTGCAGTACCGGCTGTTGCAGCTGCTCAGCGGCGAGCACGGCAACCTGTTCGTCGTCGGGGACGACAGCCAGTCGATCTACGGCTTCCGAGCGGCTGACATTCGTAACATCCTCGACTTCCAGGGGGACTTCGACGCGACCAGCGTCAGGCTCGAGCAGAACTACCGCTCGACGCAGACGATCCTCGACGCCTCCAACGCCGTGATCTCGAACAATCGGGATCGCCTCGAGAAGGACCTCTGGACGGACGCCGGCGCCGGCGATCCGGTGACGATCGCCGAGCTTCAGGACGAGCACGAGGAGGCGCGCTGGGTCGCGGGGGAGATCGATCGGCTCGCCGACGAGGCCGGGATCGCGAGAACCGACGTCGCGGTCTTCTACCGCACCAATGCGCAGAGCCGGGTGCTCGAGGACACGCTGGTGCGCTTCGATGTCCCCTACCAGGTGATCGGCGGCACCAAGTTCTACGAGCGGGCGGAGATCAAGGACGCTATGGCCTACCTGACCTTGCTCGTGAACCCCCAGGACACGGTGTCGCTGGCCAGGGTGATCAACTCGCCGCGACGCGGGATCGGCAAGACGTCGGAGGGGCGCCTCTTGGGCCATGCGAATACGCTCGGCCTGGCGCCGATCGAGCTGCTCGCCGACCCCCAGCGCGTCCCCGGGCTGGGTGCGGCCGCCGTCAAGGCGATGACGCGCTTCGAGGAGCTGATCGCAGGCCTCGCCGAACGTGCCGCGGGCGGCGGCAGCGTCGCCGAGCTACTCGAGGCCACCCTCGGGGAGTCCGGCTACATCGAGGCGCTCGAGGCCGAGCGAACGATCGAGGCGGAGGGGCGGATCGAAAACCTCCAGGAGTTGGTCGGGGTTGCCGCCGAGTTCGACGTCAATCGCACCGTCGAGGGCGACAGCGAGCTGGCGCCACTCGAGGAGTTCCTCGAGCAGATCTCGTTGTTCACCGCACAGGACGACCTGCGCGAGGACGAGGAGCTCGTGACCCTGATGACCCTCCACAACGCCAAGGGGCTCGAGTACAGGGCCGTCTTCATCATCGGCTGCGAGGACGGCGTCTTCCCGCACTCGCGCTCGATCGACGAGGGGACCCTCGAGGAGGAGCGGCGGCTCGCGTACGTCGGGATCACGCGGGCGCGTGAGCGGCTCGCGCTCAGCCATGCGCGGCGACGCTCGATCTTCGGGGCGACCGGCAGCGGCATCCCTTCCCGATTCCTCGGCGAGATTCCGGATCGGCTGGTCGAGCGCCACTCGACCGTCGGTCCGACCACGGGCTGGGGGCTGGGGGCCGGCGGCGGCTCGAGCTTCGCCGGCCCGGGCGCCGGTGGCCAGGAGCCAACGCTCGAGCTGGCCGTCGGCGACGACGTCGTCCACGCCTCGTTCGGCGAGGGTGTGGTGACCGCGGTCGAGCCGGGCAACGTAGTCGTGGTCCGCTTCGGCGGTGAGGGCGAGCGCAAGCTGATGGCCGACTACGCCCCGATCCAGAGAGCCTCCTAAGCCGTTGACCGCCGAGATCATCGACGGCAGGGCAGTGGCGCAGGACGTTCGGGGGCGGGTCGCCGCGGCCGTGGCGGCGCGGGTCGCGGAGGGTGGCCGTCCCCCGGGGCTGGCCACGGTGCTCGTCGGTGACGACCCCGCATCGCACGTCTACGTGGCGAACAAGCGCAAGGCCTGCAAGGAGGTCGGGATCCGCTCCCTCCATCACGAGCTCGGCGCCGACGTGGCGCGCGAGGAGCTGGTCACCCTGGTCGGCGAGCTCGATCGCGACCCCAGCGTGGACGGGATCCTCGTGCAGCTACCGCTCCCCGCCGGGCACGACAGCGACCAGCTCCTGGGCCAGATCTCCCCGCGAAAGGACGTCGACGGACTGACGCCGATGAACGCCGGGCTGCTGGCCCAGGGCAAGATCGGCGTCGCCGAGGCGCTCGAGCTCGAAAGTCCGGACCCCCCCGCTGGGCTGGTCGCGTGCACGCCGAGCGGCGTGATGGAGCTGCTGCGGGTCAGCGGCGCGCAGCTGGAGGGGAGCGAGGCGGTGATCGTCGGCCGCTCGACCCTGGTCGGCAGACCGCTTGCGAGCCTGTTGCTCGCCGCCAACGCGACGGTGACCGTCTGCCACTCCCGAACCGCCGACATCGCGGCGACCTGCGCCCGGGCCGACGTGCTGATCGCCGCGGTCGGCGTTCCGGAGCTGGTCCGCGGCGAGTGGGTGAAGCCCGGCGCAACCGTGATCGACGTCGGCATCAACCGGACCGAGGCCGGCCTGGTCGGCGACGTCGAGTTCGACTCGGCCGCCGCCCGGGCGGCGGCGATCACCCCGGTTCCCGGCGGCGTCGGGCCGATGACGATCGCGATGCTGCTCGCGAACGCACTGCGGGCGGCCCGTGCAAATCGGTCCGACTGAGGCTCGCTATACGCTGCGCCGAGAATCCCAGTGAGGCAACGGGGTCGATCTCGGCAATCTAGGAGGAAAGCGATGGACGTAGACGCAGTTGGACGCGGGGAGAGGATCGCGGCTGGTTCCGCCATCGCCCTGTTCCTGATCATGTTCATCTTCGACTGGTTCGGGTTCGGCGGCACGATCGACACCGGAATCGGCTCGGTCGAGATCGGCGGCGGCTTCAACGCTTGGCAGTCGTTCGATTTCATCGACATCGTCCTGATGCTCGCGATCGTCGCCGCGGTCGCCGTCGCCGCGATGTCGGCGTACGGGACCAGCGCCAACCTGCCGGTCGCAGGCAGCGCGATCGTCGCCGGCCTCAGCGCCCTCGGGACCGTCCTGATCCTCTATCGGATCATCGACCCGCCGTCCGGGGCCGACCGCGAGATCGGCGTCTTCCTCGGGCTGATCGCATCGGCGGCGATGACCTACGGCGCCTGGGAGGCGATGCAGGAAGAGGGCGCCTACCTGGCCGAGTAGGCGCCGCCTGGGGGCGGACCCCGGTGAGCGGGCGATCTGAGGGTCGTCCGCGGGTCTCAGCGCCGCCGCTCCTAGAATGCGGCCGGTGATCGATCGGGAACAGGTGCTGCACGTCGCAAGGCTCGCCCGGCTGCACCTCGACGAGCCGGAGGTCGAGCGAATGGCCGTCGAACTCTCGGGGGTGCTGGAGCACGTCGATCGGATCGCCGGGCTCGAGCTCGACCAGGTGTCGCCGACGTCCCACGTAGTCGAGCTCGAGAACGTGCTCCGCGACGATCTTCCGGCGCCGAGCCTGCCCGTGGCCGAGGCCCTGGCCAACGCTCCCGACCCCGACCGGGACTCGTTCCGGGTTCCCTCACCACAGGCGTGAGCGCGGCGATCGACCTCAGCGTTCTGGAGGCGGCTGCCGCGGTCCGCGACGGGGCCGTCGAGGCAGACGAGTACGCGGCCGCCTGGCGGGCGGAGGCGGCCGGCGACGAGCTTGGGGCATACCTCTGGCGCAGCGATGGGGCGGACGGGGCCCGGGCCGATTCGGGCGGCGAGCTGGCCGGCGTGCCGGTCGCGGTAAAGGACATCTTCTGCGTCGAGGGGATGCCGACCACCGCGGGTTCACGGATCCTCGACGGATACCTGCCGCCGTATACGGCGACGGCGGTCGAGCGGCTGCACGACGCCGGCGCCGGGGTCCTCGGCAAGACGAACATGGATGAGTTCGCGATGGGGTCTTCGAACGAGAACTCCGGCTTCGCGCCGGTGCTCAATCCCTGGGACCCCGAGCGCGTGCCGGGGGGATCGTCCGGTGGCTCCGCGGCAGCGGTTGCGGGCGGCCTCGCCCCCTGCGCGATCGGAACCGATACGGGCGGCTCGATCCGCCAGCCCGCCGCCCTCTGCGGCATCGTCGGGCTGAAGCCGACCTACGGGGCGATCTCGCGCTACGGGATGATCGCCTTCGCCTCGTCGCTCGATCAGTGTGGGCCGCTGACCCGGACGGTCGCCGATGCCGCCCTCCTGCTCGAGGTGATGCAGGGCGCCGACCCGCGTGACTCGACCTCGACCGGCATCCCGGGCGGCGTTGGGCTGCCGGGGGCGGAGCGTCTCGACGGCCTGCGCCTCGGTGTCCCGAGGGAGCTGGCGGGGGAGGCCGAGGGGATCGAGCCTGGGGTCCGTGAGGTCTTCGAGCGCACGCTCGCGACCTGCGAGGAGTTGGGCGCCGAGGTCGCGGAGACCGCCCTCCCGCACGCCGAGTACGGCATCAGCGCCTACTACGTCCTCGCTCCGGCTGAGGCATCGGCGAACCTGGCCCGCTACGACGGTGTCCGCTTCGGGCTCCGCGAGGACTCATCGGACCTGACCGAGATGTACGAGCACACCCGCGCAGCCGGCTTCGGGGCCGAGGTCAAGCGGCGCATCATGCTCGGCACCTACGCGCTCTCCTCCGGTTACTACGACGCCTACTACGGCCAGGCGCAGCGGGTGCGGACGCTGATCGCCGAGGACTTCCGCAGCGCCTTCGACGAGTTCGACCTGCTGCTGACGCCAACTTCACCGACGGTCGCCTTCAAGCTCGGCTCCCGGGCCTCCGATCCGCTGGCGATGTACATGTCGGACTACTGCACGGTCCCGATGTCGCTGGCCGGGCTCCCGGCGATCTCGATTCCAGCCGGCATGGCAAGGCCCGCGGACGGCGGGCCCGAGCTGCCGGTGGGACTGCAGATCGCCGGGCCCGCCTACAGCGAGTCGCGGCTATTGGACGCCGCTCATGCGCTCGAATCCGCGATCGGCTTCGACGGGGCGCCGGGCCGAGATCGGACGACGGTCGGATGAGCGAGGGGGCGAGCGGCTGGGAGTCGGTGATCGGGCTCGAGATCCACGTGCAGCTGCAGACCGCGACGAAGATGTTCTGCGGCTGCGAGCTCGAGTTCGGCGCCGATCCGAACGTCCACACCTGCCCGGTCTGCCTCGGCCACCCGGGAACGCTCCCGGTTCCGAACCGCAAGGCGGTCGACTACGCGATCCAGGTGGCGCTCGCGCTCGGCTGCCGGGTGGCGCCGCGGTCGATCTTCCACCGCAAGAACTACTTCTACCCGGATCTCCCGAAGGGCTACCAGATCAGCCAGTACGACATCCCGCTGGGCTCGGGCGGGTCGCTGGCCGACGTTCGCATCCACCGGGTCCATCTCGAGGAGGACGCGGCAAAGCTCAGCCACGTCGGCGACACCGGTCGAATCCACGGCTCCGGAGCGTCGCTCGTCGACTTCAACCGCGGCGGCACGCCGCTGGTCGAGATCGTCACCGAGCCGGACATCCGCAGCGGCGCCGAGGCGCGCGAATGGCTTCAGCTCCTGCGGACGACGCTGCGCCAGCTCGGCGTCTCCGACGTCAACATGGAGGAGGGCAGCCTGCGCTGCGACGCGAACATCTCCGTGCGCCGCCCCGGAACCGAGCCGCTCGGGACCAAGACCGAGCTCAAGAACATGAACAGCTTCCGGTTCATCGAGCGCGGAATCGCCGCCGAGGTCAAGCGGCAGGTCGGGTTGCTCGAGGGGGGCGGCGAGGTCATGCAGGAGACCCTGCACTTCGACCCTGCGACCGGGTCGCTGACCTCGTTGCGCTCGAAGGAGTACGCGCACGACTACCGCTACTTTCCCGAGCCCGACCTCGTGCCGCTGGCACCGTCGCAGGCGCAGATCGAGGAGGCCCGCGAGCGGCTGCCCGAGCTGCCGGGGGCGAGGCGCGACCGCTACGCGAGCGAGCTCGGGCTGGCGCCGGACGATGCCGCCCAGCTCGCCTTCGACGCGGAGCTGGGGGCCTTCTTCGAGCGCGCGGCCGAGCTCGCCGTCGACGCCGACAACAGGGCCGTGGCCGGGTGGGTCACGGGCGAGCTCGTCAGGGTCTCTCGCGAGGCGGGCCTCGAGCACCCCGCCGCGACCAGCGCCGGCCCCGAGGCCGTCGCCGGCCTCGCCGATCTGGTCGCGACGAAGATGATCAATCGAAAGACCGGCCGCGAGGTCCTCGGCCGCCTGGTGGTGGAGGGTGGAGACCCGGCGGCGATCGTCGAGGCCGAGGGCCTCGGCGCGGTCTCGGCCGATGACGGGATGCTCGAGGCCGCGGTCGAGCGGGCGATCGCCGGGGACCCCGGCGCCGCCGAGAAGGTTCGCGCCGGCGAGATGAAGGCGATCGGGGCGCTCGTCGGTGCAGTGATGCGCGAGACGCAGGGCCGCGCCGACGGTGGCGAGGTCAACCGCCTGATCCGTGAGCAGCTCGGCGTCTGAGCGGGATGGCGTCCGTCCGGGATCTTTGTAACACGGTGTTACAAAGTCGGTAGGATTCCCGCATGGCACACAGCGTCGTCATCGCCGGAGGCGGGTTCGCCGGACTGCAGGCCGCGCGGACGCTGGAGCGGCTGCTGCCGCTTCAGTCGGCGCGACTGCTGCTCGTCAACGACGTCAACTTCCTGCTCTACACGCCGCTGCTACCGGAGGCAGCGGCGGGGACGCTCGAGCCACGCCACGTGGTCACCCCGCTGCGCGACGTCCTCAGGCGCACCTACCTGCGGCTGGGGGCGATCTCATCGCACGACCCGGCGACGCGGACGGTGACCCTCTCCGGGCACGAGGGCGACGAGGAGGTGCTTCGCTACGACAAGCTGCTGCTCGCAACCGGCTCGGTCAGCCGGTCGCTGCCGATCGAGGGCCTGGGCGAGCACGCGATCGGCTTCAAGAGCCTCGCCGACGCGATCTGGCTGCGCAACCACGTAATCGAGACGCTTGAGGCGGCGAACGCGACCGAGGACCCGGCCGGCCGCCAGGAGCTGCTGACCTACGTCTTCATCGGCGGCGGCTACAGCGGCTTGGAGGCCCTCGCCGAGCTCCAGGACTTCGCCGCCGACGCGATTCAGTCCTATCCCCGCGCCCGGCTCACCGGCATCCGCTTCCTCTTGATCGAGGCCACCGATCGGATCCTTCCCGAGATCCCGCGCAAGCTCGCCGACTACACGACTCGGGAGCTGCGGGGGCGCGGGATCGAGATCCGTCTCGGCACGGCTCTCGAGTCGGTCTCGGCGGACGCCGTCGCCCTCTCGACCGGGGAGCGGATCGGCACCAGGACGGTCGTCTGGACCGCCGGTGTCATCGCCCACCCGAGCCTGCGCTCGATGGGCGTCCAGCTCGACGAGCGCGGCAGGGTCGCCGTCGACGACTACCTGCGGGTCCCTGGCCTCGACGGCGTCTACGCCGCGGGCGACTGCGCCGCGGTGCCGGACCCGGCCGGCGGCCTGTGCCCGCCCACGGCGCAGCATGCGATTCGCCAGGGCCGGGTGGCCGCCCACAACATGGCCGCCGCGCTCGGGGTCGGGAAGGAACGACGGTTCCGCTACCGGAGTCGTGGCGCCTTCGTCAATCTCGGCCGGCACAAGGCGGTCGCCAGCGGCCCCGGCCTGACGCTCTCCGGGTTCCCGGCCTGGTGGGCCGCCAGGACCTATCACCTCTCGCAGATGCCCGGCACCTCTCGCAAGCTGCACGCCGTCGCCGATTGGACCGTCGGCCTACCGTTCGGTCGCGACACGGCCGAGGTCGGCTCGATCGGCCACCCGCACCCGCTTCGCGCCGAGGTCTACGAGCGCGGCGGAACCCACCGCCCGGTCTGAGACCGGAGGGGCCGCCCCCGGGCTGCAAGGATCTGGGCCGTGGAGTACCTGATCATCGCCTTCAGCTTCGCGATCCCGACCGCGGTGATCGGCAAGCGCAAGGGATCGAGCTTCTTGATCTGGCTGCTGATCGGCTTCTTCACGCTCGCGATCGGCCTGGTCGCGGCGATCCTCTACCGCCGGGAGCAGAGCGAGCCTGAGCGGCGCTGCCCGAGATGCGGCAAGGTCCAGAAGCTCTACGTCCAGGTCTGCAACCGTTGCGGCGAGGACCTCTACCTCCCTGAGCCCGACGAGGTACGGCCGGGCCCCGACCAGAGATGATGCAGGCGGGCGATCACCGCCGGGCCGGCCGAAAACGGCTGGTAAACTCGGCCGCCGAACGCGGGAGGGCCTGGACACGCTCAGGCAGGCCCGCGATCTCCCTGTCCCCTGAACCCCCCGACCAGCGTCCCGGAGGTTGAACTGATGCGCGCCGCCGATGCCCTTTGCGAGGCCCTCAAGGCCGAAGGGGTCGAACATGTCTTTGGGATCCCCGGCGGTGCCAGCCTGCCACTCTACGACGCCCTCTACGACGCTGATTTCGAGCACGTGCAGGTCCGGCACGAGCAGGGCGGCGGGCACGCTGCAGAGGGCTACGCCAAGGCCTCCGGCAGGGTCGGGGTCGCCTTCGCGACCTCGGGGCCGGGCGCGACCAACCTGGTCACGGCGATCGCGGACGCCGTGATGGACTCGGTCCCGACCGTGTTCATCACCGGTCAGGTTCGCACCGAGCTGATCGGCACCGACGGCTTCCAGGAGGCCGATGTGACCGGGATCACGATGCCGGTCGTCAAGCACTCCTTCCTCGTCACCGATCCGGCCCAGATCCCCGAGTACGTGCATCACGCTTTTCACATCGCTTCGAGCGGACGGCCAGGACCCGTGCTGATCGACATTCCGCAGGATCTCTCGCGGGCCGAGATCGAGTACGAGCCGATCACCGGCAAGCCGAAGCTGCCCGGCTACCAGCCGACCACCGAGGGCAACATCAAGCAGATCAGGATCGCGGCGAAGGCGATGGCCAATGCCCGCAGGCCCGTGATCTACGCGGGCGGCGGGGTGATCAACGCCGGAGCCTCCGAGGAGCTGCGCGAGCTCGCCCGATCCGACGACTTCCCGGTCACCTGCACGTTGATGGGGCTCGGCGCATTTCCGGCCCCCGACGAGCAATGGCTCGGGATGCTCGGGATGCACGGCACGCGGGCCGCCAACTACGCGATGGACGAGGCCGACCTGATCATCGCCGTCGGGGCCCGCTTCGATGACCGAATCACCGGCAAGTTGAGCGAGTTCGCACCCCGCGCCAAGTTCATCCACATCGACGTCGACCCGGCCGAGATCAGCAAGAACGTCGCCGCCCACATCCCGATCGTCGGTAGCGCTCACGACGTGTTGCCGAAGCTGACCGGCGAGTACCGAGCGCTGCAGGCCGATCCGGCGCGGCTCGCGGATTGGTGGCAGCAGATCAGGGACTGGCAGGAGAAGTACCCGTTGAGCTACGAGGACTCGGAGGACTCGGAGATCAAGCCGCAGTTCATGGTCGAGGAGCTCTACCGCGCGACCGGCGGCGACGCGATCATCACCTCCGATGTCGGCCAGCATCAGATGTGGGCCGCGCAGTACTACCACTTCCCTGAGCCACGGCGGTGGATCAACTCAGGTGGCCTCGGCACGATGGGCTTCGGCCTGCCTGCTGCGATCGGTGCCAAGGTTGCGATGCCCGATCAGCAGGTCGTCTGCCTGGCGGGCGACGGCAGCCTGATCATGGTCTGCCAGGAGATGGCGACGGCCGCTGCCCATGACCTCGACGTCAAGGTGATGCTGATGAACAACGGGCATTTCGGGATGGTCCGGCAGTGGCAGGAGCTGTTCTGGGATGAGCGCTACAAGTCGGTCGAGATGGGGCCGAGCCCGGATTGGGTCAAGCTCGCGGAGGCGTTCGGCTGGACGGCCGCCGCGTGCGACGACAAGCACGCGCTGCCGGAGGCGATGAGGAGCGTGCTCGAGACGCCGGGGCCGGCGCTGCTCGACGTCCGCGTCTCGCAGACGGAGAACTGCTACCCGATGATCCCGGCCGGAGCTGCGGCGCGGGACATGGTCGGCTAGGCAAGGGGAGCTGAGGTGGCGGAGCCGCAGACATCCGAGCTCAATCTCGATGACCTCGAGGTTTCCAGTGGACTGACCGGCCGCAAGCACCTGCTCTCGCTGATGGTCGAGAACCGGCCCGGCGTGCTGGCGCGTATCGCGCTGCTGTTCTCGCGGCGCGGGTTCAACATCGACACGCTGGCCGTCGGGCCGACCGAGGATCCCGATATCTCACGGATCACGCTGACCGTCGACGGTGCGGTCCATCCGATCGACCAGGTGACCAAGCAGCTTCACAAGCTCGTCAACGTGATCAAGATCCGCGACATGGAGCCGGAGGCGACAGTGTCACGGGAGATGGCCCTGTTCAAGGTCAGCGCCTCGATCGAGAACCGGGCCGAGATCATGGAGTTCAGCCAGATCTTCAGGGCGCAGATTGTCGACGTTTCGCGACGGACGATGACGATCGAGGTCACCGGCACCGATGACAAGATCGACGCCTTCGAGCGCATGGTCCGGCCCCATGGGCTGGTCGAGATGGCGCGGACCGGCGAGGTCGCGATCGCCCGCTCGCGCCCAGAGAGCTGACCACCGCCCTCGAGACCGACGAGCTGCTCGACTCGCTCGAACGGCTTGCCGGTGGCGCCGTGGACGGGCCCCGGCGGCTGATCAGCGTCACGCGGCCGGTCGGCGTCGAGGACCCGGTTGCGACCGCGTTCGCCACGCGGCGCGCCGACGATCGCTGGTTCTGCTGGGAGGAGCCCGGGCGTGACTTCGCAGTGGCCGGAGTCGGCTCGGTCCGGGAGGTCGTCTCCCGCGGCCGGGACCGCGTCGCGGACCTGATCGCCGACACCACCGCCTTCGCCGCGTTGAGGCGGGCGGACGAGCCCGGCGAGATG
>Ga0210084_1000072_pt1 | contig 13615 bp, 7 predicted proteins | sample China_Galinas_Co_3_FD_184863 | JGI IMG/M metagenome (GOLD analysis project Ga0210084, IMG submission 184863) | Wetland microbial communities from San Francisco Bay, California, USA, that impact long-term carbon sequestration -... | ecosystem: Environmental > Aquatic > Marine > Wetlands ... | reverse complement strand
AATAAAAGTAAGGAAAAAATCCCGGCAAAAATCCACCAGCCATATATCATTTTCCTTGATCTCATAATAAAAAGGTATCACCCCGTCGTTTTTGTAAAAGGTGATATTGAACAACCGTTCCAGGATGGCGGTTTTACCCATTTTACGCCGGGCCAGGATGGCAGTACTCTGGGATTTTTCATCCTTTATATCGTTAATCCATTCCAGGAAATAATCCAGTTCTTTTTTTCTGCCGGTGAACAATTCGGGTTTGCCGATTCTTTCTTTTAATGCGTAATCCATATTTTTTATATACCATAAATAGAAGGAAATATCAAACAGCCCCGCTGAAAAAAATCCCTGGAAAACAAATACTTACCTGACCCCGGAATTTTAGTCAAATCACTTTGTTGCCTTTTTTTTCGGCTTCCTTTTCGGCTTCTTTTTTTGCTTGCTCTTTATAAGACGCATATATTGACTTGTATATTCGTGTGAATGCTCTTTGTCTTGACGAAATACATATTTCCCGGCCCCCCGGATTTCATCTACCGCTTCTTTCAAATGGGTATAGGCTTGATCGCGAATTCTTTTGAATTCACTGCGTTTGTCTGTATCACGGGTCATTGCAGCCAGGAGCTTGGCCATTTTCCTGGAAGTATGATCCGCTTTGTCAAGAAGGGAAAAGTCGAAATTAATAACCTCCAGTAACCGGGTGTTGTCTCTTCCCAATACACTCAAATTGTTTAAGTCCTGGATCATCCCCGCATAAGGTCCTATTTGCGAAATCTCCTTGAGTGCCGCCATCAGATTGGGATATTTGCGAAAGGCATAACGAAAGTCATCCAACAACCTTTTTCTTAAATCGTAACCGGCGGGAGATTGTTTATCCCACTCCAGGGCGCTTTTATTCCTGTTTTTCCATTCTTTCTGCCATTTTTTTTCGGCTTCAATTAACGCACTGAGGCGTTGAGGCAGGTCTTCTATCAGTTCTGGGGCTACCCCGGCGGCAACCAACTCGTCCTTATCCTGCAGTGCCCGATGAGAAAGGGTATCCACTTCCTCGATGTAAACCGGCACCGGGATGTGGTGTGGCTTTTTGATCCGGCTGTCCTCGATGGCGCTGATGACTTCCAGCTTTTTCTTATAATGTCCCCGGTTTCCCATGGTACAACTCCATATTAAATATATTTTAAAAATCGTTTCAAAAGGCAATTTTTACTTTTATGTCTATTGTCCCTATATTGCCTGGAATAAAAAAAGATTTTATAACTTAAGGACATTAATGTCAACCGCCTGTTTTTTCCCACTATGACGGCGGAATATGTCGGTGGAAATGTACAGTTTAAGGGTGGAAATTTACAGTTGGTGGGTGGAAATTTTTATTTAGATGGCGGAGATGTACAGCTTAAGGATGGAAATTTACAGTTGGTGGGCGGAAAAGTATAGTATGAAATTTTTCTGTCAATCCACTGCCCCATAACACCGTTCCTATGTCTTATGGCATTCCGGTGGGCTGTGAAGATGATCCACGAAACACACGAAAAACACGAATAAAAAAATCTGTGTAATCTGTGGTTTCTATTTTTCATACGTCTACGGATGAAGTTCGCATCATTGTACTTTTCTGTGTCTATGTCTGTGTCAGGTTTCATCATTCACCATCCATTCAATATTATATCCGATATTTTCCTATTTTTCAACTTTTTTTGCAATAAAAAAATTACCTGGCACCAAATCTTACCTGGCACCAAATCTTTCAAATTTGTTGATTAATGTTCAATTCGATTTGTTTACAGGTGGGCGCGGAGACCTCGCCCCTACCTTGGTTATATAGGAATTTTCATTTGCGGCAGCCCCATGGCATGGGGGACCTATATGCTGCGCAAGTTCGTTTGTGTTGGTTATCATTCGTTTCTGTGTGTTGGCGCGCACGCAGAGCCTTTGGCTAATAGGGGGTCCAGATGCTTCACGGGAGCCTCCCCCTTGCCCTCGGAGAGCCGCCGGAGGCATTCTTTTAAGTCCGCCCGAAGGGCCTTATCGGTCCCCCATGCTTTTAGGATTAGAATCCAATTCATTTCTTATGGCACGGCTGAATTGTTCGATAGTATAAGGTTTTTTCACATATAGACCGGCGCCCAGCCGCTGCATTTCTTTGACCTTTTCGGTTTTGGAGAATCCACTGACGATGATGGCTTTTTGTCCGGGATGATGGTGAATAATTTTCCGATAGGTTTCCAGGCCATCGATTCCTTTTTCCATGATCATATCGATCACCAGCAGGTCAACGGAATGATGCTTAATATATTCAACGGCTTCTTCACCACTGGTCACGGCAGCCACCTGGTAACCCATTTGGGTCAATATGCCGGAGGCAACTTCCCGTTGTTCTTCCACATCATCGATAATTAAAATTTTCTCATTCCCCTTATATTTTTCGATGGATCCGGAGGGCGATTTTTTAGTTATTTCCGCGCGGGTTACCGGGAGATAGAGATCGACGGTGGTTCCCTTTCCTTTTTTTGTTTTAATATCGATATAGCCATTGTGGTCTTTGACGGTTGCCCAGACCACGGACATCCCTAACCCGGTACCGCTTCGTCCCATTTCCTTGCGGGTATAAAAGGGCTCGAATATCCGGGAGACGTCGTCAGGAGAAATTCCTACGCCGGTGTCTATTACACTCAAAACAACGTAATCGCCTTCCAGGATGGTATCATAGCCATTAATAAAGCTGTCTACATAAAGGTTTTCCGTTTTAATGCACACGTTTCCCCCATGGGGCATGGCTTCCACTGCATTGGAAACCAGGTTCATTAATGTTTTGAGCAGATGAATAGGGGAACCCAATAGATTCAGGAGGTCCCGGGCCATATCCAGGTCCCATTGCACATCCGGATGATAAGTTTTTAATCTTTCATATTCCGGGCTCTCCAGGTAATCCCGGATCACCTCGTTTAGGTTGATCACTTCACGGACTTCCACCCCACGCCGCGATAAGGTTAATAAATCTTGCACCATAGCTGCTGCTTTTTCACCGGTTTGTTTAATGGTCAACAAAGGCTTTCTTAAGCGGCTCTCTTCGGGGATTTGCATCAGCAGGAGTTCCGGGTAACTGGTGAGACCGGTTAAAATATTATTCAAATCATGGGCTACACCCCCGGCCAGCATTCCAATGGCCTCCATTTTCTGGGCCCGTTCTAATTGCATCTCCAGTTTTTTTCTTTCGGTGATATCCCGCATGATGCCCAAATAGGTCACCAATCGGCCTTCTTCATCCCGAACTTCCGTAGATGTCAACAAAACCAAAAACTTTTCCCCATTTTTTCGCCTTACAGCTAATTCATAGTCTTTAACGAACCCATGTTCCTCGATGGCTTTCTTAAAATATTCTCGATCCTGTGGATTGGCGTACAGATCATTGCCGATATCGGCATTTAATATTTCCTCTTTTGAAGTAAAACCAAAAAGCTCTACCCCGGCCGAGTTCATATCGATCAGTCTCCCATCAGGAGAACTGATATAAACAACATCCTTTATCTCCTGGAAAAGTTTGGCATATTTCTCTTCCGAGGCCCGCAGTTGCCGGGTCCTCCGGGCGATCTCTTTTGCCAGGCGGGCGGAATGCCTTTTCTGGTAAAAATATTGATAAATGCCGGTTGACACAATCCCGGTTATCACCAATATCAACAGGTAAAACCACCATTGTTGATAGTAAGGCCTTTGAATGACAATCCCGGGAGATGTGACCGGATCACTCCATATACCCAGTGCATTTTTGACCCTGAGATGAAACCGGTAGCGGCCCGGGGGTAAACTGCGATACCTGACCATCTGGCGGTAAGGGTAGAGTTCTTCCGACCATTGGTTATCAAATCCCTCGAGTTTGGTCTGAAAACGCACCCGCCTTTCATCCAGGAAAGAAATACCTTTAAAATGAAACGCTATATTGTTTTCTTCGTAAGCCAGTTTATATCGTTTTTCCAGTGCTTCCGCCGGTTCCAGGGGGATTTTTTTGCCGGGGGCCTCCAGGGTCAGCAGCCGCACCCTGGGCGGCGGAACATAAACATTGATATTATCGAAGGAAGGGTTATATACGGAAACCCCCCGGTTCGTACCGATCCACACCCGTCCCCGGCTGTCTACCAACCCGGCGGCCCTGTTGGTTTCCAATCCGATCAAACCTTCGGTGGTGGAGTAGGCCACAGTTTTATTTCTTTGGTGGTCCCAGCGGACAACCCCGTTGCCGGTGCCGAACCAAAATTGATGATTGTTATCTTCGACAATAAAGTAAATCGTCCGTTCAATCTTAAAATCACCCCGGACATATCGCTGGATTTTACCTTCCTTCAAAATAAACAATCCTCCCCGGGTGCCGAGAAAAAGATTGTCGTGATTGTCTTTGATTACAGCAAAAATATTGTTGGCTTTGGGATCATTGGGATGCCGGTATTGGCTCCACCGGCGGTCTTTGTACTCATAAAGCCCGTCACCGGTGGTGGCAAGATAAAAAATATCGGGTGACGGTTTATATATCTTCCTGACAGAAGGCGTTTTTAATGCACCCGTCTTTACCGGGACAAACCTATGATCTTTTTTAGTATAAACTCCTTTGTCCGTTCCCACCCACAGGGTATCATCCGGGTCAATCCATATTGTATTAGCTCCATGTAACAAACCATCCTGTTTTCCATATTGTTCGATATGTCCCCGGGTATTGGTCTTTATCAATTTGTCGCCGGTTAAGGCCATCCAGATATCTTTTTTCGAATCTACTTTCATATCCATTACCCGGTGGACCGTCAGCCGGCTGTCGGATTGAAACCGGAATGGCCGCGGCTCAAACACGGTGCCATTATAGAGGGTGATACCGTTGTTGTGTCCAAAAACAAATTTACCCGGATCATATTCCACCACCGCGGTTACTTCGTTTTCCAATAAACCGTGTTTTGTTTGAAAACTGCCAAACCTCCGGCTGGCGATTTTACTCACCCCCCGCCGGCAGGTGACCCATACATTCTTTTCATAGTCGATATAAGTGGAAGTGGCACCTACGTCAATCAGACCATTATTAATGCCAATAAGTTCTAAAACACCTGTATTATAATTGTAATAGAAAATTTGAAATAAGTAAGTAATATAAAGTCCATTCTGGTAATCAGGAAATATACCTAAATAATTTTCAATCTCGGGCCAATTCAAACCCGGTCGATTAAAGACCGTCTTGAAGTGAGTACCCTCAAGGTATCCCAGCCACTGGCCGCCATAAAGCCATACCCGGTGGTCCTTTAAAGCGGAGTTGGGAAAACGGTCGCTGCGCTCAACATTGATGGCTTTTATGTTTATTGAAGATTTCCGCGGAATATTCTCCTTTAATAATTTATTCAACCGATTGTTTACCTTTGCCGGTTTGTCGGGAGTAATGGTGACAACAGATAGGCCATTGTCGGTAGCCACAAATAACTTTCCCCCCAGGACCGCCGTGCCGTTGACCCGGTTGCTTAGCAGTCCGTCTTTTTTTGTCAATTGTTTCCATTGTTTTCCATTCCAGGTGAATAAACCCATCTCCCTTGTGCCCATCACAACGGTTATTTGCTTTTTTCTTTTATCTTCCCGGTTATGCTCCATCAATTCAAAGGAAGTAACTCTGTAAAGCTGTTTAATTTTCCCCGGAGGTTGAGGAATTTCTCTCCAGGTGACGCCGTCATAGACAACCACATGAACTCCTGTTTCACCTGGGGTTGATACTGCCCAAATCCTGTTCCCGCCGTCCACTCTTATTTTGAAAAAAGAGGGAACCGGGAGCCCCTGGCTAACCGAAAATCGTTCCCAGTAAACACCATCAAAGACGGCAATGCCTCCCCGGGTGGCAAACCAAATACGACCCGGTTTATCCTGGGTGACATCTAACACCGCTGAACTGGGAAGACCGTTGGACTCCGTATAGTGATGAACCAGGTAATCCTGGGAAAAAGTCAATACCGTCAACCCAAAGAAAATAACAAAAAATATACGTTTTACGCTCAACTTAACCTCATGCCTTATTGTACCATAAGTGGAAGCAAATACGAAATCGTGAAACATGAACATCAATATCCGGATTTCGTGCTTCGGATTTATATTTTTAACTGCCGGATGGTTTCCACTACTTCATCTACAGTAATCGCTTTCATACACGCATGATTCCCCTGGTTCAAGGGACAGTCACGGTATAAACAGGGAGCACATTTCACCGGGTGGTACAGGACCCGGGAATTTTTATTCAAGGGGCCTGTTTTATGGGGACGGGTGGGGCCAAACAGGGCGATCAACGGAAGATTAAAACCGGAGGCAATGTGCATTAACCCGGAATCATTACTGATAAAAAGACGGCAAAAAGAAATAGCCACGATGGTTTGCCGGAGGCTCAATTGTCCGGCCAGGTTGCGTATGGGTATGCCTTCTCTCCCATCAGCGATTTTGGATATCTTTTCTCTTTCTTTTGCCGACCCAAACAATAAAATTTCCACATTGTCCGGTGATTTTTCCTGCCGGAGCCGGGGGATGAGTTCCCTGAATCTCTCCGGGAGCCACTCTTTGGCACTGCCGTACGCCGCCGATGGTGAAATACCCACCAGGATATTAGACAAATCCACACCCAGGGTGCCTAAGGCGGCAGACACCTGTTCCTTTTCATGGTCTGTAATAATCAGTTGTTGGGAGTATTCCGGGCGAATACAAAAACTGACCGAGCCCCTACGAATAAAAGCCTCTGCCAGGCCCAGGTAAAAATAGATATGATGTCTATTGTCCCGGGGGAATTTGATTTTTTTATAGAGCAGCCAGCCTCGTAAGTCTTTTACGTATCCGATTAATTTCTTAATCCCCGCCAGTCTGAATAGAAAAGCAGAATGAAAGGAATTGGTGAACAAGATACCATAATCGAAACGATATTCTCTAAGTCGCCCGGCAATCTTAAAGCCGGATTTAAAATCAATGTTTTCCGGGAGGGGGATAATTTCTTTTATCTCTGTAATGTTTTCGTATACCGGGCAAAGGTTTTGTTTGGCAGCTATATAGATATTGACACCGGGACAATTAGCTTTTAGAGCTCGAATGGCAGGTAAACACATGACGCAATCGCCAATCCAATTGGGCGATCGAATCACAATATCCACTTTTCTTTTTGGAACCCCCGGATTACGGGATTAATTTTGTCTTCTTAAAAAACTTCACGTTTAAAGTCTTCGCTGTCGTCTTCATCTTTATGGAGTATTTCTTCTATACTATTTTCATACTCGACTACTTCCTCTTCATTTCCCAGCAGAAGGGATGCGGCGTCTTTTTCCTTTGTCAGTTCATTTTCTTCCAGTATTCTAAATTTGACTTTTCCCTGGTAGATTTCTTCTATAGCTATGGTTAATGGGTTTTCAGCATTGGTATCTACTCTTTTTTTTGCACCGGCCACCAACTGTTTGGCTCGTTTTGCGGCAAGAATTGCCAGCCGGAACTTACTATCTATGAAATCTAGTTTCTCCACGATTTCCTCCTTGCAATAGATAATTATATAAAAAAATGAACATGAAGTCAAGATTGTCCTTATTGACTTTTACTGAACAATGGGCTAAGATTTTCATATGAAGAAAAAAATTGTTATACTTGTGACAGTATGTTTTGTTTTGTTGGGTTTGGGATACTCGGCCCGGGAGGAAGCCAAACTTTCCCGGAAAGGGAGAAAACAAGTTCTTAAAAATCTTGAGGATAGGTACAAATACTGGTGGAATATGATCTATCATATCAGCACCGATGATGAACGGAATATTTTCTTGAAATTAACAAATAATAGAGACCGGGATATTTTTATCCGCACCTTCTGGCAGCAGCGAGACCCTACCCCGGGAACCGAGGAAAATGAATATAAAAAGGAAATTGAAGAACGATTTGTCCATGTGAACAAATATTTTAGCCGGGGGACCTCGAGACCTGGCTGGATGACGGATATGGGTAGATTTTACATGATACTGGGCAAGCCCACCAGTATCGAAAGGTTTGACAGTAAACCCGGTTTGTATCCGGCCCAGGTATGGTATTATCACGGAGACCCTACACTGGGACTGCCGACACTTTTTACCGTTACCTTTTATAAACCCCACAATACCACCGAATGGAAGTTTTACCATCCCATTCAAGATGGCCCTGCCTCCTTGTTGATTCAATGGGCGCCCATGGATGAATTCAATTACGAAGCACTTTATGATAAAATAAAGAGTTTGGTCCCTGAATTGGCAATGCCGGCCATCACCATGATCCCCAATGAAATTGCCCCTGGTTTCCAACCATCCTTGAGAAATAATGTTGTCCTGTCAAATATTTATAAGGCGCCTACACGAAAGATTAATGCCTCCTATGCCACTCATTTTTTAAACTACAAAGGATATGTGGATGTAGAGGCTTCCGTTAACTATGTGGAAAATACTTCCCTGGTTTCCATTACCAGGTACCGGCCTTTTGGTTTGAACTTTGTCAATATCTCCCTTAAACCCCAAAAAATATCCCTGGGATACAGCGAAGATAGTGATAAATACTTTTTTAACTTTGATGTGAGTGTGAGCCTGCGAAAGGATGAAAAATACGTCTATGAGTACACAAAGAAATTTGACTTTTATATCGAACCGGAGCGGGTCAATATATTAAAGGCCAATGGCATTGTTATCCATGATTCCTTTCCTGTCATCCCCGGGGAATATAAATTAATGGTATATGCCATGAATTCCGTGGGAAAGGAATTTACCTATTTCGAGAAAAAGATCAAGGTGTCTTCACCGGGAGACACCCCGGTTTTGGGAACTCCACTTGTGGGGTATAAAGCAGAGACCCAGGCGGATAGTTTTTTCTTTCCTTACCGGTTTGATGATAAGAAATTATTTATAGATACCGGGAAAAATTTTAAATTGAAAGAAAAACCCCTGGCTCTTATCGGGGCTTATAACCTGGACCGGCAAACCTGGGAAAAAGGAAAACTGGAAATAGAACTAAGGGGGATGAATGAACGAAAGAAGTTTAAAAAAACCTACAATGTATCTTTAAATAAATATGCTTATCAAAGAGATTTGAATATTTTCCAGCGCATCGGTGAGGACGTAGGAGGGCTGGACCCTGATTACTATGAACTGCAGGTAAAACTCATCGACGGTGCGGGAAAAATATGGGATACCAAAGAGGCGAGATTCGGAGTATCGCCATTGAGCGCAATTGGGTATCCAATGGAAACCTTTAAAAAAGCAAGGGCTGATAATCCCTACCTTTTCTATTATACACTGGCCCAGCAATATGAAAAAATCGGGAATATGAGGGAAGCAGGGAAATATTATAACAGGGCCGTCGAAAACAACCCGGATTTTAAAGAAGGATACATTGCCCATTTAAATATTTTAAACAAAGAAAAAAAGTATACGGAAGTGCTGGTGAAAGTAGAGAAACTAAAAGGGGATGAAAAGTTTTCCCTTGAATATCACCTGATAAAAGCCACGGCTCTATTTGGCATGAAGGATTATCAAGAAGCACTAAATCATCTATTAAAGGCCAATACTATTTATGACAGCGATATCCGGGTATTGAACCTATTGGGTTTCACCCTTCTCAATTTGAATGAGTATGATGAAGCCTTAAAGGCCTTCTCCGCCTCTTTGAGTTTGAATGGCAAGCAGGTCTTCATCCGAAACACAGTGAAAAAAGTGAAAGAGAAAATGGGGACCGGCAACAAAGGCCAATAAAAATAAAATGGATTTTAATTTGAGACCTATATCTATTTCACATATATAATAATATGAGATTATGAGGAGGAACGAATAACCATGAAGGTGAAAAAGATATTTTTAATCGTGTTGATTGCAGGTATGCTGGTTACAAGCTGGATGCCAACGTCGTTATATCCACAATTAACCTCGGGCAGAGGAAAGCTGAACGGCATTATCACCGAAGAGGGCACCGGCACACCCCTGGAAGGGGTGACCGTCAAATTGTTTTATCCCAAAGCCAATGCTTTTCATACACCCGATCTCAAAACCGATGCCGAGGGAAAGTTCAGGGTCACCTATATTCGCGGGGGCCTCTGGAACCTGGACTTTATTAAAGATGGATATGAAACCAAACAGATAAGTTATAATGTAGACACCAGGGCAGGAGTTGCCAAGAAGAGCATCGAGGTGCAACTGAGGAAATTGGAAGGCCCGGCCGCGGCCCAGTCTATTTTGGACGAAATCAATGCGGCCGTCCCGCTCATCGCTGAAAAAAAATACGATCAAGCCTTGACACAATTGCAGGCCATCAAGGAAAAGTATCAAGGGCAGCCGGGAATCGAAATCGTTAATCTCCATATGGGAAACTGCTATTCCCACAAAGGTGAATACCAAAAGGCCATTGAATTTTACCTGAAGACCATGGAGAAATTTCCCAACAACAAGGAACTTATCCTTTCCATTGGAAATGCTTACGGCAATCTCAATAATTTTGAAAAAGCCATGGAGTGGTTCGGCAAGCTGCAAATTGACGATATCAGCAATACCGATACCCTTTATAACATCGGCGTTATTGCCTATAACAACGGAAATTTTGAACGGGCCTTAACATTCTTTAAAAAAGCAACGGAAATCGATCCCGAATTTGCCGAAGGACTTTACCAACTGGGGATGACTTATACCGGATTGGATAAACAGAAAGAAGCGGTTGAAGTATTGAAAAAGTTTATGGAAATGGACCCTAAATCTCCCAATTATGAAACCGCAAAGGCCGTTGTGGAAGCTTTTGAACAACAGTAAGGGAACAAAGAGATTGCATGGATGCATGGATGTACACAGATCATGCAATCATGCACCCATGCAATCATGCAATCATGCACCCATGCAGCCATACAACCCCCAATGACCGATGACTAAAGAACGTTTTTTTCTTATACCGCTGCTGTGCCTGATATGGATAGTGGTTTCCTGTAAAGGATCGGCAGGGGAGGAAGCCAAAGGGCTCCATGCCGCGCAAAACACAAAATCCCAACGGTTGAAGGTCCCCGGGAAAGATTTCAATATCCTGTTAATTACCCTGGATACGCTGCGGGCTGACCGGTTAAGCGTTTATTCGGATAAATATGTAAAAACACCCAACATCGATCGCCTGGCCGGTAAGTCCTTTATCTTTACCCGGGCATTTTCCCACAACCCGGTCACGCTCCCCGCTCATGTCAACATTTTGACCGGAACTACTCCCCGGTTCCATGGTATCGGCGATAATACGGGATTCCGGTTGGAGGAGCGGTTCTTAACCATTGCCGAGTACCTGAAACAGGCAGGATACCGTACCGGTGCGTTTATCGGGGCGTTTCCCCTGGATTCCCGGTTTGGGCTGAACCAGGGATTTGACCACTACGACGATCAATACGGCACCCACAACCAGTTGGAGTTTTTCTTCGTGGAACGGCCCGCCCAAAAGGTAATCGAACCCGCTGTCCAATGGATTTCCCAACAGGGCGGCAGCCGGGAGAAAAACAAGTGGTTTGCCTGGGTGCACTTGTTTGATCCCCATCAACCTTACCTGCCCCCCTCCCCTTACAATAAAGAATATCGTCATGACCTGTATTCCGGTGAAGTGGCTTATGTGGATGCCAGTTTGAAGGTGCTGTTTGATTTCCTGGAGAATGAAGGATTAATGGAGGATACGGTTATCGTGGTTACCGGTGACCACGGTGAAGCCCTGGGTGAAAAGGGAGAAAGAACACATGCCTACTTTGCCTACAACAACACCATTCATATCCCGCTGCTTCTTTATATTCCCGGTACCGTGCCCGGGGAAAAAGGGATGGTAATCGATGAAAATGTGTGCCATGCGGATATTTTCCCCACCATATGCGATATCCTCGATATGGACACCCCCCGGCACCTGCAGGGGGAATCGCTGCTCCCCATCATCGATACCCGCTTTCAAGGCAGTGGCACCGCTAGAAAACCCAGGATGATCTATTTTGAATCTCTAACTCCCTATCTCAACAGGGGGTGGGCACCGCTGCGGGGATTTGTCCGCGGGGACATCAAGTTTATCGACCTACCCCTTACCGAGGTCTACAATATAAGAGACGATATCCGTGAAACCCGTAATCTTGCCGTTGACTCCAATGTTAAGCAGTTAAAAAGAGACCTGGTAAAGCTGAAGAACGATATAACGGGCAAGAATATAATGACGCGGTCTAACCGCATCTCCCCGGGGGAGCGAAAAAAACTGGAATCCCTGGGGTATATTACCGGTACCCCGTCAGCGAAGCCCCGTGTGTTTACCAAAGCCGATGATCTAAAAACCATGCTCCCTTTGCAGAACCGGATGCTGACGGCTGTTGCCGATTACCGGGCCGGGAGGGGGAACCAGGCCATCACCCGATTAAGAAGCATTGTTGAAAAGAGCCCGGGGTTTGTACTGGTATACCGCCATATGGCTACCATATACAAAGAGACCGGCCAGGTGGGAAAAGCCATTGAAATCCTGGAATACGGCTTAAAAAAGAACCCGGGGAATACAGAACTGATGTCCAAGTTGGGAATTATGTTGGCTGAAGCTTTTCAGCCGGACAAAGCCATCGAGCTCTTGAACGTTTGCATCAAAAAAGACCCCCATGACCCGGATAACTTTAATTTCCTCGGAGTCGCTTATTATAAAAAAGGGAATGCCGCCAAAGCCATGGAGAATTACCGCAAAGCCCTGGAATTGGACAATAATTATGCTTCAGTATTCAATAACATCGGCTCCATGTACCTGGCGCTGTATTTAGGCAGCAAGAAAAAAGACGAACGGGTTTACCGACTGGCCATGGAGAATTTTAACCGGGCCCTGGAAATCGATCCCCGTCTGTTTGCCGCTTACAATGGCAGGGGAGCGGCCTATAAATTCAAGAACCAGGTGAAAAAAGCCATCGCTGACTGGGAAAAAGCCATTGAAATCAACCCCAATTATATCGATGCCTACTTTAACATCGGGATTTCTTACCTGCAAATAGGGGATAAAACTTCGGCACTGAAGCACCTATTATCATGCAAGGAGAGATTGGCGGCAAAACTCCCGGCAAAAGACCGGCGGCAATTGGAACGCTTAATCGCACAGGCCAGCCAATGAAAACCCATCGAATATAACAAATATTTGAATTAAAATTCAATAATTTGGATAAATGGAAAGGTACATTCTATAAATCCTTTATTATCAAAGTGTTTTGAATTTGGCATGTTTATTGCTAGAATAATATACAAAACTAAAATTTTCAAGGAGGTTACATGAGAAAAGTTCTCGTTGTGTTGTTGGCATTAGCAATGCTTCCGGTATTGTCTTTTGCCCAAGTAAGAGGTGGAGACATCTATGGCTCAGTTGTTTTAGCCGATGGCTCCAAAGTTCCCGGCGTATTAATTACGTTAACCGGTGAAAAGATTGGTAAATTAACCACCATCTCTTCTGAAAAAGGTAATTTCCGATTCCTGGCCTTACCCCCCGGCGGATATGAATTGAGATGCGAATTGGAAGGATTCAAAACAGTTATTCGGACGAACATCGAGATCGCACTGGGTAAGAGTGTGACATTGAACATCTTGATGGAAACTACCACGTTGAAAGAAGAGATTACGGTTTCCGGTCG
>Ga0210084_1000071_pt1 | contig 13880 bp, 7 predicted proteins | sample China_Galinas_Co_3_FD_184863 | JGI IMG/M metagenome (GOLD analysis project Ga0210084, IMG submission 184863) | Wetland microbial communities from San Francisco Bay, California, USA, that impact long-term carbon sequestration -... | ecosystem: Environmental > Aquatic > Marine > Wetlands ... | reverse complement strand
AATCGATAGAAAGATTCCTGGCGGAGAAATTGTTGAACACCGGCAGTACCAGTTGGACCAATATCACTGCAATCATATGGGCAATAAAAGCCAATAACACGGATTCCCCGATAAATTGTTTGATCAGCTTTAATTGGCTGGCGCCGACAACCTTTTTGACCCCGATTTCTTTGGCCCGGCTGGATGCTCGCGCCGTAGACAGGTTCATAAAATTGATACAGGCTAAAATCAAAATAACCAGGGCAATAGCCCCGAAAATCCGGATATATTTGCCGTCAAACGCCGGTTCCATATTGTACCGGTCATACTGGAAATGAATCCGGGTAATAGGTTGATAATAGATATGTTTGAAAGACAAACTACTGAAATAATTCTTATTATCGAATTGCTTTGCCCAGTTTTCAAATTTTTCCTTAAGCTTCCCGGCAGAGATACTTTTATGCAGTAAAAGATAAGTAAAATAATTCCAGGCACCCCAGTTATCCTGGTTCCCTATTCGTTTAAAGGGTATAATGAAATCAAAGTGAAAGTGCGAATTTACCGGCACATCCGGTGTGACACCCGTGACTTTTAAATCAGATCGATCGTTTAGATTTAAAATCTTGCCCATGGGTTCTTCCCCGGGAAAATATTTTTTTGCCATCGATTCGGTAATGACAATTGAATCCTTGTTTTCCAGGGCAGTTTTGGCGTCACCTTTTATAAGAGGAAAGGTAAAGATTGCAAAAATGGAATTGTCCGCCATCAGTATCCGGTTTTCATAAAAAATTTTGTCTTTATACTTAATTACTCCACTGGTATCGATCAAGCGCACATAATCGACAATGTCCGGGAAATTTTCTTTCATGGCCGTGCCCAGGGGAGCGGGTGTGCCGGCAAAGGAATTTTTGTCGGCGGGGTCATTGGAAATTAACCTGAAAATTCGATCGTGTTTTTCATGGAATTTATCGTAACTCAATTCGTTCCTGATAAAAAGAGCGATAAGAATAACAACAGCCATGCCTAAAGCCAATCCAAAGATGTTGATAAAAGAAAATCCCTTTTGCCCCAGGATGTTTCTCAACGTGATATTAATAAAATTTTTTAACATCAGTAGGCTCCTTTAAGCAGATTCGTTATATTATAGTATCAAACCTGTTTTGTCAATATTTTGCCTTGTACCCGTGGCAAAAAAGGGTTGAAAAATATTGTTATTTTTGATACAATATTGGTCTATTTAATAGAGAGAGTCTTTTGAAAGTTATAGAAGGTGCCTACATTTGAAAATGCCTTAAGGAAATTTAAGGATTTCCTGTATCGGGAGAATAAACCAGAAAATATCCAGTGGGTCTTTCGTGAAGACGTAACCACTTAAAAACGCCGGATGTGGGTAAAATTTCCTTTTCCACAAGACCACTCCCGTCTATCCCGGCGTATGTACGAAATTGGTATCAAGCGTGGGTATGGTATTCATCTGAACATGGTTGGCCAGCTTGAGAACTGTTCCTTTTGCTATATTTGGTTACCAGGAGATGAAATTGAAATCGAACATGCAATGATGAACGGCAATCTTAAGTTGACCGCCTTCCAGAACGGGCTTGATATCACAATTGTTAAGAGCAAACTCAAGTGGCGGTGTTTGAAGTGGCTCAATTCTTTGAGAGGCTTTAACTTCCTGGAAAAGAAATTCCCTGGGAATATTTTTTAGAAACACCTATTTGATTTTTCTCAACGCCTATGGTATATTACGATTTTAAATAGAAAGACATGATATTTGCCCTGGAGGTGGACATGAATATGCAAGCGATTCTTCATGATATAGAAACTCTTCCGCCTGAGAAGCAGGAAGAAGTAGCCGATTTTATCGCTTTCATCAAAACCCGGTTAGAGATTCAGAAGGAAAAGACCCTGGTTACAAGTGCTGGCAAGCATTTTGACAGCTTTTTCGGGATGTGGGCAGACCGGGAGGCGATGGAGGATAGCTCGTTGTGGGTCCGGAAATTGAGGTCAGATGAATGGAGAGCGCAGGATGCCTGATGTGGTTATGGTAGATACAGATATCCTTGTTGATGTCGCTCGCGGCGATAATGCTGCTGCTTCTTTTCTTAACGAGATGAAATCGCGTTACGTACTGGCAGTCAGTTCCGTTACAGAAATGGAACTAATCGTTGGCTGCCGAAATAAGATTGAATTGTTACATCTCAAAAAATTTCTTTCAGATTACGAACGTATCAAGCTAAATACACGTATTTCAGACAAAGCTGTAGGGCTCCTTCGCCAATTTCGACTTAGTCACGGTCTTCTTATTGCCGATGCTCTTATCGCTGCAACTGCAACAGTAAAAGGAGCAAAATTTGTAACGAAGAATTATAGACACTATCGGTTCATTCCTGGCCTGAATCTGACGCCATATCCGTAAATTGTAGAATTTTTCAAATTTATTTCACTCATTCGTAACATATGTTACAGATAAGACCTTGACAATCCTGTAAAATAAAGCTTAAAATGAAAACAATAAAGTGAATAAGGAGGAATAAAATGAGTATGTTTTGCTTTCAATGCCAGGAAACAGCCAAAAACCAGGGCTGTACTGTTATGGGAGTGTGCGGTAAAAAAGACGATACCGCCAATCTACAGGATTTGTTGGTTTATGTCTTAAAGGGGATTTCCATTTTCAGTGAAAAACTCGATAATACCGGGGCAGGCTTTTTCACCACTAAGGCCCTATTTTCTACCATTACCAATGCCAATTATGACAGCGAAAAAATTACCGGCTTTGTTAAAGAAGGCCTCAGGATCAAAGAGCAGTTAAAAGAGACTTATACGAAACAAGGAAACCCTTTAACCGGTTTACACGATGCCGCGTTATGGTCTTCGACGGATGAAGGGGAATTTCTTAAAAAGGCGGCGGCGGTTGGGGTTTTGTCTACTGAAAACGAAGATGTACGTTCCCTCAGGGAATTGTTGGTTTACGGTTTGAAAGGGATAGCTGCTTATGCGCACCATGCGGCAGTGCTGGGCAAAGAAAAGGATGAAATTTATAAATTCATTTTTGCCGCCCTCGCTTCCACCACCAGGGATTTATCCACTGAGGAAATGATCGGCATGGTGCTGAAAGCTGGAGAAACCGCGGTTACCACCATGGCTCTTTTAGATGAAGCCAATACCTCTGCTTATGGGCACCCGGAAATCACAGAAGTAAATATCGGCGTAAGAAACAACCCGGGAATTCTCGTGTCCGGGCATGATCTAAAGGACCTGGAAGATTTGCTGAAGCAAACCGAAGGCGCCGGCGTCGATGTCTATACGCACAGTGAGATGCTGCCGGCAAATTATTATCCGAAGCTTAAAAAATTCAGCCACCTGGTGGGCAACTATGGGAATGCCTGGTGGAAACAAAGTACGGAATTTGCATCCTTTAACGGTCCCATTTTAATGACCACCAATTGTATTACCCCTTTGAAAGATTCTTATAAGGAACGGTTCTTCACCACCGGCGCGGCCGGTTACCCGGGGGCAAAGCATATCCCGGATATTGAAAACGGGAAGGCAAAAGATTTTTCAGAAATCATTGCACTGGCCAAAACCTGCAATCCCCCGGAAGAGATTGAAACCGGGAAAATCGTGGGCGGTTTTGCCCATAACCAGGTACTGGCCCTGGCCGACAAAGTTGTCGATGCTGTAAAAAGCGGTGCCATCAAACGGTTTGTAGTGATGGGCGGATGTGACGGCCGTCAAAAAGGAAGAGATTATTTTACCGAAGTGGCAAAGAACCTGCCCGGAGATACGGTCATTTTAACGGCCGGATGTGCAAAATACAGGTACAACAAACTGGACCTGGGCGACATCGCTGGAATTCCCAGGGTACTGGACGCGGGACAGTGTAATGACTCGTACTCCCTGGCCGTGATTGCGTTGAAACTGAAAGAAGTATTCGGTCTCGACGATATCAATAAATTACCCATTTCTTTCGATATCGGGTGGTATGAGCAAAAAGCAGTTGCCGTGCTCCTGGCGCTGCTGTCTCTTGGAGTAAAAGGCATCCGGCTTGGTCCCACGCTGCCGGCGTTTCTTTCTGCAAATGTGGTAAAAGTATTGGTGGAAAATTTCGATATAAAACCCACTGGAACTGTAGAACAGGACATCGAATCCATGATGCAGGGAAACTGACAGACCACCACAATAATAAAAAGTTTTTTGGGGGTCCAGGGGGCGATTTTTCAAAAAAGCCCCCTGGTCGCCGAAGGCAAAAACAGGCCCCGGAGCCATACCTATAAAATATTTATCTTCATTTTGTTCTTCTATTGATTTTTTTCCCCGGTTATGATAGAAAATTATCTGACGGTGAAATCAAATCAAGGAGAAGCGGAAAATGATGATGTTGGCGAGGCTAAACAAATGTAATTATACCACCAGGCGGGCTAAAATGGCCTTTTTTTTCCCGGTAATTTTCTTTTTTGTTATCCAGTGCCAGGCTGAGCAAGGTTTTAAAAACATTAAAAATTTTACTTCCCTGGACTATGATTTGCTCTCCCAGAACTGGTGCATTACCATGGATAGCCGGGGAATTATATATGCTGCCAACCAGGGCGGGGTACTTGAATATGACGGTGTATCCTGGCAAACCATCGATGTGCCCCATCACGAGGTGCGCGCACTGGCTGTAGGCCCTGACGGCAAAATTTATATCGGCGGCGTGAATGAAATCGGGTTCCTGGAACCGGACCAAAACGGGAAACTCCATTATGTCTCCCTCTTAAACCACCTGGAAGAAAACCAGCGGGATTTTTCCAATGTGTACCAGTTGGCCGCTTCAAAGCAGGGCGTTTTTTTCAGGACTTCAAACAAACTATTCCGCCGGCATAATGGACATTTGACAGTCTGGCAGCCGCGTGATCCTCAAGCTTCCTTCATGGCCGTATTTTCCTGGAAGGATGTTTGTTATGTCCAGGAAAAAGGCGTCGGGCTGCTGCGGGTAAAAGGCGATTCGCTCCTGCCGGTCCCGGGAAACCCGGTATTTACCGGGGATAGAATATGCACTGCCGTGCCCTATGATGACCAATACTTGCTTCTAGGAACACGGGGTAGTGAGTTCTATCTTTATAACGGTACTACAACTGTATCCTTCCCAACGGAAGCAGATGATTATCTTAAACAAAAACAGCTTTACCATGGTACCCGCCTGGCAGATGGTAATTTCGTCCTGGCCACCAACAGTGGTGGGGTCGTGACCATAGATAAAAATGGCCGCTTGAGACAAATATTCGACAAATCTTCGGGGCTGCAAGATGAAAACGTAAAATATGTGTTCCAGGATTGCTGGGGAAACCTGTGGCTGGGATTGATGGACGGTATATCCAGGATCGATTATGATTCTCCTCTTTCGTTTTTTGATGAACGTTCCGGTTTAGAGGGGATGATTATATCCATGACAAGGCACCGGGGACGGTTTTATGTTGGGACTGCCCGGGGTTTATATTATCAGGAACCACCTGCCCCCGGCAGGCCGCCGCTTTTTGCCCCGGTTGCCGGTGTACCCTCCAATTGCCACTGTTTTTTATCTAGCGGTGATTCCCTGCTGGCCGGCACTAGCAGGGGAGTATTCCAGGTGGAATGTATCGATACCAAGGCCAATGGTGATAATGATGATTATGCGGTCCGGCAAGTCAAAGGAGTATCCACGGACCAGGTATATGTCCTGGCGGCTTCCAAAACCCATGCTGACCGCGTCTGGGTGGGAACCGGCAGCGGATTACTATTCATGCGGCGCCAGCACCTCCGGGACACCTGGCTCATGGAGTACCGGTGCGAAACTGTCCGGCAAGAAATCCTGTCCATCGCGGAAAGTAAGAATAACCCGGGAATCCTGTGGCTGGGGACACGATCAAATGGAGTTATAAAAGTAAAAACCGGGAACAACCCCCGGCGACCGGAAATTCAACACTTCGGCATTGACCGGGGATTGCCGGAAGGAGAAATCCTCGTGGCAGAATCCGCCGGTAGTTTGAGGTTTGCCACTTCTAAAGGCTTGTTTCGCCTGGATAAAAACGGCCGAACATTTGTCCCGGACCCCCTGCTGGGAGACGAATTTGCCGGCCGGCAGCGAAATGTTTTTCGCCTGGAGGAAGATCAAAATAAATATATCTGGTTTCATTCCAACAGGGAAAATTTTTATGCGGTACCCGAAACCGATGGCACCTTTACCGTCGATGGGACTCCCTTTTCCAGGATACCCCGTGTCCAGGTGCACACCATTTACCCCGACGGTCCCTTCACCTGGTTTGCCACATCGAAACAATTGATCTGTTATTATGCCTTAGCCAAAAAAAATTATAAAACCCCCTTCCCGGTGTTGATCCGCAAAGTAACCGTCAAGGGGCGTCCCCCTTTTTACGATTGTGCCGGGTGCGGCGGTTCCACACCGCGGCTGCCGGTATTGGACTACAAAGATAGACACCTGGATGTCGAGGTGGCGGCCCCTTTTTATGAAGATGAAACCAAAACCCATTACCGCTATTTTATAGAAGGATATGACGGAGGCTGGTCCGATTGGACCACTACTGCATCCAGGAACTGCCCCGATATGGACTCCGGATACCATACCCTGCGAGTCCAGGCCAGGAATGTATATGGGACCCCCGGCAGCGAAACCTTGCTGTCCTTTCGTATTCTGCCCCCCTGGTATTTAACCTGGTGGGCTTTTCTCCTTTATGCGGCCGCGGCTCTTTTTATCGTTTACCTGGTGGTTATATTGCGCTCCCGGAGATTGCTGCTGGAAAAACAAAAATTGGAACATATTGTAGAAGAACGTACCCGCCAGGTTAATCAAACCAACTACCAATTGCGGCAAAAAACTATGCAACTGCAAGAGCAATCGGAAAAACTAAAAGAGATGGATAAAATAAAATCCAGGTTTTTTGCCAACGTTTCCCATGAATTTCGCACGCCCCTGACACTGATCATGGGACCATTGGAACAAATCCGCTCTGAATTCCGGCAATTGAGACACGGGAGCAAAAAGGAAAAACACACCACGGAAACCGGCGGGAATAACAAATTGGAAAAACAGATCGATATGGTTGATCGCAATGCCCGGCGCTTATTGGGATTGATTAACCAACTGCTGGACCTGTCCAAACTGGAGAGCGGCAAAATGAAATTACAGGCCATGGAAATAAACCTGGTCACTTTTTTAAAAGGGGTAATGGAACCGTTTCAATTGGCCGCCGCCAGGAATAGAATAGATATTGCTTTTCTTAGTTCCGGGGATTCCCTATTTTTATATTTCGACCCGGAAAAGCTGGAAAAGGTTATGGCGAACCTGTTGTTCAATGCAATAAAATTCACGCCCCCCGGGGGTAAAATTACGGTATCGGTAACCCTTGCTCCCGACAGCGTTAATGAAAACCCGGTTTCGCCCGGCCCCGGCGATTATGTGCGTATATCGGTAAAAGACACCGGCATCGGTATTTCCGGGAATCAACTGCCCCATATCTTCGAACGTTTTTACCAGGCCGAAACCACGGTGGAACACCGGCGCAAAGGTTCGGGCATCGGCCTGGCCCTGGTCAAAGAATTGGTGGAGCTGCACCACGGCCAAATAAATATTAACAGCAGCAAAGGGGAAAACAGCGGAACTGAATTTACTATACTGCTCCCCCGGGGAAAAGAGCACCTGTCGACAGGGGAGTTGGCGGCGGGAGAAGAAAGTGAACTTTACCGCAATTGCCTTCATGAAACCCGGGAAACATTGTTTTTACCACCGGAAGACATCGAGCCGGTCGAAAACCCCGGGATTTCACCGCAAGCAGGGAACCACCGGGACATGGAACCGGATCAGTGGCAAAAAGATTTAGAGGAACCTGTAAATCCGAAAGATCGAGAGAACCGGGAAAATGGCGCATCCCGGGAAAATGAAAAAAATATTATCCTGGTGGTGGAAGACAATGCTGATTTTCGCTATTACATACGCACCCGGTTGGAACCGGGTTACACGGTAGTCGAAGCCGGGGATGGCCGCGAGGGTTTCGAGAAAGCCGCGGCCATTATCCCCGACCTTATTATCAGCGATATCATGATGCCGGAAATGGATGGTTATGAGTTGTGCCGCGAGATTAAAGGCCATGTTAATACCAGTCATATCCCGGTGGTGCTGTTAACGGCCAAAGCAGCGGAAGCCAACATCCTCCATGGGTTGGAAACCGGGGCCGACGATTATATTACCAAACCCTTTAACAGCAAGCTCTTGTGTGCGCGGATCAGGAATCTCATCGATTTGCGCCGGCAGATGCAGCTCAATATCAACCGGGAGATGATTTTACAGCCTTCCCGCCTGGGCATTTCGAAAATTGACCGGGAGTTTCTCGAAGATTTGCAAAAGGCCATCCGCAGGAATATATCGGAACCTGAACTCAACGTGGAAAATTTGAGTAAGCAGCTTTATATGAGCCGTACTACGTTGTACCGCAAGATACAGGCTTTAAGCGGCGAATCTCCCACGGATTTTATCCGTTCTTACCGGCTTAAGCGGGCGGCCCAGTTGTTAAAAGCCAATTTCGGCTCTGTCACCGAGGTGGCTTTTGAAGTGGGATTTACCAGCAGGGCTTATTTCACCAAGTGCTTTAAGGAAAAGTTTCATCAATTGCCCTCCGAGTACCTTTCCCGGGAGTCGTCAACATCGTGAAATTTTGTTTTCCCGTGATTTTGGAACGATTTTTATACTATTTTGCAACCTCAGTTATAATCTCCCCTGGAAATTTATACTATTATATAGACAAGTTATCCGGCGGTTCGCCGGCAGCCGCGGGTGATGGAAAAGTAAATAAAAATAAAAAATATTAAGTTATAAATAGGAGGTTTTACATGACCAATAATGTGACAACTGTTACAGTTAGAAACAGACTGGGTAATCAATACGGCAACCTGGATGTACAGGTTAACACCTGGGCAAATCAACAAAATACCGGCAATCTCACGATTTCAGCCGGGGATGAAAAAATGGTTTATCCCTTACCGGCAGCGTACAAAAGTTCGTTACCCCCTCAATTGGATTCTATAGATATTGAAGTGTCGGAAGTTACAAATGGGATACATATTCCTATCAAAATCTATCCATATGGTTTAAATGTAGTGGTTAGCCATGCTATTTTACAGAACAAGTGGACAATAATATTTGAGCCGTTGATAACCGAAGGGACAGGGACTAAAGGTGGAGACTCTAACGTGAACGTCACCATTGGCCAGGATGAGCCCATGGAGTTGTTTGCTTTTTTAGCGGTTGTTACTGCTATAGGGCTTTTTGCAGGTCCTCTTTTATATGGAATATCACCTGTATTATGGGGAGCAGCAGTGGGGGTTACATTTGTGGGGGCTGTGGCAGCCTGGTACAAATCTGCCGTGAAGAAGCAAAAAAAAAGAAAGAGGACCCTGGAAAATAGATAAAATAAACCATAAGATAAACAAAGAATAAGCGGTTCAAATATTGTGCCGCCGCTGCACGTTCCGGGTTTAACGGTACGTGTGGATGGGAAAAAAAGACTGACGTCCGATAAAGGCGGACCGGTCTAGAAAAAAGTTTAACCCGCATTTCTCACCGGGAATCGCTGTGAAACGCGGGTTAGAGGAGGAGAGATAAAATGAGTAAATTAAAGTCTGAAAATTTACACAAATGTGTTTCCCTTTTAAGGGAATTTATCGACCAGGCCGCGGAGATGGAAAACAAAAAGGTAATCGCCAAAATGGCCCTGGGCCAACTGCAAAAAATTACAGCAGGAAGCTCATCGGACGTTTTGGAGCCAATGTGTTCCAGTAGACCGCGGGCAGACGGGACTCCGTAATTCGGAACTCCTGTATTATAATTGTGCATCGAGGGACGAAGCATTTATCATGTCAAATGCTTCGTCCCTACTTATTTTCCCGGTTTTTTTTCAAATAGGTTTCATACTGCCTGAGGAGTTTAGGAATATCCAGGCCGGTCCCGGTGATTATCCCGGGAGTGTCGGCGAAACCGTCCTAAAGTTTACCCATATAGTGGAATAACTCCCGGGAGAAATAATTAAACAACCGCTTCTGTACAAACGGTGAGGCAAATTTTCTTTGTAAATAAATCGGGAATATCACTGATTTTTTGAGTATTGGGCAGTGATTTTTCAAAAACCTGGTTAATCTTTTTTATGAAAATTTCCAGGACTTTTTTTTCCGGGAATTGACAAACACGTCTTATCAAATTATAATAATATTATGGCTGACAAAAAAGAAGAAAAAAAAGAGACCGTGAAAAAGCCGGTTAAAAAGGTGCGAAGTATGCACGATGAAGTGGTAAAAGATTTCTTAAGTGAGTATGAAACAGCCAAAAGTTTTTTCAAGGAATATCTTCCCGTTGAGATTGTTAGAGACCTGGATTTCAATACTCTGCGGATATGCAAGGACAGCTTCCTCAATAAAAAGCTGGCAAAGTACTTCTCCGATATTTTATACCAGGCCAATCTTAATAATATAGACTTATTTATCTACTTGCTGATTGATCACAAAAGTAGGAAAGAACGTTTTATGGGTTTCCAGTTTTTGAAATACATGGTAAGGATATGGGAATTGTATCTCAAGCAAAATAAAAAAGCAGAAACATTGCCGGTGATAATACCTATGGTGATTTATCACGGTGCCTCGGAATGGGAAGTGGATACACGCTTTACTTCATTTTTTAAAGCGCCTGGTTATGTGAAAGAATATATTCCTGATTTTAAATATAATTTGTATGATATTTCCCATATTAGCGATGAAGAGATAAAAGGAGCAGTACTGCTGCGAATACTATTTATGACCTTGAAATATATTGCGGCACCGGAATTAAAGTATAAGCTGCGGGAGGAGATATTTCCCTTATTTCTTGAGCTCACGGATAAAAAAAAGGGAACCGAATATCTTGAGGTTCTACTGGGCTACCTTACCAGGAGCGCCAGGAGTTTACCGGAAAAGGAGCTCAATGAAACAGTAACGCAATTATTTGAAGAAGGAGGCGATCTCATGGCAACTATAGCTGAAAAATGGAAAAACGAAGGAAAAAACGAAGGAAAAAACGAAGGAAAGTGGGATGTTGTAAAAAAATCCCTTAAAGAGGGATTACCTATCAAAACCATAGAACGGATTACCGGGTTCCCCTCAGAAGAAATTATTCGGTTTAAGGAAAAACTTGCACACATCAATTGATAGCAAAATATTTGCAACTTCCCAAAGAAACGATTGAACAAAAGGCCGCCCGGGAAATTCTTAGTATACTTGTTTTTCTTTTTATTTTGTTATTTTTATCGGCCTTGCCTGCCGCGGCATTGGACCCCGATAAAAAAATCACCCAATACAACATTCACATATGGAACATGGATGGCGGACTGCCCTGTAATTCCGTATATGCTGTCCGGCAAACCCGGGACGGGTATCTGTGGATCGGGACACAGGATGGACTGGTTCGTTTTGACGGCATCCATCTCGAAATATACAACAAGAAAAAAATCCAACAGTTAACCTGTAATGATATTCGTGCCCTTTACCAGGACCGTCATGGCACACTGTGGATCGGCACTGCTTCCGGCGGACTCAGCCGGTATAAAGGCGGGCAATTTACCACTTATCCCATAAAAGTTTATAAATCCCTGTACATGATAAGCGCCATCGATGAGGACCGCTGGGGTAACCTGTGGATCGGAAGTCGCCGCGGACTCACCTGTTTACACGGCAATAAATTCATCGTTTATACCACAAAACAAGGCTTACCGCATAACCAGGTGAAATCTATCCATAAAGACGGAAAAGGAGACCTGTGGGTGACCACCGCCGCCGGGATTGTCAAATTACTGGAACCGGGAACCTTTCAAAATTACACCCCAGCGGAGATTTTACCCTACTTTATAACAGCGGGTCTTTATAAAGCAGACACAAAAGAGCTTTGGCTGGGGACGTTCGGTCACGGTCTTTCCCGGACAAAAAACGGGAAATTCATCGCTTATGGGGCCGAAGCAGGAATCACCCACCCCACCATCAACTGTCTGTATGAAGATAAAATGAAAAGTCTATGGATCGGAACGGACGGCGGCGGACTGACCCGGATGAAAAACAAGGAATTTAGTGCGCTCACTGTCGATAACGGCCTGGACTGCGGTTATGTCTATTCGTTGTACGAAGACAGGGAAGGCAGCCTCTGGGTGGGGACGCTTGACGGGGGCCTGCACCAACTAAGGGACGGCAAATTTACCACTATCACCACCAGGGAAGGATTGGCACATGATTACATCGAGTTTATCTACGAAGACAGTGCCGGACACCTCTGGATCGCCACAAAAGAAGGATTAAACCGGTTGAAAAACGGGAAATTGACCACCGTACTCACCACCAGGCAAGGACTGGCAACAAACTATGTATTGTGCCTGTTTGAAGACCCGGACGGCTATCTCTGGATCGGGACCCGCGCAGGTCTGCACAAATTTAAAAACGGGAACCTGACCACACTGACAAAAAAAAACGGGCTGTCGGATAACAGGATAAAATGTATCGCCGGGGACAGGCAAAACAATACCTGGATCGGCACTGAAAATGGCCTGAACCGCTTCGATAACAATAACGGTGAATTTACTGTATTTACCGAAAAACACGGACTTTCCAGCAACTTTATCGAGGTTCTTTATGAAGACGGCAAAGGGAACCTCTGGATCGGCACGGATGCCGGCCTCAACATTTTTAAAAATGGGACCATCCATGTTTTTAGCCCGGGAACCTGGACCGGGAATGATTTTATACGATGCATTTATGAGGATTCCGAAGGCACCGCCTGGTTTGGGACCGACAGCGGCCTTATCCGCTGGCAAAATAATGAGACCTTCCTTTTTAACACCCGGTGCGGACTCATGGAAAATTATGTATATTCGGTACTGGAAGATGAAAAAGGATATCTGTGGCTCGGGGGGCGAAATGGCATCGCGCGGGTCAGTAAAACCGACCTGGAAAATTTTTCCAGGGGCAAAATCCATCAAATTAAACCGGTTACCTACAATGAGATGGACGGCATGAAATCCCGGTGGTGTACCGGCATGGGATGTAAAACCCGGGACTGCATGTTCTGGTTTCCCACCAGCTTGGGAGCAGTGGTCATCGATCCCTGTCATCTCAAAACCGACAACCCGCCCCCGCCTATTATTATCGATAAAGTCATCATAGATGGTGAAACCTTTCATATTAATGAAAAAGAAATAAACAACAAACCCATGGAACTGACCCCCGGGAAAAAAAGGTTGGAATTTTACTATACCGCCGTGAGCTTTATCAATCCCCGAAAAATAAAATTTAAATTAAAATTGGAAGGGTATGACGATGATTGGTTGGAAATGGGGAACATCCGCAGTACCACCTATACCGGTCTATCACCCGGCAATTATAAATTTCGCGCCATTGCTTGCACCCCGGATGGGATTTGGCACAAGAAAGGCGCTTCCTTCTCTTTTTATTTAAAACCCTATTTTCACCAGACCCCCTGGTTTTATCTTTCAATTATTTTGTTACTTTTATTGTTAGGGTTTTCACTCCACCGTTTCAAGATCAGGCAAATGAGAACCAGGGAAAAGGAATTGGGCGCCCTGGTGGAACTGCGCACCAATGACCTGAAAGAGCGAACCATTGAATTGGAAAATGCCCATCATAACCTCCAACATTCCAACGAATTGATCGAAGCAAAAAATCGCCAATTGATCGAGCATTCGGGAAAATTAAAAGAGATGGATAAGGTAAAGTCCCGGTTCTTTGCCAACATTTCCCATGAATTCCGCACCCCCCTGACATTGATTATGGGACCCCTGGAACAAATGATTTCCCGGGGTCCCATAATCAATGTCAGGGGGGTGCGGAATTCATGGGAAATG
>Ga0210084_1000069_pt1 | contig 14006 bp, 11 predicted proteins | sample China_Galinas_Co_3_FD_184863 | JGI IMG/M metagenome (GOLD analysis project Ga0210084, IMG submission 184863) | Wetland microbial communities from San Francisco Bay, California, USA, that impact long-term carbon sequestration -... | ecosystem: Environmental > Aquatic > Marine > Wetlands ... | reverse complement strand
CATGAGAAAAATAGATGAGCCATCTTTTTTCGCCACAGAGGTCCGGTAAAAAAGCAGTTACTCCTTTCTTACTCACCTCACTCAACTTACCAACCCCATTCAATTAAAATACAATGACCGATCTAGAACTGATCAACCAATTGGAAAAAGAGATTGGAAAACAATTAAAAGAGATTGAATTCGATCAAACAGAAAAAGATACTAGAAACGGTTTCACCACCGATAAAAAGGGATATATCACAGGTTTGAATCTAGATGAAATAAAATTAGTCCCCACTCCTAAAACCCTTTCAAAATTTCGCAATCTCAAAAAATTAAGTTTATATGGGACTCAGCTCAATGATATATCTTTTATCAAAGGTTTAAATAAATTAACAACCCTGGATTTAAGCTATAATGAGATAGAAGATATCTCTTTTATTGAAGAGTTGACTCATTTAACTACTTTATACTTAAGTGGTAATCAAATCACAGAAATCTCCGTTCTTAAATCGTTGAAAAATTTAAAAACGCTAGATTTGAGAAACAATAAAATAAGCGAGTTACCTGAAACAATTCTTGAAACAGGAATGGAAATAAATGTGGACTCTCACTGGGCAGGCAGTTGGGGGATATTCCTTTATAAAAATCCCTTGAAAATTCCTCCGATTGAGATTGTAAAAAAAGGAAGGGACGCTATAAAGGCCTATTTCCAATCCTTGAGAGTAGAAGAAAATGTACCATTAAATGAAGCTAAACTGCTGCTGGTAGGCGATGGTGGTGCAGGTAAAACTTCCCTGGTGAAACGATTAATGGGACAGGGATTTGATAAAAATGAATCCCAAACCCACGGCATCAATATCGATGAATGGACAGTAAAAGAAGGTGATAGTGAGATAAAAATTCATATCTGGGATTTTGGCGGACAAGAGATTATGCACGCCACACACCAATTCTTCCTGTCCAAACGGAGTCTCTATATCCTGGTACTGGACGGAAGAAAAGATGAAAAAACCGAATATTGGCTCAAACATATCGAAAGCTTTGGCAGTGATTCGCCGGTTCTGGTAGTGATAAATAAGATCGATGAAAACCCCGGCTTCGAGGTGAACCGCAAATTTCTACAGGAAAAATATAAAAACATAAAAGGATTCTACCGTATTTCGTGTAAAAACAAAAAGGGTATCGATACCTTTATTTCAACTCTGAAAGAGGTTTTGACACAAATCGAAATTCTCAAGACCACCTGGGCGGCTAGCTGGTTTAACGTCAAAACTCATTTGGAAAATATGACCGGACATTACATATCCTACCAAAAATACCTTAAAATATGCACTGACGAAAAAATATTGGAAAAAACCAGCCAGGATACATTGGTGGATTTTTTAAACGATTTGGGTGTTGTGTTACATTTTAAAGATCTGTACCTGGAAGATACTCATGTGCTTGAACCCAAATGGCTGACAGAAGCGGTATACAAAATCATCAATTCCGAAAGACCGGCAAAATGCAGCGGTGTGCTAAAATTGAAATTCCTTGATAAAATTTTGGAGCAAAAAGATAAAGATGACTATTTCTATCCCCCGGATAAATACAAGTACATCATCCAATTGATGAAAAAATTCGAACTTTGCTACGATATCGACAGGGAACGGGTGCTTATTCCTGATCTACTGGAAGTGGAAGAGCCGTCATTTGATTTTGACTATGGTGCATCATTGAAGTTTGTCCTCGAGTATGATTTTTTACCCGGAAGCGTGATGCCCCGATTTATTGTGCGGATGCACAGGGATATAATAGAAAACTTGCAGTGGCGCACCGGGATGTTTTTAGAAGACAAAGCGTTTCATTCCACGGCTGTTGTTAAAGAAGATGAAAGAGAACGGAAAATATTCATCTATGTAAACGGAGAGCAAAAGCAATACTATTTTGCCGTTATCCGGCATACCTTCAGGGATATCAACCACAGCTTTGAAAAATTGCAAGTGAATGAGCGAGTGCCAGTGCAAGATAACCCTACGGTTACAGTAAGTTACGATCATTTGCTCCAATTAAAAAAAATGAATCAAAAGGACTACATACCGGAAGGTGCAAAAAAAGCCTATAACATCCACTCACTGCTTCATGGATTCGAAGAAAATCAAAATTCTTCCCTGGCGGTATCTATTAATAGACGGTGGGCAACCCTAAATGACTTTGACAAATTGATTTTTAATCCCGATACCAGGGAGGCGGAAATCCATAAACAATTGGAAAATAATTTATGGATACTGGGTACAGACTTTTCAAAGATGTCTTCCAATGAAACACTAAAAAAGGTGGCGGAACAATACCTGGGTAAAAAATACAAAGGGGACAGCGCTGAAAAAAGACCGGATTTGTTGTTGACCCAGGATATGGGTGAGAGATATTTACTTATCGAATTGAAAAAGCCCGGTCATAGGCTGGATAGAAAAGATGAAGCCCAGGCATTGGAATATAGGGATGAATTAAATGCCTATCTTCCCAATGTGAAAATCGATATCATCATTTTAGGTGGACAAATGAAAAAGACGATTTCATCTCATAACCAGAGACCGGATGTTAAATACATGTCCTATCAAATGATGATAAGTAATGCGCGGAATAATCTCCAATGGCTGATCGATGATTTGCGAAAATCCGCGGATTAATCACACCCCTTCCCCCAATAATTAACATCAAGGACCAGGAACCCGGGAAAGTATTTTAAATGAATCCTTTTTTCACCTTTCCATATTATTCAAACCGTTATTCATAGAGTTTTCTTAAAAAATTGAAGTAGAGCTCCGGTGCCTGTTGGATAAATAACCCGATCTTTGAATGCTCTACATCACTCTGTATCCACATAACCTTACCCAGGATACCGAGCCACTCCCCATCCACCTGCAATTCAAATTCAACGGTTTTGGTAAGGGAAAAAAAATGGACAGGCATAGCGGTTTGCAGCAAAACACCCCGGTTAGAAACATTTAAAACAGTACATTTCTCATGTTCAATCCTGGCGGAAAGTTTTTCATCAAATCGCCGGGTGTTCCTTCTTTCACGCTTGAAATCCGAATCCGGCGGCTCTTGCGGTAAACCATTATCGTCAAACCTACTGCTCTCAACATCGTTGTTCTCAAAATCATCATTTACATGTCCCATAAATCGCCTCACCGTACTATTTCAAAATTTCAACCTATATATTTATACAAAATTCTCGCCGATAATTCAAGAGGTTCAGGGTTAAAAAATGAGCCATTTCCCCGTATCCCTGGATGTACCTTGCTATAAAAAATAAAAAAAAATTATTCACTGGGATTTAAATAGGGTTCAAATAGGAAACGCATTTCTTCCAGTGAATCTTCAATAACAAGAGATAAAGTCTGGGCATATATATCCAGTTCCACCAGGGCATTCAAGACCGAGTCCGTCCTGGTGGCCGCCCGCAAACGTTCGGCAATGGTATAATTAACCACCTGGATATTGGCGTAGATTTCCTCTAAACCCCTTAAATTCCAATCCACGGGTTTTCCTTTTTTTCTTAAAAAATATTGGGCCAGTAAATACATGGAAGCTGCGCGGTATATGGTCTCCTGGTTATTGGCCAGGGGCAGGTGAAATCGGGCCATCGGCTTAAAAAAGACAGAATGGGGGCAGCCGCAGGTGGCAATGACAAGCCCCATTAAGGAACCCACCCCCCGTTGAATGGTAGTTAACTGGGAAATCGTTCTATCCCTGGTAGTCACAATCAAATGGATTTCATTATAAGAGAAAAGCGAATCAAATCGCTTGACAATATTAACCAGGTTAGCAGCCATGGGGCAGTAGGGATGCTCCCGGACATCTAACGGACAATTGGTACACTGATAAAAATCAAGTTTTGTCCAATCCGGCAGCACTTTGGGGATATTGTCCCGCAATTCCAGGTTTTTGGCATCCAGGTGCAAATCAAAGACCTCTTCCACCTTATCCGGTTCGTCGCCAACTAGAAAACAGTATCGAATCGTTATTAACTCCATTGCATATTAAACCTTACCCCCCTCTTTGTAACCTAACAAGGAAAAAAAGTCAAGCATGGATAAAAACAAAATGAAAATTTTCTTTGAATCGGGCGCTTTATTGCCGCACTAAATGTGGTATACCCTAAACAATAAAAATGCTCTCGAAAATGGCAGATTTCCGGTGTAAAATTGAAATCTTGTAGAAAAGATGGGGATCAGTTAATTTATTATCCATATCATTTCCCGGACGGTTGGGCAGGAATTATTTTTTGGCGATAAAAAAAATCACCTGTCTATAGTTCCTTCTATTGCCTTACCGGTCAAGCCATTCCAGGGGATCGACCTTGTAGTAATTTTTCAGTTCTTGATATAGTTCCGGGTGTCTTTTATTGAGCTGCCTGGGTTTTTCAAAATAGGCTTCGGTGGCGACGGCGAAGAATTCGGCGGGATGGGTGGCCCCGTATTTTCGTAATACGGTTTTCCTGTGGCGCTTTTTCTTGCGGATCAATTTTTCGTATTCTTCGCCCAGGATGGTGGCCCAGGAGGCATAAGCGGACCGCCGCTCCAATATAGGGGCGCCGTCGGCGACACCGTCCTCCTGGTCCAGTTGGTGCGCGAATTCATGGTAAACCACATTCTTTCCGTCGAACATATTAGCGGCCCCGTGCAGCGATGAGTCCCAGGTAAGAACCAGTTCGCCGCTGTTCCAGGATTCCCCGAATACGGGCCCGCCGGAATTCTCCGATACATAAGCGGAAGGATAAATAATTACAGTGACCAGCCTGGGGAAAAAATCCGTCTCACGATTAAGCAGCAGCAGGCAGGCCTGGGCGGCAATCAATACTTTCATGGTGTCGGTGACCTCGATACCTTGACAACCGTGGAACCTTTTTTCATGTAGAAACACCTTGATTTTGTTTTTCAATTCCTCGCGCAGGGGGACGGGGAGCTTATGGTATTGAGGAAAATGTCGGTCCAATATCTCTTCCCATTGAAGGGGGAAAGGTTTTTCCTGTATTTTTAATCTTCCCCGCTTGATAAAAAGCGGCTTAAGGTAGAAGATATACACGGGAATAAGAACAATCAGGGCAAAAAAGCCGGCAATTAGTAATAAATCCATCATTAATTATAACACACTTTTTCGGCCTCTTCAAATGCAGGTTAACCAACACAGCAATTCTAATTTTGACACACCCCGCCTCCTCCATCTATACGAAGGAGGAGGCGCCCCTCTCGAGAGGGGATTCCTTCAACAAGCCGGTTACTAATGCTTGAGACCGGTAATTCCCCTCTTGAGAGGGGGGGCTGCGCAGCAGCCGGGGTGTGTCGTATTTTGCACAAAAATAGAAGCACAATGTAATATTTTCGGCAATTTTTACTGATTTTCATGGTAAAAATTGATAATTTTTCCAAAATTAGAATTGCTGTTCCTGGAAAATTCAGGTTGAAATATTCCTGCATTTCTTGTAGAATATAACTTCTTCGATTCGTAAAAATGATAAGAACAAAAAACAACTTTATTCATCCTCATCTAAGTCTGCCGGAAAGAGAAACCGAAAACTCTATCTATCAATACTTACTCCCTTTTTGTGTGGAAGATGGAAATAGAGATGAAATGAAAAATTATTTAAAAGAGCATCTTTTAAGAATGTTATATACGTATTCTATTTTGCCCCGGGGAGAAGGAAATTTATTGGAAATAGGCTCAAATCCTTATTATATGTCCTTAATCATTAAAAATTATACCAGCTATAACCTCTATTGCACCAACTATTTTATTGGTGAAAATTCAGACGCGGATAGAGTTCAAAAAATCATTCATATCAATAATGAAGAAGAGATCGAATTCAGGTTTAAACACTTTAATATTGAAGATTATCGTTTCCCTTACCAGGACAACTTTTTTGATGTGGTGCTCTTTTGCGAAGTGATTGAACACTTGGCCATCGATCCGTTAAAACCATTGTTGGAAATAAAAAGAATATTAAAACCCGATGATTACCTGGTTTTAACCACACCTAACGTCTGCAGGATCGAAAATATAATCAAATTGATCGTTGGCGGGAATATTTATGATCCCTATTCAAAACATGGAATTTATGGAAGACATAACAGAGAATACACCAGGAATGAGCTATTTTTACTTTTTAAACATGCCGGGTTTGAATTTGAAGATGGATTTACTTCAAACGTCCACCGAAATAAAGAATTCGATAAAAAATACCTTAAACAGGTTATGAAATCGATAAAAACAATGAAGAATAGAGAATACGATTTAGGGCACTATATTTTCATCAGGGCAAAAAACACCGGGGAAGTGCAAGGAAAAAAACCCACCTGGTTATATAACGATTAATACCTGAATTGAGCGATTTTTGCGGCGATTAGCACTTATCTGTTGCGGCATAAGGCTTTGAAAAATTCTCGATATACCGGCTATAGCGCTCAGATAAATTGATCCTACTTTGCTCATTTAAATTGAACCTTTTCCAGGCCAAGGGACATTCCCTTAGGGGGCATCCAGGGACAGGCCAACGCCCCGAAAGTCCCAATGGGATCGTTCATAATATGCGTAGGGATACCGATATTTTCGTTAGGAAGATGGTTTTCCTCCAGTTTGAAATAAAAAATAATTGTTTAAAGAGTTGATTGGTCCCGGAATGGTTGTAAAAAAAATGAGTAAGCAAATAGAACTTTTCCAGGATGTAGATTGAATTTTTTCATTTGTGAATTGAAAAATATTTTTTAATTAAAAGCTTTTGGAAGTCCAGAAGGGGCTGGCAGCCCCGACCTATTAGGGAGGGTTTTAATGTTTTTCTTTTTTCACCAATGACTAATGACAAATGACCAATGACATTTGTCTGAAAGGTTTCTGGTCGCCGAAGGCATAAATAGATGGTAGATCCAGGAAATTTGCCAATCTTGAATTATTTTGTTTTTTGCTGTAAAATTACCAATAAGGTGAACACATGTTCTTTATTGCCGGAGTTCAACCGAGAACGGTTCGGATAGAAAAGCATACGCAGCCCTGCTCGTCTTGTGAGCATTTTGATGTCTATCTCAAACGGGTGGACCATTATATATCACTCTTCTTTATACCCCTTATTCGTATAAAAAGGGGAGTCCCTTTTTTAGTTTGTGAAAACTGCGGCATTCAACAGGACCAGCAGGGCTCTACCTTTGGATGGGCAGAAACAGGTAAACCGCAAAAATGTGGTTACTGTGGCAGGTCTGTTGAACCTGATTTTTCCTATTGCCCCTATTGCGGCAGGTCTCTTTAGGAGTCTGTCTGAGAATAGGAAATTATAAATGAAAAATTATAAATTAAAAATTAAAAATGGAAGCGGTGTCCTTCGGACTTTTTTTTAGCCGCTTGCAGCGGGGTTTTCGCTTTCCCGCCGCAGGCGGTCAAACTCCCTGCCCGAAGGGCACAAATTCCGTTTATAATTTATCATTTATAATTTCCCGTCCTCGAAAAGTCTCAAACTGGTGTTTTGGTGTCCCTAATTAAGGCAAAATGACTAAAGGGTTATCCGGTTAAAACGTTAGTACGTTAAAACCCCAGGGAATACCAATCGATGTTTTGAGATTCGATGGAATTCACGGCAGAGTCAACTTTCTTCGTATAGGAGGTATTATTATAGAGATACCCGTTATTATAGAGATGCAGCGCCCTTTTTAAATTTCCATCGGTTTCTTCATAGTAGTGTTTCAAGACCTGTAAACCCAGGTCGATATTGTATTCCACGTCAAAGACCCGGTTTTCGTCGATATTCAAGGGGCCGCGCCAGACCGCCAGGTTCACTTGCATTAATCCATAAGCGCCTCTATTCGATACCGCCACCGGGTTATAGTCGCTCTCTACCTGTACAACTCCCAGCACCAGGTCGGGTTTGAAACCATATTGAAGACTTTTGCGATAAACCGCATCCAGGATATAGGAAAATTGAGGGAAACGCCTGGAAAGCGCCCTGTTTTTGTATTCCATGAAATTATACTTTGCCAGTTTTTGTCGCTGATTATCCAGTTTAAATTGCATTTTGAGCACCTGGTTTGACAGGATACTTAGCACCTGTTGTTTACTCTCGTATTTGGCATTCATTTCCGCCAGGCCGATGGATAACCCAACTAAGCCCATAAAGAACAAAATTGTTAACAGCCAGGCAAACAGTTTAATATTTCTTTGTACCATAAGCTCACACATTATAATAACAAAAAAGAAAAAAATCAAATAAAACCCATAAGAAAATATCGGCTTTTTTTTATTTTTCTTGAACCTGAGTTGAGCGATTTTGATTTAGGGACAGGAAAATTAATCAATAAACCATTGTCAAGTATCTTTAAAGCCTTCCATTTTTTTCTTTTCACTTCTATCTTTAAGAAAATATTTTTCAATTCCCGGGTAAAAAAGATCAAATTTTTTTTTGAAAAGCTCCCTTTTTCTAATCTTTTTTTTTACATCTCAAAAGGGAACATTCACCTCTTCAAAAAAAATAATCACCTGACCCCATTACATTATTCTCAATCGATGGTAGGGGCTTGATAAATCAAGCCCCTACAATAGATCGATTTTCCCAATCTTTCAAATCCATTATTCCATTTTTCCATTATTCCACCATTCCCGTTGTGAGCGCAGCGAACCTAAGGTCTAACTGTCCAGGATTGATCTTAATTTTTGCGACAGGGCCTTCATTCGAAAGGGTTTCTGGATAAAACCGCTGCAGCCCCGTTCCAGTATTTGGGCTGCCTGGCCGTCAAGACTATACCCGCTGGAAAGGAGCACCTTGATATCGGGGTTAATTGCTTTCAATTGGTCAAAGGTCTCCCCACCACCCATGCCCGGCATGATCATATCCAGGATGACGATGTGGATGCCCTCTTTGTTTTTTTGGTAAATCTCCAGTGCTTCTTTTCCACTTGTGGCTGTTAAGACTTTATATCCCATTTTGCTCAATAATCTTTTGCCCACATCGATGATAAAATCTTCATCATCTACCAGGAGGGCGGTTTCGGTTCCTTCTAATATCCTTTCGGGTAATGGCTTCTCTTGCAGGATTTCCTTTTGGGAAGCCGGCAGATAGATATAGAAGGTGGTTCCTATACCTTTTTCGCTGAGTACTTGAATAAATCCGCCGTGATTCTTAATAATGCCGTAGACTGAAGCCAATCCCAATCCCGTGCCCCGGCCCATCTCCTTGGTGGTAAAAAATGGCTCGAATATCCGCTGTTGTGTTTCCTCATCCATGCCCGTCCCGGTATCCCGGATCGAGATTTTGACATAACTGCCCGGTTCCAGGTTATAGGGTTTCATCTCTTTCTTATTGAGGGTTACATTTTCAGTTTGGAGATAAATATTACCGCCCCCGGGCATTGCCTGCCAGGCATTAACATATAGATTCACCAGCACCTGTTCAATCTGTCCCCGGTCCACTTCCACCGGCCAAAGGTGCGGTTCATAATTTTCATGAATGCTGATTCCTTTCCTGGTACGGTTGAACATTAAAGCGCTCTTTTCGATGATTTCGTTCAAGATAGTGGGTATGGTTTCATATTTTCCACCCATGGCAAAACCTAAAAGCTGTTTGGTAAGGTCTGCGCCTCTTTGCACGCACTGTTCGATGTTTTTTAATTCGGTGTAATGGGGATGGTCCGGGGATATGTCTAAAAGCATCAGTGATACATTTCCCATGATGCCCATGAGCAAGTTGTTAAAGTCATGGGCTATACCGCCGGCCATGGTGCCGACGGCTTCCATTTTCTGTGCGTGCAGCAGTTGGTCTTCCAGTTCTTTTTTGCTCTCTTCAGCCCGTCTACGTTCGGCCAATTCCCGCTGTACCTCCCGGAGCAGCCGCCGGTTCTCTATTACCAGGCGCTGCTTTTCCATGACTTGCCTGATGGTGGATAATACCTCATCCATGTTCAAGGGTTTGTTGATATAGAAGGAAGCCCCCTGGTTCAGGGCGGATATAGCGGTTTCCACAGAGGCATGGGCTGTTACCATGATTATCACCATATCAGGGTGCATTTTTTTCAACGGCGCTAACAGTTGGACTCCTTTCATATCCGGGAGCTTGATGTCCAGCAGCACCACATTGAAAAATCTTTTTTTTGCTTTTTTTATGGCTTCCTCTCCGGTGGCGGCAGTCTCTATTTCATAGCCTTTTCTTTTAAATATCAGTGACAGGGTTTTACGGGTGCCTTCATCGTCATCGACGATCAAAATGCTTTCTTTTTCACTCATTTTTTCCCCCTCTCATTTTGTTTCTTCTTCAGAATCTCAGAGGTCAAACCCAGGACTTCCGTCATATCCAGGGGTTTGTAGAGGCAGGTATAGGCATGATTATTTATTGCCTCTTCCACCAGGTCGGTCACTTCCTGGCGGTAAGCGGTCATTAAAACAGCCACTGTTTCCGGGCAGATTTTTTTGATGGCCAGGTAGGTTTCCAGGCCATTTAAAGTTGGCAGTTTCATGTCGATGAAAAGGATATCAAAGGTCTTTTCTTGCGCCTTAGTGATTGCTCCCTCCCCGGTATAAGCAATTCCCACATGGTAGTTTTTTTTAACCAGTATATTCTTCAAGGTGGTACAGGTCCCGGTGTCGTCGTCAACCACCAGGATAAACGCCCCTTGCTTTGCTTCATTTGCCTCTTTTACCAGTTGGATCACTTTTTCGATGTCAAGAGGTTTGTAAATGATGGCGTGGGCGCCTTCTTGCAGTGCCTCCTCCACCAGGTCCTCTACCGCGTAGGCGGTCATCATGATTACTTTGGTTCCGGGCCTGATCTTTTTAATCTGTTTATAGGCTTCCACCCCGTTCATGATGGGCATTTTAATATCCATGCAGATAATGTCAAAGGGTTTTTTTTCCACCATCGCTATGGCTTCCGGACCGTTATCGGCGATGGTGACGGTATAGCCGTTACGCTCCAGGATGAAAGCCATGGTCTTACACTGGCCGATATTGTCATCCACGATCAGGATGCTGGCTTCTGCTTTCTCTTTTATATTCATACCGATTTAACTCCTTCTTCTTTAAAGTGCACAACGGTCACAGAGTGCTCCTTACTCACCTTACTTACCTATTTTCATGCCAGGCAGCTTGATAGTAAAGGTGGTGCCTTTTCCGGTTTCACTTTGTACGTCGATACTGCCGTGCCGCCGTGACCATCGACAAAGGTTTTACTGATGGCCATACCCAGGCCGATTCCTTTGGCTTTACCGGTGAAGATGGGTTCATGCCGGTAAAGCCTGAATTTTGAGGCTTTGCCATCGAATCGACTCACCCCGTTGTCCCAGGTGCCAATCCACAGCGTCCCGGTATGATCTTCATATATCGAGCGAACATGGTTGCCACTCAAAGAACCGGGGTCAGCCGGATTGTGCCTGTAACAGGTAAATTTCAACTTCTTACCGTCTAAAGGAACAGCTTTGTTCAATCCATCCGCGGTACCGATCCAGAGGACACCCGGATGATCTTCAAAAATCATTTCCACTAAATTATTGCTTAGACTATTGGAATCATTGGGAAGGTGTTCAAATCTCATGTCTGACGGCTGGGCATAAAGATGGGTTATTGGGATGAGACTGATCATGATGAACAGGATAATTGCTTTAATTAATATCACTTTTTTCACCTTACTTCTCTAAGACAGGGAGCTTTACTGTAAAGGTGGTGCCTTTGCCTGCCTCGCTTTGTACGTCGATACTGCCGCCGTGGCCCTCCACAAAGGTTTTGCTGATGGCCATACCCAGACCGATGCCTTTGGCTTTGCTGGTGAACAGCGGCTCAAATATTTTCTCTATATTCTCTCCAGGGATGCCTACCCCGGTATCCGTAATAGAGACGGCCACCCAGCCCGGGTCCCGGGTTTCCGATTTAATCATCAATACACCGCCTTCCGGCATGGCCTGGACCGCATTGAGTATGATATTCCCAAAAACCTGGTCCAGTTGATCGGGGTCACCGGGAAAAAAAGGTGTGGTTTCGGCAAATTGGCTTTTTACTTCGATGTTTTCCGGTACTTTTAAGCCGGTTAATACCTTGCCAAGGATTTGGTTGATATTCACATTGTGCCGCAGGGGAGGTTTGGTGCGGGCAAAATCCAGCAAACTGCCGATGATCCTTTCAGAATTTTCCACTTCCCTTTCCATGATTTCCAGGGACTCCTTTACTTGAGGCTCAGGTTTTTCCAGGACCATGTTAAGGAAGAAGGCGGCATTTTTAATCACCCCCAGGGGATTGCGCAGTTCGTGTCCCAACCCGCCGGCGAGCTGTCCCAACAGGGCCAGCTTTTCCTGGCGCACCAGCTTCTCTTGCAGCTTTTTTTGCTCCGCTGTCCGTTCTTCCACTAACTTTTCCAGTTGGCGGGCTCTTCTTTTGACGGCACGGGTTCGAAAGTAATAAATAGAGAAAAGAATAAATAGTTGGGAGGCGATGATAAAAATTCTAAACCACCAGGTCTGCCAGAAGGGAGGCAGTACCTTTATTCTTAATGCTAATCCCTCTTCATTCCATAAACCGTCATTATTTGATCCCTTAACCCGGAAGAGGTAATCTCCCGGGTCCAGGTTGGTATAGGTTGCTTCACGCCGGGTGCCTGAGTAAATCCAATCCCGGTTAAATCCTTCCATTTTGTATGCATATCGATTCCTGGCCGGGGCCCTGTAGCTGAGGGCCGCAAATTCAAAAGATAAAAAGTTCTCATCATAATTTAAGGTGATCTGGTTCATTTCAGAGATGTCCGTATCGAATTTTACCTCCTCATTAAACAGTTTGAAAGCGGTCAGCACCACGGGAGGTATGTAGGGATTGTCTTTCATACGATCAGGGAAAAATGAATTTAATCCGTTTACGCCGCCGAAAAACATCTGGCCGCTGCTGCATTTGCAGTAAGCATTCCGATTAAACTCGGTGCTTTGGAGACCATCGCTCACACCATAGTTTCTAAAGGTTTTTGTCTGGCGATGAAATCGGGACAAACCCTTATTGGTACTGATCCAGAGAAACCCGCGGCCATCCGGTAATATCCCGTAAATCGCATTATTGGGCAATCCATCTTTGGTTGTGAAACTGGTAAAAGTTTCGCTTTCACGATCAAAGGCGTTGAGTCCATTGGCCGTTCCAATCCAGAGCATGTTCCCCCTGTCCGCGGGGTCTTCGTAAATCACCATGATAAGATTATTACTCAAACTCCGTGGATTTCCCGGTTCGTTTTTATAATGAGTGAAGGTGCCGGTTTTTCCATCAAATTTGTCTAATCCATTGACCGTTCCGATCCACATCATCCCCAAAACATCATCATGGACTACCCGGATTTTATTATGACTGAGACTATTGGAATTATCAGGGTCATGTTTGTAATGGGTAAATATTTCCCGCTGGCGGTCAAATTTGTTTAATCCGCCGTCGGTTCCCACCCAAAATCCCCCGGCATCGTCTTCATGGATTACCTGGACATCATTTTGGCTCAAACTATTGGGGTTATCCGGGTGGTGTGAGTAATAGACAAATTTCTTCTTGTTTCGGTCAAATTTGCTTAAGCCGGCGGCAGTGCCAACCCACAATACACCGGACCGGTCTTCATAAATTGAATAGATATTATTTTTATTAAAACGATTGGGTTCATTGGCCTGATTTTGGTATCGGGTAAATTTGTCTTTTTCCCGGTCAAATGTGTTGAGTCCTCCGCCCCAGGTGCCAATCCAGAGTAATCCCCGGCGATCTTCATAGATGGACCAGATGATATCGTTACTCAGGCTGTTGGGATTGTGGGGATCATGCTTGTAATGGGTAAATGTGTGCCAGCCGGGATCAAATGTATTGATTCCCCCGATACCTGTTCCAAACCAGAGTATCCTTGACCGGTCTTCATAGATGGTGTAAATAAAACTGTCGCTCAAACAATTTAACTTTCCCGGTTCCTTTTTATAATAGGTGAACGTACCCTTTTGCCGGTTAAATTTGTTTAAACCATCGCTTGTCCCGATCCAGAGTCCCCCTGATCGATCTTCAAGGACCCTTTG
>Ga0210084_1000068_pt1 | contig 14150 bp, 28 predicted proteins | sample China_Galinas_Co_3_FD_184863 | JGI IMG/M metagenome (GOLD analysis project Ga0210084, IMG submission 184863) | Wetland microbial communities from San Francisco Bay, California, USA, that impact long-term carbon sequestration -... | ecosystem: Environmental > Aquatic > Marine > Wetlands ... | reverse complement strand
TCATCAATTCTGCTTTTCTCTTTTCCGCTTCCTGTTTTGCTTTTAATTCTCTCGATTCTTTGAGAGATGCAATAATTTTATCAAAAAATGGAATTCCGGCCATTTGTTCAGCATTTATATACATTTTAACGCCTTTTATTCATCATCATCATCATGAATATTAAAGCCGCTGCAGGAATACCGATCATTGCAATAGTTTTCATATTGTTCGCACTCGCGGCTTGCTGCTGCTGCTGCATTTGCATTTGCTGTTGCTGCATCTGCAATTGTGCCTGAAGTGCTGCCGTGTTGCTTGCTTCAACGTTTTGTGGTGATTCTTTTTTACCACCTTTTACCGCTGAAATTACAGAAGCAACACCACCTGCGACCGCCGGGAGTGCTGCAAGTAAAAGAGGTAAAAAACCCATGAGTTCAGGCCCGTATTTTCTCTGCAAATATGCCGCTTCAGGCCGTGTTATATATCCTTTGTGCAATATTATCTGATCGGGAATTTCAATACCGAGCAATGAAAGGCCGTTTTCACCCTCCATTGTGACAAGTTCCGCACTTCTGGTCCCTGACATGTTTACTATCATAGTAGTACCTCTGCTTTGGTAACTGTTTTTTTATCAAACGGTTTATAATTTCGATACGTTGCATCCATATTAAGCCATTTTCCATTATACAGCATTTGCGGGAATACGTGATGTATACTGCCGTTTGGTCGTTTCGATGATGCAATTAAGCGATATGGAATGTTTTTATTATGCAAGTATGATGATATTAAAATAGATTTTTTTTTACAATCCAGTCCTGATTTACTGTTTTTCATTAAAATTGATGGTCGAGAAATTACTTCAATCGGTGCATTATCCTGCCGATAAGGAATGTTTTTTACAAGGTCAAAAGCTTCCTTTATAGAAAGATCTGAAAACGGTATTGTTGTTTCTCCGTTTGTGACCATTACATTTTTTACATCCCCCGAATACATTCTGATTAATCTATGCATTGCCGCGCCGGTCTGGTCTTTACTCATTAATTCTTCGCGGGATAGCTTCATAACATTAATATATCATTTCGCCGGATATCGTCAATAAAAAAAAAGAGGAAACTTGCATTTCCCCCTTTTTGCTTCAACACCTATAATCAGACTGAATTTAATCTATTTTTTTTTAAGTATCAATACTTTTGCCTGAAAACAGGTATTTATAATATTATCAGGTTCTTTTATATCATACATCCTGAAAGCATCTCCCCCTGATTTTCTGCATAATTCAATACATTGTTTTTTAAAATACCGTTCACTGCAATTCGTTGTTATTATTCCTGATTTAAAATCAGCTATCTGCAAAAGTGTATACCCTTCTGGTACAAATGAACCATCTGAAAGCTGCACTATCTCTTTTGAATAATCAACGTTTTCTACTGCTCCGACTTCATGGTTAACCTGAAGATATCCATCTGTTGAAAGATATGTACTGCATCCATTGCACAAAAACATGAAAAGACCTGCTATTGCCGCCCAAAATGCAATGACCGAAACTATCAATATTAAACGACATGTTATTTTTTTCATTGTTTTTTCCTTTGATTCACTCTTTGTTTTCCGGTGACTTCCAGAAGCGTTTCAAGTGCTTTTCTTGTGATCTGCTTAGAACTTATGATGAAACCACTATTAAATAAATTAATAGTGGTTTCTGGTCCCCTTTCAAGATTGTTCAGTATTCTTTTTGCTGCTGTTCTGATCACCAGTTTTTGCCATTTTTTCACTGATAACCTTTCCCATTATGGTAATATTGTTCAATAACTGCATTAACTGACTTCCATTAATTTCTGATTGGTCATCGATCATAGTTGAACAGTTGAAAGATGCAATTGTTTTCAACTTCCCTTTATTATCAATGACAATATAGTAAAGATCTTCCTGTTGAATAGTCTTTCCTTCAAACTGTCGTTCCTTCCGTCGGTATTCGTAACCAATTACCGGCAAAAATTTGTCTCTTGGTATATCTTCCGGAAGAAAATCATCTGACCCTGTAAATTTACATCTCAGCTTTCTTTGAATCATTGTTGGCATTTCGTTTTTTCTCCTTTTCTTGAACTTCCATATAAACAGAAGCGTCACATATTTGCATCCAAATACAATCTTCACATGACGGATAAATTTCTGGATATTCGCAATAATCCATTATCTTTTTTTCTTCCCCTTCCCAAATAAATTACTCTGTCCGGGAAGGTCCGACGGTTTCAGTTTCGCGTATTCTTTTTCAATTGCTTCAGTCGCAACCATGGAAACAAACGTTGTTGGTTTCATTTTACGCGATTCCGAAATAATAGCTATTTTTTCACAAAGATCAATATCAGGTGTCAGGTTAATGCGCTTTTTTCCTGCGTCATAATCAGTCTTTGTGATCCATGGTTTTTTACGCATTTTTAAGCTTTTGGCGGGAAGTAAATTACACCCATTTTTTCATAAACGAAAAATCCGTTTTCTTCATAACATGGATCTTCACTTCCCATATTTTCATCAAGTCTTCCGAATGAATAAAAAACCTGTTTCTGTCTAAAATCGAAATCGAAACGCATCATTGCTGACATCTGCTCATTTTCTTTCAACCATCTTGTCAGTTGTTCTTCCATCGGTTCAACCGGAAATTTCATTTTTTTACCGAAACGAGCCGTCAATACACTCTCACAACCAGAAACGAATTTTCCGATTTCTTCAATATTAATCATCTTTTCCATTCTGTTTACTAAACCGGTTTCATCATCAAAGGTGATGATAATATTGTCAATTATTGTTTTCTGAATACTCATTTTTTTTCAATCCTTCCGTTACAATTAAATTGGCTATTTTATCCCTGATTGAAAGTAATACATGCAGGTTCTTTGAAACTACAATTTCTGAATCACTCCCTTCTGGTAAAAGTTCTCTTGTTCTCCCGCTGCGTATTATTTCAGATTGAATACAAACTAATATCATTTTTTTTTCGTCACGTGTGAGTGATGGTAAGGGGTTCATTTCTTTTTCCCCTTCCGCTTTTGTATGGGCTTTTCCTGAATTTCATATTGCTTTATAAAAAAATAAGGCTTTTCCTTTTCTGGTCTTACTAAATAACCTATAAACGCTTTCATTTCGCACATTCCTTTTTTAATTTTTTAATATCCGCATTGCCTTTTAATCCATGAAATTTCATTCCTGATATTATCGATCTTTTGATACTTTCGCCTTATTACTTCTGCAGGATCAATCAGAATCGCTTCAGCGTGTATTCTCTTCAATCCGTGTTTCAACATTTTTTCAATATCTGATGGTGGAAAGTAATCATCCGTATCAGGAAACCCAATCCATAGTACCCGCTCCCGTGCTTCCTTGATTTTCAGTTTCCATTCTTCCGTAATTTCTTTCAATTTATCAGTTTCCATCTCTTTTCTTTCCTTTCAATAAGGATCACCATTTTCAATTTCGAATGTCTGATTTTCTACAGGAAAAGCAACATTAATCATCTTTTCAATTGTATTCATCTTTTCAAGGATCGACATCTGAAATTTTATAATTTCGGATGTGTCATTTTTTTCAGAACTTCTTTCAAGTCTCCTGATTCTTTCTTCGTGTTCAGTCACAGTTCTAAAAAGATCATGCTGCAACTTTTTAGCTGTCTCAACTATCTTAGATAAACTGATCACAGCACAAACAATATCGTGCTGATCAACTGCTTTTGAACACAATGCATCCGCGATTTTTTTTCGGATCATCTTCGAAACATAGGTTTTCCATATACACCACTCCTTCCAGTCGTTTAAGTTAAAAAATCCGGTGCATGGCTGCAGGTAAGAACACATGCACCGTATTACTACCGATCACCCTGCAACTTGCGTCCTCTTTGTTATCGGCAGTAAGTAACTTAAAGTTACTGTAAGTTACTCGAAAAATCAAGAGGAAAAAGATTTTTTTGTTCGGCGTGTGCGGGTCGCTTCAGTGCTCAATGTGACAAATAATGACTTAAGTATGAACATCTAGGGAAAGACCGGGACGGCTGCGTAAAAATCGGGTCGGAAACGTAGAAAGCGACCGGGAGAAAGGCATCTTTGATCGTGAAACAAGGAAATAATATGGGATTCAGTTCCGGTTCCGAAAAAGGCCGGCGCATTACTTGACAAATGATTTCAGAAAAGATACAACATGTTGTATCCGGGTTGCGCGGATCGGGAAAACCGACATACTGTATATTGTGGTTTTAATTAAGTGAAAACAGCTTGGTAAATGTCGCGTGTATCACTTCCGGGAAGATAGAAACCTGCAAGCGCCATGACTGGTGAATATTTGTCACAGTTCGCGTTTTTGATAGCAATTTCGGCACTTTTCTTGTTTCTGTACAATTTCCATATAGCAGAAACACGAGATTTATACATCTGTTTCAGCTCATCGAGCATAAAAGCGAGATCAGAACCTATCTGATCACGCTTATCTATATACTGCCTTCGTTTCCTTCGATATTCCCCTAAAATCTTCCCTACCTTTGAACGTGTATCTGTTGCGTCCGGATCATCATCATTGTCACGGTGCTTTCCCGGTTTCGGATCTTGATATTTTCCGTCTTTCCATACCATCACAAAGGATTCCGATTCCGGTTCCGGGTCAGATAGATAGTCATCACCTTTTACACCACGGAATTGACCGTAAGTGGCAACCATTCGTTTATTGTATGTTTCGTTCAATATTATGAGAGAATCGGCAAGGTTGCTTTCAGAAGGTTTCGTGATATACTTGAGCACTTCTTTTGCCTGATATGCAACTGAATCCTCAAAAGACATTTTTTCAAACATCCTTTTTTTCTTACCGTGTGCATTTTTAGGCACGTGTCTGATTGCATCAATCTGAATATTCATTGAATCGCCGTCTGTTGCCATGTACCATTCAAATGAAGTTTTTGAAACAGGAACAACTTTACCTTTAAACTTTATAAGACGAAAAGCAGCGTTTCTCATAATATGTTCAGGAATATTTTTTCCGTAAGATCTTCGTAGTTCCTGGACCTTAACAGGATCATATATTCTGAAATCGAATGGTTTATCAGTGAATACAAGGTCATGGCAATGTGTATGCCATTCTTTTGAATTCTTACCACGCTTAATTTCAATAGTGGAAACTGCAGCCTTTATTTTTCCCGCTTCACCCTTCGAACGTGTTTCTTCCTGTCTCTTCTGGCCCATTTTCCGGAATGCTTTTTTCGATTCTTTCAAGTGTTCCAGACGTTCACCAAGATTCGGCCCGTCAGCAACTGTATAAGTCACTAAATATGCGTATCGTGCCCCTTCCGTCACCATTCGTGCCTGTGACCGTATCGGGTCATTAAAACGTGCCCTTCGTCGTGATTGTAGCCGATCGGCGCAAACAGGGCATATTGTATGCTGCTTGCAATAGTTCGCGGCTGCAATCTTCATTACCTGTTCAAAAGTATGATTTTTTTTATCTTCAATGAATGATTCACGAAGTTCAATAATCGATGCACATTCCGATATCTTTTTTATTTTATCGGAAATGTCTGAATAGGTCAGGCCCGTTTCTGATACATAATTTTTGGGGAGAACTGAAAGCGGGTCAACAGAATTGAATGTCTCAATAATTTTCTGTTGTCGTGATTTCAGAATATTGATTCTTTTTATTTCGCACATAATTTTGATTTTTCCTTAAAACTGGATTATATTACCAGTATCGTGAAACAAGAATCATTTCGCACATGATCTTGACGGACTTTCGAGGAATCGAAGGTCCATTTTTTTTCACTTCTTCTTTCCCCCTGCTGCTGTCGGCTTTGGTGCTGTTGCCCTTTTCGCTTCCGTTATCCGTTTTACTCTCAACGCCTGTAAAACCTGATCTGTTTTTTCTGGTCCCTGTATGTCATCTAAATACTGAATTATTCTATTCAGTTCAGCTTTATCAGATACAACCTTTTGAAACTGCGGAGAATGTTTTACAACATTTTGTGCAAGTTGCGCTTGCGGTCCATTACCGAGTATCATAGGTAAAAATTGAGTCAATAAAGGTGCAAACTGTTCTATAATACTACTGCCTGTTTCTTCAACTTCATCATTTTCATTATATGAAACCTGATTCATATTTTCACCACCGGGAAGGAAATTTTTTGACAATTCAGACATAAAAGAAAATTGTTCCATTAATGATTTTTTCATCATGGCACCCATGGCCGTATAATTCTGATTCATTATATCCATGACATTTTCATTTTGTGGTCTGTTTATCAATGGACCCATCATTGAAAACATTCGTTCAATAATTGCCAGAAGGTCAGTAAAAGATGGTGCTTGTTGAATGTTTTGAACCGGTGCAACCGGTTGCGCTGCAGGTATAGGAAGTTCACGACTTTTCATCATTGAATCATATCTATGATGCACCCTGAATTTATAGGCACGCATTAAAGTTTGCCCGTTTGACTGTCTCGGAACTGACATCATTAAAAGGTATCTTCCTGAACCGAAATCCATTCCTATTTCGTGTTCATCCGGTGCATCACAATCTTGATATTTGTTGATTAATGACTTCGTTTCACCGTTTCGCGGGTCATCGTATTTGTATAGGTAAAACGTTATTGATTCATCCTGCAATTTTTGTTTTGCGATGAATTCATCAATTTTCTGTGTGATAGTTGGAGATATTTTTTCGATCTCTATTTCTTCAACTCCTGAAAGGTCATCATCGGCGGGTTGTCCAGACTTTGCCATAATTCAACCATTCCTTTTCTTTTTAAAAAGTTGATAAATTAAAAAAACACCGGCTGCAATTGCTGCCAGTGTCAGAACTTCAGTTTTTTTTTACGTTCAACTAATCGGACATAATCAGCCGGTGTATTAATTCCGGGATTAACTTTTCTTACATTTTCCGGAAAAAGTGTATCCGGTGCAACAGTCCGATATTTTGGATAAAAGACGGAAAGATAAAGAGATTGTTTTCCGTCAAATGGTTTGAATTGCTGAAGATATCTTTCAACAATCGGAAGCTGATCCGCAATTGTGGGATATTTCGTTACTAAATCGAGACTATCATTAAAACCTAACTGTTTCGCTGTACTGTCAATAAATTGTATCAAACCCCTTGCGCTACTATTCGGGTTTTTTGCCTGTGGATTGAAACCTGATTCAAAGTTGATCAGGTTAAATAAATCCTCATAAGCAACACCAAGTCTGACAGCTATATCATTCAATAATTGTAAATCATAAGGTGTAATCATTTAAGCTTCCCAAATAGGTAACCGGCTACCAATAACCCGACGGCAACCGGTATACCTTTTTTAATTAACATTGGAGAGACAATCGGGAACCAGTCAATTCTCACATCCGACGGCCCGGATGTTGCCATTTCTGAAAGTTTCGCTTGAACCTGTCGCAACCTGTCGGGTTGAAAGTATATACGAACGAAATTTTCTTCATAGAGGTATGAAGGTTCAACACCTGTAATTTTCTGCAGGGCTGCACCTAAAATTTTCGCTTTTCCGACTGTCTCTATACTTGCCATTTCAGTAACTCTTTTTTTTACGATTTTTCCACCAGTTAGAAATACCGATTCCGACCGAATAAACCCCGGTAATGATCTTGTATGAAAGATCATCCGAAACATCAAAACCGAGATGATTACCGGCCCATTGTACTACCGTTGAACCAAGTGTAATGACAAGTGCGGGAGCTGCAATTTTTGCTGCAGTTATTCTCTTCTTGTAATCCATACCGACCCCCTGTTGTATTATGGAAATACTAACGGAATTTCAACAGAAACCCCTAGTAAATATGATTCGCTTGAAAACGTATCTGCAGCGTTTGAACCATCACGAATTATTTTAAGCCAGAATGCACCTTCCGTCAGAGCTCCACTTCCGGTGGTATCATAAACCGGAAAATCCGGATAATCATCGGCACGTAATATATACTGCGTAACTGGACTTTTATACATTGGCGTCCATGCAGGAGGAACAAAATTCAAAGTTTCGCCGTGTCTTACATAGGCAAGTTCTGCAGCCCAGCAAACTTGTTGACTTGCGGTAACTTCTGCATACCAATACAAACGTAAATTTATACCCGTGGGAACTGATAGATTGTAATCCCAATATTTTGAAGGTAATCCAAACCATGCAAACGCCATATCTTGTTCATTCGGAGTAAAAGCCCACACATGCGTCTGAACTGTATTCGGTAAACTGCGTGTCATAGGTCCGTTTGGAGGAAACGTTGGATGGGCTTTGAAATCGTCTGCAGGAATCCATATTCTTTCATAAAGATATAAAGTGGATCCACCACCACCACCACCACCGGGAAAACCCCTTCTTCCTACACCACCACCATGATATATACGCGATGTGTTCATGTACGATTCCTTTGACCCATTGTAGGTGCTTGCATATCACGAAAAGCAGCATTATAGAATGATGAATCCATTGCAAAAATATTCAATGATACCTGTATTTTAACCGTTCCGATTCCTACCATTGATGCGGGTTGTGCAAGCAAACCTTGAAAAGTAAACTGCAATTCATCATCTTTTTTGTCACTGTTTATCCATGCGGATATTTCATTTCCATCATAATAATTAGCTATCGGAATCGGATTTTGATACACGTTTTCCGTTTTTATTTTCTTTTTTATGTATAACGTTGGAAAAGTGTCTATAGATTCCAAATATTGTTCTTCAGTGATGTTTCCCGCAACTGACATTTTATCGATATAATAGACTGTATTCGGCTGCAGTTGAATTACAGTTACATTCTGATTACTTAATGTATCTGTAAAATTATATCGTCCGGGCGTTATGGCATTGAAAACTGCAGTGAAAATTGTTGAAGTGGCGATAAAACGCGCTTGGGTAGGTAATTGATAACCGACAGACATTTTATCCCCTATGTTGTTAATGGAAAATTATGTAATACCTTAATAAAAGGCGTTGCCTCTAATGTCAAACCGTTGAGAATTGCAGGAACATTTGCCATTGATACCTGTGGCCATGGTCCGACATTCGTTCCCTGTGTGAAATTTGTCTGAAGTATAAAAGATTGAACAATTCCAGTCGCTTCGGTATCAACAAAAACACCCAGACTCATTTCATAATTTTCAAACGGTAATAAAATACGTGCATTGTTTCCGACCTGCGGTAATGCGCGAACAGTCAATGATACTGTTTCTCTTGCTGTGAGATAAATTTCACTCATTATAGGATCTGTTGCATTACCGGCCATGGTAAAACCATGAGGTAAAAAATAACCTACAGACAAAACAATGAAATTATCTCCACGTTCAAAAATTGAATTTCCGTCTGAACTATATAGCGTTGAAAATGCAAGTGCATCAAGTGGTTTCAAATCCACAGAAACAACTGTATTGTCAACTATAAACTCCGCACCGTGTCCGGATTTCGTTGTAAGAATATCAATTCTTTCGGCCATTTTTACCGCTCCACATGTTGAGATCTTTTACCGGGAGATAATAACCGAGCAACATAATATCAATCTGCGTCGGTGTTGTTAGGTTCTGACCTGTAATCCGAATGTCGATTGTATCACGATAAGGATGTACAACATTCTGCAATTTTGCATTCATTACAGGAGTGGCCGTCATGTTTCCAGTTGCATCGATTGTCACACCAGTTGAACCGGGAGAACCTACCAGTTCAAAAGGAATCGGTACATTCTGAGGAAATTTATTTGCAGCCGTCTGGTAGGTTTCGAAACGCAAATTAGGCCCGAATATGGCCCCGGTAATATCAACGGAAGGATATTTAAAATAAATTTTCCGAAGTAAATACCAGAAACCATAATCAATGGTATGAAGAAATCGGGCTGTCGGCGTGTTCAATTCAATCCGTTTGTATATATAATACGGCTGTGATTCTCTTATCGAATCCAGTTTTTCAACGAATTGCATATCATCCCCGCCGTTGTGGTTGTGCTGCCTGTCTTACTATTCTTCCACCTGATTGAACGGTATTGTTTACAATCATATCCGACATAATTCGGATACCATGAAAAACAATCTCATATTCATTCGGTTGATCCGATGTATTGACAACATCGAAAAGAATATCTGAATTCATGGTGAAACAGTATTCAAATTCGATCGGAAAGAAAAGGCCGGATGCAGCCGCACCCGCAACATTGCTTTTGCGACGGCCGGGAGAAAGAAACAGATCAAGCGGAATACGATCATTGAAAAGCTTTCTTTGTCCTGCACCGTCAATCATCTGACCTGAAAGATATGAAATACCGGAATCAACACCGGCACCGGTTCCGATTGTGGTAAAAGATCCGGTAATGAACTGGCAAAAAAAGTGACCAAGATTCGAAATATTGACCTTACCGAGTTTCGTACTATTCGCCGGTACTGTATCAGCCAGCAGTAATTTTTCAGAATACTGATGATTCTGAATGTCAAATACAGCTTCCGGATTTATTCTTTGTGAAAAAGGTTTCACGACCATTTTTTTTCTCTCCCGTAGTTAGTGAAGAAGCGAACAAAAGAACCGGGATTACTCCCGGCCCCGTCTGGACAGGAAACTGATTAAATCAGCTTACCCGTGTGAGTATACCAGAAAGTGAAATCTTGAACCGATCATCTTCAAGTGTTGCAGCCGGTGCAGCGTGATGAATCACAGTCACTTCAAACGGTGTAAGAGCTGCAAGTATGATCTTTTTATTCAACGGAAAAATTCCGTGAAATTTCGGCTGAAGTTGTGCGATGTTGTCACCTGCGTTCGTCGGTGTAATTGCAAACTGCAATGCGGAACCCATGAGCTCCTGAGCAGTCCATTGACCCATTGATTCCTTGTTCGCCAGTTTGATCGAAACCGTCGTGCGTGTAAGCAGTGTAAAAAGATCCTGCAGGGCTGCAGTACCTTTTACAGCGTTTGATGTATACATGATCTTGATTGCACGGACATCAAGCAACTGACCCTGCGGAATCTGACCGGCAAGGGTGAGATTCGTCTGATCAAGCGTTTTTCCACCTGAACCAAGCGGGTTTGTAAAAAGACGGTGTGTGAGTGTTGCCGCTGCAATTGTTGCCTCATCATAGTACGAAAAATCAAGCTGTTCACCTTCCGTTCCGTAGGTTCCGACCTGAGTATTCAGCAGTGCCTGTTCTCTTGACATATAAAAAACTCCTCTTTAAAGGTTTTACTGTTTAAAAATCTTGTTCAATTTCGCACTTATCCGATATGTTCAGATATATCAAAGATCTGCAGGTGAATAGTATTCATCCGCTCCCATGTTGACCATTTCACCGATTCTGACAGGTTCTCCCATCATTCCGCTTTCATCTGTAATAGCAGGTTGCGGAGGTGTCCACGGATAACCGGCGGGAATGAAATACTGTGGTTCATCACCGGCAAGCATCGGGACATTTGGTGCGAGTGATTTAAACATTGATACGGCACCGAGAATCACCATTCCTTCCGCTATTCCGGAAATCATTTTATTTCGTTTTCCGAGAGTACCATTCAGAACAATACCTGCAACAATGGGAAGTGCAGACTTTATTCTCTTGTCTGCAATTGGAACCTTACTAACAAGCATTCCCGCACCTACTCCCCCGGCAATTGCGAGACCTGCATTTTTCAGCATTCCGGTTGCGTTTGATCCCCTGAGAAATGCACCGGCTTTTCTTCCTGCATTGGAAGCTGCCTTTTTAACGCTTTTCCTCTTTTTCCCTTTTGCCATACTTCCCCCTGTCGCTGTTGATTTTTGAACAGTTGTTTTTTTCGTTGTGCTTTTACGCTTTGATACTACTTTTTTAGCTACGGCCTTCTTTTTCGCTGCAGGTTTTTTTGCAGCCGGTTTCCGTTTTGCAGCCGGTTTCCGTTTTGCTTTTAACTTTGCCCGACCTTTTGCAAGTGCTGCTTTTTGTGCAGCCGAAAGAGTTCTTTTCTTTCTCTTCGGTGCTGATTTCTTTTTTGTAGTTTTTGCCATAGCAGTATATCTCCTTTATACTTTTACCCAAATAATGAACCATTTACCTGTATCATTAATTTCATAATCAAAACCGGCATCTGCAACTTTCTTTTCAATTTCTTCCTTGTCAAGATCCATTTCAAGAAAAGTATGTTGCCTTATTCTCAACAGATCTATTTTTCTCTGATCGTGTGGAAATGTTACCTTTTTTCCGATCGGTTCATTTTCTTCAGTTGCTGCAGGTTCTGCAGGTGCTGCCGGTGCTTCCGGTGCTTTTATTTTTGAGCTATTTTTTTTCTTAGTCATTTCACAATACCTTTCAGCTTGTTCAACTGTGAAAGCAGATAAGCACCAACGCCTATTCCCGCTATCAATAAAACCGAGTTCATTGTATTACCTGCCGGTTTTAATTTGTCAAGTATACCTTGTTCAGACGGAAAAACTTCCGACGTTGTTTTTTTTGATTCTTTATATCCCTGTGGATTCCATTTTTCAAAAGGTATTTTTCCATCTCTTGAAAGTACAAACAAACCCCGTAAAAACTCATTAATTATTGGTATGTCAACATTAGTTCCGGAATTAATCAATTGTGCCAGTAATTGAGAATCAGCCGATAAAGTTCCGCCATTTCCATTTATATCGGGAGGCATTGAAAATGATGCAGGATTGTGACCCGTAGCCATTAAAAGCAGATATTGACGCTCCAGATTTTCAACAAGTTCTGTATTTTTTCCACCGGCTCCCCAAAATGTTTTCATCTTATTTTCATAAACTGTTCCCTTCAACCGCTTGACCATAAAAGCCGCAACCTTTTCCGGCCATGAAAAGCCGAAAATTCCCATTAATTCAGGATCAGTTTTAATAAGTGAAATTTTCATATCTTCAATAGTTTATAAACGAGCAATCCAAGAGATCCCCATGTTACAAATTTTTTTATCTTGTCTTCAGTGGTCGGCTGTGGTTGTTCGGGAATAGGTTTGACAAGAATGACCGGAGCAGCCTGCGGCACATTGCGCACAGGCTGTCTGATCATCATCTGATCATCACCTGATAATTTTATAATCATTTATCACCACTCAATAAAATTGGTATCAATGCCAGACCTGCAAACGGAAGCAGCTTTTTAAAATCAAATTTTGATGCAGTCGGTTGTGCTGCAACAGAACTAGCAGCGGTTGCGGCTGCGGCTGCGGCCTGTAATTGCTGTGTTGCGTTTGCTGCTGCTTTCTGCTGTTCTTTTGCTTCTTTTTCCTGTTTCTTTAGTAATTCGATTCTCTCTTTTTCAAGTTGTGCAATTTCGGCCTGTCGTGCTGCGTATGCCTGACTGCTTGCTTCCGCTGCCTGTTTTGCCTTTATTGCTATATTTGCCGCTGCAACCGGTAAAATGGTCATAGGTGAAGCTGCAACCGCAATCGGAAGTGCGGCCGGTGCAAGTGCTGCGGCTGCAACTCCTGCAGATCCGGGAATTACTTTTTTTATTACCGTTTGAATAGGTGCAACCGCTTTGCTGACTATTCCACCTACGGCCTTAATTCCTGCCGTCAACCAATTACCCATTAAATAATCCTGCATTGCAGCCGGATTTCTTGAACGTCTGACAACATATATATGTTGTTCCGGCGTCATACCAAAAACATTTCCAGAAATACGGGAACATTCCCCGGATAGTTGAACTTTCATTTTTTCTTTCTCCGTTTGTTTCTGTTCAAAAGAATAAGGAGAACGGGAATACCAATCAGACCGGCCACAACATAAGGATTCTGTAAATACTCTTGTATTACCTGTGAAACAGGTTTTTGAACAGCTCCCGGTGTTGTGGTCGTTGCCGGTGGTGCTGAAGTATATGAAACTCCGTCGGGTCCAATTGTTGTTGTCCCTGCCGTTGTTTGTATTGCGACCGGCTGACCTCCTGTGATATAGTTACCAAACTGTTTAATTTTATTCATGAAAGAATCCATAATACCAGACATTGCAACCGGATCTGAAATATCTATACCCTGCATTTGTGCATTATGAAGCATACTTTCAATTTCCGCATTTATAAGCGGATCTTGTAAATTAATTGCGCTTTGAATCGTTGCAGGTGACCATGCAATTTCCTGGCTGTATGTCTGATTATAATCATCATTTACGTATCGCATTTTTCGTATCCCTTTTTTTCATCATGATAAAAGCCATAAGAACAACGGCACCGGCAGGAATTGCAATTTTCATCAATTCTGC
>Ga0210084_1000066_pt1 | contig 14387 bp, 15 predicted proteins | sample China_Galinas_Co_3_FD_184863 | JGI IMG/M metagenome (GOLD analysis project Ga0210084, IMG submission 184863) | Wetland microbial communities from San Francisco Bay, California, USA, that impact long-term carbon sequestration -... | ecosystem: Environmental > Aquatic > Marine > Wetlands ... | reverse complement strand
AGGATCATCCCGGGAACGGCGGCCATGGCTGCGGGATTGTCGGACAAAAGATAGCCGACCTTGTCAGAGAACCCGGGTACCGGCACAAACCCCTTGGGCCAGGACACCGCAACGGTGAGCCCTTCCCGGGGCCGGAGAGGCCGGGTAGTGGCAAAATGGAGACGGCCCAAATCATCCCGGCTCATGGTAAAATCCTGCCCCCGGGCACCTTCAGGACCGGTGTACGCCGAAACCTCGAGGACTTCGGCGGAACCAGGGAGTTCAATCACGGCCCGGACCTGGTCCATGGAAAAAGACCACCCATTACCGGTTACATTCCAGTAGAGTTCGTCGAATTCGTCAAAATGTCCCAGCTGCCGATCGGTACGATAGGTGATGGTATACCCATGTTCACCGGTTCCCACCCGCCGGTTTTTCTCCCCCATGTACACCCGGATGCCGTTGGCAATCTTTTTTAGATGAAAGGCTTCGGGCCGGCCGTCTCTGAGCACCGACTGCACCTGGAAACCGACCCGAACGATATTCCCGAAACGATCCGTGTAACGAGTGGGAAAGTCGCGGTAAATACCCCGCTTGATCTGGCGGCCGGCAGCATACACGCGGATGGTTTCGGTAACCGTCATGCTCCCATCGGTGTGGATCCGAATGAAACTGTCAAAAAATAGAATGCGTTCTTTTTCCTGCCCGGCGACGGAAAGGGGCAGAAAAAACGTCAGAACACCGAAAATAATCAGGATCCGGGCCATCCACGGGTGTTGTTTCATCGATATGCTCCCTGGCTCCATGATCCCCAAGGGGGAATTTCGTCGTACAACCCCGGATAGGGGATTTTGCTGTCTTCAACGTTCAAACGCACGTCTTAAGTTACACCAATATCCAGGTTAGAATTTAACCGCCGGCACCTCCCGATCGGCGGCATCTTCGATTTCAAAAAATTCCGCTTTTTCAAACCTGAAACGCTCGGCAATATAATTGCTGGGAAAGGATTCGATCAAGATATTAAGATCTCTCACCGTGCCGTTATAATACCGGCGGGCCATCTGTAGTTCGCTTTCGATTTGGGAAAGATCGTCTTGAAAGTCCAAAAAATTCTGGTTGGCTTTCAGATCGGGATATGCTTCGGCCAGGGCCACCAAATTTCCCAGGGATCGGGTCAGGGCAGACTCTATTCGACCCTTATCCGCCACGGCACGGGCTTCGGTGCTCCTGGTTTTGAGTTTTGCGATTTCAGACAGAAGGTCCGCCTCGTGCTCCATATACCCTTTGACCGTTTCAATGAGATTCGGAATCAGATTGGACCGCCGCTTGAGTTGCACTTCAATACCGCTCCAGCCCTCTGCCACCATATTTTTATTTCGGACCAGCTTGTTGTAAATTCCCACTGCATACAGGATAACTCCCAGCAGAATGACCAGAACGATAATCCAGATGACCATCCTTCCCCCTTTTCCTTTTCATTAAATCCGATTTCTCCGAAATAAAGCTCCCCGTCGTGCTTGGGTAAGCCACCGGTGAATATCAACATAAAACGGACCATCTTTTAGCGGGCTGACGTTTCCAGTGGACGGACGATGACAAAAAATCACACCCAAAGTAAATCCTTAAAGACTTTCTAGCGAATGTTTTTGAAGATTGCAACCCTTGTTTTGCCGGATGATCGGATGGAACTCGCTGCCTTCATCGGCCTGTATGTCATGCCGATTAATTTTGGGCTGAAAGCCTAAATGGGATTGTTCATGGGTGAAAACTTTTTCTTTCGGCTCTTTTTCGTCTCTGAAAATTTGCCATACTGCTTCCTTTGCCCCTGGGGACGGTCTTTAGGAATGAATGGCGGAGCGTTGTAATCAAACGCTGACAAGGTTCGTTGCTCGACCTCAGAACCGATGATTCGATTGATGGCATGAACCATCTTGCCATCGTCTCCGGTAATAAGGGTTAAAGCTTCGCCCTTGTGGGTGGCGCGGCCGGTCCGACCGATACGATGAATGTATGCTTCGGGAGTTGAAGGGATATCGTAGTTAATGACATGCGAGATCCGGGTAACATCAATTCCGCGAGCCGCGATATCGGTGGCCACCAGGATCTGAAAAGTCCCATCTCGAAAGCCATCCAATGCAGCCTGACGTTTTCCCTGGGAAAGGTTTCCTTGCAGCGTAGCCGAACGGTAGCCGGCAACAGCCAGTTTTTTCCCCAGGCTCTTGGCTCGGTGTTTGGTTCGAGTAAATACCAGAACCGACCGGATAGGGGTGGTACCCAACAGGTTTAACAAAAGCGCCGTTTTCAGATGCTGGGCGACCGGGTAGAGCGAATGGCTGACAGTGTATGCAGGTGCCGTCGTTCCTATCTGAACCCTGACTGGATCTCCCAGGATGTCCTTGGCCAGGCGCCGTATTTCGGTGGGCATGGTCGCCGAGAAAAGCAGCGTCTGGCGCGTTTGTGGAAGATGGGGCAAAATTCTTCTGATATCGGGGAGAAAACCCATATCGAGCAACTGGTCAGCTTCGTCTATGACCAACACTTCCAGTTGGGAGAAATCGGCGGTATGACGACCGATGTGGTCGAGAAGCCTCCCGGGGCACGCAACGACAATATCGGCACGCTTCAGTTTCTTAATCTGCGGATCAATTCCCACGCCACCGTAAACCGCAACGCTTTTAAGGCGGGTTTTGCGCCCCAAAATTTCGATAGCCTGGTGAATCTGTTCGGCCAGTTCCCGGGTGGGAGCCATGATCAGGGCACGGGGACAACGGCCTTTGTTCCCCATCAGACGATTCAAGATCGGCAGGACGAATGCCGCGGTTTTGCCGGTGCCGGTTTGGGCCAGCCCCATCACATCGCAACCTTTCAGGACCGGCGGGATTGCCTGGGCCTGAATCGGTGTCGGGACACGATAACCCGCTTCTAAAACACCGGCCGCAACAGCGGGATGAAAATTAAATGTTTCAAAGTTCAATATATACCTTCTTTCTGTGTTCCAATAAAAAAAGCCCCGGAGTTATTCCGGGGCTTATGTATGTTTTTTGATGGACAACCAGGAACACTATTGTTGGACGGACAATATGGCTTGCAGACGTCTTTGTCAAGCTTATTCGTAAAATTGACAACGACCGGGAGCGTGACCATGGGCGTAATGCTGGTTTTTTGAGGGTCTTCTCCAATTTAGTTGGAGACGAACCTCATTTTTTCAGTTTATCCGAAAGAAATTCCTGAAAACGCTTCCAGGATTTTTTGTCCGCATTTTCTTGATAGCGGTCTCCCCCAAATATGGTAAACGCGTGTTGTGCACCCCCGTAGGTTATCATTTCGTGTGCAATGCCGGCCGATTCCAGTTCTTTGGCCAAATCAGCGAACTGGTCCAGGGTAATGTTCGAATCCGCTGAACCGTGCATAATCAAAATTTCCCCCCGGGTCTTGGCATAGTTTTGTCCTTCCGGTGTCTTTAGTCCACCATGGAACGTCGCAAAACCTTTAAGGTCTGCCCCGGATCTTGCCAATTCAAGCACTGCCGCACCACCGAAACAATACCCCACGGCCACAGCATTCTCGACCTTGGCGCCCCTTTCTTTCGCCGCATCCAAAGCCCCTTGCATCAATGCCCGCATTTTTTCTCTGTTTTTATAGAGTTCCCCGGTATGCTGGCGTTTGTCGGTCAACTGGGTGGGTCGCACCCCGGCTCCAAATAAATCCGCAGCAAAAACAGCATACCCCGATTCAGCAAGAATATTGGCTCGCTGGATCTCATACTCTGTGAGCCCGTCCCAATCATGAATCAATAGCACCAACGGCGCCGGGTCAGAAGGCGCAATGTAATATCCCTCATAAGACTGACCGTTAACCTGATACGTCACCAAAGCGCCGGTGGCGCCAAATGAAACCGCCGGCACCCCCATAAAGACAAACCCGACGAACGTTAAAATCAATTTAGAAAAAAATTTTGTTGCTTTCATTTTTATACCTCCTTTTGTCGTTGTTCTAAAAAGAATGTACCATCCGGAATCTCGATAGATCTAAAAAGAAGGTAAATATTAAATTGTCCGAGTCAAGATCGTTTGTGGTACATAGTGGTAGGCTTTGTTGAAAGGGAAAACCATGGCATGGGAAGGAAAACTTGCCATAAAAGTTACTTTTGATCAGTTCGTTTCTGTTGAACATGCCCTTTTTTTATATATTTTCAAAAAGCACCATGGATGATTCCCATGCGAAATCTCAAAACCAAGGTGCTCAATGAAAAGACCCTCAGCCTCCACCTGCTGGAAACCCTTATCGCCCTGAGCATCAGCGCCGCCACCAATCCCGCCGCCCAGTTGGCAATGGAAAAATTCCATATCATACGCCCCCGGGCAGTACACACGCTGCCGCGGCTTTCTGCATCTCCACATAATGTGCTGCGGCCAGAGCCGCCGTGCTTCCATCTGCAGCAGAAATGACAATTTGTTTGGCGTATTTTTCCCTCAAATCTCCAATAACGAAGATTCCAGAGATATTTGTTTCGCACTTTTCGTCGGTAATCACATAGCCGTCGGCGTTCATTTTAATACCGGCCGGTACCAGATGGTTGTTGGGGTCGAAACCGATGAAAATGAAGACGCCATCGGTTGGAAGGTTACGTTTTTCTCCGGTCACGGTATCCTTCAGGCCCACCGAACAAACACCGTCGTCGTCGGCTTCGATGGCCGTCAGCACCGTGTTCCATAAGACCTCTATCTTGCATTCCCCCTTGACCCGCTCTTGCAAGATCATACTTGCCCTGAAGACATCCCGGCGATGGGCGATATAAACATGCTTTGCCAGCTTTGAAAGATAGAGCGCTTCCTCCATTGCCGTGTCTCCACCGCCGACCACCAACACGGTTTTATTTTTGAAAAAAAAGCCATCGCACACCCCGCAGTAAGACACCCCTTTGCCGAAATAGGCGTCTTCCCCCGGAACGTTCAATTTGCGGGGACTGCCGCCGGTCCCGATAACCACCACATGGGCCTTCAATACCTTATGGTCGGCAAGGCGGACCGAATGATATTCAAGGCCGGGCTCTATGGCGACAACCTCCTGTGATAGGATTTCCAGGCCGTATGACTGGGCATGCTGGGCAAATTTCATGGACAGCTCGGCACCGGTGATCCGTTCGGTGCCGGGCCAGTTTTCCACCTCATCGGACAGGGCCACCTGTCCTCCTGGGACGCCCTTTTCAATGAGGATTGTTTTAAGAACAGCCCGCATGGCATAAATGCCTGCAGTCAGTCCTCCGGGTCCCCCGCCGACAATGATCAGATCGTAGACTGGCGTTTCAGACATGAATTACCTCCTTTATTCCATATGCGGGCATGGTAAATTTCCTTTATAAAAAATCATTTTCAGTCAAGAAATTTAACTTGACACCGGGATATATGGAAGCTAATTTATGAGCAAATACTTAAAATGCCCCATAAAAAACCATGAGAGTTTTATAGGGGAGACGCGTTATCCAAAGGCATGCCAAAACCATTAACCCAACAGGGCAGACTCTGCAGGTCGGAAAGGGGAAAAAATGAAATGCTGCCATGTATGCGGAAAACTGATTTACGAAAACGAAAGGTCCATAAGCGTCATTCAATTCAATTTAGATCCTGACGATGAACAAAATAATTTGATTTTCGATGGGACGTTTTCAAATAACATGGGTGAAACCGTATCCCTCTGTAAGGTCTGCACCGTAAAGACTTTTGCTATTTTTGCCCAAACCTTGGCGGTGGAAAAGGAAGACCACGCATATTCACAATAGAAACTATCTCAAAATAATCCACCGGAAGGTTTTCAAACGGCCCATAGAAAAAAATCCTATGCCTTGTGATTCTTTGCCGACCATTTTCGGACTTGCCAATGGGATAGACGCCTTTGGTATTGTATGGATTCTCTGAAGGGGCATCCCCCCTGATTTGATTGGGACTGGACCCCATCTCCCAGGAGGCTGTGTTCCGGGGAATCATCTTTTAGTAGACGATATTGAGATCACCCCTTTTTCCGTATGCATTCACCTTTCCATGGAGCAACTTGACGTAATATTCATCGGCGGAAAACCCACCTGAATTCAACCGATATCTAAGATATTCGATATCCCCGGCTGCACTGGTGCTGTCGGGGCTCCCAATGGCGGCAATGACGTCTTGTTTGGACATACCGAGTTTTAGCGTGTTCATTTTTTTGGACGATCCCGCACAACCGACAAGGAACGCCACAATTATAAACATTATGGTAAAACGATAAGGTTTCATAGGTGCCTCCTGTGGATAAAATTACGCCCTGTCTTTTTTTATAGGTTCTTGGCCGCATCCGGGTGTTCCCTGGAAAGGTAACACGACTTAGAAACATATACGGTTAAAGGAAGAATGTCAATGTTCACAATACCGTTCATCTGAAGATCCGGATTGTTTCCCTTAACTTTTTCCCCCAGATTCACAAACGGCCATTTTTCAAAATCGGGCCAGGGACATGGTTTTTCAATGCGACCTTCTTTTTTTGCACCCCTGACTTGAAATGCCATTTTGTGGTATTTATCTTATAGGGGACGAAGCGAATGGCCATATTTCTAATAGGGTTATTCCTTGGACCCTCTTCTCCAACTAAATTGGAGAAGAACCATATACAATAATAAATTGAATATTTCATTTTTAAACGCTATCCATAGATGTTCGCCTACACCTCGATATCGTTCAACATCCTGAAAAATTTTTTTTATCTATTTTTCAGCAACATAAATAGTACCAACCATAGAGGGGAGAGAGATATGAGCCTGTTAACCGTAGATCATGAAAAATGTCACCGTGATGGTATTTGTGCTGAAGTTTGCCCGGTGGGAATCATTGAATTTAAAGATAAGGATGCCTTCCCCTCCCTTGTGGACGGCGGGGATAAACTGTGTATCCGGTGTGGACATTGTGTGGCGATTTGTCCCCACGAAGCCATGTCCCATGCAACCATGAAGCCGGAAGAATGTTTGCCAATACATGAGGACTGGTTATTTGGACCGGAACAGGCCGAACATTTTTTACGCCATCGAAGGTCCATAAGAACCTACAAAAAAAAGCAGGTTGAGCGAGAGGTGCTGACAAAACTAATAAATGTTGCACGCTTTGCCCCTTCCGGGCATAACCTCCAACCTGTCAAATGGCTGGTGATACATGAAAGCGCAGAAGTCCAAAGAATGACCGGATTTGTTGTCGATTGGATGCGACACTTGATTAAAGAAGATTCCCCCCTCGCCGCCGCTATGCACCTGGATCGAGTCGTTTCTTTTTGGGAAAAGGGGAATGACACCATAGCTAGAAATGCTCCCCATGTTATCGTTGCTCATGCCCATAAAGATGATAGATCGGCGCCGGCGGCGTGTACCATTGCCCTGACATATTTGGAGCTGGCGGCTTCGTCTTTTAACCTTGGTGCATGTTGGGCCGGCTACTTTAATGCCGCAGCAACGTCATGGCCCTCCATGCACGAAGAACTGGGACTCCCTGAAGGAAACGTTAGTTTCGGATCAATGATGGTCGGTTATCCGAAATTCAAGTATCAGCGATTCCCCCTCAGAAATGATGCTGAAATACTGTGGCGTTAAAATTGTTCCGGCCAATACGTGTTTTTACAGAATCATAAGACAGCGAAAAATACGGTCCGGCGGATAAAAGGCCATGTATGGATGGACATTAACCATGGGGTTCAAAGGCTGGAGCAGGTTTTCCACTTGGGCCGAGGTATCGAATAAACCAATAAACGGCCCTAAGATCGTCATCGTTCATTGCATTAAGAATGGTGTGGGGCATCGGAGGCCTGCTGGTCAATGTCTTTGCCATTTCTAGCCATTCCTCTTCTTTAAAAGTGTCGAATAATAACCGGAGATTTAATCCATAGGAGGTGCCCAGGGGCCCTCGCCATCCGATGGTATCGCCCATCAGCCAATCGTTCTCCGGAATATTCCCTTTTGATTGTAAATATCCGTTGGTATGACAATCGTTGCATCCCAATTCCTTTACCAGAAAGCGCCCTTTTTCCACGGATTCCATTTTAAAGTAAAAGTCGGGTTTGTTTTTCAGTGCTTTAGTTGTATCGGACTGAGCTGAATTCCAAAAAAAGATCCCGGATACGAAAAAACTTGCAAGAACAATATGGATAAGTTTTAATTTCATGGGTATGATTTCCTTTAAGCAGAAGCGATGGTTTTTTCAACCTTCCAGCATTTAATTGGGCTTTGCAAATATCAATCGGTCAAGACAACAGGTGTTACCTTGGCATGGACATATTTTTTTTATGTATCAAATCATTGTGATATTTTCAAACCCAAGTTTGACGGTCTCGTAACAAGTTCAACTTCTGCGTTGTGCTGAGTTTCGCAATCATTCGATGTACGATAAGTACTCCTCATGATTGCAAAATTTTCACGCCTTGAATTTGAACTTTTAACGAAACCGTCTAAATCAGAATTTTTCACGAGTTTGTTAAGTTTCAAGCTGAAAATTTTTACAGAATACCATAATAAATTCAAGCCAAAACCCTTTACACACTTCAAATAATCGTGATATCAACTAATTGGTGCCCATCCACAATTTTAACAAGGCACGGTGCGTTTTCCTATTCATAAATGAGCAATTTTTGTCCGGATTAAGGCCGCTCCGGTTAAATATGCTTCGCCCCTTTGAAATAGACATTGCATTTCATTGGGCAAGCATTTAACGAAGCAGACACATGGGTTTTCGGCATTTCTGCAGGAAAATAAACATGAAACAATATTTCAGTGTTTTTACCCGCCAACACATCGCTTTTAATATCTTTTTGTGTCTCACCGTGGTTTCAGTAATGTTCCCGATTGCATCTTCGGCCGGCAAGGAAACCCATACGGCCGATGAGCTCATTTCCCTTACCGTCAAGGATGAACCTCTAGGGGACGTGTTTAAAAAAATCTCAATGGCTACCGGTTACGAAATTAGCCTGGATAATAAATGGCAAAGTTACCGGGTTACGGCCTCTTTAGAAGCAGTGTCTTTGCATAAAGGGCTGAAACAAATCCTTAGGAATCTTAACAATGTGATTATTTACGGTTCGAGCCGAAAAATTAAGATTATTATCTATGATAAAACCGCACCTGAAGGCGTATCTTCTGCCCCATCAACTGACACGTCTTTAGACAGGACGCCGTTGCCCTGGCGCCGGTCTCAACACCTTCCAGTGACCCAACTTCCCCCCTCTCGGGTTCTCGAAAAAGAAGATGGTTCCGAAAACGAAAAAGAATCTTCTGATGAAACTGACATTTCCGGTCAAAAATCAGAAACCGGTCCCTCGGATATCGAAAAAGAAGAAAAAACAACATCTAAGGAACTCAAGATAGAAATTGATGAAGGGGCAAATACAGATTCCCAAGAACAATCCTCCGAGGAAAGCACAGAGGAGGACACTCAAGCCGAATCGAAATCCGATGGAGAAACCAAAAATTCAGAAGACACTAAACGTACTGACGATACTATGTAAATAGTGTAATTATTTTTGTGTAATTTCCCCTATAATTTCATATGTTTTATCATAAATCAGAAGAAAACCCTTTCAAAAAAAATGATATAATCGTTTGATATCTATATTGTTATTATACAACCAACTAATTTTGTATTATCTTTGCATGAAAAAATGAATTGATCTTCATTTAAGAATCCAAAAATAAAACCAAATTTGTCGCCAGCTGGCCACTAATCTTACTGATGCATTAAATCTATAGGTTCAAAACAGAATGAAATATATTTGAAGAAGAGTTAAAATGAAGATAAGAATTTTCAAATTATTGCTGCTCTGTACAACGGTGATATTTAGCGTTGCACATGCTTTCAATGTTTCTCCTGTTGATCCATCTGATCCATTCATCCGTTACACCGGTCGCTGGGACCATTCAACGCCAACTCCCTGGGCGTACTGGATAGGCTCATCGATTATAGCAAACTTCACAGGTACCAGCATTTCCGCCACCCTATCGGCCAGCAATACCGACCGCAACGACACTGACTATGATGGTAATTCCGCTTGTAGCTGCACAACAAAAAGCGAATTATGCAAAGCTGATGACGAGTGTTGCACCGGGCGATGCAAAAATGGAAAATGCAGGCAATTCTGTCTGTATTAGCCGGAGCTAACACATAAAAACACCGGAGCGGGGTTTGGCTTCAAGCAGCCCCGCCCTTTTCAAATGTTATCTCAGTAAAATCGTTCAGATGGAGGCGAAATGTGTCCTGGACATCCGTTGGTGACATAAAGATATACTGGGAAAGTTATGGGCACGGAGAACCTCTGCTGCTGATTGCCGGAGTCAGCGGCGGGACGTGGACCTGGGAAGAGAGTATCGAGGTCTGGTCTCCCCATTTCCGGGTGATTGTCTTCGACAACATGGGTGCCGGGCGTTCCAGCAAGCCGCATCGTCCCTACACAATTGAGGAAATGGCGGATCACGCTGCAGCTGTCCTGGATGCAGCCAAAGAGACGCATGGGAACGTTATGGGTTTCTCAATGGGCGGTATGATTGCCCAGGAACTGGCCCTGAAGCATCCGGATCGGGTCAAGCGTCTTGTGCTGGGATGTACCCACTGTGGCGGCAGTGGACGCATTCCGCCGCCTCCGGAAAACATCCGAAAGTTTGTCGACAACGCGGGGCTTTCACCTGAAGAAATCATCGATAAAAACCTTACACTTTTGGTCACGCCTATCTTTCAAAGGAGCGGTTCGGATGCCTTGAAACGTTACAGAGATCGGCAGTTAAGGGCTCCCTGGCAACCAAATTATGCCCTTCTGAGACAGCTTGAGGCAATCAATGGTTTCGACACCTGCAAACGCATCGGCAACATACAGGTTCCCACCTTGATCCTCATGGCGGAGCATGATAGACTGGTACCGCCTGACAATGGCCGTATACTTGCTGACCTTATTCCGGGTGCCGTCGAGAAATTTTTTGCCGATTCCGGCCATCTCATTTATCTGGAATGCGCTCAGGATTTCCACGAGACCGTGAAGCAATTTTTTCGCAGTTCCCATGGCTTGTCCACCATTCGATGACCTTATTGCCTTCACTGCATCTTCTTGACAATCAAAAAGACACCGGGGTATAAAAACGATCATAATGACAACTCGCGGAACGCTGATTGATATTGATCCTTAAGAATATATATCCAAACCTGACGACCGTGTTTTCGCATCACAATATGAATGCCCTCCGGAAGAGGACTTCAAATTCGAACACAAGTGTTAACGCCAAATAGCCGTCTCTATGGATAAAATTATAGAAATTCAAGATCTGATAAAACAATTCGGTGAATTTACCGCCGTGAACGAAATTTCATTTTCTGTGAACCGGGGCGAGTTTTTTGGGCTGCTGGGTCCCAACGGCGCCGGCAAAACGACAACGATCCGGATGCTGTACGGCTTTTCACCACCGACCCGGGGCGAGCTCCGTATCTTCGACATGGACATCGACACCCACTTCCGAAGGATTAAAGCCAGAATTGGTGTTTGTCAGCAGGAAAATACCCTGGATCCGGACTTGAGTGTAGAACAGAATTTGCACGTGTTCGCCGGATACTTTTCCATCCCCAAAAAAGAGGCTGCTGAACGATCCAGGGAATATCTCGAGTTTTTTGCCCTGCACCATAAAAAAGATGCCAAGGTCATGGAGCTTTCCGGTGGAATGGCACGCCGGCTGATTTTAGCCCGGTCGCTGATCAACCGGCCGGACCTTCTCATATTAGACGAGCCGACCACCGGACTCGATCCCCAGTCCCGGCATCAGGTCTGGGAAAAACTGGAAGCGCTTAAAAAGACCGGGTTGACCGTCGTGATCACCACACACAACATGGAAGAAGCCTCCCAACTCTGCGACCGTCTGGTTATCATGGATCATGGTAAAATTCTGGTGGATGGCAGCCCGGAAGATTTAATCGCCCGGTATGCCGGTAAAAATATCATCGAAATCGAGGGGCCCGATCAGGCCCTGATCGAATATGTAAAAGAACACGCCATCGAGCACGATGATCTTGGCCGACGTTTGATATTGTACGAGCCCGAAGGAAAGGGACTGAACAACACCATTCGCGAACGATTCTGCAATGAAAAGTGCATCTACCGCAACAGCACACTGGAAGATGTATTTTTACGTTTAACAGGAAGGGAACTTCGAGAATGATCGATCCTGCTGCATTTTCCTGGCGTTTTCTGAGGGTATGGAAAAGAAACCTGCTGGTTTACAAGAAGATTTGGAAGGTGAACTTTCTGACGCCGCTCCTCGAACCCCTGTTCTATATTCTGGCCTTCGGGCTGGGCTTCAGCGGCTTGATCGAAAATGTGAAATACGGCGGGGCAGATCTTTCCTACACGGAATTCATCGCACCGGCATTGATCGCCACAGCAGTCATGTGGAATGCCTTTTTTGAAACCACATACGCATCCTTTGTCCGCATGTATTACCAGAAGACCTTTGACGGCATGCTGGCAACACCACTGTCTTTAGAGGAAATCATCACCGCCGAAATTGCCTGGAGCGCAACCAAGTCGGCGGGTGCTGCGACCATCATGTCAATTGTCCTCGGCCTGATGGGATTTGTTCAGTTTCCCATGGGGCTGCTGCTGATCCCTCTGGCATTTTTCGGGGGGCTGGCTTTCGGCGCCATCGGTATGTACTTTACAGGGATCACCCCGACCATCGACCTGTTCAATCTTCCGATCTTTCTCTTCATAACGCCGATGTTTTTGTTCAGCGGAACTTTTTTCCCTGTTTCCAATCTGCCGGTATGGGCGCAGCCCTTTGCACTGGCTTTTCCGCTCTACCATCTGGCAGAACTGGCCCGTCGCTTCAGCATCGGAACCAACGAAATTTCGCCGATCATCAGCATCGGGTATTTAACGGTATTTTTCCTTTTCTTTACACACCTTGCCCTCGGTGCGATGCGGAAAAGATTGATTCAATGAACCTCCCCGTCAAAAAAACGGAGAATGAACGGTTGCGTTCTTCTAAGGAAAGTCTTTTTCCTTAATTGGATATAACACCAAATTGTAAAATCAAATCACGATGTTTACAAATCTGGTGACTGAAGTTGCGCAGTTAGAATTCCAATAAGTACATTCACATCTATATTTGATATATCACTCGCTGCTTTTTCAAATTTAGCTATTCGTTCTTTATTATCCAAAAAATTGGCGATATCATAACTGATTCGGATAGCATCCTTTAGGATACCACGTAATTCAAACAAATCGTTGAGGGAGCATTCTTTATTATCGTATTCTTTTAACACCATTTCCAAACGCTTAAATTCCTGAAGCCAATCTTGAAAGTTGTTCTCCATTTTTATATAACTTTCAGCATCACCAACTATCCAAAGTTTTATTAATTCAAGCTCTTCAGTTGATATCGCCCTTTTATTTTTTAGGTGGTCGATAATATTTTTTATTTCTGTCGAAGTTTCTTTTTGAATTACTTCGCGTATTTCGTTTTTGTTGTTATTTAAAACAGATCCCACCTGCTGAAAAGCGTCGTTTGACATATTAGCCAGTGCATTTTTCATTACTTTATTAACATCTTGCAAACGCATTTTAGACCTCCTTTTTAAGCAGTTAGTATTATAATTGGTATTTCAATCATCTAATTTGCTGAAGTTTTGAATATTAAATATAAACCTTTACTCACTTACAATAACCGGGTCTTCTATACAATATGTTTTTTCCAGCCCGATTCCGTCTTTGGGAAAAAATACCTCGCTGAAGTTGGAATGCAGTATCTAATCGATATCATTGATGGTTCCTTATTAAATCGCAAAACATCTATTCCCATACGGCAAAACAATTGACACCTTGGCGTCGAAAAAACTTAATAAATTTAAGCCTTTTCTATTCGGAACCAATAATATAGCCTTTTTCCCGTATTTCCTTTTTCATAATATCAAGGCGGGTTTCAGGATGAGGATGGGTTGAAAAATAATATGCAAGGTGCCCCCTTTTTTCTTTGGCAGCAATCTTTTGCATGAATTCTATAGCGCCTGTGACCTGCCCGTATCGTCTGCTCATAAGATCAAGTGCATACTTGTCTGCCATCGTCTCTTGGTTTTGCGAAAATTTCATATGGACCCCCGTAAGTGACTGCCCGATAAAATTCGTCAGTGAACTGTCCGAACCAATAGTTATGGCAAGAAATGAATACAATAATAGCCCACGCCCAAGACTCTTAAGATGGTCGCGGTTGGCAAAATGTCCCAATTCGTGGGCCAGTACAAAGGCTATTTCCTCATCGGAATTAACCTCTTCCCAAAGTCCAGTATATATAACAATATTACCCCCGGGCAGCGCCACGGCATTAACCGCCCTATTTTTTACAAGATGCGCCTTGAAAGGCATTTTTTTTT
>Ga0210084_1000065_pt1 | contig 14536 bp, 12 predicted proteins | sample China_Galinas_Co_3_FD_184863 | JGI IMG/M metagenome (GOLD analysis project Ga0210084, IMG submission 184863) | Wetland microbial communities from San Francisco Bay, California, USA, that impact long-term carbon sequestration -... | ecosystem: Environmental > Aquatic > Marine > Wetlands ... | reverse complement strand
GGGAATTACCATGCACCCTTATCAAGCCTTTTCCATTGGTCCCTACCCAGAGCCGGTCCTCCCGATCGATCAATAGGGCTCCAATTTCAGTACTTTCAAACCCGGCATGCTTCATTACATATTGATCTTGATTTTTGGTTACCACCCGGAGCCCTTCGCTGGTGCCAATCCATAATCGTCCCCGGGAATCTTCCGCCAGAGCCTCTACTTTATGGGACCTGGAAGTCACGGGAAAGGGGACAGTAAAAACTTCCCCCTGTTCCAGCCGGTTTAACCCGCCGGCAGTGCCAATCCAGAAAGAAGCCGAACCGTCACGAGATTCCAATATCACCAGGACATTATTACTGGCCAGTCCATCGGCCCGGGTATATTTGTTTTTGAAGCTGCCGTTTTTATAGCACATTATTCCGCCCTGGCCCGTGGCAATCCACAGGGTTCCCTGGCGGTCCACCAGGAGGAGCTCGCTGTTGTCGCTGATCATGCCCGGGGTGTTTTCCCGGTTGAATATGTCAAAATCAACACCGTCAAAACGGGCAATACCCGCATTGGTGGCCAACCAAATAAAACCATCCGGGGTCTGGACAATTGAAAATACACTGTTCTGGGGCAATCCTTCTAAAGAGGTATATACTCTCTGTTTATAAAGCTCAAGCGGCTTCTCCACCGCCAAAGCAAAAACAGTATGAGAATATACTAAAATAAAAAGAATAACAAACCCGAGAATTTTTATTTTTTTTTTCATATTGGTTAATTTACTATTTTATATAAACAAGAAAATTTTTTCTACTAATTTCTATTTTTTCATGGCAAAATTATAATTTCTGTATATTTCCAGGAAATCTTTTAACGTTAACTGTTCTGCTCTTACTTTAGGGTTGATGCACAGCTTCTCAAAAATCCCAGACAATATCTTTGTATCATATGATGAGTACAGGTTATTCAATAATGTTTTTCTCCGGTTCCTGAAGCACTGCCGCAAAAAACGATAAAAATCCATCACCTCGATATCTTTTTCAGGGGGCGATATAATCCGATTAAACAAAATTACCGACGATTTCACCCGGGGACGGGGCAAAAACGAACCCGGTTGTACATCAAACAACTTCTTCACTTGAAACAACCATACAAACAAAATCGCTTGAGCATTGGCCGGGGTAATGAACTTGTTGACAAACTCCTTTTGCATCATAAACATGCCTTTTTTTATCTTTTTATGGTGGGTAATCACCCAATCCATCAACTCTTTGGAAATGTAATAGGGCACATTACCGATGACATTTACAGCCTCATCTTCACCGGGAAAAAGCTCATAAAGGTCAACGTGCAAAATATTTCGGTTAAAAATGTCAATTCTCCGGCTAAACCTGTTTTTTAATTCACAAAAAAGAGTGTTATCCAATTCAACCGCCGTAATTTGACTGTCCGGACAGCAATCTAGCAGGTGTCGGGTTAATATGCCCTGGCCTGGTCCGATTTCCAGGACAGGACCTTTCACCGGGAAGAATGTTTGGGTCATTTTTTCCGCAATGCTGCGATTCACCAGGAAATGCTGACCCAATTGTATCCTTTTCATTTTAGCGCCATTCAAAAATTCGAAATTCGAATATCGAAATCCGAAACAAATTCAAATGACCGAAATTCAAATCACTAAAACAAAAAGAGCCTGAATGTATCATGTCATGATGTTTTTGTTTTGAATTTTGAACATTCGAATTTTGGATTTGTTTCGAATTTCGGATTTCGTGCTTCGGATTTATTTTTTTTCACTTTACGATGGTTCCTTCGCAGAGGTTTTCATTGACAACTCGATCTATTCTCACTTTTACTTTCTTTTTTTTGAATCCCCTTACCGGCGGCACCCGGACAGAGAGGTAATTTTTAGTGATGATTAAAGAATAATTGGGGTTCTCTTCGGTGAGAATACCTTCCAGTATTTTATCCCTGAAGCGTTCCCGGTAATTGAGGCGCATGAGTTTATTGGCGTCTTTTAATTCCGCGACTCGTTTTTTCACGATATGGGGAGGCACTTGTTCCATTAATGCGGCCCTGGTGCCTTTCCTGGGAGAAAAGGGAAAAATGTGGGTATAGTTGAGTGGGTTTTCCCTTACAAAATTCAAGGTTTCCCTGAATTCTTTATCGGTTTCCCCGGGGAATCCTACCAAAATATCCGCCCCCAGATTGGCATCGGGAAAAAAACGAAGGAACTGGTCCAATATTTTCCGGTATTCATAACTTTTACTCCCACGCTTCATCTGTTTCAACACTGAATTACTGGCACTTTGAAAGGAAAAGTGAAAACTGTCGGCTACTTTTTTTATATAACTCAGCTCTTTTATAAAATTGTAGCGAATATACCGGGGGTCCAACGAACTCAAACGAATAAAAGATAGTCGTTTGATTTTGTTTAACTCTTTTACCAGGTCTAACAGGTTTTCCCTGGGGAATAGGTCATATCCATAAGAAGAAAGGTTAATGCCACTGAGAACAATCTCCCTGTAACCCAGTGATGCATAGTATTTGGCCCTGTCAATAACTTGAGAAGTAGGGAGGCTGACGGCTTTTCCCCTTAATTGGGGGACAATACAAAAAGAACAGCGAAAATTACACCCATCATGTATTTTCAAAAAAATCCGGGACCTGTAGGCCGAGTGGTAAATAATATTATCATCCACGGGGAACAATTCTTTAACATAATCCACCAGGTGTTTTTTTTCTTCATTATTGTAAAAGTAGTAATTTTTATACCGGCTTTGCAGCGCGTCTTTTTCATTTGAAACCGTGCATCCGGTAATGATCCATTTGATGTTGGTATTCCGGTACATACGATTGATGAACCTGTGGATCTCTTTTTCAGCTTTTCCCGTGACGCTGCAAGTATTGACTATCCCGAAATTTGCTTCTGAGATATTATTGGTGAGTTGGTAGCCATAGTCCTCCAGTTGAATAATCCACTCTTGCATTTCGGCCTGGTTGGCTCGACAGCCAAAATAATTGACGTAAAACTTCATTACATTACTACTTTATTTTAACCGGTTTCTTTTTTTATTTTTTCTTTTAATCGTCTGCTTTTTTCCAGTACGCTCATTTTTTGATTTTCCCTGTATTCTTCCAGTTTTTTCTTTAGTTCATTGTCATTCAGGGCCAAAATTTCGACTGCAAAGAGTACGGAATTGACACCGCCGGAGCTGCCGATGCTAAAAGCAGCTACCGGTATTCCGCCGGGCATTTGCACAATGGAATAGAGGGAATCCAACCCGGAAAGAGCAGAAGTAATAGGAACCCCCAGCACAGGGAGTAATGTATGAGAAGCAATGACACCCGGGAGGTGGGCCGCACCACCGGCCGCGGCAATAATCACCTGGATGCCTTTCTTCTCAAAATCCTTCACCAATTCTATGGTGCGAATAGGGGTTCGATGGGCTGAACTGACTTCTATTTCAAAGGGTATTTTCAATTCCTTTAATGTCTGTATCCCTTTCTCCATATAGGGTAAATCCGAATCGCTTCCCAGTATTATCCCGATTTTACTCATTTGGTTTGCCTCCCTATATCCTGTCTGAAATAGATATTCTCGAAGCTGATAAAAGAGATTGCATCGTAAACTTTCTCCATGGCTTCTTTTAATGTATCGGCTGTGGCGCACACATTGAGGACCCGGCCGCCGGAAGTATAATAACCATCATCGTTTTGTCGGGTACCGGCATGAAAAATTTCCACTCCCATAGCTTTCGCCCGTTCCAGTCCTTCTATCTTTTTACCGGTGGCATATTTTAAGGGGTAACCTTTGGAACAAAGCACCACGCATCCGGAAACTTTATCATTCCACTCCACCGGCACATCGTATAGATTCCCTTCGGCCGCACCTTCCAGTAAATCGACAATATCGCTGGTCATGCGCAGAAGGATTGGTTGGATTTCCGGGTCACCGAACCGGCCGTTAAACTCCAACACCTGGGGCCCGGAGTCAGTAACTATTAATCCCGCATAGATTGTACCCCTGAACTCTTTACCTTCGAATTTTAAGCCTTCCACAGTGGGATAAATAATCGATTTCATGATGGTGTTATACAAATCGCCATTGATATGGGGCGCGGGGGAAATGGCTCCCATGCCCCCGGTATTGGGTCCCAGGTCTTTATCAAGGACTTTTTTGTAATCCATTGAAGTGACCAGGGGCAGGACCCGTTTCCCATCCGATACTGCCATAAAGGACATCTCCGTCCCTTCTAGAAATTCTTCGATCACCACCATTTCCCCGGATTTTCCAAATTTATTTTCCAGCATAATCACCCGGATGCTGTCTTCAGCTTCCTTAATGTCTTTACATATAAAGACCCCTTTACCGCCAGCCAGCCCATCGGCCTTCACCACCAGGGGAAAAGCAGCAGACCGTATATAATTAATAGCTTCAATAGAAGAATCAAATACCTGGAATGGAGCAGTAGGGATACCGTGTTTTTTCATAAATTCTTTGGTAAAGGCTTTGGAACTTTCAATGGTGACGGCTTTTTGGGTGGGGCCATAGATTTTTAGATTTCTTCGTCTAAATTCATCCACAATCCCCAGTGCCAGCGACATTTCCGGTCCCACCACGGTTAAATCAACGGCTTGTTCCTGGGCAAAATCTGCCAATTCCACGGTATTGGATGCTTTAATATCCACCAACTGGGCCAGGTCTTTCATTCCCCCGTTACCAGGGGCAGCATATATGCTGGTCACCCGTTTTGATTGGGAAATCTTCCACACCAATGCATGTTCTCTTCCGCCAGAACCAACCACTAACACTTTCATCAGTATCTCCTTAGTTAATTTTTATTGCACGAAAGCAAAAATACAAAAACCAACATGCCTTCATTTGAAATTATTAAAATCCTATTATACGACATTACGACGTAGAGGTAAAGGTGTTGGATAAAGAAGAATTATAAATTAAAAATTATAAATTGTTAATTATTAATGGAATTTGTGTCCTTCGGACATTATTGTTCAACACCTTCGGCGAAAGAGAAAAGTTAATTTCTTTCTATTCTCTTAACTTGTCCGTCTTTTTCGCCACAGGCGTCAAAAATACGCCCCTAGGGCACTGCTTCCATTTTTAATTTATCATTTTTAATTTATCATTTATAATTTTTCATTTATAATTGACTAAGGTCAACAGCATTGTGAGGCAAAGAAGGGCAGACAAGTGTAAACGCAGCGAACCCAGGTTTCTTCTATATCTTTATACTCACACTGAGGCCATCCCGGAGAGGAAGCCAGTTGGTTAGAAAACCCTTATGGGACTTTAACCGGGTATTAAATTCCCGGATAAAACCAGTTGTCCGGTCCATTGGTTCCCGGGCCACTTTTCCATACCACAGTGTGTTATCCGTTATGAATAGTCCTCCTTTTCGCAGCAGCCCATAAACCGGTTCAATGACTTGCGGGTAAAATTCCTTGTCTATATCATTAAAGATCAAATCATAAGGTCCTTTTTCCCGGTTTAACAACTCTAAAGCATCCCCGACCCGGAATTCCATCATATGATCTTTCCCGGCTATTTTAAAATATTTTTCAGCCAATTGTCGATTTTTCTCTTCAAAATCAGTCAACAGCAGGAATCCATCCGCAGGGAGGGCCCGGGCAAACCAGAGTCCGGAATAACCAAACCCGGACCCCAATTCCATAATCTGTTTGGCATTAACCGCGCGGGCCAGGATTTCCAGCAGCACCCCTACCTGGGGTCCTATTGCAGGGAAATCCTCTTCCTCTGCCATTTTCTCCATTTCAATAAACCAGGGTTCCCTTGCAGGAAGAAGCGTGTCCAGGTATTTCTCTATCTCCGGGTGAACAATATCAATAGTCATTTTCTATCCCCGGTTATTATTCGTAAGGAGAATCGAAAATAGTTTTGAGCTTTGCTCTTAATTTTTCCAATTTATCTTTGGCCATGAAGTGTCCCATTTGCCCGCATCTTAAACAAACATATGACCGGGTTTTGTAACCATGAAAAGTAAAGACCCCAGTGGGCACAAATACATTAGTGGCAGTGCCTTGATATCCAAAACACAAATCCGTACTCCCGCAAGCTAAACACTTATATTGTTCAGTAACCATTGCATTACCTCCGTCATAGTATTATAACATTTTGGGGAAAAAAAAACACCTTCCTTTTTTTTTGCCTCCGGCAGCCAGGGGGACTCTTTTCGAGAAAACCGTCCCGTGTAGCATCTGGACCCCCGACAAAAGCTTTTAATTATTATTTCTTTTTAAGATACTTTTTGTGTCTTTTTTGTTTTTTGTGGTAAAATGTAGCCTGAATCTCATTGAAACAACGGAGTTCAATGCAATGGATAATGAAAAAATTCTTCAAGTGGCACAAGAAGCAGCATTAAAAGCAGGAGCTTACCTAAAAAAGAATTACAGCGCCGTACAACGACCAAAAGTAGAATTTAAAGGAGAAATCGACCTTGTAACCAAATGTGACAAAGAAAGCCAGGACATCATTTGCAGCATTTTAACAGAGAACTTTCCCAATCATTCCATCCTGGCAGAAGAAGACTTAAGTGTTGAGAAAGAAAAAGAATTCCTATGGTTGGTCGATCCCCTTGACGGCACCACCAACTTTGCCCATTCTTTACCGGTTTTCTCTGTCAGTATAGCATTTTTCCAGGAAGGTAAACCCCTGGTAGGAGTGGTGTATGCCCCAATCCTGAACGAGATGTTCCAGGCCGTTAATAAGGGCGGTGCGTTCTTAAATCAAAAAAAAATCACGGTTTCCAAAGAAAAAAACCTGGGAAATTCCGTACTGGCTACTGGGTTCCCTTACGATTGCAGGGAATCTAAACAAAACAATTTGGGAAATTTTAGTAAATTTCTTGTCACAGCCCGGGCGATTCGACGCTGGGGCGTGGCTTCTATCGATCTTGCCTATGTTGCTGCCGGTCGATTCGAAGGCTTCTGGGAACCCAAACTTAAACCCTGGGATACAGCAGCCGGTATGCTCATCGTTCAAGAAGCAGGGGGCAAAGTAACGGATTATGCCGACAACCCCTATGACCCCTTTATGAAAGAAATCCTGGCATCTAACAGTCATATCCATAACCAAATGATCCAGGTAATCCATGAGTGATATGAGGAGTGGAACCTCTTGCATTAATAAAAAGCTTTTGTGGGGGGTCCAGATGCTACACGGGGCGGCTTTCTCGAAAAGAGCCCCCCTGGCCGCCGGAGGCAATAAAAAATGGAACAAATCAAACGAATTTATGTGGAAAAGGAAAAACCTTTTGATATTGAAGCGGAACATGTTTTTTATGATTTAAAAGAAAACCTGGGGATTAAGCATCTCACCGGCGTAAGAATATTGAACCGGTATGATACCTCCGGGATAACAGATGATGAGTATAAATTGGCCCGGACCACTATTTTTTCAGAACCACCGGTAGACATCGTATATGATGAAGAAATTCCTCTAGGAGAGGATGAAACAGTTATTGCCGTTGAATATTTACCGGGTCAATACGACCAGAGGGCTGACTCTGCCGCTCAATGTATCCAGATCATCACATTAAAGAAATTACCTATTATATCCGCAGCCCGGGTTTTTATTCTAAAAGGCACGATATCTACAGAGGAATTATCAAGAATAAAAAAATACTTGATTAATCCTGTAGATTCAAGGGAAGCAGTTTTAACAAAACCGGAAAAGTTACTCCTGGATTTCGAAATTCCCCGGGAGGTTGAGATTTTAAAGGGATTTACCAATTTATCTGCTGATGGACTTGAGGAGTTTCGTTTATCCCGCCAGTTAGCCATGAGTTTCGAGGATTTGCAATTCTGCCGGGAATATTTTAAAACGCAAGAAAAACGGGAACCCTTTATCACTGAGATCAAAATGCTGGATACTTATTGGTCCGACCACTGCCGGCATACGACGTTTGAATCCCGCATTAAAAATGTAGAATTTGAAGATTCTCCTTTTACAGTACCCATAAAAAGGGCTTTCGAGAAATACTTAAACGCCTATAAAACCCTTTATCCTCAAAAGGCGCAGGATACGGATATTTGTTTGATGAATATTGCGCAAATGAGTATGAAAGAGCTGAGGAAAAAGGGGCAATTGGAGGATATGGAAATCTCCGCTGAAGTAAATGCCTGCAGTATTATCCGGGAGGTAACCATAGATGGCAAAAAAGAAGAATGGTTAGTGATGTTTAAGAATGAGACCCATAATCACCCTACAGAGATTGAGCCCTTTGGTGGGGCAGCCACTTGTCTGGGGGGTGCGATCCGGGACCCGCTCTCAGGACGGGCATATGTGTACCAGGCCATGCGGGTGACCGGCAGTGGAAACCCGCACAGGAAAATCCAGGACACATTGCCGGGCAAACTCCCGCAGCGTAAAATTACCAGGGAAGCAGCCCACGGATACAGTTCTTACGGGAACCAGATCGGTGTTCCCACCGGTATTGTTTCCGAGCTTTATCATGATGGTTATATTGCCAAGCGAATGGAAGTAGGGGCGGTTATTGGGGCGGTCCCTCGCAAATATGTGATTCGTGAAGAGCCTGCTCCTGGTGATGTAATCCTGTTAGTGGGAGGGAAAACCGGCCGTGATGGTATTGGCGGGGCAACCGGTTCTTCTAAAACCCATACCGAAGACTCCATCTATACTGCCGGGGCTGAAGTCCAAAAAGGCAATCCCCCGGAAGAACGAAAACTCCAGCGCTTGTTCCGAAATCCCGAAGCATGTCGATTGATCAAACGAAGCAATGATTTCGGTGCTGGCGGTGTTTCCGTGGCTATTGGTGAATTAGCCGGAGGATTGGAGATTTTCCTGGATAAAGTCCCAAAAAAATACGAAGGCCTGGACGGTACGGAATTAGCCCTTTCCGAATCCCAGGAACGAATGGCTGTGGTTATTTCACCGGAACATGCCGAAAAATTCAAAGCCCTGGCAAAAGAAGAGAACCTGGAGGCCACGGAAATTGCTTATGTGACTCCTGGTAACCGCTTAAAAATGTATTGGCGGGATACTGCTGTCGTAGATATTTCCAGGGAATTTATCAACACCAATGGTGTCCGCCAGGAAACCGAAGTCAAGGTTACTGCGCCTGATGAAACCAACCCTTTCTTCAACCGGCTGCCGGAACCGGTGAAACAAGTTTCAAAAACAGGAGATATTAAAACCGCCTGGTTGGAAAATCTAAAAGATTTAAATATTGGCAGTCAGAGGGGGTTAGTGGAGCGGTTTGACAGTACCGTAGGAGGAGGAACGGTATTGATGCCTTTTGGCGGAAAATACCAATTCACCCCTACGGAAGCCATGGCAGCCAAGATACCTATCTCCTCAAACCACCCCCAAGCAGCCCCTAATCAAAAGCTTTTGCGGGGGGTCCAGGGGGGCGGTTTTCTCGAAAAGAGCCCCCCTGGCCGCCGGAGGCAAGATACAACTACAGCTTCATTAATGAGTTATGGATTCAACCCGGAAATTTCCACATGGAGTCCTTTTCATGGTGCCGTATATGCAGTAGTAGAAGCAGTAACAAGAATCGTGGCCACGGGGGGCAATTATCAAAAGGTCCGTACTTCTTTGCAGGAGTATTTTGAAAAGTTAGGCAAAGACAGGACCCGGTGGGGGAAACCTTTTAGTGCATTGCTCGGTGCTTATTATGCCCTTACTGAGTTGGATATCGCTTCCATTGGCGGAAAAGACAGTATGTCCGGTTCCTTTGAAGACCTGGATGTCCCCCCTACCTTGATTGCCTTTGCCGTGGATACGGTCGATGTAAATCATGTGATTTCCCCGGAATTTAAAAAATCCGGCAGCATTATTGTATACATCAAACTTGAACGGGATGAGTATGAGTTACCGCGGTTTGATTTACTCAAAAAGAATTGTACTTGTATTTCTCAATTAATCAAACAAGGGAAAACCCTGTCTGCTCAGACGGTTCGGAATGGCGGTATTGCTGCGGCTGTGTCTAAGATGGCTTTTGGCAATAAAATCGGGCTGCATTTAACTGCTTCTATAGAAGCAAATGCCTTATTCACACCGGATTACGGGTCTTTTTTACTGGAGATCGACGGTTCTGAAGACATCGACGCTTTACTCAACGGAATAGATTACCAGGTATTGGGTCATACGTTGAAAGAATCTGTCATTCGTTTCAAGGATACGGAGATTGACATCGACGAAGCCCTTTCGGTTTGGGAAACACCCCTGGAAGCAATTTTTCCCACCGGTACCAAAGCGAACGATCCTGGGCCTTATTCTGTTTCCTATAATAACCGCAATCCCCGGCGTCCTACAGTTAAAATTGCCAGGCCGCGGGTATTGATACCGGCTTTTCCCGGGACCAATTGTGAATACGAGACCCAGGCTGCTTTTGAGCGAGCAGGTGCGATAGTGGATACTCTCGTCTTTAAAAACCTCACCCCATCAGACCTTGATGAATCATTAGGGAACTTAAAGAAAAAAATCCAAAATTCCCAGATAATTGCCATCCCCGGTGGTTTTAGCGCAGGAGATGAACCGGATGGTTCAGGGAAATTTATTGCCGCGGTTTCCAGGAACCCGCATATCAAAGATGCAATCATGTCGCTTTTAAATGAAAGAGACGGGTTAATGTTGGGTATATGCAATGGGTTCCAGGCATTGGTTAAATTAGGATTGATACCCTTCGGTGAGATTCGGGATTTAGAGGAAACCAGCCCGACTTTAACGTTCAACCGGATTGGCCGTCATATTTCCCGGATGGTGCGAACGCGGATAGTGTCTGTCCTGTCGCCGTGGTTTATTCATCATGAGCCCGGTGATATTCATATTATCCCGGCTTCCCATGGTGAAGGACGGTTTATCGCCAATCCCGGGACGATCAAGCAATTGATGGAAAAAGGGCAAATTGCCGCCCAGTATGTGGATATGGAGGGTAATCCGACAATGGACGTTAATTTTAATCCCAATGGCTCGATGAATGCAGTAGAAGGAGTGACCAGTCCTGATGGCCGGGTATTGGGTAAAATGGGGCATACAGAGCGAATTAGTTCCAATACAGCCATCAATATCCCCGGTGATAAAAATCAAAAATTATTTCAATCAGGAGTAGATTATTTTGGTTAACCAGGGGGCTTTTTTAAACAACTTAAGCCTGAACCGAAACCGGAAACCGGAAACCGGGGTCGGTGCGTGCAAATGATCAAAAGATTTCAAAACCGTCGTATTTTTGTGTCCCCCGTGAAACTTGAATTACCCTGAAAAAGATGTATAATAATAATGTGATGAATGGTAATAGTCAGTTTGAACAATTTAAGCGTGTCCTGGATGCGCTTGCTAAGCATAAAGTTGATTATATTCTTGTGGGTGGTGTCGCTGTAATTCTTCATGGTATTGAACGATTAACTCGTGACATCGATATCTTCGTTAAAATGGAGCACAGGAATATTGAACGACTCAGAAATGCACTACACTCAATTTTTGATGATGAGTCCATCGATGAAATTACCCTGGAAGAATTGCAAAAATACGCGGTTATTCGTTTTGGGGTGACTGATGATTTTTGTGTCGATATTATGGCGCGGATTGGGGAAGTGGCTGTTTATGAAGACCTGGAATTTGAAACCATCTTACAAGATGGCATAAACGTAAGAATTGCTACCCCGCAAACACTATACAATCTGAAAAAAGATACGATTCGCCACAAAGATAGATTCGATGCTGCTTATTTGCTTGACCTGATAAAAACCAGGGAAGCCGATGCAGCCCGACAAAAAACGAAGTAAGGATAAACAATATGCCTATACATAAATTTAAGACGTTTGAAGAAGCTGAAAAAGCATTGATTACTTACTATCCTGATGAAGCATACTATAAAAGGGTTGCCCAATTATGGGATTTCGCAAATAAACTTAACCCCATCTCCTGGCCCAGGGGTATCTTTAAATTCAAAACCATTGAAGAAGCAAACAAACATCGTGAAGAAATCGAACTGGCACACGCGCGAAAAAAACAAGCTGAAAAGACACCCCTCTAATTTTGGGTAAAAGCTTCAATATGAAATGTTTTATGGTAAGATGCCACATTGATTAAAAAAACAAGAATTTCGTATAGTTACGGTTAGATTAACAAAGAGGAAACCGGGACAGTCAAGCAGCTATCGTAATTTTCTTTTCATTTCACCCCGTCACTGCATTGATAAAATCGGCCAGCAGGCCGTAGGCGGTAGTACGGGTGCCAAGGTCTTTCTCAATGAACGATAGCTTCCCCAGTACATCGGATTCAAACTCGACTATGGCCGTGCTGCCGGAGATGTTGTAGAGCACTGAATCTTTGCCCACCAGCTCCGGGGAAACTTTGGCTTTGATTTGCCCGCCTTCCTTCCAGGCGTGGGCGACAAGCTTATAGCGTTTGCTCTCAGCTTTCGCTTCAGCGATCATCTTTTGCGTGATGCTTCCGATACCGGTGCGGTCGACCAGATCGGGGGTGAATGGGTGGTCCATCAGGACGGTGACCATGGCAGACAGCTTGACAGCCGCATCCCAGCCATCGATGTCCCCGCTGGGATCAGTCTCGGCAATGCCGATCTGCTGGGAATACCTGACCGCCTCATCAAAGCCGTCACCCTCTTCCATACGAGAGAGGACCAGGTTGGTAGTGGAGTTCAGCACGCCCCGGATGGCGCTCAGGTTCACGGCCGGCAATTGGCGGAAGGCGGCGAAGACCGGCGTTCCGTCCATCACGGTGGATTCAAAATAAAATTTAAGACCATGTTTGGCGGCCAGGGCGGTTAGACTTCGGTAGCCATGCACCACGGGGCCTTTGTTAGCGGTAAAAGCGTGCATACCATTCTCTAACGCGGTCTTTATATGGGAGATGGCAGGCTGCCCATCCTTGTAGCTGACCGGCGTGTTCTCAAACAATACATCCGCACCGCTGGCCCTGATCAACCGGAGGTTGTCCGTGGGTGCCGGCGAGGGTGAGAGTTCATCCAGCGAGCCGCCGGACTGCACGATCTTCAGCGCTCTTTCAAGGTCAAGCCCATTTGCGTTGAGCGCACGCCCGTGAGTGCCGGTGGCAACAGCAGTGACTATAAATCGGATCGAGTAACGGCGCCGCAGTTCCGTGCGTTTTTCAAGGAGCAGGCTGGCCAGGGCCTGTCCCACATTTCCAAAACCAAGCAGTATTAGTTTGTATGTTTTCATCGGGACCTCCTTTCACCGGCAAAGGCAGCTTGCTGATTTGTGTTTACGCAATTATGCTCTTGAAAAGTTCCAGGGGAATGTTGCGCCCGCAAATAACTGCGACCACTTTTTTTCCTTTGAAGCGGTCTTTTCTTTTGAGAAGACCGCCTACGCTTAGCGCACCCGAACCTTCGACCACCAGGCGATGCTGCTCGAACAAAAGGCGGATGGATTTTTCAATCTCTGTTTCGGTAAGCAGCATAATCTCGTCCACATGCCGCCGGCAAAAGTCAAGAGTAATCGTGTCCAGGTCCAGGCAGCCGGCGCAGGTGTCGGCCAGGGTTTCATAGGTTTCCATCTCTACCATTTTATTGGCTCGCCAGGATTCATACATCACCGGTGAGTTCTCCGGGGAAACGCCAAAAGCTTCTATCTTTGGGTTCAGGGATTTTAGCCACCCCGCCGAACCTGAGAGCAATCCCCCGCCGCCGCAGGCAAAGAAGGCTGCATCCAGGTCGGGAAGCTGCCTGGAGATTTCGTATCCGCAAGTTCCCTGTCCGCCCACCACAAAGGGATCGTTGTATGGTGACACATAGATTTTGTCTTCATCTTCGGCAACACGCCGGGCTTCCTTCTCCGCATCCCAGGGAGCTTCACCAAATATGACCAGGTCCAGGCCATGGTCTCTCAATAGTGCCAGACGTGATTGGTCAATGTCTTTTGCCAGGTAAATCGTGGCGCGTCGTTTTCTAATGCGCATCGCCTCGGCAACTGCCAGGGCGTAGTTCCCGGTAGAGGCCGTGACTACCCCTTTGTCCAGTTCCGCATCGGTGAGCGACAGGATCTTGTTGAGGGCACCCCGGAACTTAAATGAACCCGTTCTCTGCATCGAGTCTAACTTGAGCCATACTTCACCCTCGATCTTCTCGCTGAGATACCGGGAGTATTCAAGCGGTGTAGGCGACAGGTGCTCCTTGCATCTTTCGTATGCATCCAGCACCAGTTGAGGTACATCGACTTGTGGTTGATTTTTTGTTGTCATGCTCGGTCTCCTTTGTGTAGGGCATATAGGCAAGATATGATGCCTATTTAACTAAGTTCAGGTCTTTATATCTTTTATAAATACGCCCAAGATATATTTTAACAAATAAAAACTCTCATTACAAGTCCCCCTCTACACCAAATTCCACCGCCTATTTTTAGCCGCGAAGGGACGCGAAGGGACGCGAAAAAAAAACAGTATCCAAACCTTGCCAATGAAAAATTTTTGGGAGTCCGGAAGGGGCTGGCAGCCCCGGCCTATTAAGGAGGGTTTTTATGTTTTTCTTTTTTCACTAATGACAAATGACTAATGACCAATGACCATTGTCTGAAAGGT
>Ga0210084_1000064_pt1 | contig 14549 bp, 14 predicted proteins | sample China_Galinas_Co_3_FD_184863 | JGI IMG/M metagenome (GOLD analysis project Ga0210084, IMG submission 184863) | Wetland microbial communities from San Francisco Bay, California, USA, that impact long-term carbon sequestration -... | ecosystem: Environmental > Aquatic > Marine > Wetlands ... | reverse complement strand
GAAGAAGCCCAACCCGGAACGATTCGCGGTGATTTTGCCATCACTACCACCTGCAATATAGTCCATGCCTCGGATGCACCGGCAACCGCCGAACGGGAAATTAACCTCTTCTTCAAACCGGATGAAATTTATGACTACCCTTTAACTATAAGCGAATGGTTCTATAAAGAGTAATGGGGTATGCTAAAAAAAAGGACGGTATAACATAAAATGGAAATTTATGTGAATGATCGTAAAATCGATTACCAACCGGAATTTCCGCTTACCTGGGGGAATTTTTTCCAAAAGCTGCTGCAAGAGAAGAATTATATCAGAAAGGACCATGGTATTGTTCGAATTATTGCGGATGATGAGGAATCGCTGCAAGTAATGACAGAACATGTTGATAAAATGGTACCCGAAGATATTAACGTACTTCAGCTTTTTACCAAAGATTCTATTTCTATCACCAGGGAAGGTTTTGAAAAGGTGTCGGGCTTAATCGATGGCATTAAGACTGAAATTGCCGCTGCCGCGGATTTGTACAGGGAAGAAAACATCAAGGAGGCCTCCTCTAAAATCGTTACCGTCATGGAAGCGATTAAACCGATGGTCAATTTTATCCAGTCAGTGGGTATGAGTTTCAATTTGAATTTTGATGAAATTTTATTTGACCGGGACACCTCTCTAAGAGAAAAAATCGAATCTTTTTTGAATACCTTACAAGACCTGGTGGCCGCTCAAATGAAAAAAGATTATGTAGAAATCGCCGATTACCTGGAATACCGGTTAATTGAAGACATGACTGATTGGAGCAAACTAGTTGATATTCTTCTTAAAGAAATAGAAGTAGGTGATAGAAGACCTTAATAGCAGAACATCCCCTGGAAAAGAAATTAGAAATTGTTAATTGTTAATTGTTAATGGAAAAAGCCTTTTCCTCCTCGATACTCCACTCCCCAACACTCCATCCCTCCCAATCCCCCAACTCCCCATTTTCCCATTTCTTCATTTTATGTTATAATATCTTCATGAGGAGAAATGAACGAATCCTGGTAGTTTTGAATCCGCAATCGGGTGTGGTATCAAAAGATGTAGCTACATCCGTGATTTTCAACAAATTGCGAAAACACTTTACCACGGTTTCACTGATCAACTCCAATTCCCCTTCACACGGGCATGAAATCACCAGGCAGGCATTGGAACAGTTTGATGTTATCGCTGCTTTTGGAGGAGATGGCACCATTAACTCGATTGCCTCAGCCATGCTCAATACCAATAAAACCCTGGGATTGATCCCGGGAGGGTCAGGAAATGGGATGGCGCGCAGCCTGGACATACCCATCTCCTGGAGACGGGCACTGGATGTTTTGATCAATGGCACGGATGTCTATGTGGATGCCGGGAAAATAAATGATAAGTTCTTTTTCAATATTGCCGGGATTGGGTTGGATGGCCTTATTTCTAAAAAGTTTAACCTGGAAGCCAAAACACGGGGGCTTGCCCCTTATATTTATTACGCCCTTAAAGGTGTCGTAGAAATGCCTACGTATCGTGTGGAAATTAACCTGGGGGATACGGTTTTCCAGGACGAAATCATGATCATTGCCTTTGCTAATTTTAAGCAATATGGGGGTAAACTTATCATCGCCCCCTTTGCCTCGCCCTATGACAAACTACTGGATATTTGCATTATCAATAAATTTAAGTTGCTTAAAGAATCGCTTAACATCGGGAATTTATTTACCGGGAATATCCATAAATTCCCTTTTTATAAATCTTATAAATTTGATCGATGTGAGATAAAATCCCTGGACGGTCTGATTCCTTTTCATTTTGATGGCGAGTATGGCGGAGAAGACCTTTCCCATTTTGCGGTGGAAATTTTACCGGCAAAAATTAAAGTAAGAATTCCCCACCCGGGCGAAACCGCCCTTTAAAATAAACCTATTTCTTATATATAACTCCAGTGGTTCAACGAAAACAGCAACAGGGAAGCGGAAGCATCAACTGCTTCCACTTCCCGTTGCTTATCAGCTTATGTTATGTCTTATTATTCCTGTTTCCGCTTTTAGTGTTTTTGTATGGTGTTTTTTTAATTTACTTTTTACGTTCTTCTCGGTCACTCCGTAGCAACACTTTCCTGGGTTACCAGTCCCACAATTTCGATCTGGGCCCGGCGAATTTTGTCCATTACCTCGGTTACTCTTCCATAGATGATATCCTCATCCGCTTTTAACAACACTTTACCTTTTTCAGATTGCTTTATCTCTTCGATTTTGTCTTCAATCATAGTGGGAAGTTTTTCCAGGTCAGTGATTTCTTCGTCATCAAGGAAAACACTGCCATCTGCTTTGACATAAACGGTTATCATTTGACCGGGTTCCGGTTCGTCTGATGTGTGAGCTGCTTCCGGTAGTTTCACATTGATACCCTTTTTGATCAGGGGTGTGACTACCATAAAGATGATGAGCAATACCAGTAGGATATCACAAAGGGGGACAACGTTTGGTTCGGCTTTGCTTTCTTTTGAACCACCTATATCGGCGCCCATTATTAGACTCCTGTTCTTTTCTTAATGTAGTGATCGATCAATTCGGAGGAAGCGTTTGCCATTTCACCGGTAAAGATATCCACTTTATTGAGCAGAAAGTTAAAGAACATAACCGCAATAACAGCGACGAGGATACCAAAACCCGTAGTAATCAAGGCTTCAGCGATTCCAGCCGAGACTGCACCAATACCCGCTGAGCCAGCGGTAGCCATTCCCTGGAAGGCTGTAATAACGCCGAACACGGTCCCGAACAGACCGACAAATGGACCGGTTGAACCAATCGTGGCCAATCCGTTCAAGCCTCTTCTAAATTCCACCAGACCTTTGATTGTTGCTCTGTCAATGGCTCGTTTGGCAGATTCGACTTTTTCCGCATAGGGCGCTTTTTCGTCTTCCTGGAATTCCAGTTCATTTAGACCGGCAATCAACACCTTTGCTAAATGACTATTTTTGAATTTTTTATCAGAAGAAACTTTTATTGACTCTTCGATTTTTCCTTCCTGCCAAAGTTTGCTTATAAGTCGAAGTAAAATATTGGATTGTTTTTTTGCCTTGGCATACACAATGATGCGTTCTACTCCAACTGCGATCGAATAAATCGACATGAACAGCAACACAAATACAACTGCTTTTGGGATGGGGCCCATCGAGGCCCACATTGATCCTAAATCCATTCCGTGCATATTATAAAACCTCCTTTATTTTTAGATTTTTGAAATATTAAGATTTAGCGATTTTGTAGGTTAAATCTTACTACCACAGTGAATTTAACCGGTCTTGGAACACCATTTAAGATGTACGGTTCATATACCCATTGTCGAATAGCTGCAATAGCAGACTGGCGTAACAGCGGGTGACCGTTGATTACTTTTGAATCTACTACTCGGCCGTAGATATCTGTGGTTGCATTAATCACAACAGCTCCCTGGATATGTGCTTTTAATGCAACGGATGGATATTGGGGTTCCACACGTTTGATCAGTTTTGGTTGTTGGATACTGGCAATTTGGATTGCCTCGCTAATGCTATCTCCTGTACCGGGCGCACCCAGTACACCTCCAACAACTCCACCTTCGACGCCACCTTCAACACCGCCTTCCACACCAAAATCAAACCCGAAATCTCCGATATCTTCTTCTTCGATTTCTTCCGGGATTTCAATCGGCGCCACCAACCGGCCAGCAGCGATAGGCCTAACTTCAACATCTTTCTTCTCTTGTTTAGCTTTTTCTGTTTTCTTCTTCTTGCCTTTCTTTTTCGCTGGCGGCGGGGGGGGCGGTGGTGGGGGTGGAGCAGCAGCCATAAAGACGTTTATCACCTTTACCGGGGGAAGATTGGCATCCGCTGTCAGTAAGGGACCAACCAATGCTATAGCAATCACAAGCGCATGTATCAGCACTGATACGGGAAAGGTGATCCACCTTCTTCGGGCTTTCTTTCTGGCCTCTGTCTCCATTAGTGAATCTTCAAACATTTTTACCTCCCTATAAAGTTTTTTTCAGACTTTATATATATAATAATTTGTTGTAAATTGCAAGTAGAATTTATTTTTTTTACCTTTTTTTTGCTCCTCCAAAAGCTTTTTGTTCCCATATCTTTAACCAGGCGCAGGATTGGAAGATAGACGAATAGGTACCTACAATCACACCCACCAACAGTGTAAAGGAAAAGGTGTGGATGACTTCTCCTCCAAAAAAGAACAGGGCAACCACCGTGCACAACGTGGTGCCTGAAGTCACAAGCGTTCGGCTTAAGGTCTGGTTGACACTGCGGTCCAGGATGAGTTCTCCCTCTTGCCGTTTCATGAGCTTTATGTTGTCCCTGACGCGGTCAAAGATGACAATGGTATCGTTCAACGAATATCCCACAATAGCCAGGATTGCAGCTACCACATGAAGTGAAACCTCCACATGGAAAAGCAAAATAAATGTAAGACAAACCAAAACATCGTGCAGCAGGGTTATAACTGCCGCTATTCCAAAAACAAAGCGAAAGCGGATACCGATATAAATCAGCATACCCAACATGGCCCAGACCGTGGCCAGGGTAGCTTTTTGTCTAAGATCATGCCCCACCTGCGGCCCCACCGTTTCTACACTCAAAAAATTGAGACTGCCCAGGAAAGTATGCTCTTTCAACACCGATAACGGTTGGGATTTTAAACCCAATCCCTCGATCTCCTGGAAAGAATTAATTAATCCGGAATCATTGGTGGTTCTTAACTCATCCAATTTGGCAGCGGTTTCTTCGGCTGTGGTGCGGTTCACCCCTTTGGACACCAGCCACCCGGCGATTTCCGCCCGGGGAGAACCATTCAGGTCAAGCTTTGCAGCACTTAGCTCTTTTTCTTCAGGGGTAATCAGTGCCTCTCTAACGATTCTTGAAATACCCACCCCTTCGTCTTCTGTTTCATCTTGCACATTGTCTTCCACTGTGGTATCTTCCGTGCCGATTTCCGACTTAAGAGATCTTATGGTTTTGATAAAAAACTTTTTCTTTTCCTCGCCTAGCTGTTGAATCGTGGACTTTGCCAGTCCCACTTCATCCAATGCTTTTCTCAGTTGATTAACCGGGATTTCTTCGCGAAAACTAATTTCTATTTTAGTGCCCCCGGTGAAATCGATACCCAGGTTAAATCCACGGGAATAAAATAGAAATACACCAAAAGCGATTATTATCCCGGAAAAAAGAAAGGCATATCCACGTTTATTCATAAATCCAAAATTGGGTTCCTTTTTAAATAGTTTCATCTCACAACTCCTGTTGGCATTATATACTTATCTTTTTTAGCTTTTTCTTTTGGGAATAGACAAGATCGAAAATCACCCTGGAGACAAATACCGCGGTAAACATACTGGCTACGATACCGATCATCAAGGTCACCGAAAAACCTTTAATGCTGCTGGTGCCAAATTGAAACAAGAAAATTGCGGCAATGATGGTGGTTAAATTGGCATCGAGGATAGTGGCAAATGCTTTTTTAAACCCGGAGTCAATCGCGGACTTGGGGGCTTTACCCGCCCTTAAGTCTTCTTTTATTCGCTCAAACACCAGCACGTTGGCATCCACCGCCATACCGATAGTGAGGAGAATACCGGCAATTCCCGGCAGGGTGAGGGTTGCGCCAAGATAGGCCAGCATCCCCATCAATATCACCATGTTCAAGGCAAGGGCAATAATGGAATTAATACCGGCGGCCTTGTAATAAACAATCATAAAAATCATTACTAATATCAGTCCGACACCACAGGCATAAATTCCTTTCCTGATGGAGTCCGCACCCAGGGAAGGCCCAATGATTTGTTCATGCATCATTTTCAGCGGTGCCGGTAAAGCTCCGGAACGCAGTTTCAATGCCAGGTCATCTGCTTCTTCCACCGAAAAGCTCCCGCTGATGATGCTTTCGAAGGATAGAATCGCCTGGATAACCGGGTCGGAGACAATTCGATCGTCCAGGACAATGGCCAATTTTTGTCCGATATTGGCTGCCGTAAAGGTCCTGAACCTGGAGGCGCCGCTGGAGTTCAAAGAGAAAGCCACGGCTGGCCCACCCCATTGGTCCTGGGAACGTTTCGCCATCTTTAAATCTCTACCGGTGAGCACACTGGCGGATTCCAAAACAGACACATTCGCGCCTTTTACCTTGGCCTTGGCACTCCATTTGACAATGGAAAGGTCCTGGGGCAAGACACCGTTGTACTGCTTTAATGCCTCTTCTTCAGAAGGGAAGGGACCTGCCACTACTTTTTTAAATTCCAACATGGCTGTACTTTTAATTAAACCCATCACCCGCATTTTTTCTTTATCGCTTACCCCGGGTAATTCAATCAACAGCCGGTCATCGCCCTCTCGTTGAAACACCGGTTCTGCTACACCGAATTCATCCACCCGGTTGCGAATGGTTTCCAATGCCTGGTTCACGGTTTGTTCTTCCATTTCCATTTCCTTATTAGGGCGCAGGGTCAACGTCACCCCCGAACTGCTAAAAACATAATCCCACTCCTGGAACCGATCAGCAAGAAGGTCCGTTATTTTGGTTTCATCTTCGTAAGTTGTGCCTATGATATCGATTTTATTGAAATCCTGGCGAAGGATGCTGTCGTATTTAATACTCAGCTCGTTCAGTTCTTTTTTCAGTTGAACCACTTCATTATCAGTTTGGGTTTTGAGCCCTTCATTGGTATCCACCCGGAATACCAGGTGCATACCTCCTTTTAAATCCAGTCCCAGCTTAATCTTTTCTCCCGGGGGATATATCATGACTACTGAAAATACAATAACCGCCAGAATCAGCATGATTTTCCAGCCTATAGTTTTAAACATTTTTGCCTCCCAATATGAATTGTGAATGATTTGCCATTAGAGAAGGGTTTTATTTTTTTTGTCCCGTGTCCGGTTGGATAACACCTGAAATGGAACCTTTAGTGATTTGCAATCTGGTGCCTTTATCCACTTCGATTTCGAACCTGTCTTCCAGTACCCGCGTTACGGTCCCGTAAATACCACCGGAGGTAACCACTCGTTCACCACCTTGTAGACTGCTAACTAAGGATTGGTGTTGTTTTTGTTTTTTTCGTGCCGGCATAATGATGATAAAGTAAAAAATAACAAAAATCAGGATAAACGGGAATAATGCCCCGATAAGACTGGGAGCTTGCCCCCCGCCACCACCGCCTGCAGCTTGACCAAATAAGTACATATTTACACTCCTTGTTTATAACTCTGCAAGAATTTTTCTTTAAATCCTTTAAAATTATTGAGTCCTATAGCATACCTTATTTTGCACATAAAATCAAGATAAAAATGGACATTGTGAATTGAATTTAAGATCGCGGCGTTGATTTCCCCGGATATATAGAGATGACGAAGATATGCCCGGGGAAAATTTTTACAGGTATAACATTGACATTCCGGGTCCAGGGGATTCTTGTCATGTTTGAACCGTTGGTTTTTGATGGAGAGGCGGCCGCAGGAGGTAAAAAGGGTCCCATTCCTGGCCACCCGGGTGGGCATCACGCAGTCAAACATATCAACCCCCAATTCCACTGCCTGTAAAATCTCCAACGGCGTTCCCGAACCCATCAAATAATGGGGCTTTTCCAGGGGCATCCGGGGAACCAGGAAGGTGATAATTCTCTCAAACTCTTCTTTATTTTCTCCCACACTGAGTCCACCAACGGCATATCCTTCAAAATCCATTTTTGAAAGCACTGCCATGGAGTTTTCCCTTAAATCCGTGTGCAATCCACCCTGGACAATAGCGAATTGCGCATTCTTTTCATTAGTAGCTAAAAATCGCTCCCTGGCGCGCCGGGCCCATAAATGAGTGATTCTCAGCGCCTTTTGATCCTCTTCTTTTGATGCCGGGTAACCGGCAAAATAATCCAATACCATCTGTATATCCGAATCAAAAGTGTTTTGCAGGTCTACCACATCTTCCGGTGATAAGAAAAATTTGCTGCCGTCGATATGAGATTTAAATTCAACACCTTCATCGGTTATTTTTTTGTTTTCTTTGATGGAAAATATTTGGAAGCCACCGCTGTCTGTCAGAATCGGTTTCTGCCAGTTTATGAAATTGTGCAAAGAGCCAAATGTCTTTATTATCTCTATTCCCGGCCGCAAAAAGAGGTGGTAGGTGTTACCCAAAATAATGCCGGCGCCTATTTCATTGAGACGGTCGAAGGTCAACGCCCGTATAGCTCCGGTGGTCCCTACCGGCATGAATACCGGGGTTTCGATTTTACCTCTTCGGGTAGTAATTATACCGGTTCGAGCCAGGCTGGTTTTATCTTGATTTAAGATTTCAAAAAACATAAATTCTATAAACCTCTTGTATTTATACCGATTTCAATAGGACTTTTGCTTAGGATAGACTTAATATTATACTATTTTTCCTCCTTAAAATCAAGGGGGGCGATCGTGGTTGCAAAAAAAAGTTTGACGTGATATAAAATCCATTGTAAATAAAACCTGGAAGGTAAAAGGAGGTTAATTATGAAAAGATCACTTTTGATTGTCTTTCTTATGCTGGTTCTTGTATCATTGGTTAACCCGGCAGGCGAAGACTGCCCCCAAGCCAATGTAATCACAAAAATGATCTCCAGCAATAATTCCTTTAAAGCAGTGCAGCCCCTGGATTTTTCCAAAATCGTCTCCGGGGGAGCCATGTTAAGTAAAGACGGGAAAAAGGTGGCTGTATGCCTGTCTAACGGCAACTTTACCACCGCACAGATGTCAAATTCCTTTGTTTTACCCATCAAGAAAAAGGAGGAGTTTATTGCTGTCATTCGTTTTTCCAATGGCAAAGACAAGATAGTACCCGGCACATACAGTCCAACGTCAGGATATGGGAAACCTTTCCGGGTATATGCCGAAGTGGCATTGCACAAAGGAGAGAAAGGCGTTATCGCATCCCTGGGAGTCCGGGAAGGCACCGCCGCTATTATTAAAATGACTGACGATATGATATGTGGAAAATTTCATCTCAAGCCAAAAACCGGGTCTTCTGTTATCGGCGAGATTGCCGGCGAATTCAACGTTAAACTGGAAAAAGCAAAGTGGTAATTGGGATTCTTGATTTAATTAGAATTTAAAAAACTGTTGATAATAGGGAGCGCCAAAACCCGCGGTCCCACTTTCTCCGCCGTAGGCGTTTATTTGCCCGAAGGGCGCCATCCCATCATCCCATCATTCCATCACTCCCGTTGTGAGCGCAGCGAACCTACGTTCTATTTCTCTTCATTTTTTTCAGCGGTTGATGACAACCAGGCTGGAATAATTGCAAAAAAAATCTGAAAAAAAAATCAAAATAGAGATAAATTACACTGTTTTTTTATATATACAAAATATGGGATCGATGAAAACGAAAAAAAGCAAACGATTTAATTTAAATAATAGAACAATAAAGGAGGTAAGATGAACGCAGTCAAAAAAAAGATGAAGCGTTTTAGTAAAATTGTATTTTTGGTGTTGGCAGCCCTGGTGATGTCGGTCAACGGGTGGGGCCAAAATCATGATTTGGTCATCACCCCTGCACCGGATATCACGTCCCCTGATGCTGTCGATTGGAAGTCGCCGGATATTAAAGTTGGAGCGGATTTCGGTGACACCTCGGCCCCGGATGTTGTTCAACGCGGCGTGCCCAATTCCATTTTTGCACGTTTCCGCATCAATGGTATGCAAGACCATACCATTCCCTCGGGAGATATTCAAATTAAGTTTTATTACCGCAGTGCCGGCATCGGTGACACTCCCCCGGCATTTGTGGATTGCGAACCCGCTCCCGGTTCTGATTGGACCTATATCGGTCGGCTGTTGGTGACTTATATAACAGCGGATGGTCCGTTTACCGTCACCCGGGTTTGGCCCACGGGTTTTCCCTCGGTTACCACTAAGGCCATCACCTGGACGCCGCCGACAAGCGGTGATTATTTCCATGTGGCGGCGGTACTTGTTTATCCTACCGGTACTACGGATGAAAATCCCGACGACAATGTGGCGGTTTCCTTGTATGAGAGTCAATCAGGACTAATCGACGTTGTACTGCTGTTTGATGAATCGGGGAGTATGGGGGGGTATACTTATAATGGCTATACTTATATGGAATTGGCAAAATCCAAAGCCTCGATGTTTGTATCTTCCATGAATGAAGCTCACCGCCTGGGAGTCGTGAGTTTCAGCACCAGGCACGCAGGTGGCAGCGTAGATATCTGGGATGCACCCGCACCCCTTTTGCAGCCGGCAACCGATACCGATAAAACCAATGCCGGTGCAGCGATATCCGGTTTATCCGCTGGCGGCGGCACACCATTGGGTCAAGGCATGGAGCGGGCCATCGATGTTTTAACTTCGGAGTCCGACCCGGACCGGAAAAAAGTGATTCTTCTTCTCAGCGATGGATACGAAAATTACGGCACGCCCCGGGCCTGTGATGGCGGCGATCCGGCAGTCCCCTGCGTCAGTGGAAGCATCCTGGCCCAATTACAGGCCAATAACATTCGTGTATTTACTATTGCCCTGGGTACGGCGGCATGGACCGAATGTTTAGAGTGCCTGGCCAATGAATCCGGCGGTCAATGGTACTCATCCCCCGACGCCGGTATTGACCTGTCGGATGTACTGCTGGCTGTCCATGAAGCATACACCGGCGACGACCTGTACCGCGTGGACCGCGGAGTCAGCGGAGGCGGGGATGACACCTATTCCACTTACTTTGAAGGAATTGATAATGTCCTTTATTTTATCCTTTCCTGGGATGATTTGAAAGCCAATTTGGAGTTGAAGCTGTATCCTCCAGGCAGAACCCGGTTAAATACAAAAGTCTTCGAAGGTAAGGGTTACCAGGTCATCAAAATTAAGAATCCCATGAGAGGACTATGGAAGTATACAGTTACCGGTGACGAAGGCAAGGATTACCTGGCGGCTGTACGCTCCGATAAAGTAGGTGTGAGACTGGGAATGGATGTCAAGGCAGAAGGAGTGGTAGGCGGCGACTTTAAAATCATTGCCACGCTGGCGGCTGGCATAAGGCCTATTACCGGCACCCAGCCTACAGCAGCGGTTCAAATACCGGTGGGACTTTCCCTCGATACGATTCTCCAACAGACCTCCCGGGCTCACATGATAAAATATAAAACAGCCCCCGTCAGCCCGATAATACTTCAAAAGAACCCTGATCTCTCTCCTCGTGCCGCATTTATCGGCACACTAACAAAGGATAAACAAGAACCCCTGGTAAAAACGCGTACGGTAACGGTCCCGTTGGAACATAAAGGAAAAGGGATTTACGTAGGCGTTTTGAAGAAAGATTACACCACCACGGCAGGTCAATACCATGTGACCGTGACTGCCAACACCAGTAGATTTCATCGTAACTACTCCAAACAAGTCCGGTTAAAGCCGGGAAAGATAGACTATAAAAAGTCCTTTGCCGAGGTAATCACGGTGAAATCACCCGGCGGGCAACCTGAGTATCTGCTGCGGGTCAATGCGGTTGACAAGTTCGGAAATGCCATTACCCAACCCACCCTGGTGGACCGGGTTAAAGTACAGGTAAAAGACGCCCGGTTGTACAGGAAACCTGAAATTAAGCTGGGTGCATTCCAACGGAAGCTCACTGTAATTGGCCGGAAACAACCAGTGTTGGACAGCGTGACCATCGATGGCAGGACAGTGGAAATAAAAAATAGAACGACAATAACCAGATGAGAACAAAGATGATGATCCGAACCTTCAACCAAAATAAAAAAAGGAGGAAAGATAATGAGGTCTAAACAAGAGAATTTTCATAAAAATAAACGGAATTGGCTGCCGGGAAGGGTTTTCCTGATAGCCTTTGTTTTAATGATGGTAATGCTGCCAGCCACTGTAGATGCCGCCCAATATTATGTTTGGGGGCGGGTTTACTGTGCCTGGGAATTACCTGAAGACGAAGAACCCCCCATCAATCCCCTCACCGGGGTCCCGGGGGACCAGATTGTAGGAGAGAATATGATAGCAAGTTTCCCCCGCAACCTGGTTACTGTGCGGGTATTGGCAGCCAGTGACGGCAGCGAGCTGGGCAGCGCCATTGCCATGTACGATGGCGGCTACTTTATCGGTTTCACTGCCGGCGCAGCCACTACCCAGGTCACCTTTGTGGTGGAAGACCTGGCCACCAATGACATATTAATGGAAAGTGAACCGGAAGAACTGAGCCAGTGGCCCACCCCGAATATTCGTTATCTGCTGACACTTGATTTAACTGAAATCGGTGATGGCAGGGAATTTACCGAGTGTTCCGATCCCCTCAAATACACCGGCATTTTCACGCGGGTGGGTTTAATTGAGTTGGCGACTGAGTTGGGTGGTACAACTCACCGGCTGATTGATACTGACACCGGTCTGGCAACTGTTCCCAATGATGTCGCCTCTTATTTGGGAATTGCCCAATACCAGGATGCACCCCTGGGCGGCAACATCTATCTTTTTGGCGCTTTTAGCGAAGAACTTTACGGCATGGGGATGCAGTACCGGATTAGGATTGATAATTTGGATACCGGCACATGGACGTACATGGATGACCCATTGATCAAGACAAAGTATACTGTTGATTTAACCACATTGACGGTGACCACGGATCGAGTCGAGTTGGGGCCTGATGACTCCATCGATGGTACGCCCCGCTATACATTGACTCCGCTTTCATCCGGTAACGAATTCTGGAGTTTCCCTGACCAACTGGCATTATGGCGCACCGCCGGGCTCAATGGAAATTATAAAGTAACCCTGGAAATTGCCGACCTGGCCGCTAGCAACTGGTGCTCCATACCCGACTTTACCGAATTAAGAATAACCCTGGATAACACATCACCTTCAGCAGCGATTCTCCCCCTGTACTCCGGGGCCGGGGATACCCCGCGCATGTACACCCCGGGCGATACTGTACCGACCCCCTATGACCTGCTTGACTCAATGTTGGGAACGGGGGGACCCGGCGGCAACTATGGCACCATCCCCAATCCGATCTGCGCGGTACTGGAATATGCTGGCTCCGATGACCACCTGGCATTTAAATTAACCGCTTTTCACGATAATGGAGTGACAACTCCCCCTGATTCCGATGGTATAGTTTTTGACGGATTTCTGCGGTATTGGTACTTCTCTTTCAAACGCAATGACGGCTCTTACCATAATATTATCGGGAGACAATACAACGGCGCCACTCATTCAATGGAAGATTACGCCGGCTTAAAGATAACCACCTGTACAATATCCAGCCCCGATGGTTTCCAGGATAAATATTTGTATTTGAATGAGGGTCATGTTGATTTAGGTTCCCCGGATGGCTGCGCCTATCGATTTATCATCAGGGCAGCCACCCGAACCACGGATGGTTACAACCATCTCCGCTGGACCGGGGATGAAGATTTACACTGTCTTAAGAAAGAATAAATAACCCCATCAGAAGAGGAACCGGGATGTCCGGCGGCATCCCGGTTGCCACCGGGGGGGCCAATACTGCTGGCTTAAGGAAAATTATAAATTAAAAATTATAAATTGTTAATTATAAATAGAATTTGTGTCCTTCGGACAAATAAACGCCTGCGGCGGAAATAATTCACCCGGCACTATATCTTGCTTCTATTGTCTTTGGTAAAATTCACCAAACCGTTGAGCACGCTTCTATTGTATTTGGTGAATTCAACCAAACGTTTGGTGAGACTTCTATTGCATTTGGTAAAATTATGGAAAAAGGGAAAGTATACCGCCAGGTGAATAATTTCTTTTCCGAAGCTGCCTGCACCTGCCCCTTTTCTTAATTTTGAAAATAGTTGACAAATAAAGAAAGATAGATTATCATATAAAAGCGAGGTAAATATGGAAAAAAAAATCGCTGACTTAACGGTTAATGAATTTCAATTATTAATAGATCAATCGATGCATAAAGCATTCGAGGAGATTTCCGAAGATATTCTTGCCCTTTCAAGCCCGGAATACCTGGAATCTATCAAAGAAGCAAGACAAGATTTCAAAGAAGGTAAGACAAAAACATTTGACGAAGTATTCAATGTATAAAATTATAATCACTGATCGAGCTTCAAGAGATATTGAGAAACTTGATGTATCGATTAAGAAAAGAATTGGTGAAAGCTTAAAATCATTTTTGGCAAATCCTTTCTACTTTGCTAGAAAATTGTCAAACCCGAAAATCGGTACATATCGTTTTAGAATAGGTGACTACAGGGTTATATTCGACATAGTTGACGATTCTATAGTCATACTTAGAGTGGGTCATCGGAGCAGCATCTACAAATAAGGCAGCAGCCTTCATTAGAGATGTATGATGTATGGTGCCAGGTGAATTGTTTCTTAATAGGGTGCGGCAGCCTGCCGCCAAAATGATAATTCCTATACGATTCAATTAATTCCCGGTTTTCTCCGCAAAATTATTGATTTCTTCCACAATTTATGGTATCCAATGACTTTATTAAAGGGCAGAAGTATATTTATAGACCAGCCCCTGGAATAGGAT
>Ga0210084_1000063_pt1 | contig 14715 bp, 13 predicted proteins | sample China_Galinas_Co_3_FD_184863 | JGI IMG/M metagenome (GOLD analysis project Ga0210084, IMG submission 184863) | Wetland microbial communities from San Francisco Bay, California, USA, that impact long-term carbon sequestration -... | ecosystem: Environmental > Aquatic > Marine > Wetlands ... | reverse complement strand
AGAGCCTGGCCTCATCCAGATGAGTCGCGCAGCGCCGCCCGGCCCTCGGCGAGGCTGCGGTTCACCTTGGTGTAGGTCCAGCCGGTGATTGCCTCGATCTCGGCGTAGGAGCAGCCGGCCGCCTGCAGGGCCAGCGCCCGGCGCTCCTGGGGCTTGAGCCGCCCCAGCGCGCGGGCCGCCTCGGCAACACGCTCGCGGTGCTCGGCCGCGTCAGCCGGGTCGGCGGAGGGACCGGCGAAGCGCTCGGTGTCGAAGCCGTCCTTGCCAGCGCTCAGCGGGACCCGGCGGGCCTCGCGACCGACGGCGAGCGCCTCGCGACGGATCACGACCCGCATCCACCCGAGCAACCGCCGGCCCCGTTCCTCGGGGCCCTTTCGCAGCAGGATCTCCGCGGCTCGCTGGAGCGCGTCCTCGGCATCGGCTTCGTTCGAACAGAAGCCGCGGGCGAGCCGTCGCAGCGCCGATTCGTGCTCCGCGAGAAGCGCCGCAGCGCGCTCGACGCGGCCGCGCGCGACGAGATCGCCGAATCGGGACGCCGTTGATCGTTCGGCCTCCATGCCATCCGAATCCCGGTGCGGCGTTCGGCGCCCCGCTTCTGATCGCCGACGGTGCCCGGCCCGCTGGGTGAACGGTGTCGCGCAGGCCCTCCGGCAGGGGCCCTCGGGGATGATCGGCGCCGCTATCCTCAGCCGCCGATGGCCACCTGCGTAGTAACCGGGGGGGCCGGCTTCCTCGGCTCCCATCTCTGCGATCACCTGCTCGCCTCCGGGCACCGCGTGATCTGCATCGACAACCTCGACACCGGCTCCCTGAGGAACATCGAGCACATCGACAGCGCCGACTTCGATTTCGTCCACCAGGACATCACCGAGACGGTCGAGATCGAGGGCGACGTCGACTTCGTCTATCACCTCGCCTCGCCGGCCAGCCCGATCGACTACGCGCGCCTGCCCCTGCACACGCTCAAGGTCGGCTCCTACGGGACCCACCACATGCTCGGCGTCGCCAAGTTCAAGCGCGCCCGCTTCCTGCTCGCCTCGACCTCCGAGGTCTACGGCGACCCTCAGATCCATCCGCAGCCCGAGAGCTACTGGGGCCACGTCAACCCGATCGGGCCCCGCGGCGTCTACGACGAGGCGAAGCGCTATGCGGAGGCGCTGACAATGGCCTACCACCGCCAGCAGGGCGTCGACACCTGCATCGTGCGGATCTTCAACACGTTCGGCGCCCGGATGCGCCCGAATGACGGGCGGGCGATTCCGACTTTCTTGCGCCAGGCTCTCCAGGACAAGCCGCTGACCGTGTTCGGGGACGGCAGCCAGACGCGCAGCTTCTGCTACGTCGCGGACCTGATCGCCGGGCTCGTCTCGTTGATGGAGTCAGACGTCCACCTGCCGGTCAACATCGGCAATCCCGAGGAGCGGACCCTGCTGGAGCTGGCCGAGGCCGTGATCAAGGTGACCGACTCCCGCGCGGAGATCGTCTATGAGGCGCTGCCGATCGATGACCCGCAGGTCCGGCAGCCGGACATCTCGCGGGCGCGCGAACTGCTCGGCTGGGATGCCCGGGTCGAGCTCGAGGAGGGGCTCAGGCGGACGATCGAGGAGTCCGGCGTGGAGCGGTTGGTCGGCGCAGCCGACTGACGTCGGGCGTGCGTTGCAGCCCCTGCGGATCGCCCACCTGACCGCCACCTTCCCGCCCTACCCCGGCGGCGCCGGCAACACCTGCTACCGGTTCGCCGTCGGACAGGCCGAGCGGGGCAATCACGTCGAGGTCTTCACGGCGCCGGCGGAGGGTGAGCCGCCGGACCCGGGCGGCGTGATCGTCCACCGGATCGAGCCAACGATCGCGATCGGCAACGCGCCGCTGCTCCCGCGCCTCGCCCGCCTCGAGGGCTTCGACCTCGTCCACATCCACTACCCATTCATCTTCGGCGCCGAGTTGACGCTGCTCGCCCGGCTGCGGCGACGGAGCCGGGATTCCGCGCTGATCGTTCACTACAAGAACCGGCTGCTCGGCGGCGGGCCCCGCGGGGCGCTGTTCGAGGCCTACGAGCACTCGGTCGCGCCGACCCTGATCCGCGCCGCCGACCGGGTGCTCGTCCTCAGCGAGGACCACGCCCGCTCGGTCCCCTACCTGCGCAGGGCGCTCGAGCGGACGCCCGAGCGCCTGATCGAGATGCCGAACGGCGTCGACACCGAGGTGTTCTCGCCGGGCACCGACGCCAGCGGCCTTCGCGAGCGGCTGGGGATCGGATCCGGCGACGTCGCGGCCGCGTTCGTCGCCACCCTCGATCGCGCCCATCACTTCAAGCGGCTCGACCTGGCGGTCGCCGCGCTCGCGCGGGCCGGCTCCGAGAACGTACACCTGATCGTCGCCGGTGGCGGCGAGCTGCTCGACGGCTTTCGGGCGGCGGCAGCCGACGCCGGGGTAGGGGACCGCGTCCACTTCCTCGGACGGGTACCCCACGCCGAGCTCCCGGACGTGCTGCGCGCCTGTGATCTGTTCATGCTGACCACCGAGCCGCCCGAATCGTTCGGGATCGTCTTGATCGAGGCGCTCGCCTGCGGGCTACCGGCGATCGCAACGGACTACCCCGGCGTCCGGGCCGTGATCGACGACGGCGAGACCGGCTACCTGGTCCCGGCCGGGGACGCGGACGCCGTCGCACTGACGCTCGACCGGATGGTCGCCCTGGGGCCCAAGGGGCGATCGGCGATCGGGGCTAAGGGCCGTCAGGTTTGCGAGCAACGCTGGGCCTGGCCGGCGCTGCTCGACCGGATGGACGACGCCTACGCGCAGGCGATCGCCGCCCGCAGGCTGAAGCTCGGAGGCTGAGGTGCCCGGCCGCTCGATCCTCCTGATCTCCTACTTCTTCCCGCCGACGCGCGACACCGGGGCGCAGCGGCCGGCGGCGCTCGCCAAGTACCTCGCGATGCTCGGCAACCGGGTCACGGTGCTGACCACCTCCGCCTTCGGCGAGGGCGCCGGGAACGAGTCGGTGCCGGGAGTCGAGGTGATCCGCACCGCCGACCTGCAGAGCTACCGGGCGCGCCTCGCCGGACACGGGCGAATCGACTCCCTGTTCGACTCCGACACCTACTCGGGCAGGCCACACCCGCTGAGCTACGCGGTCGTGCCGGAGCCGCTGCGGCTCGCCTGGGCGCCGTTCGCCAAGCGGGCGGCGCTGCGCGCGCACCGGGCTCGCCCGTTCGACGCCGTGATCAGCACCTCCCCACCCGAGTCAGCCCATCTGATCGCCACGGCGCTGAGCCGCCGCGGGGTGCCGTGGATCGCCGACGTCCGCGACGCCTGGACCTTCGAGCCGCTGCGGCCGCGCTTCCCGCTCGCGATTCAGCGCCGCGCCGACGAGCACATGGAGCGCCGCGTGCTCGCCGCCGCCGACGCCGTTGTCTGCGTCAGCGAGCCGGCCGCGGGCGACCTCCGCTCGCGCGGCATCGCCGACCCGGCCGTGATCGCCAACGCCTGGGACCCCGACGACGACCCCTCCCCGGAAGCGATCGCTGCCGCTGAGGGGCTGCTAGATCCCGAGCGCACGACGCTGCTGTACACGGGCCGGTTCGGCTCATACGGACGCGACCCGCGCGGCCTCGTCGACGGACTGGCGGCGCTCGCCGCCGGGCACCCTGACTGCGCCCGCCGGCTGGAGGTCGCGATCGCCGGGCCGCTGCGGGCAGATGAGCGCGACCTGCTGGGATCGGACCTCGGCCCGGTCCGCATCACCCTGCTCGGCAGCGTCGAGCGCGAACGCTCGCTGGCGCTTCAGCGCCACGCCGAGGCGCTGCTGCTGCTCGCCCAGCCGGCGCGCAGCCAGCTCGTCAACTTCAAGCTGTTCGAGTACCTGGCGGCGGGGCGCCCGATCCTGCCGCTCTGCGCCGGGACCGAGGCGGGGCGAATCCTGACCGAGGCCGGGCTCGGCCCGGTCGTCGCAGCCGACGACCCCGGCGCGATCGCGAGCGCCCTCCGCGGCCTTCTCGAGGACGGGCTTGCCGTCCCCTCCGCCGAGCTCGCCGGTCGCTACCGGTACCCGGCAACGGCGGAGCGCTTCGCCGAGCTGCTCGAAGACGTGATCAGCGCCGGCTGAGCTCTCAGACGGCGGCGAGCTCGTGCTCGCGGAACCACTCGACCGTCCACTCGACGCCGTCTTCGAGCGGCACCTCGGCCTCGAAGCCGGTCAGCTCGCGGGCCCGCGAGACGTCGAGGCCGCGCTTCATCTGACCGTCGGGCATCGAAGCGTCCCAGACGGTCTCCCCCTCGAACCCGGCGGCCGCCGCGACCGCCGCGGCGAGGTCGCGAATCTTCGTCTCCCGGCCGACGCCCAGGTTGACCGGCTCGGAGACGTCGAGCCGCTCAGCGCAGAGCAGCAGTCCGCGGGCCGCGTCGTCTACGTAGAGGAACTCGCGCGACGGCCTGCCGCTTCCCCAGAGGGTGACGTCACGATGACCGTCGGCAGCCGCCTCGACGTACTTGCGGACCATCGCCGGGATCACGTGGCTGTCCTCGAGGTCGAAGTTGTCGTTGGGGCCGTAGAGGTTGGCGATCACGGGGGCGCAGGAGTCGAAGCCGTACTGACGCCGGTAGGTGTCGCTGAGCACCAGCAGCATCTTCTTCGCGAGCCCGTAGGGAGCGTTCGAGGGCTCCGGGTAGCCGTCCCAGATCGTCTCCTCGCGGAACGGGACCGGCGTCTCGAGCGGGTAGGCGCAGACCGAGCAGGCGGCGACGAGCTTCGAGACGCCGAGCTGCCGGCAGGCCTCGAAGACGTTGGTGCCCATCGTCAGGTTGTCGTAGGCGAGCGGCGCCGGGTTGCGCCGGTTGTAGCCGATCCCGCCGACGTTGGCGGCGAGGTGGATGACGATCTCCGCCCCGTCGAGCGCCGCCGTGGCCGCCGCCTTCTCACGCAGATCGAACTCGGCCGAGCGGGTCGCTTTGGCCTCGGCGCCGAGCTCGCCCAGCATCCTCATCACCGGCGTGCCCAGGAACCCGGCACCGCCGGTAACGACGACGCTCCTACCCTCCCAAAAGCCGGGGTCCGGCTGCGCCGAGGGACTCATCCGGTCCCCTCGTGGCTGTAGCGGGTGACCTTGCCTTGAAGCTGGGCCTCGAGCGCCTCGATGTCGGCGTCGACCATGATCCTGACCAGCTCAGCGAAGCGCACCTCGGGCTCCCAGCCGAGCTGCTCGCGGGCCTTCGCAATGTCTCCCTGCAAGGCGTCCACCTCGGTCGGCCGGTAGTAGCGGGGATCGATCTCGACGTAGTCCTCGAAGTCACTGAGCCCGGCGTGCTCGAACGCCGCCGCCGCGAACTCGCGAACGGTGTGCATCTCGCCGGTCGCGATCACGAAGTCGCCCGGCTCGTCCTGGGCGACCATCAGCTGCATCGCGCGAACGTAGTCGGGCGCGTAGCCCCAGTCGCGGCGGGCGTTGAGGTTGCCGAGGTAGAGCTTGTCCTGGAGGCCGGCCCGAATCCGGGCGATCGCGCGGGTGATCTTCCTGGTCACGAACGTCTCGCCGCGCCGTGGCGACTCGTGATTGAAGAGGATTCCGTTCGAGACGTGCAGCCCGTAGGCCTCGCGGTAGTTGACCGCGAGCCAGTGGGATGCGACCTTCGCGACCGCGTAGGGGCTGCGTGGGTAGAAGGCGCTCGCCTCCGACTGCGGCGGCGGCGTCGCGCCGAACATCTCCGAGGAGCCGGACTGGTAGATCCGCGCCTCCGAGCCCGACTCGCGGACGGCATCGAGGACCCGCAGGGTGCCGGCGCCGGTGATGTCGAGCGTGTACTCGGGGATCTGAAAGGAGACGCCGACGTGCGACTGGGCGCCGAGGTTGTAGATCTCGTCGGGCTGCAGCTCGTAGATCCGGTGGGTCAGCGAGACCGGGTCGGAGAGGTCGCCATAGTGCGTGTAGAGGCGCACGCCGGCCTCGTGGGGATCGTGGTAGAGGTGGTCGATGCGGGCGGTGTTGAAGGAGGAGGAGCGGCGCACGATGCCGTGGACCTCGTAGCCGAGATCGAGCAGGTGCTCGGCGAGGTAGGAGCCGTCCTGGCCGGTGATGCCGGTGATCAGGGCTCTGCGGGGTTCGCTCATTGCCTTAGCTTGCCATTGATCGCCGGCGTGATGCTTGGCCGCGGTGGGGTCAGGAACGCTCCGCCACGAGCAGGTCCTGACCGAACTGGGCCGGGCCGCCCTCGCGCCCGGCCCAGCGCCCGTAGCGCACCTCGACGATTCGCAGGCCCGCCCGCTCGTGCAGCGAACGCACCAGCTCCTCGTCGACGAGGATCATGTGCTCGGGCACCTCGGCGTGGGGAGAGGCGAACTCAAAGCCCCGCTCGTCGCTGAACTCGTGCAGCTCGAGCGGTGGCCGCTGCTCACCGAACACCCCTCCCTGCCGAGCTCGGCCCTGGGCGATCAGATCTCGCGACTCGGCGTTGAGCAAGAACCAGGTGCCGAGCAGCCGGCCGCCCCCCCGCAGCACCCGGGCCGCCTCCTCCAGGTAGCGCCGAGACTCGAACGGCCGCAGGTGGGTGAACAACGAGGCCGCAACCGCGACGTCGAACTCGGCATCCGCGTAGGGAAACACGAACTCACCGGCCGCCTGGCTGCCGTTCGGGTTGTACTGAGCGTTGTGCAGGTCGGCCACCTGGAAGCGGAAGCTCGGATACCGGGGACTGATCGCCTTGGCGCACCAGTCGATCGAGCGCGGCATCACGTCGAAGCCCTCGTAGCGGCCCCGATCCGGATCGAGGTAGCGGGTCAGCGCCGCCGCCGTGCGGCCGGGTCCGCAGCCGATGTCGAGGATCGCGGCGTCCGGCGCCGCCCGGCCGGGATCGATCATCAGGTCGACCCAGCGCTCGCCGATCTCCGAGATCTGGGACGGAAGGTCGAGCCGCCGTGGGGGCAGCAGCGGGTTGCGGCGACCGCTCCAGGTGTCCTGGAGGTCAAGCCGGGTCCGCAGCGCCCAGCGCCTGGCGAGTCGAATCCGGCGCCGAACGGGCGGGGCGCCCGCCGCAACGCCGCGCCGGGCGCCCCGCCGGGCCCGCTGGATGACAGGCTCGCTCACGGCGGGCGAGGCTAGCAGCGCCTCGCCGTCGTATCCGCGTCGCGATGCCGCAGGGCGGTAGCCGGTGGCCCTTTCTATGCTTCGCGCATGCCCAGCGACGAACAGCCGCCGACGAGCATCGGCGAGGAGCACCGCTACATCGCCCCCGTCGTCGGGGCCGACGACCCGCGCCGGATCACCGATTCGGGGATCGAGATCGAGCGCGTCTATGACGCCGACGACGTCGCTCCCGGCCTCGAGGAGCGACTCGGCGAGCCGGGCTCATACCCGTTCACCCGCGGGATCCACGAGGGCATGTACCGCGACCGGCTCTGGACGATGCGCCAGTACGCCGGCTTCTCTTCGCCCGAAGACACGAACGAGCGCTACCGCTACCTGATCGAGCACGGATCGACCGGCCTGTCGATGGCATTCGACCTCCCGACCCAACTCGGCCGCGACTCCGACGAGCCGATCTGCGAAGGCGAGGTCGGCCGCACCGGGGTCCCGATCGACACGATCGAGGACATGAGGATCTGCTTCGAGCAGATCCCGCTCGCCGACGTCTCGACCTCGATGACGATCAACGCTCCGGCCGCGGTCCTGCTGCTGCTCTACGAATTGGTCGGCGAGGAGCAGGGGGTGGAGTCCGCCGCCCTGCGCGGGACCGTGCAGAACGACGTGCTCAAGGAGTACATGGCGCGCGGCAACTACATCTACCCGCCGGAGCCGACGATGCGCCTGACCACCGACATCTTCGAGTACTGCGCGGAGCGGGTCCCGAAGTGGAACACGATCTCGATCTCCGGCTACCACATCCGCGAGAAGGGCTGCTCGGCGGTGCAGGAGGTCGCGTTCACGCTCTCGAATGCGATCGCCTATGTCGAGTCGGCGCTCGAGCGCGGCCTCGCGATCGACGAGTTCGCCCCCCGGCTCGCCTTCTTCTTCAACGGGCACAACGACGTCTTCCAGGAGGTAGCGAAGTTCCGCGCGGTGCGGCGGATGTGGGCGCAGCTAGTGCGCGACCGCTTCGGCTCCGACAACCCGCGCAGCCAGATGATCCGCTTCCACACCCAGACCGGGGGAGTCACCCTGCAGGCGCAGCAGCCCGAGGTGAACATCATCCGCGTCGCCCTGCAGGGTTTCGCCGCGGTCTGCGGCGGCACCCAGAGCCTGCATACGAACGGCTTCGACGAGGCGCTGGCGCTGCCGACCGAGCGCTCGGCCCGGATTGCGCTCCGCACGCAGCAGGTGCTCGCTCACGAGTCGGGCGCCGCGGACACGGTCGACCCGTTCGCCGGCTCCTACTTCGTCGAGTCGCTGACCGACGAGATCGAGCTGCGCGCGCGGGAGCTGATGGCGAGGGTCGAGGAGATGGGCGGCTCGGTCCACGCTCTCGACTTCATGCAGAAGGAGATCGAGGAATCGGCCGCCAGCTACCACGAGCGGTACGCCAGCGGCCAGGACATCATCGTCGGCGTCAACAGGTATGCAACCGACACCCCCGACGAGGTCGACATCCTCAAGGTCGATCCGGAGTCGGAGGTGCGCCAGGTCAGGCGGCTGACTGAGTGGAAGGCGAATCGCGACGACGCCGCCGTGGCCACGCGGCTTGCGGCACTTCAGGACGTCGCCCGGGGTGAGGGCAACATGCTGCCGACGATGAAGGAGGCGCTGCGCGCCGGCGCCTCGATCGGCGAGGTCTGCGGGGGGCTGCGGGACGTCTTCGGCGAGTACCGGGGCGGCGCCTTCTTTTGAGCGACGCCGCGCGAGCATGCTGCAGCGGCTGAGAGCCCGGCTCGACCGCGGCCGCTCCGACGTTTGGGACGAGGAGCGGGCGCGCGGCTACGTGGGTCCGCCCGAGCACTTCGACCTGATCACCGCGATGTCGTTCGGGCTACTGACGGCGCTCGGCCTCCGCGAGCACCACCGCCTGCTCGACATCGGCTGCGGCTCGCTGCGAATCGGCCGGGTTCTGATCCCCTACCTCGGGCGCGCCAACTACGTCGGAATCGAGCCGAATCCAAGGGCGCTGGCGGCGGGTGTGCGGATGCATCTCGGTGAGAGCACGGTCGAGTTGAAGGCGCCGGCCCTGATCGCCTCGGACGATCCCGACGCCGTGCCGAGCGCGCCGCTGTTCGACTTCGCCTTCGCGCAATCGATCTTCAGCCACACCGGTCCCGACCTGCTCAGCGGCTGGCTCGCGGGCGTCTCCCCGCGGCTCACCGAGAGCGGCGCCCTGGTCGCCAGTTACGTCCCCGGCGCCGATTCCGCACCGCCCGGCTGGGAGCCGCTGTACGTCACCTATTCGGAGCGCTGGCTCGGTGAGCTCGCGGCCGACTCCGGGCTCAAGCTGACTCCGATCGACTGGCGCCATCCGGGCGGCCAGCGCTGGGCGCTGTTCTCGAAGCCGGGCTTCGACAGCGGCTGGGTCGGCGACGGACCTCTGTCCTGGAATGCCTATCTCGACCACGCGCTAGAACTGGAGCGGTCCGATGTGGGGTGATCGGAGCGTCTCGGTTGTGCTGATGACCTACGCCGAGCGCGACTCGATCCGCTCGGTGATCGAGGGCTTCTACGCCACCGGCGTCGTCGACGAGGTACTGGTCGTCAACAACAACGCCGAGCAGGGCACGGTCGAGGAGGTCGAGAGGACCGACGCGCGGATGGTCTTCGAGCCCCAGCAGGGCTACGGCTACGCCTGTCGGCGGGGCCTGCTCGAGGCCGACGGCGACCTGGTCGTGCTCGCGGAGCCCGATGGGACCTTCCTGCCCAGCGACATCCACAAGCTGCTCGTCTTCAGCGAGGAGTGCGACGCGGTGTTCGGCACCCGGACAACGCGAGAGCTGATCTGGCACGGCGCCAACATGGACTGGTTCCTGCGCTGGGGGAACTGGGCGGTGGCGAAGTTCGTCGAGGCGATCTTCAACACGAGTCATCTCAGCGACGTTGGCTGCAGCTACCGGGTCTTCACCCGCGAGCTCGCCGCCCTCGTCGCCGAGCGGATGCAGGTCGGCGACAACCACGCCGGCCCCGAGATGATGCTGATCGCGATCACCTCCGGGGCGCGCTTCGTCGAGATCCCGGTCAACTACCTCCCCCGGGTCGGCACCTCGTCGGCGACCGAGGACCTCGGTACTGCGATCGCGATCGGCCTGCGGATGATCGGCCTGATCATCGACTTCCGTCGGCGAACTCCGCGCTCGATGCCCCGGCCGGCGCGGCTCGGGACCGACCCGGCGCAGGACGAGCGGCGGTGAGCGAGGAGACCTTCGACCGGATCGCCTACCGCTACGACGAGGCGCTGCCCGCGCACGTCGTCGAGCACTACCTCGACAAGCGGCTGCGCTACATCGTCGAGCGCTGCCCGCCGGGCCGCGCCCTCGACGTCGGCTGCGGCACCGGGACGCTCGCCGGCCGGCTCGGCCGGTCGGGCTTCGCGGTCACCGGCATCGACCCCTCCCAGGGGATGCTCGACGTGATGGCCGAGTCGGAGCCGGAGGTGACGGGCATCCGGGGCGAGGGTGCCGCGCTGCCGTTCGATGACGGGAGTTTCGACCTGACGCTGACCGTCGCGGCGCTGCACCACATCGCCGATCCCGATGCGGTTCGCAGGACGCTGGTCGAGATGGCGCGGGTGACGCGGCCCGGGGGGCGGCTCGTGATCTGGGACCACAACCCCCGCAATCCGTACTGGAAGAGCCTCATGGCCCGCGTTCCCCAGGACGACGGGACCGAGCGCCTGATTCCGCAGGCGGAGATCGAGCGCGGCCTTCGCGAGGGCGGCGCCGAGGTCCTCAGCTCGCGCCAGCTCGGCCTGGTCCCGGAATTCGTCCCGCGGCGACTGCTCGGTGGAGCGGTTGCAGCCGAGTGGGTGGCCGAACGAAGCCCATTCGTCCGGCGACTCTGCGCGCACAACGTGGTGCTGGCACGCAGGTAGACCCCCGCCCGCCGGGACCGATTCAAGTCCCGCTCTCGGCCCCGCCCTTCTCGAAGACAAGGGCCTGCAGGTCAACGAACCCCGGAAAGAGCCTGCGCTCGGCAAGCTCGTAGTCGGGCGGCAGCTTGTCGATGAAATCGGCGGAGCGAGCGTCCACGCCCGCTGCCGAGCCCCCCGGACCGATCGCACCGGTCGGCACGGGTGCCACCACCGTGATCGGACCGCCATCCGCTTCCTCAACCGCCCGCGCAGCCAGTTCGTTCGGCTCCGGCAGCCGATCGGCTATGTCGAACGGCTCCACCTTCTGCTCGGGGGTGTTAAGACGGAAGACCGCGACGCCCGGCGAAGATCCCTCCACGTCGAAGTTCGTGAGCGGACCGGGAGTGAACGCGGCACCGTCGACCACCACACCGCGAGGACCCTCGGCGACGAACCGGGCAACCTCGCTGTATTTGGGACGTTCGAAATCGGTCGTGATCATTTGCGCCGCGGCAAAGCCGAAGCCCGCGACGGCCAGGATCGCGGCCGCCAGCCTCGAGCGCCAGCTTCCGACGGTGATCAGGGCCGCACCGGCAAGCGCCAGATAGGGCCATGATGCGGCCAGGTTGCGGGTACTGAAGACGTTGGTCCCCACGAGGCTGGCGACTGCCTCGCCGACGGGGGTTGCCAGGGCGAGCAACGCCACCAGAACGACCCGCTGGTCGTGGGCGCCGAACCAGGCACCGAGTTGCCCACGCGTCTTGAATAGGCCAACCCCTCCGACGAGGGCACTCGCGGCGATTAGGCCAAGGCCCGGGATTCCAGGTAGGTCCCGGAGCGGCGCACCGGTCGCAAACGGGAAGCCAAGTGCCCAGTGGCCGAGGTAGCGCTTGATCGAGCTGAAATCAAACGGTGAGAGATCGCTGAGGATCGCTGTGGTCGGGGAGTCGAGGTCGTCCTGGAGGCTTGGCAGCCACGGCACGTAGGCCAGGGCGGCCGCCGCGGTCGCGATCAGCAGTGGCTTGCGCGCCCCCGGATGGACCCACAGTGTCCAGCCGGCCTGCGCAGCGAGCACAAACACCGAGGTGTAGTGGGTGTAGGCGGCGAGGACGGCGAAGACGGCGTAAGCAACCCACCAGCCGCGCCGGCCGCGGTCGATCGCGAGCAGTAGGCTCAGCGTCGAGAGCAGAACGAGGGCCATCATCACGCCGTATCCGCGAGCCTCGGCGGAGTAGAAGATCATGAACGGGCTCAGTGTGGTCAGCACCGCCGCGAGCAGGGCCGCACCGCGCCCGACAGTACGGGTGCCGATCGAGTAGACGAGCGGGATCGACACGATCCCGGCGATCAGGGCGGGGAGCCTAATCAACTCGGGGGCGAGGTCGATCGAGACCCCCGAGGCGATCCGGCTCATCACCCAGGAGAGGATGAATCCGAGCGGAGGAGAGATCTCTGCAGTGGTGCCAACCGTCTCGACAACATCCGGCAGGCTGTTCGTCCCGACGATCCAGTAGGTCGCCAGCTCATCCGCATACAGATCCTGGCCCGCGACGATGAAGCGCAAGAGACCGCCAAGGACCATCAGGGCGACGAGCACGACGGGGAGTGCGGCGGCGTGTCGGCTGAGGCGGTCCAAAGCGCTTCGCGGCCCGATCACCCGCGAAGTGCCGGTTCTCCAATGGCCTGCGAGAGGGCATTCTAAGGCCAGCCTGGAGGACCCACGCCAGCCAGGTCCCGTGGCTTCAGTCACTACCGTGCCACGGATGAGCACCGAGCGCCCGGGGTCCCAAAGGCGGAGCTACGGCCGTTCCGCCGGCCTGCTAACCGTCGCGCTCGGGATCGCGGGCATCCTCACCTACGCCTACTTCGCGATCGCCTCCCACAGTCTCGACGCCGAGCAGTACGGGAACATCGTCATCCTCTGGTCGGTCGTCTTCCTGCTCGCGTCGACGCTGTTTCGACCGATCGAGCAGCTGCTGACGCGGACCCTGGCCGAGCGCGAGCAGGTGGGCGCCGGTAGCGCCGACGCGCTCCGCGCCGCCGCGGTGATCCAGGGGAGTGTCTGTTTGGTCGCGGTGCTCGTGCTGCTGCTCGCCCGCGGCCCGATCGAGCGCGAGCTGTTCGCCGGCGAGGACGTCCTCTACTGGATCCTTGTGGCCTCGCTGCTCGGCTTCGGGCTCGCCTACTACGCGCGTGGTTTCCTCGCCGGCCGCGGGCAGTTCCGGCTCTACGCGGCGTTGCTGGTGATCGAGGTCAGCACCAGGCTGGCATTCGCGGTGGGGGTTGCCGCGGGGGTTGCCAGCGGAGCGAACTTCGTCGCGCTCGGCATCGCGACCGCGCCAATCGCCGTGATCGTAGTCCTGCCGATCGCGGTGGTCAAGCGCCGGGAGCGCCGCCGGCCCAAGCTCGAGCAGCCGGGCCCGGATGCCTCGACTCAGCTGACGCTGGGCCGAGGGGGCGCGTTCGCCGGAGCGGTGCTGGTCATGATGCTCAGCGAGCAGGTGATGATCAACTCGGGCGCCCTGTTCGTCCGGGCGGCCGAGGGGGCTGCCGCCGCTGGATTCATCTTCAACGTGATGATGGTCGCGCGCGCCCCGCTGGTGCTATTCCAGGCGATCGCCGCGAGTCTCCTGCCGCACCTGACCCGGCTCCGAGCCCGTGGCGGGGACGGCAGCAGGGCGGCGTTCCGCTCATCCGTCGAGGCGACGCTGCTGCTGATCGCCGGGTTCGCCGCGCTGACGATCGTCGGCGTCGTCGCGATCGGACCGCAGGTGATGCAGATCGCGTTCGGCGACAGCTTCGAATACGACCGCCTGGGGCTCGCGATCGTCGCCGCGGGCATGGGCTTCTACCTGGCGGCGGCCTCGCTCAACCAGGCAGCGCTCGCCCAGGCCCAGGCTCACCGGGCCGCCGCATGCTGGATCTTCGCGGCGGCGGTCTTCGTGGTGATCAATCTGATCGGCGTGCCGAGCGCGGAGCGCGCGGTCGAGATCGGCTTCGCGGTGTCCGCGGCGCTGCTCGCCGGTCTCCTCTACGCGCTCTACGCCCGGCCCTCCCCTTCCGAGCAGGACGTGATCGAACCGGGCTCGGGCCGCGAGCTTCAGGCGCAGCTCACCTCGGCCGACGAGATCGCCTGATGGCGGGAGGCTAGCCCGCCGGGTAGCCGAGCTCCGAGAGCTTGTCGCCGATGATCGCTTCGACCGAGGCCCGCTCCTCAGCCGAGAGGTTCTTCCGCCACAGCCCAGGCTCGGCGGCGCGGATGAACTTGCCGGGGCCCTTCTGTGCCGTCTCCACGTCGGTGCGTCGCGCAAGCTCGACCATCGGGTCGTAGTCGAGGTCCAGCCAGCTCGCGACGTCCCGTAGAACCGGTGCCGGGAGGCTGCGGAGATCCTCGTAGCTCACCATCATCTTCAGGCCGTCGGAATGGGCTTCGAAAGCTCGCTGCACGGCCTCGGTCCTCCAGAGCCACATGTAAGCCTGGGAGCGAATTGACGCGGCCCTATCCGCCGACCGGTAGCCGTCGAGCAGCCCGAGAAGCCAGCCGTCGGCTGTGACGGCATCGAGCATCGAGTCGATCACGTCGCGCCCATCCCGGAGCAGGAAGATCATCCGGGAGCGCGGGAGCAAAGACATCACGATGTCCGCCGCCTGCGAGCCGTGCGGCTCTTTGATAACCGCCCACCTGTGGTCGCCGAGCTGAACCCTGAAGCGCTTGAGCATCAGGGAGCGCAAGGCCGGCCG
>Ga0210084_1000062_pt1 | contig 14764 bp, 6 predicted proteins | sample China_Galinas_Co_3_FD_184863 | JGI IMG/M metagenome (GOLD analysis project Ga0210084, IMG submission 184863) | Wetland microbial communities from San Francisco Bay, California, USA, that impact long-term carbon sequestration -... | ecosystem: Environmental > Aquatic > Marine > Wetlands ... | reverse complement strand
CAGTAGAGATAAGTCCGCCGTGCAGCACCCCTTGCCATCCCTGGAAATGGCGAGGGAACGTGGTATTTGAGATCATTTCATCATTTTTTTCGTCGTAGTGAAAATTCAATTTTAACCCCACGGGATTTTGGGTTCCGCAAACAAAACAATAATTATCGTCATTAAATTGTTCCATATTTATATATACAACATTTAAATCAAATGGTCAACCCCGCCCGGCATCTTCTTTTCCAGGATGTTAAAAAAACAGGTGATGGATTTTGGATGTAGAGACGCAATATTTTGCGTCTCTGCCCGCTGTGTATTTTTTTTACAATTCACCGTGCTTTGTTAAAAAAAAATTAAAAAAATCCGGTTATTTGTCAAAATGTGATATAATGAAATTTATACATCCGCTTATCACCGTGCCAATGATTTTTATCATTGACTTTTCATTTTAAAAATGATAAGGTTACTCTTTTCTAATCCGGTTGACAATGATGATGACACCGGATATCATGACATGATAAGTAAGATCGTAATAAATGAGATCAGGTTATAGAATAGATGAAGAAGAGCAATGAATTTAGGTTGTATTTGAATGGCTTGAAGAGACGAACTTTTTTCATGGTTGTTTTTTTCTTTTTTATTTCAGCCCTTTTTTCCCGAATCCCCCTCGAAAGTATTAAAACTTCGTCGCCTCCTAAAATAGATGGTGTGCTTGATGATCCGGTTTGGCAAAAAGCCAGGGGATACAGTGATTTTAGATCATATAGCCCGGACTATGGAGGATTACCAAAAGAGAAAACCATTGTATATTCGGCTTATGATGCGGATAATCTCTATTTCGCTTTTAAGTGCTGCGAAAGCCAGCCAGGTAAAATCATCGGTACCATCGGGAAAAGAGATACCATTATTGAAGAGGACCTGGTGGGACTATTAATCGACTCTCATAATGATGGTCAAAATGCTTATTTCCTGGTGATAAATCCACTGGGAATCCAACAGGACGGAATCATGGATTCTTCAGGTAGTAATGATTGGTCACCGGATTTTATATGGGAATCAAATGGTAGAAAAAATGCCGAAGGATTCGTGGTTGAAGTAAAGATTCCCTTTAAAACCCTTCGATTTGCCAACACAAAAGCGGTAAAAATGAGGATTGGATTTCTTCGGAAAATCAACCGGCACTCCGAAGAATATTCGTTCCCGGAATGGAAGGATAAAGGACCGGTATTGAGTTACCTGGGGATTTTCCAATTTGAAGGCATTACAAATAAAAAGGTTTTACAATTTCTTCCTGCTTTTACTTACATGAAACGCAGGGAAAGGAACGTGGACGACGCCCTGGATAGTTTCGATGAAAAAAGCCTGGGACTCACCTCTAAAATCGGGTTAGCTTCGGATTTGACATTGGATATGACAATTAACCCGGACTTTAGTCATATCGAGATCGATGAGGGGTATGTGGACGTGAATCTCAGGGTAGACCCCCTTCTTAATGAAAAACGATTGTTTTTCCTGGAAGGTCTTGAACATTTTAAATTTGCCGGCTGCGGGGGTGGCTCCCCCATTGAAAAAATTGTTCATACCAGGAATATCGTAGAACCACAATGGGGATTAAAGCTGTCGGGAAAAATCGGGAAATCCGGTATCGTTAACTCCCTGTTTGCCGTGGATAAATCCAGGAAAAATGTCGAACCTTCACGTCCGGGTGACGAAACGAAAAATAGCTATTACGGGCTTTTTAGATACAAACATATCGTTAAAGGCGATAGTTATGTGGGGGCCGTTTATACCGGCAAAGAATATAGATTTTACACTGGTGAAGAAATAACCGGGGGATTTAACCGGGTGGGGGGGCTGGATGCACGGATACGCCTGGGGGGCTTTATCACCCTGGACACATTTTTTCTTTATTCCTTTAATAAAATGTATCGTAAAGATGCCAGCGATAACAATCAGGGACCGGCGTTTGGAGGGATATTTAAATTTGAAGACCGGAAGAATCTTTTTTCCCTGGGATACCATGATTTGTCAAGGAATTTTGAACTGGCCCCGGGACGGCTGCGGTTAAATCGAAACGGCATAAGGACTTTTTCGGCCAATGCGGCACAGTATATTTATCCCGCTTCAGACTTCCTAAAACAGATTGCATTGGGTTATTCCGGCAGAATGTCCAGGGATAAACATTTTGATATGAATGAGTATTCCCATGAATTATCTATTTATTTCCAGTTCGCTTCCGCCAGCGGCCTAAGCCTTGGATATGACTTTGCCACCGAAATATACGAAGGGGAGTTATTTGACAGAAATACTTTTTTTATCACCGGTTTCTCCAGGCCCAACAAACATTTTCAATTGGCATTTGATTATCGTTCCGGTGATTCGCCTTTTTATAAATCTTTACCACCTTACCAGGGTTACTTAAAGACATTCTTATTTTCCGTTGATTTTCACCCCATTGAAAATTTCTCAACCCATTTCGCCTGGACAAATCATATTTTTCATGGGGATGAAGTGAGTACAGGGGACTATAACGTCAGTATTTACAGGAATAAAACCAAATTCCAGTTCAATCGCTGCCTGTCGTTAAGGGGGATTGTCGAATATGATACCGAGTATAAGCAGATCGTGGGGGACGTCCTGGTGGAATTTACTTACATCCCCGGTACGGTCATCCACCTGGGATATGGTTCAACCTTTTCAAAAGAATACCCGGTATATGATCGAGTTTACCGCTGCGATTCATACAAAGAAATCAGGAGCAGCCTCTTTTTTAAAGCCTCATATGTTTTCAGGTTCTAACCCGCATTTCTCGATCGCTATTCTATCCAAAATTCATTGCCGGGCCGCGGTGCCCGGGGGCACCGGGGATCAGGATAGTCCCAATTCTCCTCCCCATAAGCAAATAAGACCTGTTTCCAACAAACCCCCTGCGTCCGATGGCAGCGGTCAAAATCATCACATTTTTTACAGGCAACCGACTCCCTTACCAAATCTTTTGAAAAATGATAAAGGGATAACGCTTTTTCTGAGTTCCAGACCTCGCTGATGGAGTGTGTCATTAAATCCCCGATAATAAATTGAGGACGCCAATACAATTCTTCGCAGATGGTGACTCTCCCGTCCGGTAAAATGTGGAAAGCATGGAAATTCCCGGAACACTGCGGACGATTTTTAAAAAGAGCCTGTTTCTCCCGGGTGGAAGGATTGATATATTTTTTTCGCTCCGGGTATTCATGGAAAAGGAATCGAACTCTATCCCCATGTTTCTTATCCAATCGAATGACCGTGTCCATAATTTCATCCAGTTTATTTTTGTCAGGTCGCAGCCGGAGAAAATTGTTTCTATCACTTTTGGGATACAACGAGAACGTGGTGCTCCTGACCTTGATACAGTTGATATTTTCAAAGCCTAATAAGTAATCGAATAACTCCTCCATACTATCCTGGTTGATGGAAGTGACCTGCGATTGGATGCAGATATCGAAATCATTATTATTAAGTTGTTCGAGGGTTTTTAAGATCAAGTCATAATATTTTTCGTTAACATTTAATAATTGACACATTTGGCCGCGGTTGATTGTATCCAGGGAAAAGTTGATTCGTTTGATGCCGATATCTTTCAATTCTTTTATATGTCTTTCATTCAACGGGTATTTGGTGGTAATAACCGGATCGAAACGATTCTCTTTTAGTACATCGAGTAATTCTTTCCAATACTTGTAGGTGAAAAGCTCCCCACCGGTAGGATTAAATGACCGCATCCCCATCTCCCTGGCTTCCCGGATCAATTCAACGATTCGTTTAAAGGGTATTTGGCAGGCGACGGGTTTTCGTTTATCTACATAACAATAAGTACATTGGGTGGCACAGCGATTGTTTAACATGATCATCGAATCCAGGGGCTCATAGAGCCTCTGACTATCAAAATCCAATTGACTGTTGGGAATTAAAAAATCTTCCGGATTGTAAGAGGTAACATCATAATGATTTCCTGCTCTAATTAACGTATTCCGGGGAAAATAAAAAGTGCGGCCATTAAAAGCAACTTTTATTTCGGTTTTATTCTCCAGCAGTTGAGAAACCATTGGGGATACAAATTCTCTTTTTAAGCCCGTGAGTTCTGCAAATTCATCCAGAACTGTTTTTAAATTCTTTTCCTTCTTAAATAAGCACAGCAGAATTGCAAGTACGGGGTGCAAGAATCCCACCATCTCGCTGAGGCCATTTTTAACCGGCGGAACTACGTCCTTGTTAAAAAGGAGAACTCTCTTCTTGTCACTTTTTAGTGTGTACTGGGGATTCAGAATGTAAAACGACTCTTCTTTTGTTGACACCCCTGTCAGCCTTCTTTGCTAAAGCAACTTAAATTCTTTTTTTTGGACCTGGAAGTTATCGTCCAGGCTTTGCTGCTTTAATCCTCATCACTGTGCATGGCGCAGACTTTACAAACAGTGGCTTGAGTGGGTGCAGTAATTGGCTGTGGGCTGGTGGTAGTATTGTTAGCCCCAGTCAAGGTGTAGTCCATGTCGTTTAACATGCCTTTTAATTTTTTCATTTGTTTTTTTGTTAGTTTTTTCATACTATAATGATATCGTCAAAAATTGGTTTTGTCAACAAAAAAAAGTTATTTTTGTTATTTTTGTTATTTCTTTATCTTTTGTTTTATTTTTTTAACGTTTTTAATTAACAAATTGCATAATGATAGATTTTTTTCTACCCCAAAAATTTTTTTAAAAAAAATCTTGAAAAACAGTCTATACCTATTGAAATATTCGATTATTTCGTATAAAATTCTTTTGTGAAATGCGAACATGCGAAAAGTAGTGATTTTTCATTGAACCGGATTTTTTTAATGGTTTTATATTTAGCAGTGGCAAGCTTGACTTTTGCCCAGGAGGATTATATACGCTTCGAGCATATTTCCACGGGGCAAGGACTTTCCCAGGATGTGGTTACTTGTATTCTTCAAGATCGAAGGGGGTTCATGTGGTTCGGGACGCAGAACGGACTGGATCGTTTTGATGGTTATACATTTAAAACATATAAAGATAAACCCAAAGGCGAATCGACACTACCGGCAAATTATGTCATGTTCATATATGAGGACAGTTCGGGGAATCTTTGGGTTGGAACCAATGGCGGAGGTTTGAGTCTTTTTGATAGTGAACGGGAAACCTTCATTCGCTGTGGATACATGAATGACTCGGACCCGGACCCTGGTCATGATATCGAAGCTATTACCAGCATTCATGAGGACCGGAACGGGATATTTTGGATTGGCAGTATGGGTGGTTTGCTGCGATTTGACCCCAAAAAGCAGGATTGGACCCGTTTTTTTCATCAACCCGGGATTCCCGGCACCTTGAGCAATAACAGTATACGGACCATATTTCAAGACAAAACGGGTATCATGTGGATTGGAACCGAAGGTGGAGGGTTGAATTCCTTTGATCCTCAAACAGGGGTCTTCACTCATTATTTAAAGCAGTCGGATGATGCCGGCAGCTTAAGCGACAATTATGTACGGGCTGTTTTCGAAGACAGCAGCGGGAATTTATGGATAGGCACCCAGGGAGGATTGGACCGATTGGATCGAAAAACCAATACCTTCATCCATTACAGGCACTCTCCCGGAAAAGCAAGAAGCTTGAGTGATAATAATATACGAGCCATCTATGAAGACAGCCAGGGGAGATTATGGATTGGTACGAACTCAGGCGGATTAAACCAGTTGAAATCCATTTCCGAAGGAACCTTTATTCACTATGGCTACCAGCCGAGTAATCCCCACAGCCTGAGTCATAACTCGGTTTTATCCCTGATTGAAGATAACACCAACTGTATTTGGATAGGCACTTTTGGTGGGGGTGTTAATCGCATCGATCCCCAGTTGCAGCGATTTGTCCATATCATAGGCGAGCCCGGCCAGCCCAACAACCTGAGCAGCAATGATGTCTCTTGCTTTTACCAGGACAAAGAATTGAATTTGTGGATCGGAACCTATGACCGTGGATTGAACAGGTATGACCTTACTACGGGGAAAACCAGGTTTTACAATTATGAGAGAAACGATCCCAAAAGTTTGAGCAGCAATGAGGTGATGGCTATTCACGAAGATAAACACGGCGTGTTATGGATCGGCACCCAGGTGGGTGGTATTAATTGTTTTAACCGGGACACTGAGGAATTTACCCGGTATAAATATCAAGAGGGAACAAATAAAGGTCCCGGCAGCAATTATATTTTCTGTTTCTGCGAAGACCAGGATGAGAATTTGTGGATAGGTACCTGGAAAGGCGGCTTGAATTTGTTCCTTCCTGAAAAAAATGAATTTGTATATTATAAAAATGAACCCGGGAATCCCAAAAGTATAAGCGGTAATGAAGTCACCTTTATTCACGCTGATAGGGAGCAAGTGGAATTCCTCTGGGTGGGTACTTATAACCGTGGACTTGAGTATTTTAACCGGTATACCGGTGATTTTGAACATTATTCCCATGATCCTGGAAATAGTAACAGTTTAAGTCATGACTCAGTGCTGTCTATCTACATTTCGCCGCTCCACCCGGAGATTGTATGGGTGGGTACCTTTGGTGGTGGCCTTAATAAATTTAACAAAAAAACAAACCAATGGCAATTCTACACCGAAGAAGATGGCCTTTCCAATAATACGGTCCTGGGGATACTTGAAGACAGGAACAAAAATTTATGGATGAGCACCATCAATGGACTCTCCAGGTTCGACCCGGAAACCGGGGAGTTCATCAATTATTATGCAGAAGACGGATTGCAGCGCAATGAGTTCAACCAGGGGGCATTCTATAAGGGCAGGGACGGGAAGTTTTATTTTGGGGGCAGTAACGGTTTCAATTTCTTTACCCCGGACAAAATTAAAAAAAATGCACATGTGCCGCCGGTGGTGATAACCAATTTTGTTGTACTTAACATAGAGGATTTTAAACCGGAAAAATCAATTTTAGAGACTGATGAAATTACGCTTTCCTATCGAGATACCTTTTCCTTTGAATTTGCCGCTCTTAATTATACAGCTCCCGCCAAAAACCAGTATGCCTACAAGTTGGAATCGGAGGGAGAGGATAAAGAATGGATTAAATTGGGTTACAAACGTGAGATTACGTTTTCATCTGTAAGCCCCGGGAAATATGTGTTCAGGGTTAAAGGTTCAAATAACGATGATACCTGGAATGAGAAAGGTGCATCGTTAAAAGTTATCATTACCCCGCCCTTCTATAGTACCTTGTGGTTCAGGATATTGCTGGGATTGACCGCAGTGGGAATGCTTTTAGTTATGTACAAATTACGGGTGCGGCGTTATAAGGTTCAAAAGAGAAACCTGGAAATCGAAGTGGCTAAAAGGACCCGGGAAATCAGGAAACAGAAGGAGATCATCGAGGAGAAAAACACACAACTTGAGGTCTCCAACCGGGAATTGAAGAATTCCGAAAGGGAACTGCGGGAACTCAATGCCACCAAAGATAAATTCTTCTCTATTATCTCCCATGACCTCAGGAATCATCTTACTGCCTTACTGGGGTTTTCCGATATGTTATACCGGTCTTTTCAGAAATTTGACGATGAAAAAAAGTATAAATACAGCCGTTCCATCGATCGGGCGGCCAAAGATTTGTACGATCTTCTTGAGAATCTTTTGCAGTGGGCAAGAACTCAAACCGGTGTGTTACAGTGCAAACCCAGGGCGTTCGATTTGGGTATTCTTATACCTGAAATCATCTCCACTTACAGCATCAATGCCAAAAAGAAGAATATAAATTTATCCTGGGAAATCCACAGAAACACCTATGCCTATGCCGATAAAAACATGGTTCGCACCGTGATGAGGAACCTGATATCCAATGCCATTAAATTTACCGAAAAAGATGGTGACGTTCGAGTAAGCGCCAATGGTAAAGATGGATTCGTGGAAATTTCCGTCCTGGATACCGGCATTGGTCTTAGCAGTGAAAAGAAGGACAGGATGTTTAGAATTGGTAAAGCCAGGTCCACCAGGGGAACTGCCAAAGAGAAAGGAACCGGTTTAGGCTTAATTATTTGTAAAGAGTTTGTCGATAAAAATAATGGCCGTATCTGGTTTGATAGCCCCATTCCCGATGGAAGCGACAAAGGAAGTGTCTTTCACTTTACACTCCCTATTCCGGAGACTTAGGGTCAGTGGGTCAGTGGGTCAGTGGGTCAGTGGGATGATTTGGATAAATAAATTGCACAGTGTTGTCGCGCCTTACAATAATACTAACATAAACCAACACTAACGAATTTGCGCAGCATATAGGGTCCCCTCGCCGAGGGGTTAATCGAATAAAGCCCGCAGCTTTTTCTTCAAAAACCCGTACAATTGTTGCAGGTCACTGGCGTGGGTATCATCTCTGCGTTTTTTTAATGTTTCAATGGTGGTGGAATACACGGCTTTCCACAGCAGCTCCCGGTCCGGGCAAAGGACAAAATAGTCCAGGTTCACCTGGAATGCCCCTTTGTATTTTCGGGCCCCACCTTCTTTGGTAATTTTTTTGATCAACGTATTCAAATTCAAATTTTCATTTTTTGTTCGAAATGAGGCATCCAATACCAACCGGTTACTCTTTTCCACGATCCCGAAAACCACCACCGCCTCGATGTTTTCCCGTTTAATAAGAAAATCACCGATAATCCCGATGTTATCGCGGTACTTTTCACTTATAAAACCAATGCCCGAGATCAGCCAGTCTTTATAAATCATCTGGTTTTGCAGGGCCCGGCGAAAAAAAAGCATGGTCTCTTTGGGAAAAGGAAGCGAGTTGATTTGGTTTAAGAGTGTCCTATCCGCATAAGGGGAAATGATCTCCAGGGCGCGAGCATCGAGTTCTCCGGCATGTTGGAAATTGTCGGTGTCGGTTTGGATGCCGTAATACAAAATTGTGGCGGCCCTGCGCCAATTTGGATCGGAAAAAGTCACATCCAACGCCTTCATCATATGAATGATGAGAGTACTGGTGGAACCTGCCTTTTCTGTTTGAATTTGCAGGTCCACCGGTATTTCTTCCGCTGCCGGCTCGTGGTGATCGATATGAATGGTACAGGGAATCACCCCGGTAATCCCTTCGACGAAAACCGATTGATGGTCCAGCACGGCATAAGCATCGTAATGTTTTTTGCAATCCTCCACCTCTTTAAAACGGATAGGCAGGCGCAGGTCTTTGATTATTTTAATATTTTGCGGCAGCGACGCTTCCCGGGGAGAAACAATGGTGCCTTCCGTACCATGGGCATCACAGAGCAATTTAAGCACATAAGCGCCACCAATGGCATCCGGGTCCGGTGAACCTTTAATGTATATGAGCAGACGGGGGTATTTTTTTATAGTCTCGATGAGTTCCAGCGACTGCTTTTCAAGATTCACCGCGTTAACTTTCTCATTCATCGGTTAGGACTCCTGGCAGGAATAGTTTTATCATAATTTTCTTCAAAATGCAAAGCCGATTGACATATTTTGGGGAATATGTTAAAACTCCATCGTGAAATATTTCGTATTTATTTATAGGTTGCCCAAAAGGAGTGAAATGTTATGACAGAATTTTTTGAGAGCTTAAAGCCCATTGAAAAGGTTTTTTTAATTAGTGCCATTATTGGTGGGGCCATATTTGTGGTTCGGTTGATTCTTTTTTTTATCGGCATGGGTCAACATGATATGGACGCCGATGCGGGATTTAACGGTGATATCGGGCATGATGTGGGGCATATTGGTGATGTGGGGCACGATGTGGGCGACGCTCACGGCGATTTACACGGCCACGCCGCTGAAACGGAATCCAGTTTTAAATTTATATCGCTGCAAGGTATCACTGCTTTTTTCATGATGTTCGGATTGGTGGGGCTGGCATTATCCCGGCAAAGTAAATGGCCGGCCACATTGTCCGTTTTTGGCGCGGTGGCGGCCGGGTTCTTTTCCGTATGGGTGATGGGAAAATTGTTAAACGCCATGGCAAGACTTCAATCCGAAGGCACACTGGATGTCCGTAATGCCATTGGCCGGGAAGGGACCGTATACTTGAGAATACCGGCCACGGGAAAGGGAGTGGTTCAAATCACCGTCCAGGACAGCCTCCGGGAGTTAACCGCCGTCTCACAAGATAAAACCGAAATCAAAACCGGGGAGCGTGTGGTGGTGCAAGGTGTCACCGGTGGAAATATCCTGGTGGTGAAAAAAATTTAGGTAAGAATGGTGGAATAATGGAATTCCATAAAAAAAAATGAGGAGGAATCAGCATGGAAGGTAATTATCTGTTATATGCAATTGTCGCATTTGTGGTTTTGATATTTTTTACAATGGTATTTGTTTCATCGCGGTATAAACGCTGTCCGTCCGACAAGATATTGGTCATTTACGGTAAGGTGCAAAAAGGCAGGTCCAGTAAGACCATGCACGGCGGCGGTGCTTTTATATGGCCGCTGATCCAGGATTACCAATATTTAAGTCTAACCCCCCTGACCATTAACATCGACTTAAGGAATGCACTCTCGCAGCAGAATATTCGTATCAATGTACCCAGCACATTTACAGTGGGAGTCAGCACGGAACCGGCCATTATGAGTAATGCCGCGGTTCGTTTGTTGGGACTCATGCCCCAGCAGATCGAGGCCATGGCCAAGGAAATCATATTCGGGCAATTGAGGTTAACCGTGGCTTCACTGACCATCGAGAAGATTAACCAGGACCGGGAGAGCTTCCTGGAGTCGATTCGTATCAATGTCGAACCTGAACTGAACAAGATCGGTTTATACCTGATTAACGTGAATATTACCGACATCACCGACGAATCCGATTATATTGAGAGTATCGGTAAGAAAGCCGCTTCCGAGGCCATCAATAAGGCCAAAGTGGATGTGGCCATACAACAAAAAATGGGTGAAATCGGTCAGTCCGAAGCCTTCCGGGAAAAGGATATCAAGGTGGCGGAAAACCTGGCCCAGGCGGAAAAGGGAAAGAAAAAAGCCGAAGCAGACCAGCGAATATATGTGCGGGAAAAAGAGTCCGAAGCCGTGGTGGGGGAGGCAAAAGCCGACCGGGATAAGGAAGTGGGGGTTGCGGTTAATATTGCCGAAAGCCTCAAAGGGAAGAAAAAAGCTGAAGCAGACCAGCGCGTATTTGTCCAGGGCCAGGAGTCCGAAGCGGTGCAGGGCGAAAATATTTCCAAAGCCAATATCGCGGACTACAACGCCAAATTGGCGGTTAAACAAGCACAAGCCAAACAGGAAGCCATGGTGGCCCAGCGCATGGCGGAAGCTGAAATCCAAAAAGCCCAGTACTATGCGGAACAACAGCGGTTGAATGCCGAAGAAGTGGTGAAAAAGGAAATTGAGAAAAAGAAAATCGAAATCGCGGCGGAAGCCGAAGCGGAACGGGTACGCAGGGTAGCCAAAGGTGAAGCCGATGGCGTACTGTTTAAATATATTGCCGAAGCAGACGGTGTGAAAAAATTACTGGACAGTAAAGCCACCGGATATGAAGCCCTGGTGAAAAGCTGCGGCGGTAACCCCAAAGAGGCGGCAACTCTCTTGATGATTGAAAAAATCGAAGAACTGGTGACACACCAGGTCAAAGCCATCCAGGGACTGAAAATTGACAAAATTACCGTCTGGGACTCCGGCGGGAATGAGGGTAAAGGGTCCTCCACCTCAAATTTTATTTCCAATCTCATCAAATCCATTCCCCCCATGCAGGAAATTGCGTCCATGGCAGGGGTGGAATTACCGGAATTTCTGGGCAAGTTGAAAGAAACACAAAAAACAAAAACAAAATCCGAAACCAAAGTTGATGTCCCTTTTCCCGATATCCCGGAGGCGGATCCGGAAACCGATATCTGATAAAAACCGGAAAAAATATTAAAATTGTTGCATCCTCGAAATTGTGGTATAATTATACTTTTGATAGAGCCGTAAGAATTAGTGAAATGAAAACAACGATTTTTTTTATTTTTTTTTTTGCTGACAGCATTTCTAAAATCCTGTTATAAGAGTATTTTTATTGATATAGATGACAAAATTTTTTTTAAATAAAATGGTTTGTGAAAAAAGGTCACAATATTGTGTATTTAAAAAACATGGAATATGTGTTATTTTTAATCTTACCTGGGTATTATTTAAAAAATTTTTGCTCATGAGGTTTTAATATAATCATAAAAGGAGATAATATGAAGAAGAGAATTAGGTGGTATCACCCGTTAACGGTTTGGATTTTTGTTTTTATCCTGTGTTTAAACGTTTCATTAAGCGCTAAAAAAAGGGAAATGAAGGATTTTTCTATTGACGAAATTAAGGAAACCGTGCAAAAGTTGATGGAAGAAGGGGATATCCCCGGTTTAAGTTTGGTGATAATAAGGCCGGGGCAACCGGATTTTATAGAAGGATTCGGATATGCAGACCTGGAAAAACAGACCCCGGCGACCCCGGAAACACTTTTTGAGATCGGCTCCTGCAGTAAAAGTTTTACCGCTTTGGCAGCGTTAAAATTGGAAGCAGAAGGTCTGCTTAACCTGGATAATCCGGTGTCGAAGTATTTACCCTGGTTCAATGTCACCTATGAAGGCGAGAAGGTTGAAATTACGGTGCGCCAGGCCCTGCACCACACTTCCGGTATTCCCATGAATTCTATCCAAAGGCTTCCCATGGGTGACGAAGAGAATGCGTTGGAACAGACGGTGAGAAGTATTGTGGGTATTGAATTGGATGCACTGCCGGGCAAGCAATATCAATATGCCACTGTCAATTATGATATTGTCGGTCTGATCATCCAGAAAACCAGCGGATTAAAATATGAAGAGTACATGGAAAAAGAAATTTTTCAACCCCTGGAGCTCAGCGACACCGCGGTGGGTATGGACGGGGTAGACCCGGAAGATGCGGAAAAAAGATCCACCGGGTATAAAACTAGCTTTTTCGATCCCCATGAATACGATGCCCCCGCTTATCGAGGTAACAGCCCCGCGGGTTATATTGTATCCAATGCCAAAGATATTGGCCGGTGGCTGAAATTGCAATTGGAGTTGGTGGAGAGTCCCTTAACCCCAATGATTCGAAAATCACATGAGCGAAATGAATTGGTTCCGCCCAATCGAGATGATATGTCCGCCTACACCATGGGATGGTTCGTATCGCTGGCGGGAGACGGGGAAATCCGGCATGGTGGAGCCAACCCCAACTTTACCGCCTATATGGCCTTCAGGCCCAAAGGAAAAATCGGCGTGGCAGTCCTGACCAATTCCAACAGCAATTATACCGGTTTTATCGGCAGCACAGTTATGGATATGTTATATGGAGAGGGTATGAATGAAGCGGCCGTACCCGGAGGTGGATTTGATAATACCACTTCGATGATGGCGATCATCATGGGAATTGTATTGGGAATCATTGGCATTTATATTATATATATCGTGATTGAACTGGTGATGCGCAGACGTGCATTGGACCGGTTCAGTTGGCGGAAATTGGCTAAAATGGTCGGTGTTCTTGTTTTTCTTGCTCCTTTTATCTTTGGGATCTATATGCTGCCTATGGTTATATTAAACCTTCCCTTTAAGTTATCCATGACGCCCTGGAATTTCGCCATGGTATGGACCCCGGGGAGTTTCAGCACGGCAGTTACCCTGCTGCTGGTGGTGTTTGCCGCCGGTTATTTTGCTTATATCCTCTCTTCTTTGTTTCCTCAAAAGAACAAATATTTGAGAAATTTGCCCCTGCTGATTATTTTAAGTATGCTGAGCGGTGGCGCCAATGCCGTGATTATCTTCCTGATCAGCGGCTCGTTATTCACTCCTATAAAGCTGGGGTATATGCTGTATTTTTTCATATTGGCCATGGGATTGTATTTATTGGGTCGTAAAGTGGTGCAAACAAAGTTGACCGAGTTGACCTTTGAAATTGTCTATGACATGCGAATGAATTTGATCGAAAAGATATTTTATACTTCCTACCAAAAATTTGAAAAAATGGACCGCGGCCGGATATTTTCCACTTTAAACGACGATACCGGGCAGGTGGGGAATTCCGCCAATATCTTTGTGACATTACTCACCAGTATGATAACCACCTTCGGTGTCTTTTTATACCTCTCCACCATTGCCTTCTGGGCAACAATGGTCACCCTGGGGGTCATCGTTGCGATTGCAACGATATATTTAGTGGTTAGCCAAAAAGCACAGGTTTACCTGGAACAAGCCAGGGATACCCGGAATGTGTACATGAGTTTGCTTAACGGTTTGATCGATGGCTTTAAAGAATTAAGCATCCATTTTAACAAAAAGAAACAATACCGGGATGATGTAGAGAAAAGTACCCGGGAATTCCGGGATAAAACCACTATCGGGATAGTAAAATTTATCAATGCCTTTATGATTGGTGAATCCATGCTGATAGCGGTGCTTGGGGCCGTGGCCTTTGCCATTCGGCGTATATTCCCTGAAATCCAGATTTTCACCTTAATGAGCTTTATCATGGCGCTTTTGTATTTAATCGGCCCTGTAAATGGCATTTTAAGTTCCATTCCCGCTATCGTGCAGTTGAGAATCGCCTGGAACCGGGTGAAGGGATTTCTCAAAGACATCCCCGCCAACATGACACCCGAAGACATCGAGAACCTGAAATTGAATGTATCAACCGTGGAGCGGATTGAAGCCAAAGGCGTGGTTTTCCAATATGAAAGCGAAGATGAAGATAAACCCTTTGGCCTGGGCCCCATCGATTTCGAAGCTAAAAAAGGTGAAGCGGT
>Ga0210084_1000061_pt1 | contig 14953 bp, 12 predicted proteins | sample China_Galinas_Co_3_FD_184863 | JGI IMG/M metagenome (GOLD analysis project Ga0210084, IMG submission 184863) | Wetland microbial communities from San Francisco Bay, California, USA, that impact long-term carbon sequestration -... | ecosystem: Environmental > Aquatic > Marine > Wetlands ... | reverse complement strand
GTATGTCCTCGAGTCGTCCAGCGGTAGCGCGTCGATCTCGATCCTCTCACCCCGTGACCGCTCGACGATCCGGACCGCGTCCTCGATCACGTCCAGGTTTCGGAGGCCGAGGAAGTCCATCTTCAGCAGACCGATCTCCTCGACCGGGACCATCGAGTACTGGGTGACGATCTTGTACGAGCGCTCCCCGTCCTTTGCCGCGCTGCGGTCTTCGGCAAGCTGCAGAGGGACCGCCTCCTGCAGCGGCCGGTCGGCGATCACGACGGCTGCGGCGTGGATCGAGTGGTTGCGGACTATGCCCTCGAGCCCGCGGGCCGTGTCGACGATCTGACGCGTATCGCCCTCGGAGTCGTACGCCTTGCGCAGATCCGCTCCGCTCTTCAAGCACTCGTCGAAGCTGGGGCTGCGGCCCATGATCGGCTCCGGGATCAGCTTTGCGACGCGGTCCCCGGTGCCGTAGTCGAAGCCGAGCACGCGTGCAGCGTCCCTGGTGGCGGCCCGCGGTGCCATCCTGCCGAAGGTGACGATCTGGGCCACCGATTCGCGCCCGTACTTCTCGGTGACGTAGCGGATCACCTGCTCACGGCCACGGACCGAGAAGTCGATGTCGATATCCGGCATCGACTTGCGCGCCGGGTTGAGGAATCGCTCGAACAGCAGGTCGTTGGCGAGTGGATCGAGATCGGTGATGCCGAGTGAGTAGGCGACGATCGATCCGGCCGCCGATCCGCGTCCCGGCCCGACCGCGATTCCGTTCTCCTTCGCGTAGCGGACGAAGTCCCAGACGATCAGGAAGTACGAGGGGAAGCCCATCTCCTCGATCACGCTGAGCTCGTAGCCGAGGCGCTCGACCGCCGCTGCCGGGGGTGGATCGCCGTAGCGGCGCCGCAGGCCCTCCTGCGCAACCTCGCGCAGCATCTCCCCGGGTTCGGAGCCGTCGGGGGTTGGGAACCGCGGCAGCAGCATCTCCCCGAGCTTGATCTCGACGTCGCAGCGGTCGGCGATCTCGAGCGTGTTCGGCACGGCCTCGGGCCAGGGTGCGAACGCTTCCGCCATCTCATCCGAGCTCTTCAGATAGAACTCGTTCGTGTCGAAGCGGAGCTTCGGGCTCTCCAGCGTCGACTTCGTCTGCACGCAGAGCAACGCCGCGTGGTTGTTGTAGTCCTCGCGGCGCAGATAGTGGACGTCGGCGGTGCCGACGAGCGGGCTACCGAGCTCGCGCGCAACCCGCTCGACGCCCTCGTTCGCCTTGTCCTGGTCCGCGATCCCGTTGACCTGAAGCTCGAAGTAGACGTTCTCTCGCCCGAAGATCCCGAGCAGCTGCTCGGCGTGCTCCCTGGCCTCCCGGGGACGGTCCTCGACGATCCGGCGGCAGAACCGGGACTGCAGGCATCCGGTCAGCGCGATGACCCCCTCCGAGTAGCGCTCCAGCATCGCCAGGTCGACATTCGCCTTGCCGCGCGCGAAGCCCTCGAGGAAGCCCGCCGAGCTGAGCTTGACCAGGTTCTGAAAGCCGGTGTTGTCGGCCGCCAGCAGGGTCAGGTGGTTGCGCTCCCAGCGGGTCTTGCTCTTGATCTCTTCGACGTCGCCGACCAGATAGGCCTCGAGACCGATGATCGGCTTGATGTCGTGGGTCCGGCAGGCCTGGTAGAGCTCCACCGCGCCGTTCATGACTCCGTGGTCGGTGAGGCCGAGCGCGGGCATCCCGAGCTCGGCCGCCCGAGCGGCCATCGCGTCGATCTTGTTCGCGCCGTCGAGCAGCGAGTACTCGCTGTGGACGTGAAGATGTGCAGCGCTCCCGCTCATCGGGCCATCATGCCAACCGGCCCAGATGCCAACCGGCGTTCCGGAGGCGCCCCGGCGGGTCTTCCCGCAACTTGCGGCAGGCGCGGGACGGAGTCAGCGCTCGGCCGGCTCGAGTCCGTCGAGCACATCCGCCAGCCGCCGCTCAGCTTCGCGGACCCGGCGCTCCGCCTGCTCCCGCGCGCGCTGTACCCGATCCCGGATCCGCAGTTCCCGCTCCTGCGCTGAATCGACCGCCCGCAGCCTCGCGCCTGCGTCCTCGACCGCCTCGGCCAGCCGTTGCCCGGCGGCCGCCTCGGCCGCCTCGACTGTCATCAGCAGCTCCCGCTCGAGGATCGTGAAGCGTTGCTCGATCCGTCGCTCGAACTCCTCCCCCGTCTCCCAGGCCAGTCTGCGGAACTCGTCCCCGAGGGTCTCCCGCACCTTTGCCAGTGATTCCCCAGCCTCGTCGATCAGCGTTCGAATCCGGCTCTCGGCACCGGTCTCGGCCACCCGCGCCGTCGATCCGAGCCAGGTGCCGAGCTGCTCGGCCTCGAGCTTGAGACCAGCCCGCGCCTCGGTGAGCAGCTTCTCGTGGTCGTCGTCGAGCCGCTGCCGATGTCGCTTGATGCCACGCTTCGAGAGGTCCTCGCGGAGCTCGGCGACCTCGGCCTCGAGCCCTGCGGCACGAGCCTCGAGCCCTGCTCCCGCACGACCCGCGGCCCCCTGCACCGCGGCGACCGCCTCGGCCCTGAGCTCGGTGGTCAGGAGCGCGAGCTGCTGGGCCAGCGCGCCCTCGACGCGCTCGGCCACCCATGCGTCGACGCGGGCCAGCACCCGATCTCGGCCCTGCGCCACATACGCCTCGGCGTCGGCTGCACCGCTTCCGGCCCGCAGCTCCGAGCGGAGCTGCTCGATCCGCGCAAGCGCATCGCCGTGCGCCGCCCGCAGCTCGGCCCGCACGACCTCGAGTTCCTCGGCGCCCGGGTCGGCCACCGCTGCCGTCCCCGGCGCCTCCGACTGCGGGCCCAGGCGGAGCTCCGCGGCGCGCACGCGCTCAGCGATGCGCTCGCTCAGCCGCGACTCGATCGCCGCCGCCTCGGCACGCACCCGGCGATCCAGGGCCTCGTCGAACGACTCGCCCGCCGGCGGCCCGACGGGGGGCGGCTGCGGCACAGCCGGTGGATCGGGGCCCGCACCGGCCGCGCCACGAGGCGGGACGCCGGCGCGCGCGTCGAGCCCAGCCACGAACTCGTCGATTGCCCGCTTCGCCTCGCGCATACGCTCGTCGGTGTCGGTCGCGTCCGGGCCCTCCCCTTCGGGCACTGGTGTGGACCGTTCGGGCATCGGCTAACAGTAGCCGTGAGCGCGGAACGATTCGCGCGCATCGGGCATCGGTCCGCGACCGCCGACACGGGTCTGCTCGGCCGCGCTCGGCGCTAGGCAGGCCGCTGCGCGCAAGCGCGTCCGGCCAGGCGGACTAGCTAGCGACGTGACCGATCTCGGGAACCTGCACCGGGGCCCTGCCGCCGGGCACCGCGTCGAAGCCGCCTCCCGCGGTGGCGGGCGGTTCGCGCGAGCCTCGGCTCTGGTCCCAGAGGAATTGCGCTTGCGGTGCCCGGAGCGGGCGGTGCGCATCCATTGCGGCTATCGCGATGGTCTCGATAATGATCAGCACATCGGCCATCGTGTTGCGGTGCTTGAGGTAGAAGAGGTCGTGACAGAGCTTCCACGCGGTGCCCAGCTCGGAGCCGGCATAGCCGCAGCGAACCTGCGCCCAGCCCGTCACCCCCGGCTTCACCAGGTGGCGCCGGGTGTAGTGCGGGAATAGACGCTCGAGCTCGGCGATCATCTCGGGGCGCTCGGGCCGCGGGCCGACGAGCGTCATATCGCCGGCGAAGACGTTGAAGAGCTGCGGGAGCTCGTCGACGTGGGTGCGACGGAGCACTCTCCCGACCCTGGTGATGCGGTCGTCCCCGGCGGCAGCCCACTGAGGCCCGCCGCGCTCCGCGTCCTGTCGCATGGTGCGCAGCTTGAGGATCATGTACTCACGGCCACCCTCCCCCATCCGGACCTGGCGATAGAGGATCGGGCCCCGGTCCTCGAGCTTGATCGCCACTGCCGCGATCGCGATCAGGGGCAGCGCAACGATCGCTGCCAAGCACGCACCGATCAGGTCGAACGTCCGCTTGGTGACCGTCGAGGACCCCTCGAAGCTGGGATGCATCAGGTACAGGAACCAGTCGGAATCGATCGTCCCAAGAGGTACGTGCCCGAATAGGCGCTCGTAGAGCTGGCTCCCGTCGATCATCCGCACCGGCAGGTCGATGCAGCCCTCGGCGATCCCCTGGTAGGTCTCTCGGCTCACGGCCGGCTCGCCCATCGACGGGCCCCTGACGAGAAGGTCGACCTGATGCTCGGTAATCGCGGCCCGAATCGAGTCGAGGGTGCCGATCTGCATCTCGGCGCCGCCGGTCTGGCTCTCGCCCTCGATGTTGAGCCACCCGATCACCTCGATGTGCTCGACGGTCCCGGCCTCGACCTCGAGCTTCAACGCCGATGCAAAGGCCGGGGAGCCGAGAACCGCAACCCTCATCGGCCGAGCGGTGAGGAATGCCGAGCCGCCGACCTCGACCGCGATCGCGACGATGATCGCAGTCAGGGTCGCGGGGAGCAGGCCGGTCGCGGCGAGGTTGTAGGCGTCGGAGATCGCGAGGACGCCGGCAACGAAGCCGCCGACCAGAGCCGGCAGCAAGGCAACCAGCAGACGCGAGACCGGCAGCAGCCGGTGCGGGTAAGTGAAGCCCTTGAGCAGGAGGGCGGTGGAAAGGATCGCGAGGCCGAGCACCGCCGCGCGCGCGAGCGCTTCGGCATCCTGGCCGCCCAGCAGGAACGAGGCCACCGTCGCGGCCAGCGCCGGCAGCATGACGCCAGCGTTCCGGACCGCGTGGCTCCTTCGAATCCCCGCCGGAACGAGGCTCAACCGGGCCGGGAACTCGTCGCCGGCCTGGCTCCGATCAGACGCTGCGCTGCCGGAAAGCTGCTCGTCGCAGGTCCCACCTGGCGAGTCCGCCTGAGACATTTGCCTCCCTGGGCCTATCCTCGCCGTGGGCACGCAGCCGTAGCGAAAGTCAACACCCGTGTGACTCGGCTGGCCCCAGCAGAGACGGGCGCCCGGGAGAACGGCTCCCAGATCCAGGCAGCTTCGCACACCTCTCACCTGCTGTCAAGGGCCGAGGCGGTCCCCGGGGCCCTGCCTAGCCCTCCTCGACTTCGCGCCTGGCCAGCAGGTAACCGCCGACGAGGACCGAGGCGACCGCAAGCGCCCCGACGACGCGGATCTCGCGCCGGTACCGCACCCGGATGAATGTGACGACGATCCGGCCGACCGCCTCGTAGAAAGCGCTCATCGGCTGGGGAATCTACCGGCTCCGAACGCTTTTGGGGCCGGCGGCGTTTCAGCCGCCGGGTCGTGCACGGCGAATCCGGTGTGCCAGGCGGCTCTGCAGGGAGAACAGCTCGATGAAGCCTGGGCTGGCCTCCTGGCTGAACTCGCCGCCCGACCCGCCGAAGCTGGCCAGCGACTTGTCGTAGAGGGCGAAGGGGGAGCTTCGGGCGACGGGCATGGCCGAGCCCTTGTAGAGCTTGACCGTCACCTCGCCCGTCACATAGTGGTTCGCCGAGAGCATGTAAGCGTCGAGGTCGCCGCGCAGCGGCTCGTGCCAGAGGCCCGCGTAGCAGAGGTAGGCCCACTGCGTCTCCAGCGCCGACTTGTAGTTGTTCTGGTGGATCGTCGAGACGAGCTTCTCGAGATCCCTGTGTGCGGCCAGCACGATCGTGGCCGCGGGAACCTCATAGATGTCCCGAACCTTGAGCCCGACGATCCGGTCCTCGAGGTGGTCGACGATGCCGATCCCGTGGCGGCAGCCGACCCGGCCGACCCGCTCGAGCAGCTCGGCCAGCTGCAGCCGCTCGCCGTCGATCGAGACCGGCTCGCCCGCCTCGAACCCGAGCCGGATCAACTCCGGTTCGTCCGGTGCGTCCTCAGGTCGGGTGACAAGCTGAAAGACGTCGTCGGGCGGTGGCCGGTCGAGATCCTCGATCGCTCTGCCCTCCGACGATCGCCCCCAGAGGTTGTCGTCGATCGAGTAGGGCGCGGCGCTGGTCCCACCGGAGACGGGTATCCCGTGCTCGCGCGCATAGGCGATCTCCTCGTCGCGGCCCATCTTCCATTCGCGAACCGGGGCGAGCAGCTTCAGCTCCGGCGCCAGCGTCGCCACGGTCGCCTCGATCCGCACCTGATCGTTGCCCTTGCCCGTGCAGCCGTGAGCCACCGTGCTGCAGCCGTGCTCGCGAGCCTGCTCGACGGCGAGCTTGGCGATCAGCGGCCGGCCGAGGGCGGTGAACAGCGGATAGCCGCCTCCGTATAGGGCATTCGCTCGGATCGCCGGCAAGACGTAGTCGGTGGCGAACTCCTGGCGCGCGTCGATCACGATCGAATCTACGGCTCCCAGGTCTCGGGCCTTGCGGGTGACAGCCTCGTAGTCCTCGCCGGGCTGCCCGAGGTTGACCGTCAGGGTGACGATCTCCGAGCTGTAGCGCTCCTGAATCCAGCGCAGCATGACGCTGGTGTCGAGGCCCCCCGAATAGAGCAGCAACACACGGCCCAGCGAGGCCGGATCCGCTTCGTAGGACGCCGTCGGCGCGTGCTCTCCCGGGGTCTTCATCGGGCGAGAGTCTGGCATCTCGAAATCGAGGTCGCTGAGCGGCCCAGCGGGGTGGTGCCGAGCGGCGGCGCCGGTCCGCAATGATTAGCCAATGCGTCGCGTTCTCAGGATCGTCTCGGTGGCGATGGTCACTGCCGGTCTGGTCCTGCTCGTCGACGCCGGGTTGACACTCGCTTGGAAGGAGCCCGTCTCGGCGCTGTACGTCGAGTTCAAGCAGGGCCAGGCACGGTCGGAGCTCGACTCGCTCACCTCGGACTTCCTCGAAGGGACCGACCTGGGCGGCACCGCCGGAGCCCAATCGAGCGCGGCGAGGACGAGGATTGCAGAGCGCCTCGCGAACGAGTTCGAAGCGGAGATCCGCAACGGCGAGGGCATCGGCACGATCGAAGGCCGGGCGGCCGACTTCGACTACGTCGTGATCGAGGGCACCGACACCGAAGCGCTCGAGAAAGGGCCGGGCCGCTACCCGGACACCGCGCTCCCAGGTCAGGGCGAGACGGTTGGCATAGCGGGCCACCGGACTACCTACGGGGCTCCGTTTCGTCGGATCGACAAGCTCGGCGATGGTGACCGGATCACCGTCGAGATGCCATATGGGACCTTCGTGTACGAGTTCGAGAAGTCGAGGATCGTCGAGCCGACGGCGGTCGGCATCGTCCGCGATGTGGGCAGCGAGCGACTCGTCCTGACCGCCTGCCACCCGCTCTACAGCGCCGCCGAGCGCTACGCCGTGTTCGCGCGGCTGGTCTCGATCGAGTTGCCGTCGCGGGTCTGATCAGCCGCGCTGATCGGCGACTGAGCGGTAGGTTGCGGCGAGCCCGTCGGCGAGCTCCCAGCGCGGTCGCCATCCGAGGTCGCGCTCGGCCGCCGCCGGATCGATCGAGACCCGCGAGATCTCGCCCGCGCGCGCGGGCGCGTGCTCGGGGTCGACGGCCAGCCCGCTGACCGCGCCGAGCCCGCGGGCCAGCTCCAGCACCGAGGTCTCGATTCCGGTCCCGATGTTGTAGGTGCCCGCGAGCCCGTTGCTCGATGCGAGCGCGGTCGCGGCCGCGAGAGCAGCGGCGACGACGTCGGCGACGTAGATGTAGTCGCGGGTCTGCTCACCGTCGCCAAAGACGGTCAGTCGCTCTCCGGCTAACAGTCGCCCGCAGAAGATCGCGACGACCCCAGCCTCCCCGTGCGGGTCCTGTCGCGGCCCGTAGACGTTCCCGAACCGCAGCGATACGCCGGGCTGCCCGTGCAGCCGCCGGTAGAGGGCCAGATACGCCTCGCCGCTCAACTTGCTCGTCCCGTAGGCGGTCTCCGGTCGCTGCTCGGCGTCCTCGCGAAACGGCAGTGCCCGGGATTCGCCCTCGCCGTAGATCGCGCCGCCGGTCGAAGCGAAGACAACCGGCACGCCGCCGGCGCGACGGGCGGCCTCGAGCACATTGACAGTGCCGACGACGTTGATCTGCGCATCGAGGACCGGATCCTCGACCGCCTTCCGTACGTCGACCTGAGCGGCGAAGTGGATCGCCGCCTCGGGCTCGAAGGCGGCGAACTGCTCGCGGACGACGGACTCGTCGCGAATATCAGCGACGAGCAGGTTGCAGTCGCCCCGCATCGCAGTGTCGAGGTTGCTCCTGCTCCCGGTCGAGAGATCGTCGATAACGAGCACCTGATCGCCCCGCGCGAGTAGAGCGTCCACCGCGTGGGAGCCGATGAAGCCCGCCCCCCCTGTGACCAGCGTCCTCAAGGCGCCGACCCCGTCGCTGCGGACGGGCCTTCCGGGCGTCGGCCGCGCCCGCGTCCGTCGGGCTGGGCACATGGTTGTCTGCTGAGCTTCGGGTTCCGCACGGGGATCGGACCGCAGAGTAGGGCAGAACGTGTCAACCCGGCGCCCCGCGGAGCGCGACTGAATGGGCCTCCGCCGGTCAGGCTAGATTTCAGCGATGAGCAGGAGTGAAACCTCAGCGCCGGCGGCGTCGGCCGTGCGCGGTGGCAGCCTTCGCGACCAGGCGATGATCGCCGCAGTCATCTTGGGCCTGGTGCTGAGCGGCCTCTGGGCCTGGTGGGGCCTTGAGCGCGGGGCCTTCTTCGAACCGGTGGCGTACCCCGGAGCGATCCTGCTCCTGATGACGCTGGCAACGATCCTGCTGTCGACGCCACTCCGGCTCGCTATCAGGGGGCCGCACGTAATCGCCCTGGGTGCGATGGTCGGCCTGTTCGGATGGACCCTGCTCTCTCTTCTCTGGACTCCGTCGCGGGACATCGCCCTCGAGGACGCGGGCAGACTGCTGATCTACGCGGCCTCGTTCCTCGGCGGGCTGATGCTCGCCAGCCTGCTCGGGCGGAGTTTGATCTGGGCCGTGCTCCCATACTGCTTCGCCGGTGCAACCGTCGCCGCGGTCACGGTCGTCACCCTGCTGGGGGTCGATGCCAGCCTCGACGTGCTCGACGAGAGCGGGACCCTGGACTACCCGTTTGGGTACCGGAACGCGAACGCTGCCTTCTTCGCGGGGGTGGCGCTGACGGCGCTCGGGGTTGGCGCAAGGCGCGGCGCCGTTGTGCCGGGCGCGCTCGGAGCCGGGCTCGCAGCGCTCTGCCTCGAGCTCGCGGTTCTCTCCCAGAGCCGCGGATCGGTGCCCGCGCTAGTGATCGGCCTCGCTGTGCTGCTCGCGTTCAGCGCTGACAGGCTGCGACTCCTGGCGCTGCTCGCCTGCGTCGCAGCCCCGATCGCGATCGTGATCCCGACGCTTCTCGAGCCCTTCTCCGTCGCGGAGGACGGGGTCGGCGCAGGGGCAGAGCTCCGCAGCGCCGCCCAGGCCGCGATCATCGGCGCGGCCGGTGCCGCGCTCGCCGCGCTCGCCGCGCTCGCCGCGCTCGCCCAGATCGCCGCCCGGATGCAGCCCAGCCGGCGCGCCCGGCGCTCGATCGTCGCCGCTGTCGCGGCGCTGCTCGCGGCCGGAGCGGCGGCCTTCGTGTTAGCGGTCGGCAACCCGGTGAGCTGGGTCAGCGATCAGGTCCCGGCCAACTTCTCGGAGACGCAGGACACCGGCGACTCGCGGTTCGTGTACACGGGCGGCCGCAACCGGACGGATTTCTGGCGGGTCAGCCTCGATGCGGCGGCCGCGACCCCGGTCGCCGGCGAGGGGTCCGGGTCCTTCCGGCAGGTCTACGCGCTCGAGCGCCGCAGCCGCGAACTGCCGCTGGATGCCCACAGCCTGCCGCTGGAGACCCTGGCGGAGCTCGGCGTGATCGGGCTGGCGCTGCTGCTGATCCCGCTTGGCGCCGCCTTCGTCGCGATCCGCCGATCCGCGCGCCTGGGACCCGAAGCGGCGGCGCTGGCCGCGGCGGCGCTCGGCACCGGCGCCTACTACGTGGCCCACACGTCGATCGACTGGCTCTGGTCGTTCCCGGGCCTGATCGCCCCGGCGATCGCATTGGCCGGTATCGCCTCGGCTCCCGCCGCCCGGTCCAGCTCGGTAGTGCCGCCGGCGATCTCGCGGTCCGCGGCCGCTGTGCTGGCCCTCTGCGCGATTGCGCTCATCCCGCTGTTCGTCTCGGCCCGGCTCGTAACCGCAGCCCAGGCGAGGGCCGCGGCTGACCCCGCCGGTGCCCGCGAGCAGCTCGAGCGCGCCGCCGAGCTCAACCCCTTCACGGACCGGCCGTACCTGCTCGCCGCCGACATCGCCGCTCGTCAGGGTGAGAGCGAGGCGGCGCTGGCGGCCCTCGAGAGGGGACGAGAGCGCGAGCCCGGTGAGTGGCTGAACTACGCCCTGGCGACGCAGTTCCTCTTGAGCGAAGACCCCAAACGCGCGGCGCGGGAGCTGCGCCGGGCGCGGGAGCTGAACCCGGGGGAGGAGGACCTGAACGAACTCGAGCGCCTTCTCAGGCGCTCGAGTTCGTCTGGCGACGGTCGCCCGCCGCGTAACTAGGCCTTGTGGTCTGCCTCTACTGGCCGGTCTTGGCTGCGCGACGGATAACGAACCCGGCGCCAACGAGGCCGACCCCGATCGCGGCGAAGGCAGCGAGATCGAGCCCGGTGAACGGCAGGCTGCTGGCCCTGCTCGCCGGTGGAGCGTTGTCGCCGCCACCGTCCGACCCGCCAGCGTTGGACGCGGCGACCTCGAGCTGAACTGCGGGATCGTACTCGGTGTCAGTTGGGTCCTGGGCAAGTGCCGAGGTGGGTAGGGCCAGTGCCATCACAGCGACGGCTGCCACAAGCAGTACCCCTAGAGGCCTGCGGCTGGAACGGTTGGCTCGCATGGATTCCTTCCTTAGTGAAACGGTACGTACTCGTGTCGGTCGTCCCCGCGCCATCAGATGGGTGGCCGGAGCTCGCTCCGCACTATAGCCGTGCCGGTCGGTCGGTGCAAGCTGCGCGCCGGCGAGGACGGTCTATCCCCCGCCGCGCGCAGGCGGTTGAACGAACTCCGCCACCCGTTCGACCTCCCGCTCGAGCGTGTGGTTGCGCGCGTATACGCCGGCTGCTTCGGTGACCGCAGCTCGCTTCGCCGGATCCTGGGCGAGATCTTGCAGAGCGGAGATCGCGGCGCCGACATCGCCCGGCGCGATAAGGACCGCCGCAGGCCCGACCGCATCGCCGATCCCTCCAACGTCGGTGGCGACCACCGGCAGGCGCGCCGCCAGCGCCTCGATAATCACCTGCGGCAGTCCCTCGGTCCAGGAGACGTGCAGGAGCATGTGGGCGTCCGCGTAGGTCTCACGCATGGCGGCTCCATGTTGCACGTAGCCGCGGAGCTCGGCCCGATCGGCCACTCCGAGTTGCTCGAGGCGCTGCCTCAGCGCCCCCTCCAGCGGGCCCTCGCCACAGACCACGAGGCGCCAGTCGCGACCGCCAGCGCCCTGGAGCCCGGCCAAGACCTCGGCGAGCATCGTAGGGTTCTTCTCGGCGTCGAGCCTGCCGACGCTGAGTATCCGCAGTTCGCCCCGATAGTCGCGACTGAGGCCGGCGGCAGCGGCGACCTCGTCATCGGAGACGAGCGAGACTGCGATCTCGAGCACGCGCCGCGAGCGACCGTAGCGCCGGGCGAGCGCCGGCCCGACGGCGATCACCGGACAGAAGCGCCCAATCGCCCGGTAGGCTGCATCGAGGACTGCCGCCACCGCGACCGGCAGCCGGCGGCCCGGGTAGCGGCTGCGCGTATAGGCGACCAGATCCTGCCGCACGCCGAGCACCAGCCCCCGCCGGCGCAGCGCCGCCAGGCCCGCGAAGACGAGCGCCAGCGGGTGCGGCCCGAGCAGCCAGCAGACATCAACGTCGTCGAGGCCGCGCCAGAAGGCGCGCACGGAGCGGGCCATGGCGAGGCCGGCGGAGGGCGGATGGGCGAGGCTCTCGTAGTAGGGCAGGGCGACGAAGTCGACGCCGTCGGGGAGCCGGTACCGGGAGCTGCCGCCGCTGGGACGCATTCGGCCGAAGACGACGGTCCGCTCGATCCGCTCCGACAGCGCGGAGAGGAACAGCGCGAACGCGCGTTCCGCGTAGACCCCGCGCTCGTCGCGCGAATACGTATAGTCGGTGTACACGGCCAGACGCATGGGCGCGTAGCGTACGCTGCGCGGCTTCGGGCGGCCGGGCGCTAAAGCTCTCGCGACCCCCGGCCGATCGATAAGCCAGGGCCGCCGCACCATAATCTCCTCGCACACCAGTCATGAAAGAACCAAGCCACACACCGCAGGGCTGGCTTAACCCCCAGGCCGACCAGAAGCCGTTGCAGCGTTTTATCGAGACGGTGCGCGAGCGGATCTGGCTGATCGTGGCCGCGGTAGCGGTGACCACCGCCTTCGCGGTCCTCTACGTCGCGACCGCCGACAAGGTCTACGAGGCCGAGGTCCAGATCGTGGTCAACGCGGTCGAGGACCCGGACGGAGCCCTCGCCGGAGTCGGTCTGCTCACCCAGTCGAACGACCCGCTGCGCGCGATCGAGACGGCCAGCGCGCTGATCAAGACGAACGCCGCCGCCGAGCTCGCCGCCGCCGAGCTGAACCTCGATGGCTCCCCGAGCTCGATCCTCAACAAGATCACGATCGAGCCGGTCGCCGAGAGCGACGTTCTCAACATCACGGCCAGGTCCTCGACCGCCGAGGGTGCCGCCGCGCTCGCGAACGGGTTTGCCGAGGCGGCGATCACAAACCGGACGAAGATCCTCCACGACCGGATCGACGAGGAGCTGCCGATCCTTGAGAAGCGCCTGAACTTGGCCCCGGCCGGGTCGGTCGAGCGCGACAACGCGGCGCTCGTGGTCAACCGGCTGGCGACGCTGCGGGCCGGCAGCGACCCGAATCTGCAGATAGTCGAGCCGGCCCTCCCCCCGAAGTCGCCGGCCTCCCCACGGCCGGTGTCGAGCGTGATCGCGGGCGTCTTCGCCGGCCTGATCATCGGCCTCGGCGCCGCGTTCGCGCTGCAGGTGCTCGACCCGAGGCTGCGTCGAGAAGAACAACTCCGCGCCCGGTTCCGGGTGCCGATCCTCGCGAGGGTGCCGCGCGAGAACGGGCCGAAGCACCTTCCGCTGCGCTGGGATCGCCTCTCAGGCGGCGGCACCGAGGCCTACCGCACGATGCGCGCGGCGCTTACCCGATCGGCGAGGAGCTCGGGATCGACGTCGATCCTGATCACCAGCCCGGGACCGGGCGAGGGCAAGACGACATCGGCGATGAGCCTCGCCGCTTCGCTGGCGCTAACCGGCAAGCGCGTGATCCTGATCGAGGGGGACCTGCGACGCCCCGCGATCGGGCGTTCGTTCGGCCTCTCCACGACCCGGGGGGTTACCAGCGTGCTGGCCGGAGAGGCGACGCTCGCCGACAGCCTGCTCAGCACGCCGATCGGGGGCTTCGACCTGTGGCTGCTGCTCGCCGAGGAGGGCAGCGGAGAGTCCGCCGCCGAGCTGCTGGCGCTGCCCGCCGCGCAGGACATGGTCACCGAGGCCAAGGAGCTGGCCGACTACGTGGTCGTCGACTCCCCCCCGCTCGCGACGGTCGCCGACGCGTTGCCGCTGGCACGGTCGGCCGACGAGACGGTCCTAGTCACGAGGCTCGGATCCAGTCGTCTCGACCGGATCGAGGCCCTGGCGGAGCTGCTGGCGGACGCCGGCGTCAGGCCGACGGGCTTCGCCCTGATCGGCGTCGCACCGCAGGCCGACGGCTACTACACGCATGCGCGGCACTCGTTCGGGTCTCCAGCCGTGCTGCGCCCGGCCAGCGACGGCAGTCGAGAGCAGCCCGCCGAACCAGTGGAACGAGCTTGAAGCTCTGGTTGCCCGTGTCGTTGCGCCCATCCTGAGCGGCGAGCAGACCGTGAGGGAATCGCGGCCCCAGCGGCTCGGCGCTGACGTCGATGCCGTCGGTGTCCTCGGCGCCGTCGGGCTCGCCGTCGGTTATCGCGTACGAGCCGGCGTATGAGCCGGAGCCGATCGCGTAGGTCGCGTAGGAGTCGTTGCCCTGGCTCGAGGCAACCAAGAGGTCGCCGCGGGCCCGGCGGATGATCGCGAGGCCCTCGACGTCGGCGACGAGCGGACCGCCGCGCGAGGTGGAGGCCACCCGGCTCGCCTGACTGCTCTGCCGCCAAGCGGCAGGCGCCAGATCCCCACCCGCTCCTCGGCGAAGTGGACCGTGCCCCGGCGCTCGTCGGCTACGCAGGCCTTGGCCGAGCCGTCGAACTCGAAGGCCCTCACCCTCCTAGCCCTCAGACGGTCGCCACTTTCCTCGGTCACCGGCCACTGCTGGACCTCGCCGCGCAGTCCGGTGACGAAGAAGCCGAAACCGCGCCGCGGCCGGGTGTCCCGGTACATGCAGATGCCGTTGACGGCCAGATCCGGTGTCGCCAGGCCAACCCGCAGCGGCCTCAGGGTGCCGTCCCGGCGATCGATCCGGTAGAGATCGACAGCCTGGGTCGTGCGATTGTGACCGCCGCCACCGCGACCGGGGGACTGCCCGCCAGGACGCGATCGCGCAGGTCGACGTTGTTGATCTCTCCACCCGCCCGGTACTGCAACTCGGCTCCGTCGAGGCCGTAGACGGCGATCCCCGCGCGCTTGTCGGTGCCGATCACCGCGCTGCGTTCCGGCCGCCGACGGTTGACCCAGGTCGCCGGGTCGTCGGCGGCGTCACCACCGCTTGGCACCGGATCCGTCTCGACCGCTGCCTCGACCTCGCGCGCGCCGTCGGGAGGGTCGGGTCCCCGTCCGAGATCGGACAACTCGACGGCCGCGGCAGTCAGCAGGACGAGGGCGGCGCCGAGGCCGGCGATCGCTCGCCCGCGAATGGCTAGTGCGCCACCGCGTCGTCAGCCGTCGCGGCGGGACCCCGATCGAGTCCGAGCCCGGAGCGGGCAAGCGAGAGCAGCGCAACCAGGAACAGGGCTGATCCGGTCATCTCGAGCAGCTCCTCCGGGAACGCCAGGGAGGAGCCGGGATGGGTGGAGGGATCAACCGCCATCGCAAGGC
>Ga0210084_1000058_pt1 | contig 15027 bp, 6 predicted proteins | sample China_Galinas_Co_3_FD_184863 | JGI IMG/M metagenome (GOLD analysis project Ga0210084, IMG submission 184863) | Wetland microbial communities from San Francisco Bay, California, USA, that impact long-term carbon sequestration -... | ecosystem: Environmental > Aquatic > Marine > Wetlands ... | reverse complement strand
TGTTGAACCTGGCGAGCTGTCCCCGGGAAATTATACAGGTTTGGTAACGGTTACGGATTTGGATGCCATTAATCCATCTCAGACTGTCGCGGTCAACCTTATTGTAAAAAAATACGCCCATGATCTGGCCCCCCTGGGTTATTTTGAGACTCCCATCGATGGTAGTATTGTAAGCAGTAGTATCGCTGTTACCGGGTGGGCACTGGATGACATTGGCCTGGAAAGCTTGAAAATATATCGTGAGCCGCTCCATGATGAAGGAAATCAATTGATCTATATCGGAGACGGATTTTTTGTAGAAGGCGCAAGACCTGATGTAGAACAAGCATATCCCGGTTACCCCAATAATTACAAGGCAGGATGGGGTTATATGATGTTAACGAATTTTCTCCCCAACGGAAACGGTACGTTTACCCTTCATGCTGCTGCAGGGGATATAAAGGGAAATGTCGTGACCCTGGGAACAAAGACTATCATCGTGGACAATATCAACGCAGTTAAACCCTTTGGCGCCATGGATACACCAAAAATGGGTGAAACGGTTGGGGGGAAAAACTACCGGAACCAGGGCTGGACATTGACCCCGCTGCCCAATACCATACCCGTTGATGGTTCAACCATTAAGCTATTTATCGATGGCATCGCAATTGGAAATTTGAAATACAATATTTATAGGCAAGATATTGCCGCATTTTTTCCCGGGTATGCCAACAGTGACGGTGCACTGGCATATGTTGATATCGATACCGGGGTGTTCAAAAACGGAATTCATACCATTGCCTGGCAGGTGACTGATAGTGCCGGTAATACGGATGGCGTGGGCAGCCGGTTTTTTACGATTTTTAATGCCGATGAGACAAGTTCCCCGGCTGCATACGATACACCAAAATTTTCTTCCCTTAAGACAGGACACTTAACGGAAACCCCGGGCGCTTTCGCCGGAAGCGAGCCGGTAAGATATTGGAAAGGGAATGAAGATATGCCGACCGGATACGACGTTTTCCCGGACAGTCAAGGTATAATCGACATCAACATCGAGGAATTGGAACGGATAGTAATAAAACTTTCGCTTCCCGGTGCGGATATCGCCGGTTATATGATTGTCGGTAATCAACTGCGTCCCCTGCCCATCGGTTCCACCCTGGATACAAAATCCAGGACATTTTATTGGCAGCCGGGCCCCGGGTTTATCGGGGAGTATATATTGTTGTTTGAAGCTGCGGGCCCTGAAAGCGAAAATGAAGTCAATGGCACGAAAACTCCGATAAAACAGGCGATAGTAAATATTAACATAGAACCGTCATATTAATTCTAATATTGATTTTTTTTGCCTCCGGCGGCCAGGGGGGCTCTTTTCGAGAAAACCGCCCCCCTGGACCCCCCGCAAAAGCTTTTTATTGAGCTAGTTCCTGATTATCACTGCTTTTTGTAAAAAGGGCTCCTGGTAAGAAGCACCGAAATATTCCACCGGTTCCTTGTCTCCAGGATTATATAAAGGGATGCGGTCAAACTCTCTAAACGCTTCATCCCTTCGCCCTTCTAAAAACAACCGCTGGCCCTTTAAATTAATGGTGGTGGCAAACCAATACCTTTGTAATTCTTGTAACACTTCTTCTTTGGTTGTACCACCGGTTTCCAGGTTCACCAGGTAATTTTCCACCGGGGTTCGATGATTCAACAGGGAAACATAATTATAATAAGTGGTGCGACTCCGGCTCAACGCCCGGCCGGAAAGATACTCTACCGCCATATTATCATCCAGGTGCAGCGGAACATCCCCCACAAACTCCCCTACCCTGCGATTGGCAAATAGAAAAAAGTCCAGCAGCTTGTAAGCGGAAGCGGAATCAATCTCTACCAGGTCCGCCGTTACTTCCGGTATAGCTATTTTTCGCTTCATTTCCCCAAAATCGATCATGCTGTCACCCAGCTTTCCAATCACAATCACATATGCATTAATGGTATTGTTGCAGAACCAAACCGATGTGTTGGGAAAAACCCGGTAGAAACTCTTAACGATCATTTTAAAATTTTTCGGGGTAATACTGTAAAATGGCAGCCACTGAGACACCAATCCCCCGGGTTTTAACCGGTCCTTCAGCAGCCGGTAATAATCATAGGTATATAAACTGCCGTTACCACTGAAGCGTGGATGGACAGAATCGGAAAGGATAACGTCATAAGTTTGCTTATCCGCTAATACTTTGTTCCTGCCGTCAGTAAAAACCACTTCTACACGCGGGTCTTCCAATACACCATGATTGACCGATAAAAAATATTTGGAAGCTTTTTTTATAACACTCTGGCTGATTTCCGCGATGATGATTTTTTCCACCGGGTAGCGGGAGACGGCCCAGGCCGTGCCGCCGCTGCCAAAACCGATATGCAGCACTTTGCGGGGATTTTTATGAAGCAGCAAAGGCAAATGACCTTGCAGTTTTTGAATAGAAAAAAGTTCACTGGAAGTACCGGCGACATTGACACCGTTCATGCTCAACTGACGCCATTCACCCCGCACCTCTTTACGTTCTTCTACGGTTACAGTGGCATAAATATCTTCCTCAAATGCCAGTAATTCGACTTCATTCCTGTCTATATCCTGGAACACCCCGGCAGTAAGGATAACCTGGTTCTTAGAAGTAAAGAGAAAATATCCGCCGTAGAAAAGCAAAACAGCCGCGCTAACTATAGCTATTTTTTTTGCCGCCGGTTTGACCGGGTTGTCTTTAAACAACAAGAACCCGCCGATTCCCAGGTTCAAAGAAGCTGCCGCCAGCAGGCCATATTGCGCCCCTAAAACAGGCAGCAGCAAAAAACCGGCACAAAAAGACCCGAATATGGTACCTACGGTATTAGAAGCATAAAGCTGACCTGTTTCTTTGCCCAATTGCTCCCGGTTTTTCACAAAAAGCCGGACCGCCAGGGGAAAACTTGCCCCCATTAATAACGTCGGCAGTATCAGCAGTTGAAACGTACTGAAAATAAGGGTAAATACAAATGAAAAATACCCCTGCCCCAGCACCGCTTCCCCCACATTCCCCAGGAGATCGGATAGTAAACCGAACTGGTTAATCAGTAATATCAAATCAAACGCCAAGGCCAATTGCACCAGGGCAAAGACCCTGACAGGGTTTTTAATGCGCTTGACAAAATGACTCATCAGTGCGGCCCCTAAAGTAATCCCCATCAGGTAAACCGCTAACATAATACTATAAGCATAGACACTGCTGCCCAAATGAAGTGTCAATATACGATTCCAGATCACTTCATAAGCCAGGGCAGTGAATCCGCAAATAAAATAAACCACCATGACCCAACGATTACCCGGATTTTTTCCCGTGGAATTAAAAATACCCTCCAGTTTGAATCCCACCGTCTCCCTGCGGGTGAGCAGGAAAATAACGGCCAGGATGATGAAATTGACAACAGCACCGGTAATTACAGTATTTCGCAGTCCCAACATGGGGATCAAATAAAAACCGGCGGCAAAGGTACCCAATACGGCCCCCAGGGTGTTTATGGTATATAAAAAACCAATACCGGAACCGGCGGTTTTTACGTCCCGGGTAAACTCCCGGGCCAGCAGCGGCAGGGTGGCTCCCATACAAACAGTGGGAGGTAAAAGAATCAAAAAGGCCAGGAAAAATTTTATGATTCCCATCACTAAATTATCACCACCGCTGAGAGAATAAAGAGGAATATAGACCAAATGCAGCTTGCCGAATATCACCAGGGTGAGCAGGGCATATACCCCGATAAAGCCTTCTAACAGGCCGTATAGTTTTAAAGGTGAAGCGATTCGGTCGGCAATCCGGCCAAACAACCAACTGCCCAATGCTAAGCCTGCCATAAACGCAGTTAACAAGGTAGAAACCGCCCATACCGTATTACCGAAAATAGGGAGCAGCATTTTTAACCAGCTTACCTGGAAAACGAGAGATATCAACCCTGAAAGCAGGAAAAGCACCATTGCCACAAGTTTTTTATTATAACTTCTCATTATTTTCAACTCCTTACATTTTTCATAAACCCGGCTCACCAGCCCCGGTTCCGAGGTTATCGTCAAATGTCATCCTATTATACCATAGTAACATATCAACTCCAAAATCCATTATCTTCATCTTTTGCCGGTCCCGGATTTTATTCATCATCAGATTAAGACCAAATAATGAAGCAATTTTGATTCCAATATGTGTAACGGATAATGTCTTGTTTTTAGGACAGTCAATCTTGATGTAAACCTCACTTGAAGACAATGAAAAAAATGCCCGCGCATCCCTGAAAATCCGAAATTCGAAACACGAAATTCGAAACAAATTCGAATGATCGAAATTTAAATGACCAAAACAAAAAAACCAAAAAAGGCCGTATGATGATGCTTTTGTTTTGAATTTTGAACATTTGAATTTTGAATTTGTTTCGGATTTTGAAATTCGGATTTCGTGCTTATTAGAGAATGACGCAGTCCTGGGGTGGCCGCGCCGCGGCCTTTCTTTTTTTTTTATTTTATGTTATAAATATAGACTGTAAAAAACGCTATATAATTCGTGGAGGTAATGATGAAATTCTATCACGTGGCCCCGGAAGCACAAGTAGAAAAAATATACAGGAGCGGTATCGAGGCCAATGAAAAGGGAGAGATTCCTGTTATCGCTCTCAAAGATGACTTTTTGCTGAAAAAATTCATCTTTGATTTGTACGCCCACGAAGTGTTGAAAGAAGACATTTACTGCATCTTCGAAATAAAACCGGAAGGATTCGCCGGTCCCCTTCTTCAATCCAATATCGACAGTATATTTTCCGACCTCTTTAAAATCGCCAAACAACCGCAAATCCAAAGGCCGGACCTGATACCTTTTAAATCAGACGATAGTTACGAGGGAATGGGATTAATCGAAGGGGTATACCCCGTAGAAAATAAAGATAAATTCACCGAAGAATACAAACAAAAAGTATTGGAATACCTCAAAGAGGTAGTGGAGTAGTGGACAAATACCTCAATATTAAAAGGATAGCCGATAGATACTGATGGAAATCTATGACCCTGGGGACCTTGTGTAAGCCAGTGGCAAAAAAAAATTTATAAAAAATTAGCCACAGAGCACACAGAGGACACAGAGTTTTTTTTCTCTGTGCTCTCTGTGGCTAAAAAAATAGAGGAGATATAAAATGAAAGCAAATCTAAAAGTAAAAGAGATCGATGTCAAGAGTTTAATCATTGGATTTTTATTGGCGGTGGTCCTATTTTTGACCCTGGGGTCCGCGTCAGGCACACAGGATGTGCGTATCGTGGGCATTTCCACCTATGACGACTTGAATGTCAAAATTGAAGATATCAAATCATCTATAAAACTTCCCGTAGAAATCAAGGATGCTGAGTATAACCTGGAGATTCCCGTCAGAATAGTGGGCGTCAAATATTCGACAGAAATCCCGGTTAAAATCGAAAACCAACCCGTTGACGTCCGGGTTAGATAAACTTAAAATTTAAGCTGCTATCACCAGACCATTTCTACCTGGTACTTTTGAAAATTGGGGTTGCATTTTTTTTTCTAGTTTTGTACAATCTCTTTCTACTAAAAAAACAGGAGGTTTGAAAAATGAAAAAATTCATCGTTTTCAGTTTAATCGTCATGTTTCTAATGGTTAATGTGGCCGTCTTTGCCGCGGATAAAACAGAAAAAAAAAAAGATGACCCCACCGTCTATGTCACAGAAAAAGGAACAAAGTATCACAAAAAAAACTGCAAAATAGTAAAAGAAGGAAAAACCGGTATCAAACTTAGTGAAGCCATTGAAAAGGGATATGAACCTTGCGCCGTGTGTAAACCGCCCACTAAACCCGATAAGAAAAAAGAAGAGAAAAAGAAATAGAATTCATCATTTTTTTCGGTTCAGCCATTTTTCGATTGTTTTTAAAACCACTTCCTGCCGGATGGGTTTTGAGATATAATCATTCATACCGGCCTGGAGGTATTTTTCAATTTCATCTTTCATAATTGCCGCTGTCACGGCAATGATGGGAATGCCATCGAAGCCGTCATCCCGGATTCGCCGTGCCGCCTCTTTCCCATCCATCTCGGGCATCTGGATATCCATGAGGATCAGATCATATTTATCCGGGTCACCGGTATAAGTTTCAAATGCTTCCTTGCCATTATCCACCACATCCAATCGATATCCGGCTTTGGTTAACATGGACCGGGCCAATTTCTGGTTGAGGGGGTTATCTTCAGCCAATAAAATATGCGCCCCAGGGGAATTGGTGGGGGAATAAAGCGCGGCGGTCTTTTTCTTGTCTTCCCCGGGTAAGGTTTTCTCCGGGAGCAGGTATTGTTTCATCAGTTTTAAAAGTTTTTGCCGGCGCACCGGTTTGGGTAAAAAATCGCTAAAACCACACTCCCGGTATTCTATCAATTGCCGGGTGCCGGGTAATGAAAAAGCCAACAAAGGGATATTGGCCAGGGGGGGGCCCTGGCCGCGAATTTGTTGGGCCACTTCACAACCGTCCATGCCGGGCATCGTCAGGTCCAGGATACAAAGATCAAATGGCGTTTGTTTTTCCAGGTTTTCTTGAATTGCGGCCAGCACCCCTTTGCCTCCGGTTAACTTATAAACGGAAACCCCATGTTTTTTTAGAATATGTTCTAAAATATCCAGGCTGGTGGGGTTATCGTCGGCAATCAGGATACGCTTCCCTTCCAGTTGGGTCATGATTGTATTTTTCCCGGGGGATTTTTTTGATTTTTCCACCCAGGTATAGAAATGAAAGGTGCTTCCTTTTCCCGGAGTACTTTCTACCTGGATCTCGCCGTCCATGTGGGCGGCGATCTGCTTGCAGATGGTTAAACCCAGCCCGGTGCCGCCGAATTTCCTGGTGGCTGAACCGTCGGCCTGTTGGAATACGTCAAATATGGAATTCAGTTTGTCCCCCGGGATGCCAATGCCGGTATCACGAACACTGCAGTGAAGTTTAAGCCGGTGATTTTCTTCTTCCCGGACATCGATGGCAAGCTCGATTTCCCCTTTTTCCGTGAATTTAGCCGCATTTGCCATCAAATGGACCAGTACCTGTTGAAACCGGCCCGGGTCCTGTTTGACATAAGGGGGCACGCGATCGCTGATTTTGCAGAGTACCTCTACCGGTTGATCTTCAATCCCGGGCAGGATTATCTCGCAAACATCAAAGGCAATCATCTCCGGGTCAAAATCCATGGACTGAAAGGACAATTCCCCGGCTTCCACCAGGGAAAAATCCAGGATATCGTTAATAATGGAAATTAACACTTCAGCGCTGCGCTTGATGCTGTCGGTATAATCCTTTTGTTCATCGTTCAATGGGGTACTCATCAGCAATTGGGAAAATCCCATGACACTGTTCATGGGAGTACGGATTTCATGGCTCATGCGGGCCAGGAATTCGCTTTTGGCCCGATTGGCAGCCTCAGCTTTTTTCCGTTCCTTTTGGGCAATTTCATTGGCTTTTCTGAGTTCATAGGTGCGTTGGGCCACCAATTTCTCCAGGTCTTCTTCCCGCTTTCTTAACTGCCTGACCCGGAAACGAAACGTCCCCAATACCAGGAAAATCACCGCCAATACACAAGCCAGGTAAAACCACCAGGTCTGATAAAAAAAAGGCTTAATATAAATGGAAATAGAGGCACCGGTTTTATTCCAGACGCCGTCATTGTTGCAGGCAATGACCCGGAAACTGTAGTGCCCGGGCGGGATATTGGTGAAATAAGCGGTCCTCAGGTTATCATTATCAATCCAGTGCTTGTTATACCTTTCCAGTTTATATTTGAAGCGAACCCGGTGAGGGACCAGCAAACTCAACCCGGTATATTCAATTTGAAACCGTTCGTAACCCGGGAATATCACAAATTCCTTTTCTTTTGCACTTAAAGGCATCAGGGTCTTTTTTTTGTCCACGATAATGCTCTCGATCTTCACCGGCGGCGGCAGGCGGTTGATTTTGATATTGTCGGGGTCCACCATTACCAATCCTTTGGTGGTGGGGAACCAGAATTTTCCATCCCGGCTTTTCCAGGCCGGCGGCTGACAAAGTCCCCGACATTCCCTGCTGGCCATCCCATCATTCTCATTGTACCAGACACTGTTAATCTTACTCCTTTTGCCATCGCAAAAATCATTGAGTTCCTTTTTGCTTACCTGAAAAATTCCATTATTGCAGCTCATCCAAAAGTTCCCCCGGTTATCTTCAAGGATGGTGTAGATAACATCATCAAAAAGGCCATCTTCGTGGGTAACCGGGATGAATGTTCCGGCTTTCGGGTCCAGGCGATTCAATCCACCACCATAGGTCCCGATCCAGAGGGTTCCGCCGCCATCTTCATAGATATAACTGACATTGTCATTGGACAGGCCATCTTTGCCGGTATATAAGGTGATTTTTTCCCGGGATGAACCCGGTTGATCAAAGCGAATCAATCCCCCACCATCCGTGCCGATCCACAAGCTTCCGGCCCGGTCTTCAAAAATGATTTGTATATATTCATTGGAAAAACCTTTCACTTTATTAAAAGTAGGAGTTTTCCCGGATGCCGAACCTTTTAAACCCGGGTCCGGCCACTTGAGGAGGTTCAGTCCCCCACCAAAGGTCCCGATCCACAGGTTTCTCTTTTTATCTTCATAGATTGCACTGATGCTGTTATTGGATAAACCGTCTTTGACGGTGTATGTGGTAATTTTACCATCCCGGGGGTCCAGGCGGTTCAATCCCATGTCTTCGGTCCCAATCCACATGTTTCCGTCTCTATCTTCACAGATCGACCATACGATGTCAGCGGATAATCCATCACTGCCGGTATAATAAGTGAATTTACCATCTCCAGGATTCAACCGATTCAACCCACCGCCGTTTGTTCCGATCCACAGGTTTCCCTTTCGATCTTCATAGACACTCCATACAGACTCAAATGATAACCCGTCTTTGCCGGTATAGGTGGTGAATTTGCCATCTTTAAGGCGGTTCAGTCCACCGATGTCGGTGCCGATCCACAGGCTCCCCTCCCGGTCTTCATAAAGCCCCCATACCACGTTATCGGACAAGCCCTCCCCGGTGGTATAAGCGGTGAATTTGCCATCCTTAAGGCGGTTCAGCCCTCCGCCGTAGGTCCCAAACCACAGGTTACCCGCGGAATCTTTATGAATCACGTTTATCCTATCATTGGACAAGCCATCTTTGGTGGTATAAACAGTAAATTTACCGGTGTCGGTATCCAGGAGGTTTAAACCATCGTCGGTTCCAATCCATAGATTACCCCCGGAGTCTTCACAGATGTCCCCTACCGCGTTATTGGACAAACCCTCTCTCATGGTGTAACGGATGAATTTCCCATCTTTGAGGCAATTAACACCAAAGCCATCGGTTCCGATCCACAGGTTCCCTTCTCCATCTTCATAGACGCAGGATATCAAGTTACCGGTCAGGCCATCCCCGGTGGTATAGGTGGTGAATTTGCCATGCTTGATATCCAAATGGTTTAGTCCTTTATCGGTCCCAATCCATAGTCCTCCTTGTTTGTCTTCATAAATATTCATGACAAAATCACTGGCCAGCCCCTGGTTTTTATTGAAGGTAGTGAATGTTGTATCCCCGGGATCAAATCGAATTAATCCTCCGCCATAGGTGCCTATCCAGATATTCCCCCGCCGGTCTTCACAAATGGCATAAATGGAATTGACCGACAGTTCTTTGGTGTTCTTTTTGTCCAACACTTCGAATCGAACCCCATCAAAGCGCACCACCCCTTCTTCTGTTGCCAGCCAGAGGTAACCCGGCCCGGACTGGATGATTTGATATACCGAATTGCTGGGCAGCCCCTGTTGGATTCTCCATACTTCATGGGTATACTGGGTGATTCGTTTTTGCGGGTCCAGGGCATATTGAAAAACCACCTGGTAAACCAGGAGGACAGCAATCCATAGGATTCTATTATATTGACTCTTCAACGACCTACCTCTCTTTTCAATACATCTGAGAAACAATAATAAAAAGACCGCTCAATACTTTTCAACCAGTATTTTAAAGGAAAATACACTTTATTTCAAGCAGCCGGAGATGAAAAAAAATTATCTCATTAATTATTAAACATGAAGAAGGGGTTGATTAATTGTCTAAATTATAGTAAATTATTAATGAGAAATTGAGAGGAGTACTAGAAATGAAAAGAATTGTTTTTTTTGCTTTTTTAATAACAATGCTTACGGTTGTATTTCCTTTAACCGCCCAGGAACAGGAAGAAATCCAGGAAACAGAAGAAATCCAGGAAACAGAAGAGCCCGAAACCGCGATCGAAAAAGTGTTGGAATATTATTATGACGGTTCTAAAAAACTGGAAGGCCAGAAAAAAGATGACCTCAAGCTTGGGATATGGACCGAATGGTATAGAAGCGGTGCAAAGAAAGCGGAAATGGAATATAAAGAAAATCAAAAACAGGGACAATGGAAGGAATGGTACGAAGACGGTGTTTTGAAAAGCAGGATAGATTACCATGAGGACCAGCTTTATGGCAGTTGGATCGAATGGCATTTTAACGGCAAGAAAAAAAACCAAAAATATTATAATAATGGGGTCCCGCAGGGGAGATGGACGGAATGGGATGACAACGGGAACACCACTCGCATCATACAACACTTTGATGGCGGGGATAAGAAAAGCGAAACCACCTTTGCCTATACCCGTGAAGGAACCATCAAAACATACATCGAGTGGCTTGAAAATGGGAATAAACGATTGGAACAGCAAATGAAAAACGGACAATGGCACGGCCACTACAAGGAATGGTTTGAAAACGGCACCCTATCCATCGATACCCAATATGTAGAAGGAAAAGAAGACGGTGTACATCGGGATTACTATAAAAATGGTAAAATTCGCATGGAAATCGAAATGCGAGATGGGAAAAAACACGGTCTAATGACTTTCTGGAATGACCAGGGCTTGAAACAATGGATCAAATTTTACCAGGATGACATATATATAAGAAACGAAGGCGTTTTCGAACGAAATTCACCATAAATTGGATTGGTAGTTCGGATTTACCCTTTTTGGTTCAGACCTGTCCACTTTGTATGTCAAAAATGAGATGATCGATCATTTTTACTTACAGAAAAGGTGGGGAAATCAAAAAGTTGAGAAATAATAACAAAAATTGTTGCGTCCCGAATATATGTTCAAATTCCTCACGAAGATTGGTCTAAATGTTGTAATATGTTACATTTTACTCAACAATCCAAATGTTCATAAGGTTGTTAAATAATAATTTAAAAAAAATTTGGCATTGAAAAAGTTTAAAAAAAGTAGATTATTAAAGTATTTTGCTATTTTTGTTATCAAATGCAACAATTTTGAGTATTGAAAATTTTTTTTCAATATGCTAAAGTAAAAAAATTAAGCAAGTGAAAAATATAGGAAGGCTCCAGAAGGCTTAAAGTGAAATTGAGATTGAAGTAAATGCTTGGTAAAAAATAATTAAGTTTTATAACCAAATTATTTTTTTTAAATGTCCGGCTTAAACCATAGGGGCGGAAGCTTACCCATAATTAATGATTTTCAATTAAGGGGACCCCAGGTAAAAAAAATGGAAAAAATAGATAAGAAAAATATCGAAGATATCCTCCCACTAACACCGATGCAGGAAGGGATGCTTTTTCATTATTTAAAAGAGCCCAAAAGCGACCATTATTTTGAACAATTACGCCTGGAAATAGCCGGTGAAATTGATTTCCACCTCTTTGAGAAAGCATGGAATTTTGTTATCGAAACCAATGAGATGCTGCGAGCCGCGTTTCGCTGGGAAAAAATAGAAAATCCCATCCAAATTATTTTAAAAAGGCACCAACTTCAACCGAAATATTACGATCTTTCAGGAAAGAAGAGCAGCGAAAAAAAAACGCGGGTGGAAAACATAAAAGATGAAGATAGAAAAGAAAAATTCGATTTACGGGAAGTCCCATTCAGGGTGACCTTATTTAAGCTGGAAAAATCCAAATATGTTATGATCATCAGCAATCATCATATTCTTTATGACGGTTGGAGTAATGGCATCATTTTAAAAGAGTTCTTTACCATCTATAATGATTTAATCCACAAAAGAAACCCTCAGAAGCCGATCAAAAGAAAATTTAAGGAATTTGTTAAATGGTTGAACAAACAGGACCAAAGGGAAGGGGAAAAATTCTGGAAAGACTACCTGATGGGGTTTGAGGAACCATCTGAGCTTACAATAAAAATCAAACGAACCGGAACAGTAGAGATCAACACCTGGGGAAATCCAAAGGTTACAATAGAAAAAGATGACAGGGAGCAAATAGAGACATTTATACAGCAGCAGAGAATAACTATGGCTACCTTGCTCTACGGTGCCTGGGGCTTATTGCTGCAAAGATATAATAACACAAACAGTGTGATTTTCGGAACTACAGTATCAGGACGATCAGCAAAAATTGAAGGCATCGAAAATATAGTTGGCCTGTTTATCAATACACTGCCTTTGCGGGTAAGAGGCGATTCCAGTGAAAGAACAATAGATATGCTTAAACGGATAAATGAAACACTTAAAGCGAGGGCCGCGTATGAAATTACTCCACTGGTGAAGATAAGGCAATATAGTGCATGTGAATTAAACCATCAGGGAAGTCTTTTTGATACCATTGTGGCTATCGAAAATTATCCCCTGGATAAACATTTGCAGGAACAAGAAAGAACAGGTGAATTATCCATCAATTCCTATTCAATTTTTGAAATAACCAACTATGATTTGACAGTAACAGCATCTTTTACACCGGATAAACTGGTTATCCGGTTTTTATATCAGGAGGAAAGATTTGAAAAGGATGCCATTAAAAACCTGGCCCATCATTTTATCAATATTTTAAGAGATATTTCACTGGCCCCAACCAGGAAACCCCTTGAGATCGATATCTTATCCACAGAAGAGAGAGTCAGACTGGTGATTGAATTGAATCGTACCAGGATCGATTACCCAACAGGTAAGACTATCCATCGGCTTTTTGAAGAACAAGTGGAGCGAACTCCCCACTATACGGCTGTCATCGTTCCAAAATCAATTCACCACGAAGAGCCCAAAAAATGTATTTCCCTCACTTATAAATTAGTAAATCAGAAGGCCCATCAAGTTGCCTTTTTATTGGAAGAAAAAGGTATCCTGGTGGACGAGATTGTTGGAATAATGGTTGATCGTTCCGTTGAAATGATTATTGGCATTTTGGGAATACTAAAAGCTGGCGGTGCATATTTACCCATTGATCCCGATCATCCCGAAGAGCGGAAAAAATACATGCTGTCGGACAGCAGCGCCAATGTGTTAGTTACCACCAACCGACTGGCTAAAGAAACTGAGACGGTCATATTGGATGTAGGGGACCAGCCAGCCGTTTCACAATCACATCAACCCACAAAATATAACCTACAACCGGCAGCCTCTATGGCTTATATCACCTATACTTCGGGGTCCACGGGAATCCCCAAAGGTGTAATGGTGAAGCATGCCTCTGTGGTCAATATACTTCTTACTCTTCAGCGTTTGTATCCTTTAACATCAAGGGATACTTACCTGCTAAAGACCTCTTATCTATTTGATGTATCAGTGGCTGAATTGTTTGGTTGGTTCCTGGAGGGGGGACGATTAGGGGTACTGGAACCAGGAGGTGAGAAGAATCCCATAACCCTGTTGAGTACAATTGAACGCGAAAAAGTTACTCACATCAATTTTGTTCCCTCAATGTTCCGGGTCTTTGCAGAAACGTTGAGCCTCGAAAACATTATGAAATTGTCACCGTTAAAATACATCTTTTTAGCTGGTGAAGTACTTTCACCAGGGCTGGTACAAAAATTCAGGTCATTTAACACAAACATTGGGTTGGAAAACCTCTATGGACCAACGGAAGCGACTATTTATGCCAGTGGTTTCTCCCTATCTCAATGGAGCGAAAAAAATCCCGTCTCTATTGGCAAACCACTGGCCAACGTCCAACTTCACATACTTGATAGAAATGTCCAAGTTTTACCAATTGGTATTCCAGGGGAATTATATATTGGAGGAGAAGGTTTAGCCCGGGGATATTTAAACCGCCCGGAATTAACCGCAGAGAAATTTTTAAAAGCTGTCATTAGTCATTTGTCATTAGTCATTGGTTCTTCAAAAAAGATCTATAAATCTTCCAAAAGCCAATGTCCAATGACCAATCACCGATTTTACAAAACCGGTGATTTGGCTCGATGGCCGCCAGATGGTAATATTGAATTTTTGGGTCGAATCGATCACCAAACCAAAATCAGGGGGTTCCGTATTGAGTTGGGTGAAATCGAAAGTCAATTGTTAAACCATAATCAAATCAAGGAAGTGGCTGTTCTGGCAAAAGAAGATAAGAATGAAGAGAGATATTTATGCGCCTATTTTGTTTCAAAGATTGAAATAACCGGATCGGAATTGAGCATATTTTTATCCACAAAATTGCCGGATTATATGATTCCCACTTACTTTGTCAGATTAGCAGAAATCCCATTAACCGACACGGGCAAGATTGATAGAAAATCACTTCCTGAACCGGATATCATATCTACAAAGAAATATATCGCTGCAAGACATAAGGGAGAAGAAGATTTGGTAGAGATTTGGTCTGATGTTCTGGGAGTAGAAAAGGAAAAAATCGGCATCGATGATAATTTTTTTGACCTGGGGGGACATTCATTAAAAGCCACCCTGTTGATGGCACGTATCCATAAAAAATTGAATATAGAGATTCCCCTGTCCCAATTATTCAAGTCTCCCACCATCAGGGGACTGGCTCTTTTCATGCTAAAAACAGGAAAGAGTCAATACTCAAACATTGAACCAGCAGAAGAAAAAGAATTCTATGTGTTATCTTCAGCCCAGAAGCGACTATATTTCTTACAACAAATGGATAATGCTGCTGTGGTCTATAATATGCCATCCCTATGGACATTAGAAGGGACTGTAGATAAAAATAGGTTGGAAG